>WNFT01012227.1_pt1 | contig 10368 bp, 8 predicted proteins | sample 5400191 | NCBI WGS metagenome assembly WNFT01 (sample SAMN13153359, study PRJNA577476) | soil metagenome | isolation source: 80 cm saprolite under Madrone tree | place: USA:California | collected 2016-06-14 | reverse complement strand
CCGTCTGCACCTGGCACAAACGACATGCATGCATATGGCTTTCAAATAATTTCTTCTCGCTGTCGCTCAATTCGTCATAGAGAAACGAAACCAGATCGTTTTCGTGTCCACAGCTCGGGGCATCAACTTCTCGCATCTTCTTTACTCCCACGCTTCAGGTTAATTTGCTGTCATACTTCTGCAATCGCAATTGTAATTGTCGCAAAGCCGTATAGAGCCGGCTCTTGACCGTACTCAACGGGACGTCAAGCGCATCCGCCATCTCGCGAAATGTCAGCTCTTCAAATTCCTTCATGACTATCACCTGGCGCAAATCCAGCGGCAAGCTATTCACCGCGCGCCGCACCGCCGCGCTTCGCTCGCGGCCTTCAACCACAAGCGCCGGCGAATAATGAACTGGCGTCGAAAAGCTCGCAGCATGTTTTTCTTCATCCTCTTCAAGACCACTCTCTTTCCTAACTTTGGCCCGGCGCTGGCGCGTGATGCACTGATTGACCGCTATGCGATGGAGCCACGAGGAAACTTTTGCCTCGCCGCGAAATGCTCGCAGATTCCGAAACGCAGCCAGAAAGGTTTCTTGTGTTGCATCGCGAGCATCCTCTTCACGGCCCAGCATGCCAAAGGCAAGCGCGAAAATTCGCCGTTCCCAGCGTTGCACAATCTCGCCGAACGCTTCTGCGTCGCCTGTTAAAGCACGCTCTACGATCTGTTCGTCGCTCGTAGCCGCCTCCATGCGAAACCAGTCCCGCACTACCTGAACTCTGCCGGCCTAAGCTAACTAAACCCGACAGTTTAGACGCGATCCATCATGCATAAGTCGATAAAACGTGAACCGGGAACCTGCCTGCCTTAAGAAATCCCAAGGCAAGTTTACGTAATATCGGGGAATTTCGGCTACATTTCGCGGTCCAACGTTGTTTTGGAAGAGTAAAACGCGTTGACAGCAGTATATTTACTCAACGATAATGAGTTGGCGGCTGATCCCTAAGTCGTCGCTGACCAACCATCCTTTCAAATAACCTGTCGTTACCTCGAAAGCTATCGCCCCAGTCAATCGATCAATGTTGTATCAGACCGGCCGAATTCGTCTTCTCTACATCGTTCTCGGAGTGCTGCTCCTAGTAGGGCTGCTGCCGCTGGGCTTTGCCGGCATGCTGCTTTCCGATCGCAGCGCCGAAGAGTTGCGCTCAGTCGAAGGACGTTATCAGGCGCAACTCGTGCAGGACAAAGCCAGACAAATCGAGCTCTATGGCCAACGCTATCGCGATGTGGTTACCGGTCTCGCGAGGGCTTTTGAAATTGCCGGCGGCATCAAGGCGCTTAATGACGCAGGATACGATTCGCGTCTGCAAAAAACATTGGAGGAAGATCCTAACTTGATCGGCCTGGCCATCTGGCCGGTAGACGGACCGGTGCATCGCGCCTTTCAACCCGACGTCATTCAACACCAGGAGGTTGACCAGCGTGTCAATGAAGTCCTGGCCAGAATGAATGGTCGCGGCGTTGTGGTCAGCCGGCCGCAAATCATCAGGTCGGGTCAGGAGATGGCACTCACTGTTGCGGCGCCGGTGATGGGTGGCCCGAACGGACAAGATCTGGTTGCCGCGGTTGTGGCCATAATCTCTTTCCAGGAAGTCTTCAACGCGGTCCATCAACAAACTTCAAAGAGCGAGCGTGAACTCTTGGATGCCGGCTTGCCCGTTGTCTTCGTTGTCGATCAAAACGGGCGCGCCGTCGCACATCCGGAAGCAGGCGTTGCTTTTGCAGAAAAGCCGATGACCGATTTGAAAGTGGTCCAGGACTGGCAGCAATCAGGCGCCCAGGTGCAGTCAGCTTTGGAACCTTTTTCACTGCTGCGCGACGGAAGAAAAGTCGAGATGCTTGGGTCTTATGCTACTGCAGAGTTGGACAAGAACTCGCGTTTGGGTGTGATTGCTATTCAGGATGAATCGGCAGCGCTCAGATCCGTAAGTGACATGAGACGACAGACGATTCTCATTAGCTTCGTAGCCGGCATGTTGACTTTGTTGATAGGTTTCTTCTTCGCCAAGAAGCTGACACAGCCGGTGCAGGAGTTGGCCAGCGGCGCTCATCGCATTGCGTCTGGTGATTTTTCGCAACGAATTAACATTCGCAGCCGCACTGAGCTTGGCGATCTCGGCAATTCGTTCAATCTCATGACTGACCAGGTTGAGCGTTACATCACCGATCTGCAGCGTTCGGCTGACGAAAACCGGGAACTGTTTCTGGGTACAGTAAAGAGTCTGGCGGCAGCGATCGACGGCAAGGATCCATACACGCGAGGACATTCGGAGCGCGTCTCCAGGATGTCGATGGCAATCGCGCAACGCCTGGAACTGCCGGAAGATGAATGCGAAAAGATTCGCATCAGCGCCCTGCTCCATGACGTTGGCAAGATAGCCATTGACGACAACATTCTGAAGAAGCCCGCCGCCCTGACCGATGACGAGTTCCTCATAATGAAGCAGCATCCGCAAAAGGGCTACAAGATCATGTCGCAGATCGGCGCCATGAAGGAATTTTTGCCGGGCATGTACATGCATCACGAGATGGTGAACGGCCAGGGCTACCCGCAGGGCTTGCATGGCGACGAGATTCCGTTGATGGCCAAAATCGTTGCCGTAGCCGACACTTTCGACGCCATGACAACGGATCGTCCGTACCAGCGCGCGATGGAATTTGAAGCTGCGGTCAAGCGCATTCAAAGCTTTGTGGACACGCGTTACGATGCTGCCGTTGTACGCGCTTTCGTTGAGGCGTGTGACGAAGGACAGATTCGTCCAGGCACAGTCAAACTCAAGCGCACCCCACCTGCTCAAAGCAAGCTCACGCCACCGCCGCTCGAAACGAACATTGAGCGCAAGCCTGTTCCGGTTTCATAACCCAACCACATTTTGGAAGATCGGCAGCATGTACGTCGCGCTTCTTGCGATGCCAAGCGAAGGCTTGTGTGCTTAGTGCTTCGTCATCGTGTGCATTTTTGTGACTGCGCCAGTGTTGCCCGTATAATCAACATTTCATTGCGAACTGTTGTATTTAAGGGATGGTGTCTATGGGGCTTTTCTGGAAACGCAAAAGCAGCGATCAGTTTGTTTCGCTGAAACTGAACGAGCCGGTGCTGGCTGAATCACCGGCCGAAGACCGCAAGGACGAGCCGCGGGCAAGTATTCGTGCGGAGAGATCTGTGGAATCGCCTGCGGCTCCCGCTGCAGTGCTCGAGCCGCCGGCAACAGCTGCTGGGCCTACTCCGATTCCTTACGAATTGCCTAAAGAAAAAGCTGCGGCTAGCGCTCCTTCAAGGGAAGCATCGACGCCGGTAACCGCAACTACGCAGTCGGAGATTTCTCAGAAACCCGTACCATCGCGCTCGCCGTTCGCGACTTCGGTGCTGGGCCTGAATCTGTCGCTGGAAGAGCTGCAAGCGCAGGAGGCCGCACTTGAACAGGAATTCTCGGCACGCTTTCGCCGCGCCGTGGCTGCTACTCGTGAATCCCTCTCGGATCGGCTCGACACCGTTTTCCAGGGATTGAAGCAGATCGACGAGAATCTTTTGGATGAGTTGGAAGAGGCGCTCATCGCCGCCGACATTGGCGTGAGCACCACGCAACACATTCTGGAAACCGTGCGGCGTGGTGTAGCGAGAAAACAAATAAATGATCTCGAGACGCTAAAGCGGGCCATTAAAGATGAACTGCTAAAAATTTTGCGACAGTCAGAACACCAGGGAGTTGCTTCTGAAACAAGCGTGCCGGAAAACGTTGCGCCTTACGTGATGATGATTGTCGGCGTGAACGGTGTCGGCAAGACGACCACGATTGGCAAGTTGGCCCAACGAATCAAAGCCGAAGGCAACGACGTTCTGATCTGCGCGGCCGATACTTTCCGTGCTGCTGCTTCAGACCAACTGGCAATTTGGGCTGAGCGAACCGGCGTTCCGCTGATTCAACAAAAACAGGGAACAGATCCGGCCGCAGTCCTATTCGATTCGCTAAAGGCATCGAAGGCGCGCGGTTCGGATGTACTGATTGTGGATACTGCCGGCCGGCTTCACAACAAATCAAACCTGATGGCCGAACTGGAAAAGATGAAACGCGTAGCCGCTCGCGAAGTTGAAGGCGCGCCACACGAAACCTTGCTGGTGGTCGACGCAGTAACCGGTCAAAATGGACTCGAACAGGCGCGGCAGTTTCTAAAAGTCGCCGGCGTTACCGGCATCGTCCTGACAAAACTCGATGGCACGGCAAAAGGCGGTATTGCGGTAGCTATTGCGCAGGAGCTCAGTTTGCCGATTCGTTATGCAGGCATTGGCGAAAAGGTTGACGATCTGGTTGTTTTCGATCCCGAATTGTACGTAAACGGTCTGTTTGAATAAGACTTCAGTGCAGCAAACAACAGCGAAAGTCCAGAATGAAGTTGGCGAGTCGGCCGATGCGGATCACCGCTTTATGCGCCGCGCGCTCGCGCTGGCAGCAAAGGGCGTCGGGCAGGTCAGCCCTGGTCCATTGGTCGGTTGCGTAATTGTTTCTCCGTCTGGAGCAGTCATTGGCGAAGGCTTTTACGTTTATGAAAACTTGACACACGCTGAAACGTACGCGCTCGAACAAGCCGGCGAGCGCGCGCGTGGCGCAACCGCTTATGTCTCTCTTGAGCCTCATGCACATCACGGCCGCACGCCGCCCTGCACTGACGCCTTGATAAATGCCGGCGTCAGTCGAGTCATATCTCCCATTGAAGATCCAAATCCAAAAGTGTCTGGCAAAGGCTTTGCGCATTTGCGGGCCGCGGGCGTTGACGTGGCCGTAGGCTTGCTGGGACGCGAAGCGCGGCAACTGAATGAAAAGTATTTGCACTTCATGGCAACCGGACGGCCTTTCGTTCATTTGAAGCTGGCGGCGTCGTTGGACGGCAAGATTGCAACACGCATCGGTGAGTCGCAGTGGATTACGTCTCTAGAGTCGCGCGCCCGCGTGCATGAACTAAGGTATGAACACGACGCGATCCTGGTCGGCGCGGGCACGGCTTTGCCTGACGATCCTTTGTTAACAGATCGATCTGGAAAGCCACGAAGACGACCGCTTGTTCGGGTTCTGCTTGATGAGAGTTTGAAAATTCCAGTTAACGCAAAGCTTGTCGGAACCGCCGCCGAAGCACCACTCATAATCTTCGCCGGCCAAAAAGCAGAAAGAGCCAAACTTGATTTGCTGAGGTCGTCGGTAGTTGACGTCGTGTGTGACGAATCAAATGGCCGAGACTTAAACGCCGTTCTCGGCGAGCTTGGCAGGCGTTCAATCCAGAGCGTGCTTGTCGAAGGCGGCGCGGGCATTGCCGGCAAACTGCTCGAGGCCGGATTGGTCAACAAGGTTTCATTTTTTCTCGCTCCAATTATTATCGGCGGCCAGGACGCTCGTGGCGCAGTCGGCGGCGCCGGCGTTGAACGACTGGCCGACGCTCTAAAACTTCACAACCTCGAAATTGTGCGGCGTGGTGAAGACATTGAAGTGACTGGATACCCAGGCAAGTCTGAAGGATGAAGGCTGAAGGATGAAAAAAGATCGCGAGGCTTCTTCACTTTATCCTTCAGCCTTCAGCCTTCAGAGTTCGTCCACCATCCATCGTCCATCAAGGCGCTTTGGCCAGAATTTTCTTACTGACAAATCAATCATCAAGCGAATAATTGAGGCGCTCAATCCGCAAGCCGGCGAAACGATTGTTGAAATCGGCCCAGGAAGAGGAGCGTTAACCGCCCCACTACTCGAACGCGCTGGTCATGTGATTGCCATTGAGTTTGATCGAAACTTAATTCCAGTTCTCGCTGATGCGTTCGGGACACAAGAGAATTTCAAATTGGTCCAGAGCGACGCACTGATCACCGACATCTGCGCTGAGATTCGTCCGGCTGCGACAGCGCGAGTTGTAGCCAATCTTCCTTACAACATCGCGACCGCGGTTTTACAACGACTGATTGAGCAACGGGCCTGCCTCGCGGAATTGGTATTGATGCTGCAACGAGAGGTGGTCGACCGGGTCACAGCGCCGCCAGCTTCTGCCGACCGCGGCTATCTTTCGGTGTGTGTCGAAGCGTATTGCGAAACTGAAACACTCTTCGATGTCGCGCCGGCTTCGTTCCGCCCGGCTCCGAAAGTGTGGAGCACCGTAGTCCGATTGCGGCTGCGATCGAAGATTGCCGTCGAGGTCAAAGACGAACGTCTTTTGTGGCAGGTTGTCAGCGCCGGCTTTGCACAGCGCCGCAAGACGATTCTCAATAACTTGCGAAGCGCGCCGGCGCCACTGCAGGAGAAACTGAAAGCTCACGGTGGCTCCAGCATTGTTTTGTGTCGCGCCGAAGTTGACCTGAAGCGTCGCGCGGAAACACTTGCGCTCGACGAATGGGGCCGCATTGTGCGCGCGCTGGAGTAGTTAAGCCTGCCGCCATCGAGCTTGACAGTTTGCGGCTTACTCGCCGCTGCGCGTTACCACCGCCTGTAGCGGCGAATAGTTAACACGCCGCACTTCGCGCATCCGACCTTCGCCAATCGTCCCTTCCACGATCTCATAACCCATCAAAGCCAGGACGCGGCCGTGCACAAAGAGTGGACGCGAGTTTCCATACCAATCAACGCACGAAGCGCGACAGGCATCGTCTACAGCTTTATCCGAACGTGCCGTAAGCTCGCCAACTTCTTCAAAGTGCAACGAATCGTTTCGCAGAAAAAGAATTGCCGCGGAACTGTCAAACAAGTGTTGATAACCGGAACGCGCCGGAACGCTGATCGGCAGTCCCAGGGTTCCGGTGTCCGCACCATCTGGTTTGTAGAAAAACCCCTGGCTGCGTAACTCGCCCTGCGACGCTCCCTTTCGCATATAACGATCCGCAACTTCCGGCCATTCACCCAATCGAATCGCAGAAAAATGCAGGTCCTTGCCATCAGTTCCGATTACCACGGCATCGTTGCCGAGTTGTTCGATCCGGTCGACGCCATGCGGCAGTAAGATCTGGTGCACCTCGCCGCCCGTCCAGCGCACGGCGATAAGTTTTGTGCGACCAATTTCCTGCGGGTATCCCCAGCCGCTACCCGTGCCGTACAAGAGGTAATCGCCGACAAACCGATTCTGGAAAGTATATCCGGATGGTTTGGGGAGCTTGCGATAGTTGTAGACCGATACATCCTGGCTGCCATCAGAAAAACTGCCAAGCGGTATGCGCATCAAAGCCACGTCGCCGGCTGCCATTTCAGCACCCCACATGCCGTCGCCCACTGAATCGGCACGCACCAGAACATTCAGATTGCCGTCCTCACTTTGCAGAAACGAAAACTGATCGATTGGAGCGCCTGAGACGCCAAGCGCGCTCGGGCTCGAGCCATCAAGCGGCATGCGATAGACCATCGATTGCGTTCGCGTTTCATTGCCATGTAATCAAGTTCAAGGTTGCGTTCGGGACGATAAATGTGGGTGGCCGAAACGATGCGCTGAAATTCGCTGGCGTTCGCGCCTTTGTGCCACTTGCGCATAGCGGGAAAATTTTGAAAGGGATTCTGCGCGTCGGAGTTCAAGTAAAGCGGACTATAGAAAATCAATTTATTGCCAATCAGGCGACTGGCATAGTTGCGCGATGAGTAATAATCGTTTGAGCGCAGATGGTAAGTAGAGCGGTAACTGAGATTCCCGTTGCTGTCAATATTGAACAAGCCGACTTCGGTGCCGCCCCGCTCATAACTGTAGCCAATCACGGCGATGGTATTCTCCGACACCAACATCTCGTCGTACCAGGTGTTGCGCGGATCGATGTCCGGTCCAAAGGCGTCAACAGCGGAAATTGGTTTCAGCGCGTCGCCGCCGATGGCCACTGTGAACAAGCGGCCTCGGCGCAGCACGACCAGATGATCGCCGTGCAGTTTAACGATGCCGCCTTCATCCACGCCGGCGTGCTGCACGTTGGTGATTGACTCGGCTGGTCCATCCGATTTGGCATCTGCCATGCCGGCAACTGACGCGGTGCGTGCTGGGGCGGGCGCATTCATCTCGCTGTTAAGACTGGCCTGGAGTTCGCGTCGATGTTTCTCTGCCACTTGGCGCAAATAGGCAGCCAGCTCCTGGTCCGACTGAAACGCGCGCATATTTTTCTTCACCGGTGCGGTCCAGCCCGCCGCGAAGACTGGCGGAATTGCGTTGGGTGGCACCTCGGCCCAGGCTGAAAAAGCTGAGAGAACAAACAGGGTGACAACGGCAAGCAGGGAAAGTTTTTTCATCGTGGCCTCTCTTTTTTCAAATGGACGGTTCGAAACGCACTTGCCCATGAACGCCGATTGAAACAAAAACTTGCGCTCGTCTTTGCTGAAACTGAGCTTTGCGCTAAGAGTCACCCGTTGGTGCGGCTTCGGCTTTGCCGTCTGATGTGCGGCGGTGGCTATGCCCCGCCGAGAGCAGGCAGATTATTCTCGGGCTATGCCCTTGGTCCTGGCTTAGCCCTTTGGATCGGCCAAAGGACGCACCAAGGGCATAGCCCCAAAAGTAAAAAAGGCACGTCTACGGCGGGGCATAGCCACCGCCGCACATCAGGCGGCAAAGCCGAACCTGACGTGGCCCATGACTTTTGAGGCAAGCTCTGAAACTGAACTAATGAATCTCCGGGCATTAGGCCGGAAGCTATGGAGGATTAGCAGGCGAAATGAGGATTCAATCAATCCGAACAGTTAGCATGGAAATCGAACCGCCATCGAATCCTTCGACGGGGAAGGTCACTTCATCGCCCGCCTGCCCAGAGCCGATAACATAGAGGAGCGGCAGATAATGATCAGGCGTCGGCGCAGACAACAGGGCATCTCTCCCCAACGATTCATAATCCACCAGCGGCTTGTGATCGCCTTTCAGCAAAAGTTCTCGAGCTAGTTTTTCGAAGCGCACCGCCCAATCGACGTTGTGACGGCCCCAGGCGTACGTGTGAAGATTGTGAACCAGATTCCCGCTGCCAACGATTAGCATGCCTTGATCGCGCAACGGCCCCAAACGTTTGCCAAGTTCGTAATGAAATTCCGGTGCTTGCGTTTCGTCAATGCTCAGTTGCATCACCGGAATGTCAGCATCTGGAAAAACGTGGCACAGCACGGACCAGGTGCCGTGATCAAGACCCCAGTTCTCTTCATCAAGTTGAACTGAAATCGGCGCGAGCAGATCTCGTACGCGGCGGGCCAAGTCGGGATTGCCAGGCGCAGGATATTCCACTTCATAAAGTTCACGAGGAAAGCCGCCGAAATCATGAATGGTGCGCGGTCTCTCCATAGCGGTGACCGAGGTGCCGGGAAGATACCAGTGCGCCGAGATGCACAGCACGGCCTTGGGTCGAGGAAGGGAATTGCCGATATTGGACCAGGCTTCGGTGTATTGATTGCGCAACAACGCATTCAGCGGGTTACCGTGACCGAAGAAAATCGCAGGCATTGGATCGGTCATGGAAAAGGCTCCGTGGAAATGACTCCTTCATTTCAGTTTTCTCTGTGCAATACAGAGAACGCACAGAGATCAATTCAAATTACGACCCTTAACACAGGCGCGCAGCAGCCAGGCGATCATTCAAGGCCGGCAAGTTTTGCAGTACGTCGGACCACGTCGTACAGGCTATCTTCCGCCGGCACGTGGCCAGTCAGCTTTTTCTTACTATGGGCAATGACCCGGCGGCCGGCTTCAGACTGGTCCAGGTTTATCAGCGCCAGTTGAATTCTTTTCACGAGAGCGTCGTCAAGTCCCAGGCGTACAGCAATGGCATCGTGGGGAATTGGTTCGGTGCTGATGATGGTTACCAAATTCTCAACCAGCACGCCGGAACGCTGGGCCACCCCGAGCGCTCCTTCATAGATTGATCCGGCGTCTGCCTGGCCTGCCAACACGGCCGCGATCACTTTGTCGTGGCTGCCCGCAAAGGTCGTGGTTTTGAAGTAGGTCGCCGGCTCGATGCCTCTTTCAAGCAACATCGCGCGCGGGTAGAGGTATCCGGAAGCCGACTTTGGATCTACGAAAGCAAAACGTTTTCCTTTTAAGTCGGCGACAGTTTTCAGTCCGCTATCTTTGCGGGCCACGATGATGCCGCGATAGGTTGCGGAGCCTTCCAGAATCGACTGGGCAATGATCCGAATCCTCCCGCCGCGAGCCGCGTCAACATAGGCAAACGGAGAGAAGCTGCCGATATCCACAACGCCGGCCTCCATCTGCGTGCGCAGATCGCCGTAGTCCTTGGCGACGTAAAGAACAACCTTCTGCCCGAGCGCGTCGGAAAGATATGTCATCAGCGGCTCAAACTCATTCTGCATCTCACGCTCGCTTAAAACGGGAGTGAACCCAAACTTCAACTCC
>WNFT01006398.1_pt1 | contig 10368 bp, 11 predicted proteins | sample 5400191 | NCBI WGS metagenome assembly WNFT01 (sample SAMN13153359, study PRJNA577476) | soil metagenome | isolation source: 80 cm saprolite under Madrone tree | place: USA:California | collected 2016-06-14 | reverse complement strand
TGGGGCATTATAGGCTCACCGCAGATTGGATTTCTAATAACGAGCATCCACGTGGATCCAAACATCTGGCCCTGGCTGTTCTGGCCGTTCTTAATAATAGCCGCTCTCGTAGCCGCTTTCTGGGGAGTGGTGCTGGGGGCGCCCACACTTCGCCTGCGTGGTGATTACCTGGCAATTGTGACGCTTGGCTTCGGTGAAATTGTGCCTATCGTCTTCCTGGAATCTACCCGCCGACCTTTCCCGGTGTCCAGTGGACAGGATTCACCCCGATCCCATTCTACTATCTGATCCTGGCACTGATTGGACTGACCATCTTTACGAATATTCGCCTGCGCGATTCGCGTATGGGCCGTGCCTGGATAGCGATCCGCGAGGACGAGATCGCCGCCTCGTCTTCAGGCATCAACCTTGTCAACACCAAGCTGCTCGCGTTCGGAACCGGCGCCTTTTTCTCGGGTATCGCAGGAGCCTATCATGCCGCGAAATTGGGTATCGTCTCACCCGATGCCTTTAGCTTCGGCGACTCTATAATCTACCTGGCTATGGTAGTGATTGGTGGTATAGGCAGTATCCCCGGTGTGATCGTTGGAGCGCTCATGGTCTACTCTATTAACCAGATTATACTCGCGCAGTTCGATACAATAGTCGCCGATCCGACGAGTGCCTTGTACCCTATTTTGAATCCCATCTTTCAAGTTTTGACCCATATCGCGCCTGGTTTCACGTTCGGCAATATTCGTAACCTGATCTTTGGCATCGTTCTCGTCGCGGTGATGATCTTCCGGCCAGAAGGACTGATCCCCAGTGCGCGACGACGGCGTGAATTGCATTCCCTTGAGAATGAGCCTGTAGAACTGAGTTCATTGGATGTACCTCCTGGGGCGCCAGGCTTTGAAACAGAGGTGCGAGTTGAGTAGCAGCGAGCAAGAGCTTTCCATGAGCAATGGACATGAAGTTGAGCATACTGGTGAACCTATGTTGAAGCTGAGCAAGGTCACCAAAAACTTTGGCGGCCTGGCAGCGGTTGAAAATGTTGACCTGGAGGTTTATCCGCAAGAGATTATTAGCATCATCGGTCCTAACGGCGCTGGGAAGACCACGGTTTTTAATCTGATTACCGGTATCTATCGAACCAGTACCGGTGATATTACCCTTGCAGGACGATCCATAGTTGGCCTTAAGCCTGACCAGGTTCTCAAGCGCGGGATAGCTCGCACATTTCAGAACATCCGCCTCTTTAACAATATGAGTGTGATGGAGAATGTGCTCGTTGGGCAGCACACACAGCTCAAAGCAAATGAATTGACAGCGGTTCTTCGCACACCTCGAGTTGTGCATGAAGAGGCCGAGGGACGTAAAAGGGGTGTCGAACTACTGAGCTTCTTTGGATCCGAGCTGGTGGAGCGACAAGATGAGTACGTGCTTAACCTCTCCTACGCGCAACGGCGGCGGGTCGAGGTTGCGCGTGCATTGGGATCCAAGCCAAAGTTACTTTTGCTCGATGAGCCAACTGCAGGCATGAACGAGGTTGAAACAATAGAGGCTGTGAAGTATGTGCGGCGCCTGCGAGATGAATTAAACCTGACCATTCTGCTGATCGAGCACAAGTTAACGGTTACAATGGGCATATCGGATCGCATTTATGTGCTCGACTATGGCCGTAAGATTGCGGAGGGATTGCCAGAAGAAGTACGCCGGAATGAGAAGGTCATAGCAGCTTACCTCGGCAGACCTACCACGAGAGATCAGAAGGCTGCTGAATAGTGCTTTTTATGCTTTAACCCAGATTGCCTTTTTGCCCCTCTGGCTAGCGTGTAGTCAGGGGCAGGCGGCGCAGGAGGATGAATTACGGAATGACTAGTGCAGATATTTCTCCCTCTACCAATAGCGGAGATGTAGCAAAGTCAGTAACGGATAGAATGCTACAGCTTATCGATGTAGACACATACTACGGACCCAGCCAGGTACTTCGCCAGGTTTCGCTCGAAGTGAAGAGAGGCGAGATTGTCTGCTTGCTGGGAGCAAACGCGGCTGGCAAAACGACCACCATGAAAACCATCTTCGGCCTGGTACGCCCGCGCCATGGCACGATAGAGTTCGAGGGCGAGCGTATTGATCACAAACTGCCTGGCGATATCGTGCGCTCCGGTTTAGCACTTGTACCCGAAGCTCGCCGCATCTTCCCGCGTATGACGGTGCTGGAAAACCTGGAGATGGGCGCTTTCATCCGTAGCAACCGGGCAGAGATCAAGCAGGATATCGATCACGTTTGTCAGATTTTTCCGCGTATCAAAGAGCGCTTAAAACAAATAGCTGGCACCATGTCAGGCGGCGAACAGCAGATGTTGGCGATGGGACGTGCTCTGATGTCGCGTCCGCGCATGATGTGTATGGACGAGCCATCGATGGGCCTCTCGCCTATTCTTGTGGAGACCGTGTTCAACACTGTCCTGCGTATTCGTGATGAGGGCGTCACGATTTTCCTCGTAGAGCAGAACGCATCAATGGCCCTGGGCCTGGCGAATAGAGGCTATGTCTTGCAAACCGGTCGCATTGTCTTGAGTGATACAGCTGCTAACTTACTAACAAATGACCTTGTGCGGCAGGCTTACCTGGGTGGGGCGTAGAAATGGTCACCTGATGACAGGTACTTTGCCGCCTCCGTTGGTTACTCATCCGTATAGATATCGCAAGCACTGTAAAACCAATGCTTCCTATTTTGAATCTAAGCGCCGGTGTAACTCCTCAATGCGCTGAATAACCTCCGCCAGCGTAGTCACGCCGAGATCTTCCATATCTTCGCGTAGCGTTTCCAGGCGCTCTAATAATTCCATCTCGTCATATTCGTCTTTATCCTGGTCATTATTGGCCTCGTCTGAAAAATCCTGATCTTTTGGAGATTTGCTCATTATTATATTACCCTCCATCTCAACGATATTAACCGGTGTGATACCGTCTTCATTGTACAGTATCAGAAAATGATAGCAAATACGCCATCACCCTCACTTTAGACGGCAAGCCGCCTGGGACGAACTGCTGCGCCCTCTACTCCTGGGCCAAAGGCTGTCGGAGCTACTTTTCTCAGGATGTTGTAACTGCCGTTCACATCCGAGTGCAGAACCCGTTTCCCACTGGCATAATACCAACGTCCATCACGACGCCCACTGAAAGTAGGTGGCTCTTCCCGTGATGCGTCATAGGTCGGAAGGGGGTCAAGATCGAGAAAACTGGCTTTGGAGGTGTAGCTTTCTTCGTGAGTGCTCACCTGGATACCGACCAGCGCCCCCTTGTAGCGTAGCATCTCGATAAAGCGTGCATGCGGGATTTGCACAAACTGTTGGTTGTTCTTTTTCCCCAGATGGACTTCTTGTTTCCACAGCGGGTTTTTGCCGATACAGAGCGTTCCGATCTCCTCTTTCACCAGCAGGTCAATAATCCGACGGCTTGCCGTGTGTAAGTAGTGTTGGATACGGCGATTGCGCTTCGTCGTGATCTGATCAAGCTTGCGAGAGGTATAACGCTGTTGCTTGGCGAGTTTCTTCTGCTGATGTTCCCGTTGTTTATTGTAATACTGATTGCGGCTTTTGATCGGTTTTCCACTGATCAAACGAGGAACAAATCCAGGCTTGTTGGACGTAATGGCGGCGAGCGTATTCACACCGGGGTCAAGGGCTGCTACGAGCTTCGGGTCCACTGCTGCCTGTTGCTCTCCTTTTTGATAGACCACTTCCACCACATAGAAATCTCGACGAGGGACGATGCGTACTTGATCAATGGCCTCCCAGGCCACTTTTGTCTTGATCTGAATGGGTAGCCCTGATGGCACAATCATCCCCGTCTTTGTGTAGGCTCGTTTGCCAATGGCTTGAATATCATAGATCAAGAGGAAACGTCCATGCTCTTTCTGCTTGTAGCCAGGAATCTTAGGCTTTCCTTTGAACTTCTCTGGGTGCTCATACCACTCTTTGAGGCTCTCTCTGAAGGCTTTCCAATTTTTATCGATCTGGATCAAAATGGAGTTGGAAACCTTCCTGGGGAGAGCTTGATAACATTCCAGCTGCTTCAAACGATGGAAGATCTCCGCGTAGGGGAGAGACTTGCCTTCATGAATGTAGGCTTGCCGAATCTGGTAGGTGGCCTGATTGTAGAGGTTTTTAGAAGCAAAAGCAGCGGCATCAACGGCTCCATAGCCTGGGTCGCCCTTTGTAATGATGTGCTGCTCAACGAGCTTCATGATGCCTCACCTTGTCTGCTATCCTACCTGAGACCATGATCATCTTCCTCCCGCTTCCCTCAGTATAGCACCATTTGAATCTATTTGCAAGTATTAAATATTTGTGGTATTCTACTATCAACATTTCTAGCTGCCAGAATCGAGAAGTTTCAGACAATCAGCAATTCATTTTGTAGGCTGTTGACTGTAGGTGATTTATGACAACGTTACGTCACTATCGTATCAACTTGGGATGGTCCATTTATCGGCTTGCCCACGAGGCAGGGATCTCGCGTCCAGCGGCGGCGAATGCGGAAAACGGCCAGCCTATCAAAGCAGAAACGGCAAAAGCTATTGCAGATGCGCTTTCTCGTGCTTATGGACAAGCTATCAAGCCAACAGACATTGAGGGACTGCATATTTTGTAAACGCGGATATCGCATCCCCGACGTGCGTCATTGGAGTATCTAACAGTTATCTCTCATCCAAAAGGGCCCACCACATGGAGAAGAGCAAGCAGGTTATACAGTACCTTGAGGAGGTAGCGAGAGCGTTAACTGACCTTGAAGTGACCAGTCCATTTCATAGGCTTACCAGATTGTCCCGATGCTCATGGGAAGAGACTCACGCGTAAATGGTCGTACGTCCTTGGGTTGCTGGCACTTGCTCTGCATCCTCGACAACAATGATCGTTCCCGATGGGGCTTGGTAGCCCTTGATGGTTCCATCGTGAAACCAGCGAAGTGCAGTACTGTAACCGATCCCGATTTTCTTAGCGTAGCCGCTTCATTTCATATCCAAATGATAGCATCTATTTGCATGTGTTTAGCAGCATTTGCTATCATTTCCTAGAAACGCTTTCCACACGTATTTATGGTGTCGGAATAGTATGAATTTGTGAGATTTCAGGAGGTCTTCTATTGAAGATACTGATTCTTGGCGGTACCAGATTTCTGGGCCGCCATATAGTTGAAGCTGCGCTTGCCAGCGGGCACGACATTACACTTTTTAACCGGGGACAAAATAATCCCGATTTGTTTCCCGAAGTTGAGAAATTGCGGGGAAACCGCGATGGAGACTTAAGCGCATTGCAGGGCAGGCATTGGGATGCTGTGATTGATACTTGTGGGTTTGTACCTCGTATTGTGCAGGCATCAGCCGCATTGCTTGCTGATAATGTGCACCATTATACATTCATCTCCAGCATTTCCGTTTATGCGGACTTTAGCAAACCCGCTATGAACGAAAACGCTGCTGTTGGTACAATGCCGGATGAGTCAGTAGAGGAGATCACGGCTGAGACCTATGGGCCACTCAAGGCCTTATGCGAGCGGACAGTAGAGAAGGCTATGCCGGGTCGCGTATTGAATATTCGTCCTGGCTATATTGTCGGTCCTTTTGATCCCACCGACCGCTTCACCTATTGGCCCAGGCGTGTGGCCGAGGGTGGCCAGATGCGCGGGTACAGTTTATCGATGTGCGCGACCTGGCAAACTGGATTATACGCATGGTAGAAACAAACCGGACAGGAGTTTTTAATGCAACAGGACCAGATTACACGTTGACTATGGGACAGTTGCTAGATGAAAGCAAAAGTGTTAGTGGAAGGGATACCCAATTCACCTGGGTGAATGAGGAATTTCTAGCAGAAGAGGAGGTAGAACTGCCGATCTGGGTGCCTGATACTGACATCGGTGCTGCCACAATCGATTGCGGCAAAGCTATTGCGGCAGGGCTTACATTTCGACCATTAGCGGATACTATTCGGGGTACGCTTGCCTGGGATGCTGCTCATCCCCCCGAACTGGAGCGGCGTGCAGGGCTAAAACCTGAGCAGGAAGTCCTGTTGCTTCAAGCATGGCATGACCAGAAGCGAGAGTAGCAGGCGCTCCAATGCCGTGTCCTCGCTGATTTGCTAAAACAAAAAGGATGTGTTGGGGTCCTCGTAGCTCCAACTTGCCTGCGTATCGTTCCCGTTATCAACAATGGTTGGTGTGCCCTGGGTCTTGCCTTGATTATCGAGAGAAACGGTATAGAGGCCATTGCCAGAACTTAAACGTTGTCCCTGCCATATCAATCGATTGCGGGTGAGGAAGAGAAAATGGCGACCATCTGCCGCCCAGGGACTATTTGAGGCAGGCTGCAATAAGGAGTCAACTCCAGGAGGCACAGATGATGAAGCACCTGGCTCTGCCGTCCCACTGGAATCGCTAAGTAATAATTGCTGACTCTTATGCCCGATCTGTGCAAGCACCAATGTATGTAGACCATCGAGCAGCAAAAATTGACTATCCGGTGACCAGTAAGGCAGGCTTCCCACTTCGCCCGAGATCCTAAATGAGGAGTTGTCGTGAATGTTGAGGACGGTATAGGTTGAGCCTGTGCTGTACAGGATAGAGTTTCCATCCGGTGACCAGGCAAATTGGGTACAGCTACAGGTCGTCAGTGTTGAGGTATGACCATCACTCTCACGCAGTGTCAGTTGCACAGTTATGGCTTTTGAACTGAATGATTGGGATTGCGACGAGGAAACTGCGACTGCATAAAGAATACCAGGCTTCTGGTGAGCAGGTTGCCAGAGTACTCGTTCCAGGCTAGCAGGAAGTGGGTGACCTGGCAGAGCACCTGGAATCACATACTGTAAGTTGGTTCCAGTAAGCGTAGTAGTAAAAACTCCCTGCTCTATATTTCCTATAGCCGAAGAACTATTGGATGATAGTGATGGAATCGAGTAAGTGCTGGGAAGCGATTTGCGCGCAATGCCGCCCGGTTGATCATTTTGGGATATCCACCACGAGACGGCGAGTGGACTTTGAACATTCGCCAGCGGTTCTTCGCGATAGAGCAAACGGTTGCCACCTGTATTCCACCAGGCATTACTGCGTGAAATATCGGAGCTTGCAAAGATGATGGGGATGGGGCTGCCTCCATCAATGCCGACAGTATTGAGTGTGGACGGCAGGTCTCCAGCCATTCCTGTAATTGGGTTGGTGATGATGTGTTTGCCCGCGGCGCTGTTAGCGAAGTTACTATCGAGGGTGCGGAATACAAAAATATGATGGTCTGGTGACCATGCATAACCAATAACGGGATCGGAACCGGAAACCGCCTCGAACGCGTTTGCACCATCCGGGTCAATGGTCCACAGGTGCCCGTCGCGCACAAAGGTGATCTCATTACCTCCCACGTGGCCAGCGCTGCACGAAGCAAGAAAGGGCAGCAGGAGTAGTATAAGTAATAGAACATGTTGCCGTCTCATGGGGGCAGTATAGTCCTGTGAGGAGGGTGAGTCAAGTTAGCATTTGCTTCACTGCTATTGACTACGCATCTGCAATCCCATATGCTAGGCATATATTAGATCGTGAGAGTCCATACAAGTTATATACCAGGAACAGGCCATGAGCCAGATTGAGCGTTTTCACCTACCGCCGTTAGAGATGAGAGAAGGACTGCGGTGGAATCAGTACCTCTTTGATAGTCTGTTAGGGATTGCCGGGGCACTTTTAGTTACCTTTATCATATACCTTTTTCATCTCTACCCACGTATCCCGAATATATCGCTTCTCTATATACTGATTGTCCTGGCCCTTGCGAGTACGCGTGGTCTCTATGCTGCCATTGTTACTTCCGTAATAGCCTTCCTTTCCTTCGATTTTTTCCTGGTTCCTCCATACTATACCTTCAACATCACCAAGGTTGATGAGTGGTTGGCGTTATTTATCTTTTTGGTAACCGCGATCATTACAGGCCAGCTGGCATCGGCGCTGAGTCAACGTGCAGAACAGGCAAAGCGCCGGGAGTATGAGACAAGAATTCTTTATGAACTTGTGCGCGATACGAATAGAGAAGAGAATCTGGAGCAGCAGCTAAACATCATCGCACGTGGGATCGTCGATGTTTTTTCTTCCTGGGGTGTGCGTGACTGTGCTATTTTCCTTCCCGACTCTAGTGCAAAACTGGTTTTACAAGGCAGCGCACGGCAACCAGTGGATCAAGTGAAGCTTTTACCCGATGAGGAAGCTACAGCGGCCTGGGTAATGGCGCAATCGCAAACTGTAGAACTGCACGATGTCGCACTTGCTCAGCCGAAGTCTACCATTTACGCTCCACGAGCGGTTGTACGGAGTACCGGAGCTGGGCAATCGGCCCGCCGCTACATTCGATTGATGCCACTAAAGGTGGGGCAGAAAGTGGTTGGGGTTCTCCGGCTGTCCATAGAAGATGACCCGCGGTTATTTGCTGTAGAAAGAAGCCTGGGGGTGGAACAGGAGCGATCAAACCCACGCATGGCCTTTTTCTGGGCGTTTGTAGACCAGGCGGCCGCTATGATTGAGCGTGCTCGTCTGAGACGTGAAAGCCTGCGAGTCGAGGTATTGCAGCGTACTGACGAGCTACGTGCCGCTCTGCTCTCTTCTGTCTCGCATGACCTGCGCACCCCTCTAGCATCGATCAAGGCAGCGGCTAGCAGTCTGTTGCAAGAGGATGTACAATGGGACGAAGAAGCACGGCGGGGTTTTGCCTTAGCAATCGAACGAGAATCCGACCGCCTCAACCGGCTGGTTGAGAATTTGCTAGACATGTCGCGTATCGAAGGGGGCGCGCTCCAACCCGAAAAAGAATGGTATCCTATTGATGAATTGATTCATGATGTGCTGGGGCGTTTGCAACCAGAATTGCAAGGACGAGAGGTGACTTTGGATTTGCCTGCTGATTTGCCTCCGGTAGAACTGGACTACATGGAAATTGATCAGGTCTTGACCAACCTGATAGAGAATGCTGCACGCTATACGCCGGCCGGATCGCCTATTTCAATTGGCGCACAGGTTGAGGGTGACCACATAGTGGTGAGTGTGGCGGATCATGGTCCAGGCATTCCTCCATCTGACCTGGCACGTATCTTTGATAAATTCTATCGTGTAAAGAATATACAGACGAAATCGCCTCACGCACCTGGATCAGGATTGGGGCTGGCTGTCAGCAGGGGAATGGTGGAGGCCCACGGCGGGCTTATCTGGGCAGAAAATCGCAAAGGCGGTGGCGCTATCTTGCGTTTTACATTACCAGTAGAAAAAACAGCGGAGGTGATGATACATGAGTAAAAGTGGAGCACGTATCCTGGTTGTTGACGATGAGATTGAGATCATGCGCGCATTGCAGCGCAGCCTCACAGCTCATGGATTTGAGGTGTTCACTGCTGCAAGTGGAGAAGAAGCCCTGGATGCCATTATTCAGCATCGGCCCGATCTCATGGTACTGGATCTGGGGCTGCCAGGTATAAGTGGCCTGGAGGTCAGCAAGAGGGTGCGCGCGCAGTCAAATTTACCGATCATTGTGCTTTCCGTGAAAGATACCGAACGTGATAAAGTGCTGGCGCTCGATCTTGGTGCGGACGATTACGTTTCCAAGCCATTTAGTATGAATGAGGTACTGGCACGCATCCGCGTGGCTTTGCGTCATGCCGCACAAGTTGAGTCTGGGACGGAGCCGATCTTTACGGCAGGACCACTGAAGGTGGATTTTGCGCAGCGATTGGTGCAGGTCAACGGAAAAGAGGTCAAGTTGACCCCGACTGAATATGATTTGCTCAAGGCTCTTATCAAGAACAGCGGCAAAATCATGACCCGCCAGATGTTGCTTTCCCAGGTATGGGGAACCGGCTATGGAGCCGAATCCCATTATCTCCACGTTTACATTGGACAATTGCGTCGTAAAATCGAGCCTGACCCCACACATCCTCGCTTTATCCTCACCATATCTGGCGTTGGTTATCGCTTCAATGCTGACGAGGAAATTGAGTCCGCCACATATTGAGCGAATTTTTAGCTCTCTCCATTTTCCCTTGAGATCATATTGACCTGCTTCTGGCTACACTGTAGACGTGAGTAAAGAGTTTATTCTTTGCCTCCATGAGAAATTGTCCCGGCTAGCTGGAGGTCATAGTGATGGCAACACGTTTACTGCTTCCTTTTACGCATGGAGTAAATATGTTTGCAATTGAGCAGGCTATACTCCTGGCGAAAAGCCTGGAAGCAACGCTCATACCTCTGTCGGTTATTCATGTGCCCCAGGAAGGGCGTTCCAGGGGAGCCCGCCTCGAACATATCCAGCAATCAAAAGATTTCCTGGAAGCCGTAAAGTATAAGGCTGCAAGATAT
>WNFT01017026.1_pt1 | contig 10369 bp, 11 predicted proteins | sample 5400191 | NCBI WGS metagenome assembly WNFT01 (sample SAMN13153359, study PRJNA577476) | soil metagenome | isolation source: 80 cm saprolite under Madrone tree | place: USA:California | collected 2016-06-14 | reverse complement strand
TGACGCGCGCGGGAGCGCGTCAAGGGCGCCATGACAATCCGGTGCGGCAGAGTGAATGGACCGAGCCTGTACGGTTGAAATAGTAGTTCCGCCACCGCCTGTTGAGGGCGGACAGCTTCGACGACCGACGTTGGAGCCACTGTCGAGGTCCTTTCAGGAGTTGGATCGCATTCGACGCCTGATTAGAACGCGATGAGACGGAGGAGGGTTCCTTAACCAGTATAGTTGGTGCCGCGAGCGCCGCGACGACGATGATCAGCAGGGCCTTCATGCTCGCTAATTCCTGTAGCTGAACGTTAACTGAACAATAGGCATCTGTATGCTTGCCCTTGCGGCACAACACGAGAGCGGCCTCGACATCCTTGTAGGCGCGCGAACGGGGACTGGCAGACCAACGAGACGCATTCGATCTCTGCCGGGTAGCGGCGGCGCGATGGTACATTGTGATCCTTGTCTCAATGGGCGAAGGATCGGGTGATGCAAAACAGGTCAACGAGTTCACGACCATCTCGGTGAACGGCCAGTGAGTTGCGGTGTCAACGTTGCGGCCGGCTCTTCGAGGTGAAGAACCGGCCGCGACCGCATTGCGCAAACAGTCGGACGTAGTGCGTTGATGACGCACGGACGTCTTCCGAGCTTCTCCCGCCTGGATTTGCTACACCCCCTCGTCTTCAAGCGCATAGCTTCCAGTCAAGTGAGCTAGTGCTCGGCAAAAGTCGGCTAGCGGGCGGCACAGGTTGAAATGTCGTGTAGCGAAATCAGCCGTTGCGTGTTAGGAATCGCGCTCAAAAGATAGGAGTCGTCATGGCAAAAAATTCTAAACGCCGCGAATGGACCAAAGAGGATGTCCGCGAACTAAAGACTCTTGCTCGTCAAAAGACGCCCCTAGTAAAACTCGCGAAGTCGCTTAAACGGACACTTCGAGCAACGCAGCAGAAAGCGTACTCGCTTGGCGTGTCATTAGATTCGCGCGGGTAGTCCGTCATCCGCGGTGTGAATGAAATCGAGGCCCAGGGTGTTGGTTGCCGCTGCCTCCGTAGCTTGCCAAGCCGCCGGCCGCGGCGAACTCGCGATACTGGAAGACCGTGGGCACCGCGTAGCGAGCCGCCAAGCAGCGCGAGCTGAACTCGGGGAAAATGGGCTGGTCGAACTGTGCAGAAAAATTTTTAGGTGCCACTTCCAAACCGCAGCAATTTTTCAAATTCGGCTCATGCTAGGAACGTCCGCTTTGAATCGCTTGTGACGACCTCGTCCGGCCCCGGCGTCGGATCGGGGAAGGTCATCAGTTCGAGCTGGCGATCACCGGTGAACACGACGCCGCGCATGGTTTCCTCCCCGAAAAACTGGTCAGGTTGGCGCGTTGCACGGAGGCTAGCATGACTCCCCAACCGGGGGTCGGCAATCACGGAGGACGCGGCGATGCGGGTTCATGTGCTCTTCGATCTCATGAGGCTCAAGCAGATTCTGCTCAATCCCTTGAGCAATGCTTGTAAGTTCACGAATGAAGGCGAGGTCGCGCTGCGGGAGCGTAAGGTTGCTGACGGGCGCGACTGCGGACCGACGTGCATCGGCGCCGACGTCCAGCTTGGTCGCACCTTCTTGTTGCGCGCCTGACGTACGATCTGCCGCGATTGCAATGCAATGCTTTCCGTATATCGTGGGCAGCCGCGTTGCGCTGTTCCGGGACATCTAGCCATGGGCGCGAGGCATTTCGGCGCCCGCATCGCGCGCCTTGAAGATCCGGCGCTGCTGACCGGACGCGGGCGCTTCGTCGACGACATTAGGCTTGCGGGCGCGCTGCACGCGTGCTTCGTGCGCAGCCCGTACGCTCACGCCAAGATCCGCTCCCTCGATGCGTTTGCGGCGCGTGCCATGCCGGGCGTCCATGCGGTGCTGACCGCCGACGATCTGCCGGCACGCATGGCGCGCAGCCAGATTCCGATGCTCGTGCCGAATCCATCGATTACGGCGCCGCGCACGCAGCTCGCCTTAGCGCGCCGTGAAGTGTGCTATGTCGGTCAGACCATCGCGGTCGCGATCGCAGACAATCGCTATCTCGCGGAAGACGCCGCCGCAGCCGTCAACGTGGACTTCGAGACGTTGCCGGCGGTCAGCGACTGCCGCGAAGCCGCGCGGCCCGATGCTCCGCCCGCACACAGCGACCTCGCGAGCAATGTCGCCGCCGTCGTCGCCATGAGCTACGGCGACGTCGAGGCGGCATTCGCGCGCGCCACACACGTCTTCGAGGACGAACTTTTCCTGCATCGCGGCGGGGCCATGACCCTCGAAGGCCGCGCCGTGCTCGCAAATTACGATGCCGGTGCGGACATGCTGACGGTGTGGTCGGCGACGCAGACGCCGCACCTTTGCCGCGCGACGCTTGCCGATCTCTTCGAACGCGACCTTGAGGCAATCCGTGTGATCGCGCCGCACGTGGGTGGCGGCTTCGGCACAAAGGCGCCCTTCTACGCCGAGGAGGCGGTCATTCCGGCGGCCGCAATGAAGCTCGGGCGCCCGGTCGCCTGGCAGGAGGACCGGCGCGAGCATTTTCTCTCGGCCACGCAGGAACGCGACCAGTATTGGAAAGTCGCCATTGCCGTCGACAACAAAGGAAAAATCCTCGGGCTCTCCGGCACCCTGCTGCACGATACCGGCGCATTCCTGCCGTGGGGCATCATCATGCCCTACATCTCCGCAACGACATTTCCTGGACCCTACGTGGTGCCGGCTTATCGCGTCGAAGCAACGGTCGTGTTCACCAACCGCGTGCCGACCACGGTCGTGCGCGGCGCCGGCCGTCCGCAGGCGGTTTTCGCCATGGAGCGGCTGATGGATCGAGTCGCGCGGGAGCTCGACATCGACCGCGCCGAACTGCGTCGACGCAACATGATCGGGCCCGAGCAGATGCCCTATTCCGTCGGTTTGGTTTTTCGCGACGGCAAACCGCTCGTCTACGCCAGCGGGGATTTTCCGAAAAGCCAGGAGCGGGCGCTCGCGCGCGCCGATTATCAGGAGTTCCGCGCTCGCCAGAGCAAGGCACGCGCCGAAGGGCGCTATCGCGGCATCGGAATCGCGAACTACGTGGAAGGGACGGGGCTCGGGCCGTTCGAGGGCGTGACCGTCCGCGTCCTGCCCAACGGCAAGGTCGCGGTCGCGACCGGCGCGACGACGCAGGGGCAAGGCACGCGCACGACGCTGTCGCAGATCGTCGCCGATGAGGTCGGCTGCTGCATCGAAGACATCATCATGACCATCGGCGACACGGCGGCGATCCCGCACGGGATCGGCGCCTTCGCGAGCCGTCAGGCGATCAATGCCGGCTCATCCGCGTTGATCGCGGGCGCCAGCGTACGCAAGCAAGTCATCGCGCTCGCCGCCCGCATTCTGGGCGTGCCCGAGGACAACATCGATGTCGAGGATGGCCGCGCGATCGCCCGCGCCGGCAACAAGCCGTCGCTCACGCTCGGGGAGCTTGCGCGGGCGGCGCAGGGCATGCCCGGCTTTTCCTTTGCTGCGGGACAGACGCCCGGCATCGAGCGCACGGCCTATTTCACTCCGCCGCAAGCTTCGTATTGCAACGGGACGCATGTGGCGGAGGTCGAAGTCGATCCTTTCACCGGCGCGGTTAAGCTCCTGCGTTACACGGTGGCCCACGACAGCGGAAACATCATCAATCCGCTGGTCGTGGACGGCCAAGTGCAAGGCGGCGTCGCCCACGGGATCGGCAACGCGCTGTTCGAGTGGATGAAGTACGATCAGCGCGCGCAGCCGCTCACGGCGACGTTCCAGGACTACCTGTTGCCGGCGGCGCTCGACGTGCCGGGCTGCGACATCGAGCACGTTGAGACGCCGAATCCGCTCAATCCGCTCGGCGTGAAAGGCGCCGGAGAGGGCGGCACCATTCCGGCGCCCGCCGCGATCATCTCAGCGGTCGAGGACGCGCTCTCATCGTTCGGGGTGCGTTTTGCCGCCATGCCGCTGACGCCTGATCGCATCGTCGAGGCGCTGCGCCAAGCCGGCGCCTACGAGAAATTGGCGTGACCTTGTTCTGGGATGAATTGTCGCCGAACATCCGTTGGACGTGCTCGGCCTTTCGTCTTTTCGCTGCTCGCTGATTAAAATTCCCTGTTCCTCGGAAAAAATTCCCTGATACGCGTTTGGAAATTCCCTGTTCGGCCGCGTAGGGGGTATAGTGATAGCGGGAAATGTAGGCCACTTGGTGCCAACCCCTGAGGAGCCCACGGTACGCCAGAGCTAGGTGAGTAGCCTGGTTACCGAGGTTTATAAAACCCCACTTAAGTTGAGGGCTGTTTCTCAATAACAAAATTTCTCATTCCGGCGTTTGTCTGCTCGCTAACACCCACAAAGCGATCTCCACCGAGAGAACTTTTGATCACTATTTTTGCCGAGAAGGTTTTCCCGGTACCACGGGTATAGTCAGTCAACTCAAAAACTCTGTCTGCTCCCGGAATTGCCAGATGGGTTCGTTCTTTCCCGGCGTGATTCCGGTCGAAGGATGGAAAGTTGGACAAGCCTACAAACGCGCTATCTTGGGGGCGCAAACCGGCAGCGTTTACAAGGTTGATTGAGCTCACCCAGCGTTTAATTCGAAGACAGCCCGGCAACATCACAAGAATGCGAGTCGACAAAAAATCGACCTGTTGCACTCCCCGGCCGGGTCAACCGGATCATGACCCGGGACGCACTACCCGCGCGTCCCGAGCTACGTATTCGGCGGTTGAAGGGGTCAACGTACCGGCTTGAGCGTGTTCTCGATCATGTACGCTGCGACCTTTGGGCCCACGTCCTCGCTGGTGCGGATCGCGAATCTATAGTGAACGCCGCCCCAGACGCGGACATTCTTCTGCTCCTCGGCCATATCGGCCAGGCTGGCGAACTGCCGCGTCCGCTTCGGATCCCGCACATCGGTCGCCGTGAACGGAATGGCCTTCAGGGGCCCGAACACCGATTCCAGAACCGCCGACGCGATCATTGCGTTGATGGTCGCCTGCGAGGGGTATTCGGGATGCAGCGGCGTCGGGTTGAACGAGGTCCAGGCGGCATCGCGCTCGGTTGCATCGTTTCCGTCCTGGTCGCCATTGCGGATCGCGGTGACGGGCCGCCAGAAATGGTAGGTGTACTTGGCGTCCCAATTGACGATGTAGGCGTTCGCCAGGCTCATGTTGAGCAGCGCGAACAGGCGCGCACATTCGGCGAGCGGCAGTTCCTTCTTGATCGAAAGCTCGCGCGCCGCCGCTTGCCACGCGGGGCCGAAATTGACGTTTTCCCAAAATGTCACCGCCTCGCTCTGCTCAGGGGTGCGCGCCGTGCTCTTGGCGCCGCCGAGACTCTTCACCTCGTTGTAGTCGCGGGCCCACTCCGCGCTCGACAGTGCCGGCGGCGGGCCGGGCCGGAACTGGTCGGCGCTCTTGAGCACCCATGGCTTCGCGCGCGCATATTGCTCCCACAGCGGCGGCGTCGTCGGCACATAGGCCGCAGGGGTCGTGTGCGGCCGGTAGGTGTCCGGGGCGCTGGTGCCGTCGTTGGCGCGGTCGGCCTGGACCGCCTCCGCCACCTCCATACCCAGCTTGATGCCTTCGGACTTGGCGGGCCCCTCCGGGATCGCCTTCAGCGACGCCGCGTAGGCCTCTTCGATCTTGGCTTTCTGTTCCGGGTAGATCTGAGTGAGGATCTGCCGCGCAGCCGTCGCGGCCGCAGCTTCGGCCGAGGCGCCCGGTGCGGCCGGAAACGTCGCGACCACGCGGGTGTAGCGATTCTGCACCGTGTTGATGGCGTCTGACATCGCGACATGCACCATGGCTAAGGTGCGCAGTTTGGGATTGTTGCCTACATCCTTGGCCACCAGCGCGTTGGCGATCATGTTCCAATCGGTGATGACATCGGCGCGCACCGGCGCGACCAGGAGCACGGCAGCGACTATGCCCGGCAGCCAAGTTGGTGCCGGCAGCTCTAAAACGGATCTCATCGGAAGACTCCCCCGTTTTGCTGTCCACGCGATGGGGTGTTTCGTTGCACGCCAAGGTGGGCATAGTCATGTTATGCCTGTTCTTTATTTCATCTCATGTGACCTTTGGACTTATGTGACCTTTGGCCGCGTGGTGACCACCCGCGCCGCGATGGAAGCGGTCTCTGGATTTCTGCTGGGAGTCTTGGCCGCGCGCGGATGTATGAATTTTTACATAGCGTGTACCCGGAGCTTTACAACCTTTCCGCCGCTTTCATGTTCGATTTCTTGCTCGTCCATCCGGGCTACGCGCTGCGTTGATCAGGCGGCCTTGATGAGACCGAGCTGGGTCAGCGCCTTGACGCCGTCGTCGAGACCGATTTCCTGGGTGATCTTGCCGCTCTGAATGCGCAACACCGTGGTGCCGGTGAAGTGCATCTTCCGGCCGGTCGCGGGAGGCAGCGAGCCCATCAATCGGTCATGAATGCCTTGATGTCGTCACGGCCGCGGCGCGGCTCGTGCAGGGAATACTGCAGGAGCATGTCGGGCGCGGCGAGCTCATCGACGACGCCGAGATTGCAGGTCTTGCCCCAGAACTCGGTGAACCACCGGCCGACAATGGCCTTGTTGTCCTCTGCTTTGCTCATCTGGATACCCTTGCTTGTCTGCGAAGCCACCGATCGCAATCGATGACATGTGCGAGGGATAATCCATGATGCCGCAGCACAAACTCCGCTTCTTGCCGGGATATCGAAATCCATCGCCGGCGGTTGTTTCCGACGGGCCCACTGTCCGTGGGGATATTCGAGAATTAGAAATTAGGCCTGACACGCCGGCGGGATGGCCGCTCGCGTCGCGGGCGTAGCGGCCGGCCATGCCGGTGATTGGCTTCCCGCGGAGTATATCGCTCACGCACCCGCGTTGCGGCGCTGCCGATCTTGCGGCCGATATGCAATGCGTGCGTGCCCCGGGCAATAAGGCAGTCCTTTGACTGGCTCGTTCCCGCAGAAGCAGAAGTCCTCGGCGCCCGGGTTGCTGATCGGCCACCGACATTTCATCTGGCTGAGCTCGAACAGCGTGCATCCGCATCCGTTGGAGATCGGGATGTCTTCAACAGGCGCCTGCGTCCTCGCAAACGCCGCCATCAGCATCTGATGCTGAGCGAAGATGTTCGGGCGCGGGCGCTTTGGGCCCCTAGTCCGTAAAGTCTTGGGGCGCGCAAGATTTGCGGCACGCCTTTGCTCCAGCTGCCTGCCGATCACATCCTTGGGCGTCGATAGGCCCAGCCGGTTCATCTTGCCGATGACAGCGTTGCGGGTGACTCCGATCTCGTGGGCGATTTGGCGGCATGAAAGGCCGGCATGGAGGCAACGCTTCAGCAGTTCTATTCGCTGCGAAGTCCAGGTCGCACCATTCGGGGGCATGTTGATCGCCTTTTAGGCGGATGATTGCTGAGATGAGCAGTTCTGAAGATGCAGCAGTGTTGCAAAGTCATGGTTAACAATTCGTTAATTCAGCCAGCTGCGCACGCTCGCGATGACCTCGACCACGCGATCGCAGGCTATGCCGCAGCTTCCAACTGTGGGGGAAGTTCCTGCCAGGCTAATGAGGCGAGAACCCAGTATGCGATATCGCGGATGGACTTCCGCTTTCGGTGGAGAGACATCGAGTCAAACAGGCGGAAGCGGGGACGATCTAACTCACCGCAAGCATCAAAGCGGCTTAGGTTCGGCTCGTCCCTGAAGAGCTTGAAGCGGTTTAGCCGCTTTTGCGACTCCGCTCGTGGCAGCGTTCCCCTTTTCCGCGATTTTCGCATTCATTCCGCGCTTATCCGCGTATTCTTGGCCGTCGATCGGCGCAATGTGCGGCGGATCTTTATCGAGATAGGGTCTCCCTATCCCATATTCCTTGCCGTGCGCGTCGATCCACTTCCACAAGATTTCGCTTGAAATACATCGCTCGGACCGCGTCTCACCCTTGACGCTCACGATATCGGCTGCAAGCCCATGGCCATAACCGCCGCGTAGGCTTCCGCCATGGTAGGACCGATTGTTCGCGGCCTTGTTGCCGCTTGCGATCGATTGCCGGTAGTCATCGCGGAAGCCACTTGTCATACCAGGAGCAAGCCCGGCGTCGTCCAGCGCGCGAAAGAGACGATAGAGCCTCACTTTGAAGCCTCGGTCGACCCCGCCGATCACGTATTGGGCCACGGACATGCCAGCATTTTCGGCGGCATGTGGATCCTTCCACGTGAAGTCCTCATTCACGAACTTCGTAACAGTTTTCGTGACAGTGCGGCTCTTGCCGTTCTTCTTGACTGTCGTCTTGATCTGTTCCTCCACTTTGATGGTATCGACCTTCGGCGCACGTTCGTACACCGACCAGAGATATTGGTCGATGCATTCTTCGCTCAGGACGCACTCGTCCGAAGCTTCGAGCGGACTAACATTTGCCTCTGCCCCGGCAAGCGGCACTTTTATGACTGGATCGGCGAGGGCGGCCTTTGCGGCGGGGTCGGCGAACGCGGTTCTTAACTCGGCGCTAGCGAGCGCGGCATCTGACTGAGCGAGCGCTATTGCATCTAGGCGACCAAGGGCTGCTTTGGCATGTCGGTCAGGATTCGCGGGGGCAGCACAAAGCAGGACTGCTAAACTCCCGCATACGAAACAGCCAAACCCACCTAAGAGTCTCATGTTTGCCCCCATTTCCCTGCGCCCGGCTCATTTGCATTAAAGGCAAGCCGGCGACTTGTGACTCTTCAGCCACAAGTCAAAAAGTTCGAGAGGTCGGCGCGCGACGATTGTGAACCGGGTCGCGTCGGCGTTGAGCTTTCACAAAGCGGGCAATCGCTTGCCTTAGCCCTTAGTCACAACGGGCTGTGGGTATTTGCCAACCGGATACTTGCCGATCGGGTACTTGCCGATTGGCGCTGCCGCCACCGGGGGCGGCTCCTTGCGCGGCAAATCGGCGGCCACGGCAACGCTCATCATGGCCACGAGTCCAGCCGTTACGATTATGATGGTCTTCATGATGTTAATCCCCTTGTGTTGGGCACCCGGACGGGCCGACCGAGTGACGCCCCTATTCCGCTCTGTCTGTGCAAGACGCCCGCTTCCACCATCCCACGTTCCGGCTCAATCGCCGGGGGATGGCTCCCGACTATTTGTCGCCTCGGCAGTCGATTGGTTCAAATCGGATAGGCGAAAGATTGGGACGTCGACTCTGCGCGCAAATTAACCAAAGGATTCACGCCAATCGCAGCTCCCGATCGCCTCTGGGTGCGCTTACCTAACTACCGCCGCATGCTCGCGCCGTGAATTGCCTTGGCAGCGGATGAGATTCGCAGCGGGTGCACATCGCCCAGACCACGTCGGAAAAGTTGGTCGGATGGATGTTACACCAAAGGGGGTGGCTTCCCGTCTTACGCCGCGCCCTTCTGGTTGGCGGGCGGCGCTTTCTTGTTGGCAGCTGAAATGCGAGTCTTCGTCACCGGCGCGAACGGCTTTATCGGGGGCGCAGTTGCATCAGCCCTCATCGCCGATGGCCATAAGGTTCGTGGTCTCGTTCGAGACAAGGTCAAGGCCGACACGGTTGCAGCCCAGGGCATCGAACCGGTCGTCGGCTCGCTCGATGATGCGGCCCTCTTGCAAGCCGAGGCTCGGGCCGCCGATGCCGTTGTCAATGCAGCCAACAGCGATCATCGCGGTGCAGTCGAGGCGCTGATTGCCGGCCTGGCCGGGTCCGGAAAACCGTTCCTCCATTCGAGCGGCAGCAGCATCGTGGCTGATCTCGCCATGGGCGAACCTTCGGATCGAATTTTTCATGAGGGGACGCCAATTAAGCCGCAAGCGGAAAAGGCCGCTCGCGTGGCAATCGACCGGCTTGTGCTCAATGCCCCCGGCATCCGCTCCGTGGTGCTCTGCAATAGCATGATCTACGGCAATGCCTTGGGACCGCCGGCGCGGAGCGTCCAGATCCCTGCGCTCGTGGCGCAAGCCAAGGCGTCCGGCATCGCGCGTTACATCGGACGCGGACTGAACCGCTGGTCGAACGTGCATATCGCCGATGCCGCGGCGCTCTATGCACTGGTCCTCACGAGAGCACGCGCCGGCACATTCATGTATGTCGAGAGCGGCGAAGAAGCGTTGGGCGAAATTGTGCGTGCGATCGTGGCGCGGGGAAGGTCTTCTTGCGCCGGAACGGGATGCAGGCGTCGATAATCACCCGCGAATTGCGCCGGTCGGTCTCGGTGTCGTAGCACATCGGGTCGAGCGCCGAGCTAGTAACCCGGATTGAGCGTAGCGGAATCCGGGATTCCGCCACTTCTTGTTCTGGCATGCCGCCAGTTGAGCCAGACCTGCGGCGTAACGACGAAGGAGACCTTTCATGATCCGTGGTTACAGT
>WNFT01009129.1_pt1 | contig 10371 bp, 9 predicted proteins | sample 5400191 | NCBI WGS metagenome assembly WNFT01 (sample SAMN13153359, study PRJNA577476) | soil metagenome | isolation source: 80 cm saprolite under Madrone tree | place: USA:California | collected 2016-06-14 | reverse complement strand
GACGCCGGGCTGGGTCGCCTCGCGCAGGCGCTCGCCGAGCATGCGCGCGATGTTCCGGAACAGCTTGGCGGAGGTGTAGGGCGACCACTTGCGGACCCGCTCGAGCGCCGCGAAATCGAGGCGCAGCAGCTCCGAGCGCGCCTCCGCGACCACGGAGGCGCTGCGCACCTGCTGCGTCAGCACGCCGATCTCGCCGATGACGCCGCCCGGGCCGAGCGCGGTGAGCGTCCGCTCGCGGCCGTCGGGGAGCGGGTCGAAGACGCGGATGCGGCCGGTCACCACCATGTACATTTCGGTGCCGATCTCGCCCTTGACGATCACGGGCGCGCCGGCCTCGTACTCGTGCAGGCCGCCGAGCAGGACGACCTTGCGCGCCTCCCATCGGGAGAGGCCCGCGAAGAGCGGCGCGCGCCGCACGTCGCCGCTCATGCGGAGCCTGACCATGTCCCACACCGTCAGCAGGGGGATCGACACCATGAGGATCGGCGTCAGCGTCAGCTCCGCGAGCATCGCCACCAGCATGACGAACGCCGCCAGCATGCCGAAGTACACGGTGGCCACGAAGTTCGACGCCACCAGCGTGAGGAAGCCGGCGGCCAGCGCGATCGAGACGTAGATGATCGGCCGTCCCTCGATCCGCAGGGTCTCGAACATCGCGCGGCGCTGGTCGTGGAGCTCGTTGAGCTGACGGCTGTACGTCACCATGTGGTGCACGGTGTCGTCCACGGCGATGCCGATCGCGACGGTGGCGATCATGGCCGTGCTGGTGTTCAGCGGGATGCCCACCAGTCCCATGAAGCCGTAGAGCATCAGGATCGGCACCACGTTCGGGATGAGCGACAGGATCCCGGCCTTGAGCGACATGAAGAGCAGGGCGTGGATCACGCCGATGATGACGAAGGTGGAGGAGAAGCTCGTCAGCTCGTTGATGGCCATGTAGTCCGAGGCGTTGTTGAACAGGACCTCCTCGCCGGTGGCGCGCACGATCACCGTCGGCGGGAAGTCGCGCGCCACGTGGCGCTCGATGTCGCGCAGCAGGGCCGAGAGGTCGCCGGAGCCGGTGAGATGGTGGCGCACCACGATGTTGGCGGCCGCCGCCTTGAAGTCGACGAACTTCTCCAGCTCCCGCCCCTCCAGCATCAGGAGGTACTGCGCCACCTGGTCCGACGTCTCGGGGATCGTCTCGAAAGCCGGGTCACCGCCGTGCATCTCGCGGTGCATCTTGCGGACGTAGTCGGCGACCGAGACGGTCTTGTCCACGCGGCCGGTGGCCGCCAGGTGATCCTGCAGCCCCGCGATCCGCCGCAGCACCGCGGGATTCTTGATGCCATCGTCGTGCCCGGTGTCGACGACGACGTAGAAGGCGAGGCCGCCCGCCAGCGAGCGCGAGAGATCGGCGACGCGCTGGCGGATGGCCGAGCGCTCCGGGAAGAACGAGATGAGATCGGTGTTGACCCGCAGCGTGAGCCAGCCCGCCAGCGAGGCGAGCGTGAGCGCGCCCCACGCGACGAGGATCGGCACGCGCCAGCGGAGGTTGAACTCATGAGGCGCGGGATCCCGCCGGGCGGCGACTCGTCGACGAGGGCGACGCGCCGCAGGCGTCGCGGCACCGCCCACCAGCGGAGCATGGGCGGCAGCAGCAGCATCGTGACCACGTAGTTCGCGGTGAGGGCCATGGCGGACGCGTAGCCGAACTGGATCAGCATCGTGATGTCGGTGGTGATCAGGCTGCCGAAGCCGAGCACCGTGGTGGCGGTCGTCACGAGGATCGGCATGGCCGATTCGCCGAGCATCGTGCGCAGCGCGGTCAGCTTGTCGTCACCGTGCTCGAGCCGATGGTGGTACTCCGAGATCATGTGGACGTCTTCGGTGAAGCCGATGGCGAGCATCAGCGAGGGGATGATCGCGGTGAGGATCGTCAGCGGGATGCCGGTCACGGCCATGAGGCCGAGCGACCAGACGATGCTCACCACCGCGGTCACCACCGGAATGACGACGCCCTGGAGCGTACGGACGGCCAGGAAGAGCGTGACGATCAGCACGACCGTGGACAGCGGAATGATCGTGCGCTGGTCGGCCTTCAGATACTGCGCGTAGGTCGCCTTCGTCATCGGCGCGCCGACCTGGTAGATGGTGAGGCCCGGCCGCGTCTCCCGCGCGACGAGCGCGTCCACGTCCGTCGTGAAGCGCCGGTTGAACGCGGTCTCGCCCGGCCGGGCGTCGGCGTAGACGACCAGCGCGGTGGCGCGGCCGTCGGCGGCCACGAGGTTGCCGACGAGCACGCGGCTGCCCAGCGCGTCGGCTCGCAGCCGCGCCAGCTCGGCGGGCGCGGTCGGGATCACGGCGCCGACGAGCGGATCGGTGGTGAGGGCGTCGCCCTCGCCCTTGATGTTCCGCGTCGTGGTGAGGCTTTCCACGCGACTCACGCCGGCCACCCGCTCGAGCCCGTCGCTGAGCCGCCGCACGGCGGTGAGCGCGGCCGGCGTGAAGACGTCGTCCGCCTTGACGAGGACCACGGTGAGGTTGTCGCTGCCGAAGCGCTGCCGGGCCTGCTCGTAGAACGCGCGCGCCGGGTCCCGCTCGACCATCAGGCCTTCGGCCGACTCGTCGATCCGGAGTCGGGGCAGCTGCGCGCCGAGAGCCAGCGTGAGGAGGAGGGTCAGGACGACGGCGGCGACCGGATGGTCCGCCACCCAGAGGAGCGGCCGCCTCAACGGATCAGCTCGGCCTCGCTGAAGAAGTCGTCGCGGAGGCCCCGGTTGATCGCGCGGGACTCGATCGTCACCAGCGTCCGCGTGCCGTTCTGGACGTCGTGCATCTCCAGCTCGTCGGAGCGCCAGATCGTGCCCGCGACGTTCACGAGCTTGCGGCTGGTCTCGACCTTCTCCAGGCGGTCCTGCCGATCGTAGAACTCGCGCTTGACGGTGACGTAATGGTCCTTGCGGATCCAGATCTTCCGGTGTGAGTAACCGCTGTCGGCCGCCTGCCGCTCCGTGGCCGGCTTCGCGTCGACGACGAAGCAGTCGGCCCCGTCGACGACATCGGCGCCGAGCAGCGTGTAGGTGTGGACGGCCAGCGGCTCGGACCGGAGGTCTTCGTAGGCGAAGTCGGTGCCCATGAAGCGGTTCTTCTTGCTGCTGGCCGCGATGCGCTTGGGCTTCTTCACCGAGGGCAGGTACAGCCACTGGTCGTCGTTGCCGTCCGCCGCCTCCCAGGTGAGCAGCGCGGTGTTCTCGACGTCGCGGGGAGCCTGGAAGCGCACGAGGATCTTGTCGAGATCGTTCGGACCGCTGAGCACCCAGCGCGTGACCCGGCGCTCCTTGGTCGCGCCCGACTTGCTGACGAGCCGGAGCACCTGCCGCTCTTCTTCGTCGCGGACGTGCTGCAGCTCGCGCTGGCGCTTCATGATCTCCGGGCCGGACTGCGCGGCGGCGGGGATCGCACCGGCCGCGAGGAGCACGATCGAGAGGAGGGCGACGACCGCGCCAGGCGACGTCACGCGGCCTCCGTCAGAACAGATAGCGGAGCACGGCGAAGAAGCGATCGTTGTCCCCCCAGCGGCCCCAGAAAGTGTCGGGCTTTCCCGTCAGGAAGTCCAGCCCGGCCTCGACGTGCAGCGCGTCGGTGATCCGGTGGGTGCCCTTGAACTGGATGTAGTGGCTCGGCGAGCCGCCGAGGTCGGCGATGCCGCTGAGCTTGAGCACGGTGTCCTCGCTGAGCTTGGCCTGGATACGGCCGACCACCGCCTCGCGGAAGGCGTTGTTCGACAGCCGCGCCCCGACGAGCGGCACGCGGTCGCTGTCCAGGATGTCGGCGTGCCGATGGTGGCGCAGCACCGTCTCACGCGCGTACTCGACGACGAAGAGCATCTGGTCGAGCCAGGGGCGGCCGACGTCCAGCGTGTAGTTGAGTCCCGCGATCCCCTGGAAGCGGTCGTCGCGGCCGTTGGACTCCACGAGCCGGGCCACCGCCTCGCCGTGAACCTCGAACTTCCCGAAGGTCGTGGAAAAGTCGGCGCCCGGCACCTTCTCGCGCGTGTACACGGGCGTCAGCCGCGGCAGGGTGACGCCCGGCGCCAGCGCGATCGTCGAGCCGCGAAACACCGGCGTGTGCTCGAAGCCGTCGTAGTAGCTGACCGAGAGATCCCAGCCGGCCACCGTACCCTTCAGGCGCGCGGCGTACTGCGTCGCGCTCGCGTCCTGCTCGGGCCGCTCCGCGTGGTCCACGACGGCGAGGAACGTCGACGGCACCGCCGGCGTCCAGCGGCTGTGCGCCAGGGGTAATCGGCTCGGTGTGAAGTACGGCACGCCGACGACGACGAGACTGACCCGCGGCACGCTGAGGCGGGCGGAGGCCGACCACACGCCGAGCTTCTCGTTGTCGAGCACGTCGAGATAGTCGTAGGGGTTGAGCCGGTCCGTCGGATTGAAGGCGTCGGCCGTGCCCCAGGCGAAGATCTGCTTGCCGACGGTGACCTCCAGCGGCCCCCGGCGCGCCGCCAGCGTCGCCTCCTTCACGCTCAGGTAGGAGCGGCGCGGATGCGTCTCGGGGATCTGGAAGTGCAGCCCGCGCGCGTAGCCGAAGTCGTCGTCGCGCGCCTCCACGACCGCCTTGGCCGCGCCCCACTCGGCGAACCGCCGGCTCCACTCGAGCTGCAGCAGGGCGAGGTCCACGAACGTCTGATCGTCGGTTGCGGCCGCGGAGAAGTGCGAGAAGTTCTTGAAGACGGCCTGGCCCTTCAGGCCGAAGTCGGCCAGGCGCAGCGACTCCTCGGCGGCGGCCGTCGAGGCGACGAGCAGCAGCGCCACGGCGAGAGTGGCCGCGCGGCTCACGCGCCCGGGCGGTACGCGATCAGGTAGCGGTGCTCGCCCTCCAGTACGGTCTCGCCACGCTGGTTCTCGAGGGTCACCCGCAGTGTGAGCAGACCGGCCGAGCGCTTGCGCTCGAGCGCCGTGACCTCGTGGCGCGGCTTGAGGGTGTCGCCGACGAAGGCCGGATGCCTGAAGCGCGTCGTCTGCTCGACGAAGGCCACGATCGACGCCTCGATGACCGGCGCCAGGGTCGAGGCGCCGACGGCCGTCAGCGAGGTCAGCATGAGGCCGTGAGCCAGCCGGCGGCCGTAGCGCGTCGTCTTCGCGTACTCGTCGTCGTAGTGGATGGGATGCGCGTCGCCGGTCATGCCGGCGAAGAACATGAAGTGCGCGTCGGTGAGCGTCTTCGACGGGCTCTCGAACCGGTCGCCGACCGTGAAGTCGCCGAACCAGCGCTGACCGGTCACCAGAGCCGCCAGAACAGGTCGGCGACCTCGGCGGGCGTGCGCGCGGCGAAGATGGCCGGGCGCGAGCGCGCCGCGAACGGCAGGCCGTCGGAGTACCACGCGAGATGCTTCTTGAGCTGGACGAGCGCCGCGCGCTCGGGCAGGTGCGCCTCGATCAGCGCGCAGTGGCGCCGGATGATCGTCGCGCGCGCGTCCCGCGGCACGTCCACGCCCCGGAAGATCCACGGCCGGCCGAGGGCGCCGCGTCCGATCATGACCGAGGCGCAGCCGGTGGCGGCGACCATCGCGCGCGCGTCGTCCACCGAGCTCACGTCGCCGTTGCCGACGACCGGAATGCGCACGGCGTCGACCACGTCCGCGATCACGTCCCACGGCGCGCGCCCCGTGTACTGCTGGCTGCGCGTGCGCGGGTGCACGGTGACGCCGTCCACGCCCTCGCTCTCGGCGAGCCGCGCGATCTCCGGCGCGTTCACGGTGCGGTCGTCCCAGCCCCCGCGGATCTTGATGGTGAACGCTCCCGCGACCGCCTTGCGCAGCGTGCGGAAGATCACGGCGGCCCGGAGCGGGTCGCGCATCAGGGCCGCGCCCTGCCCCTTGGCGACGACCTTCGCCACCGGGCAGCCCATGTTGAGGTCGATCCCGTCCGCCCCCGCGGTCTCCAGCCGGCGCGCCGCCTCGGCGAGCAGGTCGGGGTCCTCGCCGAGCAATTGCATCGCGAGGGGCCGCTCCTCGGGCAGGTACGCGGTGAGGGCCACCGTGCGCGCGTTGTCGCGCACGAGCGCGCGGGCGTCGATCTCCTCGCTGGTGAGCCGGCCGGCGCCGCACTCGCGGGCGACGAGCCGGAACGGCGCGTTGGTCACGCCGGCCATGGGGGCGAGTCGGAGGTCGAGCGCGCTCACCCCGTCATTCTATCGCGGCGCGCGGCGCGGGCGACGAGCCGCACCACCGCGAGGGCCGCCAGCGTCGGCGGCGCGAAGGAGAGGAGCAGCGCGAGGATCGCCTTGAGGTAGACGCCGGGGAGCGCCGAGAACACGGGCTCCAGCCTCGGCACGACGATCCACATCGCCAGCACCCAGAGATAGCCGACACCGCAGAAGGTGACGACGCCGCCCAGCGCGCGCACGGCGCCGACCCGGCGCGGCACGCCGCGCATCGCGAGCGCGACGACCACCGCCGCGCAGGCGACGGCGATGGCGAACTGCACGTCAGCGGCGCGCGGCGAGCACGGCCACGGGATAGCTCAGGCGGATCGTGCCGCCGACGCGATGGGGGGCCATGTCGAGCCCGTCGTCGGCGAGCGAGCGCTGGAACGTCTCCCGGATCCTGTCGGCGTCACCCGGATTGGGGAACGAGCGCGACAGCAGGCCCTCGAGGTCGGACGGCAGGCGGTAGAACGTCTGGCGGGGCTCGCCGAGCCCGGCCTTCGCGAAGAGCGCCAGGTGCTCGACCAGGGGCAGCGCCCGCACGTGGGACGGGTCGCGCAGCGCTTCCATCGCGTTGAAGGCGTCGGCCTTCTCCTGCGCCGGCGCGCTGTCGATCACCATCACGGTGCCGCCGGGTGCGCAGACACGCCGCATCTCGCCCAGCACCGCGCCGGGGTCGAGCAGGTGGTGGAACGCGAAGCGCGAGACGACGAGCGTGAACGCGCCGTCCGTGAAGGGCAGCGGCAGCACGTCCCCCTGCCGCCACGTGAGGTTCGTCAGGCGCGTCTCGGACTGGAGGGCCCGAGCCCGCTCCAGCATCGCCGGCGTCAGGTCGATGCCCGTGACGTGGCGCGTGACCTTCGCGAAGGCGCAGGCGAGGATGCCCGGCCCGCACGCGACGTCGAGCACGGTGTCCCCCGGCCCGCAGCCGCTGAACGCGATGACCGTCTCGAGCGCGGCCTCGTCCCTGATCGAGGGCGCTGTCGCGAACGGCACCGCCTGCCGCGTGAACTGGTCGAGGATCGCCTCGCGATGCGCGTCGCTCACGCCATCCTCTTGTAGAGCCGGCCGCCCTTCATGATCACGCGCAGGTTGTCCTGGACCTGGAAGACACGGAGGTTCTTGAGCGGGTTGCCCTGCACGACGATGAGGTCGGCCAGCTTGTTCGGCTCGACGCTGCCGATCCGGTCGTGCATGCGGAACAGCTCGGCGTTGACCTTCGTCGCCGAGAGCAGGACCTCCATCGGCTTCATCACCTGGCCCTTCAGCTCGAACTCCACCGCGCGCTGGGTCATCATGTCGCCGAGCAGGTCGGAGCCCGAGCCGATCTTGCAGCCCGCCTTGTAGGCGTAGGTCAGCCCCTGCACCGATTGCTGGCGCGCCATGTCGATCTTGGCGACCTGGTGGTCGCCGATGCCGTAGCGCTTGCCCTCGCGATAAATGGCCTCGTACGTCACCATGGTCGGCACCAGGAACGCGTCCGCGTCCTTGATGGCCTTGGCGGCGGCCTCGCGGATCAGGTTGCCGTGCTCGATCGAGCGCACGCCGGCTTCGATGGCGCGGCGGACGGCCGAATCCGAGTAGGCGTGGCTGAGGACGTACTTGCCGACCGCCTGGGCTTCTTCGACGGCGGCCCGCATCTCGGCGACCGTGAATTGTGTGGTGTCGAGCTCGTCCGACGGCGACATGGCTCCGCCCGACGCCATGATCTTGATCTGGTCGACGTCGCGGCGGATGTTCTCGCGCGCGGCCCGGCGCACCTCGTCCGGCCCGTCGGCGATGAAACCGATCATGCCGACACAGCCGTCGATCGGATCGGTCCACTCGGAGCGGCGCCGCTTGTCGCCGTGGCCGCCGGTCTGCGAGATGTAGCGCCCGGAGACCAGCAGGCGCGGTCCGGGGAAGTGGCCCTCTTCCAGCACCATGCGGAAGCCGTAGTCGGCGCCGCCGGCGTCGCGCACCGTGGTGAAGCCCTGCATCAGGCACTCGTGCGCGCGCTGCATGGCGCGGGCGGCGATGTACGACGGCGGATAGAACCGGTGCTGGTCGGTGATGTTCTCGGTCACCGCGCAGATGTGCACGTGGGCGTCGGTGAGGCCGGGCATGAGCGTGGCGCCCGCACAGTCGATCGTCGTCACCGGGCCCGGCAGCGCGCCGGATCCGCCCTTGGCGCGGACGTCCTTGATACGGTCGGCCTCGACGATCACGGTGGCGCCCTCGACGGGATCGGCGCCGGTGCAGTCGATCAGGAACGCGTTGGTGAAGACGGTGAGGCTCATCGCGCGATCACCTTCGCCTCGTACATCCAGACCTTCTCGTCGGCGCGCGGTGTCCACTCCACCGTCTGCGCCACGCCGTAGAGGTCGTGCTGCTGCCAGAGGAACACCCACGGCGCCTCGTCGTGGACGAGCCGCTGCAGCTCGGCGTACGCCTCCGCGCGCGCCTTCGGATCGAGCAGGGTCTGGGCGCGCGAGATCTTCTCGTCGATCGTCTTGTTGTTGCCGTACGACGAGTAGGTCTGGTCGGCGAGGAAGAGCGGCTGCATCGTGCCCTGGCCGTGGAGCGCGGGACCCCAGCCGAGGAAGAACATCTCGCCCGTGTTCCGGTTCTTGATCTTGTCGAGGTGCGTGCCCCACTCGTTCACGACGACGTTGGTCTTGATGCCGAGGCGCTGCAGCTGCGCGGCGATGGCGAGCGACACATCCTTGTCGAGCGGATAGCGGCCGGACGGCGTGTCGAGCGTGAGCGCGAGGGCCTTCGGATCGACGCCGGCCTCCCGGAACAGCGCCTGGGCGCGCGCGGGGTCGTGCTTGTAGCATTCGACGGGCGCGTAGTCGACGTTGGCGGGCGACAGGGGGCCGCACATGCGCGTGGCGCGGCCCTTGAGCACCTGCTTGATCAGCTCCTCCACGTCCACCGCGTGGTTCATCGCCCGCCGCACGCGAACGTCCTGCATGGGGCCGGGCTTGAGGTTCACCAGCGCCAGGTAGTTGATGCGCGAGGACACCGTGGCGCGCAGGCGCGCGCGGCCGCTCCGCTCGACCGCCTCCACCGCGTGCGGTGGCACGTCCTTCATGATGTCGATCTCGCCCGAGAGCAGCGCGGCCATGCGCGCGCTGAACTCGGGGACGAAGCGGAAGGTCACGCGGCTCACGTCGGCCGGGCCCTGCCAGTAATCCGGGTTGCGCTCGAGCACCAGCCGCTCGTCGCGCCGCCACTCGACGAACCTGAACGGTCCGGTGCCGATCGGCTTCTCGGCCAGCCTGGCCGGGCCCAGCTCCTTGAGCGCCTTGGCCGGCAGCATGAGCGAGTTCGTCAGCGACGCGCTGTCGACGAGGTTCGGCCACGGCTGCTTCGTCACGAACCGCACCGTGTAGTCGTCGACGACCTGCACCTCTTTCACGAGGCCCCAGTACGCCGCGGTCGCGAAGTGGCTCTTGGTGGCTGGATCGAGCGCGTAGTCGATGGTCGCCTTCACCGACGCCGCCGTGAACGGCTCGCCGTTGTGGAACTTCACGCCCTTTCGCAGCTTGAACTCCCACGTCGTGTCGTTGACGATCTTCCACTCGGTGGCGAGCATCGGCTTGGGCTTGAAGGTCTTCGCGTCGCGGTCGAGCAGGCGGTCGTAGAGGTGCTCGAGCATGTTGTTGGTCGTCCAGTCCACGATGGTGACGGCGAGCATGGTGCGCGGCTCGGCGCCAAGGCCGACCACGACCTCCTTCGTCTTGCTGCGGTCCTGGGCGTGGGCGGAGGCGACGGTGACGGCCGCGACGAGCAGCGCGGCCAGCGTGGCGACGCGGAACGCGATCCGCATGAGTTCCTCCTGGGTCGTGCTCGGGTGCCGGTCGGCGACGCCCGGCTCGGCGGCCAGCAGTGTACTACGCCGTATCCGGGTCGTGGCGTTGACCCCGGTCGGGCGCCGGCCGATCATCACAAAGCGAGATGAGCGAGCACGCGTTTGCGCAATTGATGCTGGGGATCGTGTGCGGCGAGGTCGCCGTCGTCATCGCGGCTAGACCCGTAGCTTCGGGTCGAGCGTGTCGCGCAGCCAGTCGCCGAGCAGGTTCACGCCGAGCGCCGTCAGCGCCAGCGCCGCCCCCGGAAACGCCGCCAGCCACCACGCCACGTAGAGGAAGTCGCGGCTCTCGCTCAGCATGCTGCCCCACGCCG
>WNFT01006396.1_pt1 | contig 10371 bp, 10 predicted proteins | sample 5400191 | NCBI WGS metagenome assembly WNFT01 (sample SAMN13153359, study PRJNA577476) | soil metagenome | isolation source: 80 cm saprolite under Madrone tree | place: USA:California | collected 2016-06-14 | reverse complement strand
TGATGCGGGGACCGTCGCGGCGACGCAGCAGGCTCATTTAATTCCTCCTACCCTGGGGCTACTCGCCGCACACGCGGCGAAAGATCGTATCGACATGCTTCAGATGATAGGCGGTATCGAACAGGGCGTCGATTGTTGCCGATCCGAGAAATGACGTGATCTCCCCGTCTCCCTTCAACAGGTCGGCGAAGCGCCCCTTGCCGTCCCACGCGGCCATGGCATTTCTCTGGACGGCGCGATAGGCGTCCTCGCGGGTCATGCCGGCCTGGGTCAAGCCCAACAGCACGCGCTGCGAGTCGACCAGCCCGGCGAGCGCTTCGAGGTTTTCGCGCATCCGTTCCGGATAGACGAGGAGCCGGTCGACCAGCCCGGTCAGCCGCGCCAGCGCGAAATCGAGGGCGATCGTCGCGTCGGGGGCGATCACCCGTTCGACCGAGGAATGGGAGATGTCGCGCTCGTGCCACAACGCGACGTTTTCCAGTGCCGGCCCGACGGTCGAGCGGATCAGCCGGGCAAGGCCCGTCAAATTCTCGGCGAGCACCGGATTGCGTTTATGTGGCATCGCCGACGAGCCCTTCTGCCCAGGCGCGAAGTACTCTTCAACCTCGCGCAATTCGGTGCGCTGCAGGTGGCGGATCTCGGTGGCGAGCCGCTCGACCGCGGCAGCAACGAGAGCCAGAGTCATGAAAAACTGAGCATGGCGGTCGCGCGGGATCACCTGGGTCGAGATCGGCTCGGGCTTGAGGCCGAGCTTGTCGGCAACATGCGCCTCGACCCTGGGATCGATATTGGCGAAGGTCCCGACCGCACCTGAGATCGCGCAGATCGCGACCGCCTCGCGCGCGGCGACGAGCCGCGCCCGGTTGCGGGCGAACTCCGCGTAATGTCCGGCGAGCTTGAGGCCAAACGTCGTCGGCTCGGCATGGACGCCGTGGCTGCGCCCGATGGTAGGCGTGTATTTGTGCTCGAAGGCGCGCCGCTTCAGCACCGCGAGCAATCCGTCGAGATCGGTCAGCAGAAGGTCGGCCGCCTCCTTCAACTGCACCGCCAAGCAGGTGTCGAGGACATCGCTCGAGGTCATGCCCTGATGGACGAAGCGGGCATCGGGGCCGATATGCTCGGCGAGGTTGGTCAGAAACGCGATCACGTCGTGATGCGTCTCACGCTCTATCTCGTCGATGCGCTCGACCTCGAAAGCGCCGCGCTCTCGGACGGCGTGGGCCGCACTCTCGGGGATCACGCCGAGTGCGGCCTGAGCATCGCAGGCATGGGCCTCGATCTCGAACCAGATCCTATACCGGTTCTCCGGCGACCAGATCCGGGTCATCTCCGGTCGGCTATAGCGGGGGATCATGACGGAACCGCTGCTTGCGCTACGCGAGGATCGTAACCCAGCCGCTTGAGCAGGGCGAGCATATGCGCCGGTACCGGAGCGATGATCTCAAGCGCCGGTCGCGCGGAATAGAGGGGCAATGTGACCGACCGAGCATAGAGCTGTACAGCATCCCGGGTCGATCCACCGCCGTAGATGGGATCGCCCACGACCGGGCACCCCAATGCCGCGCAATGGACACGGAGCTGGTGCGTGCGGCCGGTACGCGGCCTCAGCTCGAGCCAGGCGCGGCCGTCGGCGGCGCCGAGCAGCCGATAATCGGTAATCGCGCGCTGTCCGGCGGGATCGACGACCATGCGCCAGCCGGTGCTGCGGGTCAGTTTCTTCAGCCCGGTCTCGATCCGCCCCTCCCCTTCGGCCGGCTGGCCCGCGACGACGGCCCAATAGACCTTCGCCACTTGTCCGCTCGCGAACAGCGCGCCCAGTCGGCGCAGCGCCTTTGGATGCCGGCCGAGGACGAGGCAGCCGCTGGTGTCGCGGTCGAGCCGATGAGCCAGTGCCGGCGGGTGGGGCAAACCGAAGCGCAGCTGATCGAAGCGGCTTTCGAGATCCGGGCCGCCGCCGGGGCCAGGATGCACGGCAATCCCCGCGGGCTTGTCGATGACCAATATGAGCCCGTCGCGATAGAGCACCCGTCGCGGCAATGAAGCCAACGCGGCCTCCAATCGCAGGGCCGCACCTCCCGTTTCCAAGGGTTCAGCGGTCGGTCCGGGTAGCGACGACGATCGCACGGGGCGGTTGCTGCCAAGTGCACTCGACACGATCGAACCCGGCGGCACGCAGCTCGATCATGTGCTCCTCGACGCCGTCGACAAACCGATCGTAGTTCAAGAAGCAGCCGCCCGGCTTGAGCAGGCCGTGGATCGCGGGATAGCAGGCGAAGATTTTTTCGCGGGCTCCGAGATTGTGGAGCACGATCGCCGAGACCGCGAGATCGTACGGGCCTCCGACATCTTGCGGCCAGGTCGGATCGAAAAGATCGCAGAGAACGTAGGACAGCCGATCGGCGCGTCCGGCGAGGCGGTGGCGAGCCTGGTCGAGCATTGCCGGAGAATAATCCTGCAAGGTGACCCGAGCACCGGGAAAGGCACCCAGAACCTCCTCGGTGACGACGCCGTAGCCGGCACCGACATCTAAGACGGCCAGTTCCGCGTCGCGCGCAAACGGCGCCGATGACAACATCTGGCGAAGCAGCGGCCGCCGCTCGGGATCGCGGGCAACGTCGTGCTCGATCCATCCCGAAACATAGTCGACCGACTGCCAATTGTGCGGGAAGGGCCGGAAGGTTTCGACTTCAGAGGTCATTCTGGGCCTCGCTAAAGAATTCATAGCCGTACCTTACTCTACCACGGCGGCCAGGTGAGCGAGCGTCGCTTGACAGGTCGTTGTGAAAACGCTCGTGATGACGGGGAAGGGCCAAGGGGGAACCCATGAAATTTGGCAATTTTTTGTTTCCGGACTGCCGGGACCCCGAGCGCGATGGCGTCGTCATCGACGAAACCCTGCGCGAGGCGCTGCTCGGCGACGAGCTCGGCATCGACGTGACCTGGCTCGCCGAGCATCATTTCGACGGGATCTGCGCCTATGTCGACCCGATCACCTTCGCCGGCGCGCTGGCGACCACGACCCGGCATGCCAAGATCGGCTTTGCGGTCGTGCAGACGGCACTGCATCATCCGATCCGATTGGCTGAGCAATTGGCGATCCTCGACAACATGACCAAGGGTCGTCTTCTCGTCGGGCTCGGCCGCGGTTCCTCCTACAACATCTACGACTATCAGGGTTTCGGCATCGACCATCATGAAGCCCAGGCGCGATTGGATGAGGCCGAGCAGATCCTGGTGAAGGCCTGGACCCAAGAGGCCTTCGAGCACCACGGCAGGTTCTGGGACCTCAATGTCCCATTGCTGCGGCCGCGGCCCTACACAAAGCCTCACCCGCCGCTGCTGCGCGCCGCCTCGGGCGAGGCCTCGCTCGTCGAACTGGCGCGCCACGGCCGGCCCTTTCTGATGAATGTTCAGTCGATGGCCGTGACCCGCCATCGCATCGCACTCTATCGAAAGACGATGTGCGAAGCCGGCTTCGATGAGGAAGCGATCGCCCGCAATCTCGAAGAGTGCTGGGTCTGGCGCAATATCTTCGTCGCCGCGACCGACACCGAGGCCGAGCGGGTCGGGGTTCCCGCCTTCCAGGCGATGGTCGAGTCCCGGGCGGCCTTGCGCAACCGCATCTATCGCGAAACCGGCCTGCGCATCGAGGTGCCGGCGACGGATCTGCCGTCGGCCCGCGCCAGCACCGAGCACGGCTTCATCCACGGGTCACCGGCGCGGGTGGCGGAGGCGATTGCCGAAATCGCCGCCCTCGGCATCGGCGGCGTGATCGCGACCTTCCGATTGGGTCCGCTGCCGCATGAGGCCGCGACCAGCAGCCTCACCCTGTTTATGCATCAGGTTGTGCCACAGTTTCGTGGCTAATGAGGGACACTGCAGTGGCCACAACCGTCATCCGCAATGCCGATTGGGTGGTCGCCTGGGACGAAAGCGCCGGGCATCACACCTATCGCCGCAATACCGACATCGCCTTTGCCGACAATACGATCACTTTTGTCGGGCGAAATTATCCCGGGGCGGCAGACCGGGTGATCGACGGCAAGAAGCGTTTTGTATTGCCTGGGCTGATCGACATTCATGCCCATCCGGAGCACGAGCCGCTTTACCGCGGGGTGCGCGAAGAGCACGGCTTGCGGAACATGTATATGACCGGGCTCTACGAGCGCTCGCAGGCGTTCACTGCACCCGACGACAAGGCGCGCGCCGCCAGTGCGGAGTTCGCCTATTGCGAGCTGCTGCTGAGCGGCGTCACTTCGCTCGTCGACATCTCGCCGGCCTGGGACGGCTGGATCGATCTCTTCGCCAGGAGCGGCATCCGCGGTTTTCTAGCACCCGGCTACGCCTCGGCGCGGTGGCGTCTCGCCAATGATTTCGAGCTGCAGTTCGCCTGGGACGAGGCGCGCGGGCGCGAGGGGTTTAGGACCGCACTAGCGCTCATCGACCAAGCCCAGCGCCACCCGAGCGGGCGGCTCTCCGGCGTCGTCTCGCCAATGCAGGTCGAGAACTGCACCGCGGAGCTGCTGCGCGACAGCCGCGATGCGGCGCGCGAGCGCAGTATTCCGTTTACGGTGCATATCGCGCAGAGCGTTCTCGAGGTCCAGGAGATGATCCGCCGCCACGGGAAGACGCCGGTCCAGTGGGCGCACGAGATCGGCATCCTCGGCCCCGACACGATCCTCGGCCACGCGCTCTTTCTCGATTCCCATTCATGGGTGCGCTGGTGGACCAAGACCGATCTGAGACTGATTGCCGATGCCGGTTCGTCGGTCGCCCATTGCCCGACACCATTTGCCCGCTACGGACAGGTCATGGAGAATTTCGGCGAATATTTGCGCGCCGGCGTCAATATGGGGCTCGGCACCGACACGACACCGCACAATCTGGTCGAGGAAATGCGCCAGGCGGCGATCCTCGCCCGCATTGCAGCGCGCGACGTCGCGACGGTGACGACGGCGGATCTGCTGCATGCAGCGACAGTGGGCGGCGCCAGGGCGCTGATGCGCGAGGATCTCGGTCGCATTGCCGTCGACAAGAAGGCCGACCTCGTCGTCGTTGATCTGGGGGTTGCGCAGATGATCCCGGCGCGCGACCCGCTGCGTTCGTTCGTCTACCACGCCGCCGACCGCGCGGTGCGCGACGTGTTTGTCGACGGGCGGCAAGTGGTGGCCGAGGGCAAGGTGGTGACACTCGATCAGGCTGCTGCGGGCGAACGCCTCGTCGAGGCGCAGCGCCGCATGCTGGCAGCAGCTCCCAATCGCGATTACCGCAACCGTACTGCCGAAGAGATCGTGCCGCTCAGCCTGCCGCTGGCCGACTGACGCAGATCACGCCCGCGGGCGGCGCGTTCTGCTGCGTATCCGGCTGCGCCTGCGGCCGAGACCGAGCTCCTTCGCCATCGTCGAGCGCTGTTCGGAGTAGGCGGGCGCAGTCAGCGGATGGTCGTTCGCCAGATCCCAACGCCTGAGATATTCGCTGACCTGCAGTCCGTGCCGCATGCTGATGTGCCTGCGCAAGGTCTTGCCTCTAAAGCCACACTCGAGGCAGACGACATGATTGCGCTGCACCGATCTCCTGACCGACACCGCCGGCATTCGCATTGCTTCCGGTTGGACGGGCTTTCCGAGCTGGTGGATGGCTTGCTGCACTGCGACGATCAGCGTCGACAGCTGATCCGGTGCCAGGGCATGATTGCCGAGATAGCTGGTGATGATTTTCGTTACCGGGTGTAGATCAACCTTATGCGGTGCGCCGTCGTTGTCCATGATGCTTCTCTTCCTGTCGATTTCATTTGCGCTCCGCTTACATACGGCAAAAGGCAGAATAGGAAAACCAATGTTTACTGAAGGTTGACCGGGTTCGCTCGTCCCGAAAAGTCTCGAGATCTTCTTCAGCGGCAACGACGGCAGGCCGGCGCTATGCCGCCCGGTGTTCGAGATCGCGGTTGGCCAGTCCGGCAAAGCGGCGCATCTCCGGGGCACTGGAAGGCCTATCCTGAATATCGGGAGCGCATTTTCCCGCGGGAGCGGCGATCGCCGCCAGCAGCCGCTCGAAGCCGACCTCGTCCTCGATGCAACCGAGCTGGCGAACAGTCTCGGCAAAGCGGAGAAACTGTCTGGTTGGCTGCCTCGGAAATTTCATCCATGGCAGCTCCTCCCAGCCGACGGCACTCGGGGCCCATGCCGATCCCTGCCGTAGTGTGCGTTGCCAGCAACCGAGGGTGGTGGTCTGCGACGGCCCGTCGAGACCGCCGGCCGGCGGGTTGCCGCCGGCATTGGCGATGACCGCCGCGAGCCGACGGACGATGCCCAGTGCCGTCTTGTTGGTGACTTCGAGGCGCCGGTGGAGCTGGTGCGCAGTGACGACACCTTGCGCGGCATTCAGCAAGAAAGAGGCCTGGAACCATTTGTGAAGCGGCACGTGGCTGCCTTCGAACATCGTGCCGATCGTGGCGCGGAACTGCTTGCGGCAGCGGCAGCAGAATTTGAGACCGGCACGGGCGCCCTTTCCGGTGACCGCACCAATCCGGTCGGTGGCGCCGCAGCGCCGGCATACCGGGCCATTGGGCCAGACAATTTCCTCGAGCTTGGCGTGGGCGGCTCGCTCATCCCAAAAATAGGGCTCCAAAACGATCGACATCATCACACCTCGGCGAGCGGAGGATCCGGTGCCCGGGCGTTTTCCCGGGGTCAGGGATTAACCAATTAGCCATAATATCCTATTGCATACCCAAATGCAACCTATAATGCGAAAACCTAGTATTAGGACAACTTTATGACGATATCCTGCAAGCCTCGAACCGGCTTGCCGGCGCCCCGACCACCCTCTTTCGACCCGCCCTCTTCCGAATCCTCGAATGATCACGCATGATCGCCAGATCTGATCCGATCCTGGCCCAATCCAATCTTGACGAGGCGCGTCATGAACCTCTTCGACTTGTCCGGCAAAGTCGCGATTATCACCGGCTCGAGCCGCGGCATCGGCCGGGCGATCGCCGAGGCGTTTGCCGAGGCCGGCGGACGGGTCGTGATCTCGGCCCGCAATGCCGCACCCTGCGAGGAGGCGGCGGCGGCGATCCGCGCCAAGGGCGGCGAGGCGATCGCCGTCACCGCGCGGATTTCCGACAAGGCGCAGCTCGAAAATCTCGTCGCCAAGACGCGCGAGGCGTGGGGCCGGATCGACATCCTGGTCTGCAACGCCGCGGTCAACCCGCATTACGGCTCGCTCGAAGGGCTGAGCGACGAGGTGTTCGAGCGGATGATGATCAACAACGTGCTGAGCAATCTGTGGCTGTCACGGATGGTGGCGCCGGAAATGCGCGAGCGCCATGACGGCGCTATCATCTACATCACCTCGACCGGGGGTTTGCGCGCGAGCACGACGCTCGGCATGTACGGTGTCACCAAGGCGGCCGACTACGCCTTGTGCCGCAGCCTCGCGGCCGAGTGGGGCCCCGACAATGTGCGCGTCAACTGCATTGCACCCAGTGTCGTGACGACCCAATTCGCCCGCGTCCTCTACGAGGACCCGGCTCGCCGCGCGGCGCGCGAAGCGGGCACCCTGCTGAAACGCCTCGCCGAGCCCGAAGACATCGCCGGCGTCGCACTGATGCTCGCCGCGCGCGCCGGCAACTACATCACCGGGCAGACGATCGTCGTCGACGGCGGCACGACGGTCGCGCCTTAGACTGATAGTATCAGAAGCGCCCGGTCCGGGAGGCAGCGACCCGCGCCGGGCAGTGCCGGAATTAGGACAATTATGGACTCCCGCCTAATGACCCTGACCTCGGCTTGCCGCTTTGCGCCAAGTAGTATTTAACCACGAATTTTTAGCAATTAACTACCTATTGTCTCGTATTCGCTCAGGATATTCGTAGAATACCAATTGGAAATCACCGATATATAAGGGAGATCATAAGTGCTGAGCCTAATCTCGCGTCTAGTCAGAGACGAAAGCGGCGTTACAGCGATCGAGTACGGCTTGATAGCCGCGCTGATTGCAGTCGCGGCGGTCGCTGTCATGACCACCGTCGGCACCAATTTGAGCGGCACCTTCAGCCAAGTTGCTGCTAGCCTGTAGCGGGCACCTGACTGGCCTGCAATGCCGGGGGAGGTGTCGTGCGGGCGGCACCCCTCAGCGCGCCAGCAGTACACGAGGCACAGGAGTGTGTCGAACCAGCACGTCCGGAAGGCAGAGCTCTGCCGCCACTGCTAATCGATCGATTAGCCGGTCTGCGGCTTCGGTGCGAGCCGGCAGCGCCAGCCCGCCGAGCCATCCCTCAGGCGGCAGCCTGGGTATGGCGTGAGGCGCATATGACACTGATCCAGCAAACAAGAGGCGCCACAACGCGATAACGTTGTGTCCGTTCTGTCTGGTCGGAAGATCGCGCTTTATGCCGGACAGGCGCATCCGACCGCAGCATAATCGAGGTCACGCGGATTTTTTTGAGGGCACAGGCGCAGGCGAAGTTAGCCTGAGGTTGCGGGGATCCCGCCTGGCACCCACATCGGCCGAAGCACGTCCGGCCGATCTTTCGCCACATCGATCCCGACAAATCGAAGAGCGCGTCTCGAAGCACGCAAGACGCTGATGCAGCCCTTCCGCCCTCCACACGCTCGAAAGCGGGAATCCGGGGGCGTGAAGACCGCAGCAGTTGCCCCCGGTTCGAGCCGGGGGCAAGCTCCGGATCCCCGCTTTCGCGGGGGTGACCATGACCCGTTGTGAAGAGAGTCTTTTTTTGCCAGGCCCTTAAAGCTTACGTCATCGCCTCAACTCTGCCTCGAGGGAAATCATGAGCGTCCAGGACCGCCCAAAACGCCTGTCGGTGACGCAGATCCGCAGCCGCAAGGGCGGCGACAAGCTCGTCTGCCTGACCGCCTATACCGCCTCGGTGGCGCGTCTGGTTGACCATGAGGTCGATCTGCTGCTGGTCGGCGACAGCCTGGCGATGACCGTTTACGGCTTCGCCAGCACTCTGCCGATCGGGCTCGACACGATGATCGCTCATGGGGCCGCCGTGGTGCGCTCGACCGAGCAGGCGCTCGTCGTCGTCGATCTGCCGTTCGGCAGCTATCAGGCCTCGCCCGCCGACGCCTTTTATGCCGCCGCACGGGTCCTCGCCGAGACCGGCTGCACTGCGGTCAAGCTCGAGGGCGGCGAGGAGATGGCCGAGACGGTGGCGTTCCTCAGTGCGCGCGGCGTGCCAGTCATGGGCCATGTCGGGCTGACCCCGCAAGCGGTCAATGCGCTCGGCGGCTACCGCTCGCGCGGGCACGCACCGGAGGAGCACGACAAGATCATGCGCGACGGTGCGGCGATCGCCGCGGCCGGGGCATTCTCGCTGGTGATCGAAGGGGTTGCCGAGAGCCTCGCGCGCGAGCTGACCGCCGCAGTGGCAATACCGACGATCGGGATCGGCGCCTCGCCGGCCTGTGACGGGCAGATCCTGGTAATCGACGACATGCTCGGCCTCTTCACCGAGTTCACCCCGAAATTCGTCAAACGCTATCGCCGCCTCGGCGACGAGATCCGCGCGGCCGCCCGCGAATATGCCGAGGAGGTGCGGCAAGGCCGCTTCCCGGCGGCCGAGCACACCTATACGGCGCGGCACTAGCCTGAATTTCTCACAAAGTGAAATCCAGGTTCGGAGGGGAAGCCTGGAACGCGTCGGCGAAGCTGACCGCCGCGGCGGTGCGTCCACAAACGGATCGGGCGGGGCGCGGTAAGCATTCGAGGGTGTTACATTGGATCTAATGGGATGGGATGGCTCCCTCACGGCATTTCAGTGCAAAAATCGCCGTCGTCGAAGATCACCAGGACGGGAGCCATGCGCCCCAATTTGAGATTCCGCCTTCAGGGGAGATCCAACCATCGTGGCGCCTAGCTCTATGATGCCTTCGCGCCGAAAGCGGTCGCTGGTACGCGAGTAGATCTGCGGAATCCCAAATTCGAATGGCGAGCCGATCCGCCGCTGTACCGCGGCTTACGCGAGAGGTGCCGTAACGGAGGCGGCATGGATGCTGGTGTTGTCGCGTATTCGCGCGAGCCACGGCGGGTTGAACTACGCGAGCATTCGCGCCGGCCTCTGGCCGCCATAAACAAAGTGGTCGGCGAGGTAGTCGATGAAGACCCTGACCGCAGGAGCCAATCCTCGGCGGGTCGCGAACACAAGATGAAGGGTAACTTCCTCAGAGCACCAACCGGGGAGTATCCGAACCAAGCGTCCTTCGCTGATCGGTCGCACGGCAACTTCAGTCGGTAAGAGAGAAATCCCCGTTCCAGCACAAGCAGCTTCCACGAGAATGCTGAATTCGCTCGTCCATAGGATCGGGTCGAATGCAACAACTGCGGCAGCTTCATCGGGGCCTGTCA
>WNFT01018803.1_pt1 | contig 10372 bp, 8 predicted proteins | sample 5400191 | NCBI WGS metagenome assembly WNFT01 (sample SAMN13153359, study PRJNA577476) | soil metagenome | isolation source: 80 cm saprolite under Madrone tree | place: USA:California | collected 2016-06-14 | reverse complement strand
GGGAGAGCGGCCGGTGTGGCGGATCGTATGTCCCCCAGCCTCCGGCGGCGCGCTCGGCCAGGCGCTGGCGCGGGACACCGGCGGCGAGGTGATCTACGACTGGGGCGGCGGGCTGATCTGGGCGGCACTGCCGCCCAAACCGGACGCCCAGGCCGCACTGGTGCGTCAGCGCGTCAACGCCGTCGGCGGCCATGCGACATTGATTCGCGCGCCGGCGCAGGTGCGGCGCGACGTCGACGTGTTTCATCCACAGCAAGACGGCCTCGCCGCGCTCGGTGAACGCGTTCGTCTCAGCTTCGATCCGAAAAACATCCTCAATCGCGGGCGGCTGACGCGAGGATCTGCGACATGAAAACCGAATTCAGCCTCGCGCAACTCGCCGATCCCGATATTGCGGAAGCCGACAAGATCCTGCGCGCCTGCGTGCACTGCGGGTTCTGCACCGCGACCTGCCCGACCTACGTGCTGCTCGGCGACGAACTCGACAGCCCGCGCGGCCGAATCTATCTGATCAAGGAAATGCTGGAAAAGAACCGGCCGCCGACGCAGGAAGTGGTCAAGCACATCGACCGCTGCCTCTCCTGCCTCGCCTGCATGACCACCTGTCCGTCGGGTGTGAACTATATGCACCTCGTCGATCAGGCGCGGGCAAGGATCGAAAGAGACTATACGAGGCCGCTCGCCGAGCGGGCGTTGCGTGCGGTGCTGGCCTGGGTGCTGCCGCGGCCCGGACTGTTTCGCGCCAGCATGATGCTGGCGCGGCTGGGCCGGCCGCTCGCCGCCTTGCTGCCAACATCCAAAACCGCGTCGCCATCGCCCACTTTATTGCGGCGCATCAAGGCGATGCTGGCGCTTGCGCCCGGCCGTCTGCCGGCATCGGGACCATCCGGCGGGACCACTTTCCCGCCCCTGGGCGCGCGGCGCGGACGTGTCGCGCTGCTGCAGGGCTGCGCCCAACAGGTGCTGGCGCCGCGCATCAATCAGGCCGCGATCAATCTGCTGACGCGTCACGGCATCGAGGTCGTGCTGGTCAAGGACGAGCAATGTTGCGGCGCGCTGACCCACCACCTCGGACGCGACGGTGACGCGCTGGCGCGCGCGCGCGCCAACATCACCGTCTGGCTCGAGGAGGCCGGGCGAGGCGGTCTCGACGCCATCCTGGTGACGACATCGGGGTGCGGCACGGTGATCAAGGACTATGGTTTCATGCTGCGCGAGGACCGCGATTTCGCAAGCCCCGCCGCCAGGATTTCGGCGCTGGCAAAGGACATCACCGAGTATCTCAGCGGCATCGATCTGCGGCCTTCACAGCAACAACATGGCGATATCGTCGTCGCCTATCACTCGGCTTGTTCGCTGCAACACGGACAGAAAATCACACAGCTTCCGAAAGAATTGCTTTCCAAGAGCGGATTCGTGGTGAAAGATGTCCCCGAGAGCCATTTGTGTTGCGGTTCGGCGGGGACGTACAACATTCTCCAGCCTGACATTGCGAGCAGATTGCGCGATCGAAAGGTCGCCAACATCGCGATGGTCAAGCCGGACATGATTGCCGCGGGCAATATTGGATGCATGGTGCAGATTGCCGGCGGCACGTCAGTTCCTGTTGTCCACACGATTGAGCTTCTCGATTGGGCGACAGGCGGTGCCAAGCCAGGATTGAGCTGATCTATTGGCCCCCGCGCGGAAAGCGGACGACTTGAAGCGCTCGATAGACATGGACCAGCGGCAACAGGAGGATCACGATGGCTAAAGGCAAGAAGAGCAAGAAAGGCAAGAAGGCTAAGAAAGCCAAGAAAAGTCTTGTGACAGCGAAGAAGAAATCCGCGAAGAAATCTTCGAAGAAGGCTGCAAAGAAATCGGCTAAAAAGGCCGCGAAGTCGGCGAAGAAAGCCGCAAAGAAGTCCAAGGCGGCAGCCCCGAAAAAATCAGCCAAGAAGGCGAGCGCCAAAAAGCGTTCGGCAAAAAAGAAGGCGGCTCCGGCTGCCGCTCCTGCCGCCCCCAAAGCTGCCGCACCAAGGCCCGCGGCGACCAAGCCTGCCGCACCCAAGCCTGCTCCACCTACGGCGGCTCCGGCCCCCGAGCCTGCGGCCGCCCCGGCACCAAGTTGGGCTTCTCCCAGTCCTGCCGCAGCAAGCCCTGCACCGTCATGGGGACACTCGGGTGGTTCGCCGAGCCCGTCATCCTCGGACGGAGACGACGACAACTAGTCGAGCACGTCCCGATCCCCACGGGGTCACGTTTCAAAGGCCGCAGCATCCGACGCTGCGGCCTTTCTTTGTGAGGGCAATACTGCCCAGGATCGCCATCCGGGTCCGCCGACACTCTGATTCGGTGGGGTGGTCGGCGCCGCAACAATCGCCCGCCCTCCGTCCCAAATGCGCGCCAACCGACTTAAAGTGGGTCAAAATTGTTGTCGGAATGCAACACCCGCCGACAACATTTCATGGAAGGGCTAGAACGCCTAAAAAGTCAGCACATGCTTGTCTTTTTTGCTTCACTCAATCGGTTGAGCACTCCAGATTGTAATCAAGTTACGGAATTTCGCTGCAGTCGGTTGTCGTTTGTCCCTGGGGGGACGCCGGAATCGGACTGACCTTTAAATGTGGTGGGGATCGTCATGAAGAAATTGGTCTTGTTAGCAACGGCGCTGACAATGGTATCGGGTTCCGCTTTCGCAGCGGACTTGCGTTTGAAGGCCGTCAAGGCGCCCCCGCCGGCTGCGTTCGATCCTTGGGATATCGCCTTCGGCGCCGCGATCATGAACGATTACGTGTTGCGCGGCGTCACCCAGTCCAACCACAAGCCGTCGGTCACGGCCTATTTCGAGCCCCGCTACAACGTCACCAAGGACCTGCAGCTGTACGTCGGCTCGTCGTTCGAGAGCATTTCCTTTACGAACCGTGCCGCGGCTGAAGTGGATATCTACGGCGGTATCCGTCCGACATTCGGTGCTTTCGCGTTTGACTTAGGTATCTGGGGTTATCTCTATCCAGGTGGCCAGTGCATCGAGAGCTTTGGAGGCCCGGGCGGCGCAGCAGTTTGCCCGCCTGGCGCAAGCTCCGTTTTGCCGAACTTCAACGGCATGAAGAAGGATGTGAGCTTCTACGAAGGCTACGCAAAGGTGAATTACACCATCAACGACATGTGGCAGGTTGGTGCCAATGAATACTATTCGCCGAACTTCCTGAATAGCGGTGCCTGGGGCAACTACGCTTCGATCACCGGTAAGTTCACTGCGCCGAGCACGATTTTCGGCAGCAGCGGTGTCGGCATGTATATCTCCGGCGAGTTTGGTCGGCAGTGGCTGGGCACTTCGGACAGCTTCTACGGGACCAACGGAGTTCCTGCTCCGTTTGTCGCCTTCCCGAATGGCATCAAGTACGCCGACTATAACACCTGGAACATCGGCATCGGCTTCACCTACAAGGTCTTCACTTTGGACCTGCGCTATTCCGACACCAATCTTTCCAAGGGTGATTGCAACGCCTTCACCAGCGACTTCACCGCAAGCCAGACTGGCAACGCCACCTCGATCAACCCGTTTGGTTTCGGCTCCAACTGGTGCGGCGCGACCGGTATCGTCAAGCTCTCGGCTGACCTGACCGCGATGACCAGCCTGAAGTAAGGTATCCTCTCGAGACTGCAGGGGGCGGCAGAGCGATCTGCCGCCCCTTTTCTTTGGGGTGCCCCTGCATGAGACCGGATTGGCTGCAGGCGGCGAGCCATGCGATCCGCCGCAACGATCACCGGAATAGTCTGGCGGGAGCTGTTGCAGGTCTTGGAGCAGCCCTGGCGATAGGCGGCATGGACTGGCTCTCGGTCGCGTCGCACTATCCGCTGGTGATCATCCCCTTTGCGACCCCCAACAACCTTCCCTGGTCATTCTTGTTCGCGCCTGTGCTCGCGGGCGCGATGCTACTGACCGCGTTTGCCTATGTCTGGCACCGGTGGCTGCGGCAGCGGCGGTGGCCACAACGCTGGTTGTAGGGCATCGGGCAAACCCATCGCGGTGTCACGGCTTGATCGACACGATGGTGGTCGCCGGCAATTTCTCTTCGAGGAGACGGTAAAGCGCCGCCTCCGAGGCTTCATCGAGCGAAGCGGTCGCTTCATCGAGGAACAGATATTGCGGCGCATGCAGCAGCGCGCGTGCGAGCCCAAGGCGCTGTTGTTCGCCCAGCGAGAGCATTCGGTTCCAGTGCGCTTCTTCCTCCAGTTGCGGCGTGAGCTGAGGCAGGCCCACCGAGATGAGGGCGTCCCTCACCTGATCCGAACCGAACGCGCTCACCTCCGCCGGATAGACGATCGCCGCCTGCAGCGAGCCCACCGGAAAATATGGCCGTTGCGGCAGCATCATCAGCTTGGCGTTCGCAGGGATAGCAATCGAGCCGTTTCCGAACGGCCAGATCCCGGCGATGGCCCGAAACAAGGTCGACTTGCCGGCGCCGGACGGGCCGGTGACCAGGGTACGCTCATTGCCGAGAATGCTGAAGCTGTCTGCGGAGACCAGCGGCGTGCCGTTTGGCAGCCGGACCAGAAGCTGCTCCAGATCAATCTTGTCGCTGCCGGCCTTCGACACGACATCGATCGAGTCGGCGCCGGTCGCCAGCGTTGCGGCGCTGGCGATCGCCATCTCGAATCCGTCGAGACGCGCGACCACGGCCCGCCATTCCGCCAGCGAGCGATAAGTCGAGACGAAAAATGACAACGCCGATTGCACGCTGCCAAACGCTTCCGCTGTCTGCAGCATGGTGCCGAGCTGAATCTTGCCGGCGAAATAGGCCGGCGCTACCAGGATCATAGGGAATACGACGGCAGCTTGAGAGTAGCTTTGGGTAAACGCCGTCAGCCGCTTGGTCCGGCTCATGATGCCGTACCAGTTTCCGACCACGCGGCTGAAGCGCTCCGACAGCCGCTGGCGCTCGGCGGGCTCGCCGCGCAACAGCGCGATCTGTTCGGAGTTTTCGCGCACCCGAACCAGGCTGAAACGAAAATCGGCCTCGAAGCGCTGCTGTTGAAAATCAAGGTTGACCAGCGGCGAGCCGATCCACTGCGTCAGCGCCGTTCCGAAGATGGCATAAATCAGCGCGCCCCATACCAGATAACCGGGAATCGCGAACTCGCGGCCGGAAATCGTCAATGGAGCCGCCGCAGAGAGTCCCCACAAGATGATGACAAAGGAAAACAGCGTCACTATCGAGCTCAGCAGGCCGACACCGATCCCCAAGGTTCGTTCGACGAACAGTTTCACGTCGTCTGTGATACGTTGATCCGGGTTGTCGGCCGCATCGCCCTGAAGCTGCATGCGGTAGTGGTTGGCATCGTGCAGCCACTCGCCGAGATATTTCGTAGTCATCCAGCGGCGCCAGCGGATCTGTAGCCACTGATTGAGATAGAGCTGGTAGATCGAAAGCACGACGAGGACGGTTGCCAGGACAGAAAAGACGATGATTTCCCGGACAAAACCGTCCCAGTCTTTTTCCTGCAGGGCGTTGTAGAAACGGCTGCGCCACTGGTTCAGCAACACGTCGTTTCCGACCAGCGCCAGCTCAATGATGATCACCGCCGAGAGCAGCCCACGGCCGGCCCATTTGTCCTCGGAGCGGAAATATGGCGCGGCGATCCGCCATACGATCGCCAGCGTCGAGCGGATGTTGTTCACAGATTGTCGTCTCCGGGGAAAGGGCCTCAAGGCCCTGAAAAAATGGAAGAATTGGAGATATCTAGACTAAAGTTGTAGGTTCCATGTTTCGCGTCCACTTGTCGCGGCCCGCGAGTCGACCCTAGCATGGGACAACGGCGAGGGGCGGGGGGGCCATCACACTTCGCGAGGTTGTGAGCGGATTTTGGGGGGACCAAATTCGCGGGCAATTTCGCGCATTGCTGGACTCCCGCGATCACGCAAGGCCGACCCGACCGCCCACGCTGGTCGGGGCGCCGCATGATGGCGTGGGGAGGAATCGCAATGTGGAACCAGATCTATAATCCGCTCGGCAATGCGACGCTGTCGACCGTCGCCGCTGCTATTCCCGTGGTCACTCTTCTGGTCCTGATCGCCAGCGGAAAGGTCAAGGCGCATATCGCGGCCCTCGTCGCGTTGATCGTCGCCAATATCATTACGATTTTCATATACACCATGCCTGCTGCGATGTCGGTCAAGGCATCGTTGCTCGGGGTGGTGGTCGGCTTCTTTCCGATCGGATGGATCGTCCTCAACGTCATCTTCCTTTATCGCATCACGGTCGAGACCGGACGATTCGAACTGCTGAAACGCGCGATCGGTGGCGTCACCACCGACCGCCGCCTGCAACTCCTCCTGATTGCATTTGCGTTCGGCGCATTCTTTGAAGGCGCATCCGGCTTCGGAACGCCGGTCGCGATCACTGGCGCGGTTTTGATCGGTCTCGGCTTCTCGCCATTGGCGGCGTCCGGTCTCTCGCTGATCGCCAATACCGCCCCAGTCGCTTATGGCGCACTTGGTACGCCGATCCAGGGCCTTGCCTCCGTCACCGGCCTCGATCCCTATATCCTTGGTGCGATGGTCGGGCGGCAATTGCCGTTCTTCTCGCTGCTCGTTCCATTCTGGCTGATCTGGGCGTTCGCAGGCTGGCGCGGCATGATCACGATCTGGCCGGCCATCCTCGTCACCGGCGTGTCGTTCGCGATCCCGCAATTCGTGATCTCGAATTACATCAACCCATGGATCGTCGATATCGGCGCGTCGCTGATCTCGATGGGCTGCCTCATCCTCTTCCTCAAGGTCTGGCAACCCAGGGAACTCTGGCTGTCGCCCGCGCTGCGCGGCAAGGATGAATCAGCCGCGACGATGGCGGCGCCGAAGGCCATGGACAAGACACAGCTGACCCAGGCGGAGCTCTGGGGCGCGCTGCTGCCATGGATCATCGTCTGCGTGGTGATGCTGATCTGGGGCAATGGCGCCTTCAAGACCTGGGCGAATTCGATCTTCGTTTGGAACTACGAGGTCCCGGACCTCGACAAAATGATCAACAAGGTGCCGCCGGTGGCGGCCAAGGCTACCCCCGAACGTGCCGTATTCGGATTCACCTACCTGTCGTTCACCGGCTCCGGCATGCTGATCGCTGCGATTATCTCCGGCTTCCTGATGGGCTTCTCGCCGGCCAGGATGATTGCGGAGTATGGCCGCACCATCAAGCTCTGCGCGATTTCCCTGTTCACGATTTCGGCGATGCTGGCGATCGGCACGCTGACCCGGCTGTCGGGCGTCGATGCCACGCTCGGTCTCGCTTTTGCTGCGACTGGCGTGCTGTATCCTTTCTTTGGCACGCTGCTCGGCTGGTTGGGCGTGGCGCTGACGGGCTCCGATACCGCCTCCAACGTGCTGTTCGGAAACTTGCAGAAGATCACCTCGGAGCAACTTGGACTCTCGCCGATCCTGATGGGCGCCGCCAACTCGTCCGGCGGCGTGATGGGCAAGATGATCGACGCGCAGTCGATCGTCGTCGCCTCCACCGCCACCAACTGGTATGGGCATGAAGGTACAATCCTGCGTTACGTGTTCGGGCATTCCATCGTGCTGGCGTGCCTTGTCGGCCTTCTCGTGATGTTGCAGGCCTACGTCTATCCGTTCACGGCGATGGTCTTGAAGTAGCAGGTCGATTCCGACCAAAGGTTGCGAAAATCCCCGCGGCCGATCGCCCGCGGGGATTTGTTTGTGAGCCGAAAATTTTTGTAGCGGCTGATCCGGGCAGGGTTATGCCTGCCTATCGTACGACCGGCAAAAACGAATCCGGCTTTTTGTGGGACAAACGTCTTCGTCGGTCCGGAAGATCGCGCTTTAAATTATTGCCAATCGCGCATGATCTTTTCGCCAAACCGCTCACACTTTGGCGGATCATGCGCTAGAACGACGCGCGGCTATGGGTGCAAGAAAAGTTCGAGGAGTTGCATGCTTTTGGTGACAAGATTTTTGCGGCAGGCCGCGGTAGTGCTGGTGCTGGCAGCGGCCGCCTTTCAACCCATCCCGGCTCGCGCCGATGACGAGTTTCCGTTTGGGTTGGAGATGACATTGGACGCGGCGCGTCAGCCCGGATCGAAGCGGCTTCCGACGCTGGACATTGGCGACAGCGGAGAGGCCACGCTCGAACTGTGGTGCAAGGGCGGCAAGGGCCAGTTTTCAATTGCCGGCAACACCGTGATTTTTGTCGCTGGTCCGTTGGAAGATCGCGCCTGCCCACCGGCGCGGGCGCAGGCCGACGACGAACTGGTCGCAGCATTGAGCGAGGCCGCGACCTGGAAGCGGCAGGGCGATTTCGTTTCATTCATCGGAACGAAACCGCTGCGCTTCCGTCTGAACACTAATTGAGTTCAGCCCTCGCGCAAAATCATGTCGGCGCAGGCGCCGGCGGATTGAACCACGCCGGAATAGCCGCCGAAACCCGCATAGGCTGACGCCAGATAGACCCCGGGCACCGCCGTGCGCGGCGAGCGCACCGGGACGCGCCAGATCGAGCGTGGCGGTGTCGGCGCGAACCCGTAGACCGCGCCGTCGGGCGCATTGAGATATTGCCGCACCGACAGCGCGGTATTGAACGACGACGCCACCACGGCGTCGGCGAGGCCCGGATAAACCGAAGAGAGATAGCCGACGATCGCCTGCTGCCATCGCCCGCGCTTCTCGCGATAGGCGTCCATGTCCGAACTGTCCCAGTTCGACAGCCGGTCGGGCCCACAGATCAACAGCACATAGGGCGGAGCAGGGACGCCGGAATCGATCGCGGCGTAATCGACGATCGACATCGGCGGCATTTGTTTCCCGGGTTCCTCCGCCATCAGTGCGGTGCCTTGCGCATAGTCGGACAGCCGCGCCATTTCCGGCGGCAGCAGCTGCGTCGAATAGGCCGAGAACCCGAATTCGCGCGGCGGTTTCGACAGGCCGAGCGTGAGCGCGAACAGCGAAATCGATGGCATGTACCGCCGGTCGTTTTCGGTCAATTTTTCCGCGGCCGCGGCGGGCATCAATGGCGCCAGCGCGGCAGGCGCGGCATTGCCGACGATCCGTACGCACTCCACCACCTGGGCATCGGTCCCATCGCGCGCGGTGTGCGTGACCGTGCTCGAATCGCCCCGCAAACCCGGGGTGATGCCGCTGACGACGCGGCGCACCAGCACTTCGCCGCCGGCCACCTTGATGGCGCGGGCAAGCGCGCTGGAGAGCCGTTGCGAACCGCCTTGCACGTAACGGCCGCCGCTCAGGAGATAGCTTCCCTGCGCGATTGCAAAGAACACCCACCACAGCGTCGCGGGATCGTCGTGATAATAGGAAAGATTGGCCGCCAGCGCGCATTTGACGGCTTCGTTGTCGCCGAAAACGCGAGTCAGCTTTTGCGAGAGCGACAGGCGCCAGTCGGGGATCGCAGATAATAGTTTCAACAGGGCGCCGAGAGCTTCGCGCGGCCTTCTGAAGGCGCCGCTGCCTTGCGAGAGCGTGCCCACCGCGGACGCTATGCGCTCCATTTCATCCAGCAGTTGATCGATCCCGGCACGGGCTTCCGGGAAGCGCCCGGTCAAGGCTTGCCGCGCCGCATCGAAATTGTCCGGAAGCAAGAATGGCTGGGCGAGCGGACCGCCGCGCGCTTCGTAAAACGCGCCGCCCGGGATCCATTTGACGGCGTCGATGACGCCGGCGCGCCTCAGCGCGCGATGTTTCGGATCGCGGGGATCGTGCGGATCGCTGGTTAAATGCAACGAGCCCTCGACGAACAAGTCGCCGGACTTGTAGCTCGACGCCGCGCCGCCGACCGAGTTGTTGCGCTCGATGACAAGCACCTTGCGTCCCGCGCGGGCGAGGATCGCGCCGGCCGTCAAGCCTCCAAGGCCGGCGCCGATCACCACTACGTCATAGCGCGCCATTTAAACGTGAAACCCTGAAAGCTCTTGGGCCAAATATGGCCTGTTCATTGCCGCTATGGCGCGGCATGTCAAATGCGCGAATGCATGGAGAGGGTGCGTCGCAAGCTACCCGAGATCGACAGCAAAACGGCCTTATTTCCAGACCGATTTATCCAGGTCCCAGCGTTGGCCCTTGAACTCCTTCGCCAGCGCATCGACAGAGCCGTTGTCGTCCTTTGGCTCGCCTTCCTCGTCGCCGCTGGACTCCTCGGCCAGGTTGAGCTTTGGACCCGCGGCTTCGTCCGTCGTCGAAATCACGGGATTACCGATCCACAGCATCAGCCGGTCGGACGCGCCGGGCTTGTCCGGCGCCACCAGGGCGGGGACCTCGATTGTCTCGGTGAGGCCGAGCGCGGGGAATAGCTGGCTTGGCCGCTTGAACGTCAATTTCAGCTTTCCGGTATTGGCATTCCATGTCGACGACGACGCTTTCGCCGAA
>WNFT01010572.1_pt1 | contig 10373 bp, 9 predicted proteins | sample 5400191 | NCBI WGS metagenome assembly WNFT01 (sample SAMN13153359, study PRJNA577476) | soil metagenome | isolation source: 80 cm saprolite under Madrone tree | place: USA:California | collected 2016-06-14 | reverse complement strand
AGATCGCCGTATTCCTCCTTGGCGGCATCGAACCCGAACGATCCCTTCCCGTTCTTCACCTTGTCGAGCACGATCGAGCCTTCCGCGCCGGCGTTGTTCGCGATCCAGCGCAGCGGCTCCTCGATGGCCCGCTTCACGATGTTGACCCCGAAGCGCTCGTCGTCGGGGACCGAGACCTTCTCGAGCGCCGCAGTGGCGCGGATGAGCGCCACTCCGCCGCCCGGGACGATCCCCTCCTCGACGGCCGCGCGCGTGGCGTGGAGCGCATCCTCGACCCGCGCCTTCTTCTCCTTCATCTCCACTTCCGTCGCCGCCCCCACCCGGATGACGGCAACGCCGCCCACCAGCTTCGCGAGCCGCTCCTGGAGCTTCTCGCGGTCGTAGTCCGAGGTGGTCTCCTCGATCTGCGCGCGGATCTGCTTGATACGACCCTCGATGTCCGCCTTCTTTCCCGCGCCGTCGATGAGGGTCGTATTGTCCTTGTCGACCACGAGTCGCTTGCAGCGGCCGAGATCGGTGAGGGCCACGTTCTCGAGCTTCATCCCGAGCTCTTCGGCGATCACCCGGCCGCCCGTCAGGATGGCGACGTCCTCGAGCATCGCCTTGCGGCGGTCGCCGAAGCCCGGCGCTTTGACCGCGACGCACTGGAGTGTGCCGCGGATCTTGTTGACCACCAGGGTGGCCAGCGCCTCGCCTTCGACGTCCTCAGCGACGAGGAGCAGCGGCTTGCCGGAGCGGGCGACCTGCTCGAGGAGTGGCAGCAGGTCCTTCATCGCCGAGATCTTCTTCTCGTTGATGAGGAGGTAGACGTCCTCGTAGACGCACTCCATCCGGTCGGGATCCGTCACGAAGTAGGGGCTCAGGTAGCCCCGGTCGAACTGCATCCCTTCGACCACCTCGAGCTGGGTCTCGAGGCCCTTCGCCTCCTCGACCGTGATCACGCCCTCCTTGCCGACCTTGCTCATCGCCTCGGCGATGATCTCGCCGATACCCGGGTCGTTGTTCGCCGAGATGGTCCCGACCTGCGCGATCTCCTTCTGCTCCTTGGTCGGCTTGGAGAGCGACTTGAGCTCATTCACGATCGCGGCCACCGCCTTGTCGATGCCCCGCTTCAGGGTCATCGGGTCGTGCCCCGCCACCACCATCTTCAGCCCCTCGGTGAAGATCGCGCGCGCGAGCACCGTGGCGGTCGTCGTGCCGTCGCCCGCGACGTCGGAGGTCTTCGAGGCGACCTCCTTCACCATCTGGGCGCCCATGTTTTCGAACTTGTCCTCGAGCTCGATCTCCTTGGCGACGGTGACGCCGTCCTTGGTGACGGTGGGCGCTCCGAACGATTTCTCGAGAACGACGTTGCGGCCCCGCGGTCCCAGGGTGACGGTCACGGCGTCGGCGAGGACGCTCACGCCCCGCAGGATCTTCTCGCGGGCGTCCTGACTGAACTTGACGAGCTTGGCGGCCATGTCTCCTCCTTAGTTCTCCACCACGCCGAGGATGTCCTCCTCGCGCATGATGAGGTGTTCCTCGCCGTCGAGTTTGATCTCGGAGCCGGAGTACTTCCCGAAGAGGATGGTGTCACCGACTCTGACGTCGAGCGGGGTCAGCTTGCCGTCGTCGTTGACCTTGCCCTTGCCAACGGCGATCACCTTCCCCTGCTGGGGTTTCTCCTTGGCGGTATCCGGGATGATGATGCCGCCCTTCGTCTTCTCGACCTGCTCCTCTAGGCGTCTCACGATGACGCGATCCTGAAGTGGTCTGATCTTCATGCCCTCCGCTCCTTTCGTGCGGTGCTAAGATGTTGAAAACTCGGGGCTTCTGGCGCGTACGGCGCTGGATGCTCCGCAGCCTTATGGGGATTTCGGGCGGGCAAACTAATCACGCCGGCCCAGGAGTCAAGGCGGCGTGGGGTTCAGCCGCCCAGGCGCCGCCGCTCCTCCTCGTAGTAGCGCCGGTAGAGGACGTCCCACTCCCGGCTGCCGGGGACGACTCGCCTGGGCATGCGAGCACGGACGAGCTCGTCGAGGCGGCCGTCGAGCGAGAAGGCCTCCGCGAGGACGCGCTTCGCCTCGGCGAGGAAGAGGCGCTCGTTGCGAGTCCGCCCGAGGTGTTCGTCCGTCACGAGCTTCAGCAGGGAGTGCGCCAGGAACGACAGCCGACCCTCGGAGAGCGTCACAGCACGAAGCCTCGCGCCTTGGCGATCCGTTGCTTGACGAGCTGCTCGACCCGGCGAAGATCGAGCTCGTCGCGCCGGATCCCTGGAGCTCCTTGGCGCACCAGGCGTGCCGCCTCGGTGGTCGCCTCGCGCTCGATCTCGGCCTCCTGCTCGAAGTTGCGCGTGAGGAGCTGGGCGAAGCGCGCCTGGATCCCCTCCTCGGGCGCGTCGAGCTCGAGCATCTGCGCGGCCACGAGTCGCTGGACGAGGGTCCTGGCGACCCGCTCGATCTGAGCGAGCGAGGGCCGCATGCCGGAGCCTTAGACAGAGGCGGTGCGTTTTGCAAGCCGTCGTTTGACTCCCTGCACCCGAGCCGGTATCTCGACGCGAGATTGAACCGCCCGCCGATCCGTAAGCCTCCGAGGATCCGCAGCGGAGATGCCGTCGGGGTGATCGCGCCGTCGGGAGCGGTCGACGAGGACACGCTCGGCGCAGGCGTTAAGGTGCTCGAGCGCTGGGGGCTGCGGGTCATGCTGGGGAACGGTGTCCTCGCGCGCCGGGCCTATCTGGCGGGGGACGACGGCGTGCGGCGCGGCGATCTCGAGCGGATGATCGCGGCTCCCGAACCGCGCGCGATCTTCTGCGCCCGCGGCGGCTATGGCAGCCAGAGGCTCCTCACCGAGCTCGATCTCACGCCACTCGCGTCCCGGCCGAAGGCGATCATCGGCTACAGCGACGCGACGGCGCTCATCAACGCGGCCGTCGCCAGCGGGGTGGTCGCGATCCACGGACCGATGGTTGCAGACGACCTCGCTCGCGGCCTCCCCCTTCGCTCCGAGGAGCACCTCCGACGCGTCCTCATGGACCCAGACTTCCTCTGGGAGGTGGAGGTCCCCGAGACGGTCCGACGGGGTCGCGCCACGGGGCGGCTCCTCGGCGGCTGCCTCTCGGTTCTCGCCGCGATGCTCGGGACCCCCTATGCTCCCGAAACCGACGGAGCCGTGCTCTTCCTGGAAGACGTGCACGAGCGGCCCTATCGCCTCGACCGGCTGCTCACCCAGCTCATCCAGTCCGGTAGGCTCCATCGGGTGGCGGGCCTCGTCTTCGGGACGATGGCCACCTGTCCCTGCATCGACGGGGTGGGGCCGCTCGAGGTGGTGCGCGCCTGCTGCGCGGAGCTCCCCTGTCCGATCGGCTTCGGACTTCCCGCCGGTCACGCCCCTCCTGACGACGGTTGCGAGAACCTGGCGCTGCCCCTCGGAGTCGAGGTCGCGCTCGACACCGAACGCGGACGGCTCACGGCCCTCGAGCCGGCCGTCGCATAGGAGGCGAAGTGGACTTCGCCGCCGTCGAGCGCGAACTCCAGACGGCCATCGAGGCGGGGGCCTTCCCCGGTGCGGTCATCCTGGTCGGCCGGGCCGGGAAGATCCTCTACCACGCCGCCTTCGGCTCGCGCAGCCTCGAGCCCGAACGGACGCCGATGCGTCCCGACACGATCTTCGACCTCTCCTCGCTCACCAAGCCGCTCGCCACCGTCACCGCCTTCATGCTGCTGCTGAGCGAGCGGAAGCTCCAGCTCGACGATCGCGTAACGCGCTTCTTTCACAACTTCGGCGTGCACGGGAAGACCCACGTGACCTTCCGGCACCTGCTCGCGCACTGCTCCGGGCTCGCCGGCTGGCGTCCCTACCACCGCGACGTCGTCCGCATCGAGCGGCAGGGACGACTCAACTTCATCGCCAGCCGGGGCGCGAAGGAGTTCGTGTACGAGCAGATCCACCGCGAACGGCCCGAGTACGAGACGGGTGAGCGAGCCGTCTACAGCGACCTCGGCTTCATGCTCCTCGGCGAGGCGATCGAGCTCGTGTCGCGCATGCCGCTCGACCGGGTGTGCCAGGAGCGGGTGTTCCGCCCCCTCGGCCTGCGCGCGATGTCGTTCATCGCTCTCTCGGAGCTGCGCGCACGGCGGCTGACGCCGGTGGCCGATGTGATCGCGCCGACGGCGTACTGTCCCTGGCGGAAACGGCTCCTCCTCGGCGAGGTCGACGATGACAACGCCTATGCGATGGGCGGGGTGTCGGGCCACGCCGGTCTCTTCTCGAGCGCGACCGACATTCACACGCTCGTGACGCGCCTGCGTGCCTGCTACCGGGGCGAGGACGCCTTCATCGCGCGAGAGACGATGCGCGAGTTCTGGACCCGCGATCGGACCGTTCGCGATTCCACGTGGGCGCTCGGCTGGGACATGCCTTCCCCCCTGGCGTCGAGCGCGGGTCGGCACATCTCCTCGACCGCCGTCGGCCATCTCGGCTTCACGGGCACCTCGCTCTGGATCGACCTCGAGCGCGACGCGCACGTCGTGCTCCTGACTAACCGCGTTCACCCGAGCCGGGACAACGACCGCATCCGGGAGGTTCGTCCGCGGGTCCACGACGCGGTGATGGAGGTACTCGATCGGTGAGAGTACATCTGATCGCGGCCTGCGGAGTCGGGATGAGCGCGCTCGCGGGTCTCCTCCGCGAGGGCGGTCACACCGTGACCGGCTCGGACGAGAACGTCTATCCACCCGCGAGCACGCTGCTCGCCGAGCTCGGCATCCCGGTCTCTCCGGGGTACGACCCCGCCCGCCTCGACGGCGTGGAGCTCGTCGTGTGCGGGAACGCGGTCACGCGGACGAATGCGGAGGCGGAGGCCGCACGAGTTCGTGGCCTCCGCATGACGTCGATGCCCGCGGCGCTGGAGGAGATGTTCCTCGCCGGCCGGAGTCCGTTGGTCATCGCCGGCACCCACGGGAAGACGACCTCCACGGCCATGCTCGCCTGGGTCCTCGCGCGAGCGGGTCGCGACCCGGGCTTCCTCATCGGCGGCGTGCCGCGCGATCTCGGCCGGAGCTTCGCCGTCGGGTCGGGGCGCTGGTTCGTGATCGAGGGTGACGAGTACGATTCGGCGTACTTCGACAAGGAGCCGAAGTTCCTGCACTACCGTCCCGCGGCGGTTCTCCTCACGGCGGTTGAGTTCGACCACGCCGACATCTATCGCGACCTCGATCACGTGAAGAGCGCGTTCCGCAAGCTGCTCGGCATCCTCCGTCCCGACGCCGCGCTGGTCGCGTGCGGCGACTTCCCGCATCTCCTCGACGTCGTGGGCAGCCGGGGGGCCCGGCTCTTCGGGCTCGAGGAGCGAAACGACTGGCGGGTGACGGAGCTCGAGGACGATGGCGCGACGCGCTTCACGATCCGGGAGCGCGGTCGGGCAGTGTGCCGGGTGACGCTTCAGCTGCCGGGGGCGATCAACGCCCGCAATGCGCTCGGCGTCCTGCTGCTCGCCGTCGAAGCGGGGGTCGGCTGGGAGGAGGCCGCCGCCGCACTGGCCGAGTTCAGCGGCGTCCGCCGCCGGCAGGAAGTGGTTGCCGAAGCACGGGGAGTGACGGTGATCGACGACTTCGCGCACCACCCGACGGCGATCGCGGGGACGCTGGCGGCGCTCCGCGCCCGCTACCCGGGACGACGGCTCCGCGCGGTCTTCGAGCCGCGTTCGAACACGAGCCGCCGCCGGGTGTTCCAGGAAGCGTTCATCGACGCGCTCGCGGGGGCCGACGAGGCCGTCCTCGCCGCGGTCTACAGCAAGGCAGCCGATCCGATTCCGCCCGAGGAGCGGCTTCAGCCCGAGCGGATCATCGAGGCGCTCGAGCGCCGGGGGGTCCCGTCGCGTCTCGTCGACGGCGTGGCCTCTATCCGCGACTACTTGGTCGGCTCGGCCCGCCCCGGTGACGTCGTCGTCGTCATGTCCAACGGCGCGTTCGGTGGACTGCCGGGGCTGGTGGCGCAGGGGCTCGAGGCGTAGAGCTGCCGGTACGTGCGGTAGTTGCGGGTGACCGCTTTCACGTAGTCCCGGGTCTCGCGGAAGCTGATCAGCTCGACGAACTCGTCCGGCTCACGCGCCGCGTAGCGGCGGTCCCACTTGCTGACCGCATCCTCGCCCGCGTTGTAGGCCGCGAGCGTCCGCGCCTGCGAACCGCCATACCGGTCGAGCAGACGGCGGAGCAGGGCGACGCCGAGGGCGATGTTCGTCTGGGGGACATGGAGCGCGCCGCGGGGGATCGGAGCCGCGCCCGCCTCCGCGGTGAGTTCGCGTGCGGTCGACGGGAGCAGCTGCATGAGGCCGTGGGCGTTGGCGGGTGAGACAGCGTCCGTCTCGAAGAGACTCTCCTGACGGATGACGGCGACGACGAGCAACGGGTCGACTCCGCGTGCGAGCGCCGTCTCGTGCACCGTGTCCCAGTAGCCGAGGGGATAGAGGTAGCGGCGGAGGGCGCCCGGCGATCCAGGCCGCATCTCGCGCGCGAGGCCGAGCGCGGCACCGGGTGCGTCGACCGCCTCGTAGGCGGTGAGGAGCGGTCGTCGCGGAACGCCGGAGGTGCCGCGCAGCGCATCGACCTCGAGGCGCGCGAAGCGGGAGAAGCCGAGGCCTGCGAGAACGCGAGCGCGCTCGGCGTGCGTGCCCTGGAGCTCGGTTGGAAAGGAAGGTCGGGGTACGACCGCTGGGGGTTCACAGGCCGCGGTCCTCTCTCCCAGCCGCTCCTCGGCGAGCTCGGCGTAGTATGACGTCGCATGGTGGGCGGCGATGTGGGTCAGCCGCTCGTGGGCCTTCTCGGCACGGCCGAGTCGAGCGAGCGCTCGCGCCTGCCAGTACTCCGCGGCAACCCGCGTACCCTTGGCAGTGCCGAGCGCGACCCTTCCGAACCAGTCGGCCGCTGCCGTGAAGTCTCCCGCCAGGTAGCGAACCCAGCCCGCGCGCCATCGTGCCTCGGCCGCGAGTGGGGCGCGTGGAAACCGGTCGCCGAGGCCGCGGTAGGCGGCGAAGGCATCCCGATACCGCCCGGCCTCCTGGTGGATACGCCCGCTAGCGTAGAGCGCCTCGGGGGCCTGCGGGCTCGCCGGGAAGCGGCGGGCCACCTGCCCGAACAGCTCGAGGGCGGCCTGGTCGTGATCGGCATTCCAGCGCCACGTGGCCGCGGCGAGGAGCGCCTTGGGGGCGAGTGGATCGGCAGGGAGCTGCCGTGCGAGGTGAAGGCACGTGGCCTCGGCCGTCTCGCGCTCGCCCAGCGCGCGCTCCGCCTGCGCGCGCACCCAGAGCGCCCGACTGGCGAGTGCGGGTGAGGGTCGACCGGCGAGCGCGGTGGTGGCGGCGGCGCGTGCCCCGGCGAGGTCCCCCTCGCGGAGTCGCATCTCCGCTTCGTCGACGGTGTCCCAGGGGATCAGTTCTGGGTGGCTGGCACCGATCCGTTCGGCCAGCCGGCGGGCCCGCCGGGCGAGAAGCCGGCGCGGCATCCGGCGGCGGACGTCGCGAGCGAGCTCGAGTGCGGCGGCGTCATCGCCGAGCTCGTGATCGACCTCGGCGAGAGCAAGCGTCGCGTGCCCGCCACTGAGACTACGCTCGGGGAGGGAGGCGTGCGCCGCTTCGAGCCACCCGCGCGCGGCCGCGAGGTCACCCTGCTGGCGGACGAGGCGGCCCGCCAACAGCCTGGCGGCCCCGGCCCACACGCTCTCGGCGTTCGTGGCGAGCAGGTGTTCCACCAGCTGAAGCGCGTCGGTGGGTTTGCCGGCACGCACCGCCGCTCGGGCCCGGAAGTAGAGTGTGTAGTCCCCCAGTGCCGGGTATCGCCGCTCCGCCTCGGCAAGAAAACGGTTGGCCTCGTCGTACTCGACGGCGGCGAGCCCTGCGGCGAGGGGCTCACCTGTGGCCGCGGTCAAGCGGGCGGGCCGCGGCTCTCGCGGAGCGGTCGTGCAGCCGCCCGAGAGGACGAGGCTCACGACCCAACACCCGAACCACCGCATGCCCCCTCGGGGCGTACCATGTGGCTCGTGCAGGGACAACTTGAGCGCCTTGACAGCTCGATTCCCCGCCTGGAGCATGCGACCGTGCTCGTCCTCGCCTCGGCCTCTCCACGCCGCCGTGAGTTGCTCGGATGGCTGGTCGCGGGGTGGGTGATCGTCGTGGCCGAGATCGACGAGCGACCCGCGCCGGAGGAAGCGGCGGGCGACCTCGTCGTCGAGATCGACGGCGATATCCTCGGCAAGCCGACAGATGCAGCGGAGGCCAGCGCCATGCTCGGGCGACTCGCCGGGCGCGAGCACCGAGTGAGCACCGGCTTCGCGTTGCTGGCGCCCGGCGGCGCGCTCAGCGCCGCGGAAGTAGTGGTCACGCGTGTTCGCTTTCGTCCCCTGGCCGCGGGTGCGATCGCGGCCTACGTGGCGAGCGGTGAGCCCGAGGGGAAGGCGGGTGGCTACGCAATCCAGGGACGGGGGGCCGCGCTCATCGAGTGCATCGACGGCTCCCTGACCAACGTGATCGGCCTCCCGCTGGTGGAGGTCGGCCGGGCACTGGAAGCAGCGGGGCTGCGTGACGGTTGACCGGCTCCGAGCGGCCGTTGCGGAGCGGGTCGCCGCCGTGCGGGCCGAGATCGCGACGGCCGCCCGAGCGGCCGCTCGGGACCCCGCGAGCATCCGCATCGTTGCCGTGACGAAGACCCTGCCGCCCGAGGCCGCGCTGGCGGCGCTCGCGGCGGGACTCGGCGACCTCGGCGAGAACTACGTCCAGGAGGGCCGTTTGAAACGGCTCGCGGTCGAGGGCTGCTGTGCATGGCATCTCATCGGTGGTCTGCAGCGCAACAAGGTCCGTGCAGCGGTGGCCGTGTTCGACCGCCTTCACACCCTCGACTCGGAGGCCCTCGCCGTCGCCCTAGGTGCGGCGATGGTCGACACCGGTCGGCGTCTGCCCGTCCTCATCCAGGTGAACCTGTGGGGTGAGGCGACCAAGCGTGGCGTCCCCCCCGATCGAGTCCTTTCCCTGGCGAAAACCGTCGTCCGGCAGCCCGGTCTGGCCCTCGACGGGCTCATGGGGGTCCCCCCTCCGGCTGCCCGGCCGGAAGCCAGCAGGCCGCATTTCCGGCTCCTTCGCGAGGTGCGGGATCGCACCGCCAGCGGGCTCGGGGTTGAACTTCCCCACCTCTCTATGGGAATGAGTGACGATTTTACGGTGGCCGTCGAGGAGGGTGCGACCTGGCTACGGCTCGGGCGCGCACTCTTCGGAGCCCGTGGCCCCGGCGCCTGGCGGCCCGGCTCTTCCGCGGGGGGACAGGGTTCATGAAGAAGATCGGCTTCGTGGGAGCCGGGAACATGGCCGCGGCGCTCTTGAAGGGTTTGCTGCGCGGCGGTCACTACCAGGCGAAGGACCTTTGGGTGAGCGATCCTGTGGACGCGCAGCTGAGGCGCTGTCGCCGGCTCCACAAGATCGAGACCACCCGGGACAACCGAGAGCTCGTGCGGCAGTCGCAGACGATCATCCTCGCCGTCAAGCCACAGGTCATGGCCGCCGTCCTCGATGACATCCGGCCTGAAGCGAATCCCCGCAAGCTCTTCGTGTCGATCGCTGCCGGCTTCCCCCTCCGCCGCCTGGAAGCCGGGCTGGGCGGCCAGGCGCGTGTGGTGCGCGTGATGCCCAACACGCCGGTGCTCGTCGGTCGCGGCATCTCGGTCGCGGTCGCGGGCACGAAAGCGACGCCGGCCGATCTGAAGCACACCCTCAAGCTCTTCAAGGCGGTAGGCGAGGCTGTTTCCATCACCGGCGAGGATCTGCTCGACGCCGTGACCGCGCTCTCGGGCAGCGGCCCCGCGTTCGTCTATCTCTTCGCCGAGAGCCTGATCGAGGGGGGTGTGCGGGGTGGCTTGCCCCAGACCCTCGCGGCCCAGCTAGCCTACGCGACGATCGGTGGCGCAGCGGCGATGCTCGGCGAGAGCGGCCTCTCGACTCGCGAGCTGCGCGACATGGTGACGTCGCCCGGAGGGACGACGCTTGCCGGACTCGGCGCACTCGAGGCGCACCACTTCCGCGACGCCCTCATCGCTGCGGTCGAGGCGGCGACCAGGCGGGCGCGCGAGCTCGCGGCGGCCTGACGTCGATGGGCTTGGTGGTCCTGCGCCAGTTCACGTGGGCCGTGGCTTCGAGCCTCGATTGGCTCCTCAACATGTACATGTGGATCGTGCTGATCTCGGCCCTCCTGTCCTGGGTCAACCCGGATCCGCGCAACCCGATCGTCCGGTTCCTCTACGGGGTGACGGAGCCCGTGCTCTTCCAGATCCGTCGTCGCATCCCCTGCGTCTACGCTAGCGGGATCGACCTCTCGCCTCTCCTCCTCATGGTGGCCATCTACTTCGTGCGGACA
>WNFT01006394.1_pt1 | contig 10373 bp, 7 predicted proteins | sample 5400191 | NCBI WGS metagenome assembly WNFT01 (sample SAMN13153359, study PRJNA577476) | soil metagenome | isolation source: 80 cm saprolite under Madrone tree | place: USA:California | collected 2016-06-14 | reverse complement strand
TGGCGAGACGCGCCCTCCACACGCGCCCAAGAAGACCCAGAGCAGAAGCACGACAGCCTTGCGGGTCATCGACACGCCTTCAGCGGCGACCGGGAAATCGATCCGGAAGACCCATCATTGTAGCGCCCCAGCCGACGGTGACGGAAGGAGTTGTGGAATTGTGGCAAGGGTCGCTCGTGAGGTGGCACTAGACCCGACCAACGTCCCCCACGCCGCATCCTCCCAGGGGATTAGACTGCATGGATGATCGCCCTCGCGCTCGCCGCCGCCGCAGCCGCCGCAACCCCGCTCAAGCTCCCGGCGGAGCCTCCAGTCATCATGGACTATCTCGCCGCCGACGGCGCGCGCGTCTGGATCCCCGCGGGGAACACCGGCAAGGTCTTCCTCCTGACCGGCGGCCAGTTCCGCGCCGTCGATGGATTTGCGACCAAGAAGGGACGCGGCGATCGACTGATGGGCCCGAGCGCGGTGACGGTCGGCGAAGGGGCCGTCTACATCGGCAATCGCGGCGATTCGCGCATCTGGGCGGTCGACCCGCGGTCGCTGGAGAGGAAGGGCTCCGCGGAGATGCCCTCCACGCCCGACGGCGTCTTCTACGTGGCCACCACGAAGGAGGTCTGGGTGACCACGCCGCGAGAGCGCTCGATCCAGATCCTCGACGTGAAGGATCCCCTCATGCCCAAGCTGGTGGGCGCGATCACGACGGCGGGCCAGCCCGAAGGCTACGCCGTGGACGTCGGGCGCGGCATCGTCTATACGAACCTCGAGGATGCCGATCGCACGCTGGCGATCGATGCGAAGTCGCGCAAGGTGGTCTCCACCTGGGATTCCGGCTGCGGGAAGGACGGACCTCGCGGCCTCGCGCTCGACGCCGGCCGCGGCGTGCTGTTCGTCGCCTGCGCCACTGCCGGCGTGATGTCGGTCGACGTGAAGACCGGCGCGCGCAAGGGCCGTCTGGAGGCCGGCGACGGCGTCGACAACATCGACTACCTGCCGTCGAAGCGACTCCTCTACGCGAGCGCCGGCCGGTCGGAGAAGGTGACCATCGCGCACCTCGAGGACGACGGCAGCGTGAAGCCTCTTCTGACCTCGCCAGTCGGAAAGGGCAGCCGCGTCGTCGTCGCTACCGAGGACGGGACCGCGTACGCCGCGGACTCCGAAGATGGCGAGCTGTGGGTAGTGAAGCCTGTCGAGTAGCCGCAGGGATGTCCCGCTAGGGCTGTTGCGCGGCAGGCGGCTCCGCTGCGCCGCCCGTCGAATGGCGCTTCTGGGCTGCCAGCAGCGGGACGAGAAAGAGCGTCGCGCCCGTCGAGAAGAGGAGCCCTCCCACCACCGCCGTCGCCAGCGGCCGGTGCAGCTCCCCGCCGGCGCCGAGTCCCGCGACCAGCGGCAGGAGCGCCGCCAGCGTCGCGAAGGTGGTCATGAGGATGGGCCGCACCCTCGCACGCGCCGCTTCCAGGATCGCCTCGCGCCGGCCCACGCCGCGCTGCTCCGCATCGAGCGCGTGGTCGAGCATGAGGATGCCGTTCTTCACCACCAGCCCGACCAGCAGGATGCCACCCATGATGGAGGACACGTTCAGGGCGGTGCGGGTCAGCCACAGCGTCAGGGCGCCGGCGGCGAGCGCGACGGGAGCTGCCGCGAGCACGGCTCCGCTCCAGGCGAAGGACCGCAGCTGGAAGAGCAGCACCGCTTCGACGGCCAGCACCGCCGCGAGCAGGACCACCAAGAGCGAGGAGAAGCTCTCCTTCTGCTGCTCGTAGAGGCCGCCCATCTCCCAGGTGTAGCCCGCCGGCATGGGCAGCCCCTTCAGGCGTGACTGGACCTCCTTCACCGCCCCGCCGAGGCTCGCCCCAGACAAGCGCGCCGTGACGTGCACCATGTTGCGCTGGTTGTAGCGGAGGAGCGCCGCCAGGGGACAGGTGCGCGTCACCGAGCTCAGGGCGGCGACGGGGACCGAGGCGGCCCCATCGGCGGACTGCACTTGCGCATTCTCCAGCGCGCTGCGCGAATCGGAGGGACTCGAGAGCCGCACGCGGACGTCCTCGAGATGATCCGGTTTGCGAAGCTGGGTGGGGACGTCTCCCAGGAATGCGCCCGCGAGCTGATCGCCGACCGCCTGCGCCGGCAGCCCTTGCCGTCCCGCGAGCAGCGGATCGATCCGCACGTCCAGCTCCGGTGCGCACCCCTCGTTGCCGTCGAAGAGATCGACCAACCCTGGCACGTCCTTGATGCGCTCCGCCGCCTGCGCGGCCAGCGGGCCGAGGACGGCCGGATCCTGTCCGAAGAGCCGCACCTCGATCGGCTCCGGAGAGCCCTGCAGGTCGCCGAGCATGTCCGCGAGCACCTGGATCATCTCGATGCGGAGCCCTGGAGCCGTGGCGGCGATCGCCTTGCGCTGGTCGTCCATGATCTCGTCGATCGGCCGGCGCTTGCCGCTCTTCAGCCGCACCGCCACGTCGCCTCGCGAAGGGAGCGTCGCGACCGGCGGGCCCAGCTCGGCGCCGAGCCGGCGCGAGAAGGCCTGCGTCTCCGGCGTCTTCGCGACCACCTCCTCGATTCGCGCGGCGGCGGCATCCGCTTCCCGCATCGAGGCGCCCACCGGAGCGAAGTAGTCGATCACGTACGAGCCTTCGTCCGCCTCCGGAAGGAAGCCCGTGTCGAGGCGCAATCCGAGGAGGACACCGGCAAGCACGAAGCCTGCCGCGATGCCGCCCGTGAGGAACGGTCTGGCAAGGCTTCCTTCCAGGACGCGCGAGTAGCGGATCGCGAGGCCCGCGCCGCGCGAGGGGCGGCGCGCCGGCCGCAGGAGGCGTGCCGCGATCGACGGAAGCACCGCCAGGGCCACCGGCAGGGAGAGCGCGACGGCGATCGCCAGCGCGATGGAGAGCGAGGCGAAGAACTGCCCGGCCACTCCGCCCAGCAATCCAAGAGGCAGGAAGACGACCACCGTGGTCACCGTGGTGCCGACCACGGGCCAGAAGAGCTCCTCCGTCCCTCTTCGCGCGGATTCCGCCGCGCTGAGCCCGGCCTCGAGGTGCCGGTGCACCGCCTCCACGATCACGACGGCGTCGTCGATCACCAGCCCCACCGCGATGGCGAGGCCGCCGAGCGACATGAGGTTCAACGTCTGCCCCAGCATGCGCAAGACGAGGAGCGTCATGCCGAGGGTCAGCGGGAGCGAGAGGGCCGCCACGGCGGTGGCGCGGAAGTCGCGCAGGAACACGGCCAGGACCAGGACGGCGAACAGCGCGCCGAAGAGCACCGCGTCGCGGACGCCGCGCACCGCGTCCGCCACGAACTGCGCCTGCTGGTAGACCGGCCGGATCTGCACGCCCGGGGGCAACGAGGGCTGGATCTCGGCGAGCCGCTGCCGCACCGACGCGTCGAGGGCGAGGATGTCTCCCGACGCCCGCCGCGCGACGTTCAGGATTGCGCCGGGCTTTCCGTCCACGCGGATCACTTGCGTGCGGGGGGAGATGCCCCGCCCGACCGTGCCCAGGTCGGAGATGCGCAGCGGCTGCGCCGGTGTTCCGCCGACGATGGTCTGCCCGATCTGCGCCGGATCGGTCATCTCCCCGGTGACCACTCCCAGCGCGAGCTCGTGCGCGTCCTCGATGCGGGCGACGGTCTGGACGCGATTGGCGGCGCGCAGCTTGTCCGCGACCTGCGGAACGGTGAGGTGGGCGGCGCGCAGCCGATTGGGATCGAGCAGCACCTGGGTCTCGGGAACTTCGGAGGACTGGACGGAGACGAGTCCCACGCCGGGCAGACCCGACAGCGCCGGCCGCAACGTGTACTGCGCGATCTCGTAGAGCTGGTCGGAGGGGTACGGACCCTCGACGTTGAGGGAAAGGATCGGGAACGAGCTGGCCAGGACGCGCTCCGCGGTCAGCTCGACCTCCGGCGGCAACGAGCTGCGCGCCTCGGCAAGCCGCGAAAGCACCAGCGGGTGCGCCTGCGCCATGTCGGTGTCTTCGGAGAAGAAGAGCGACAGCTCGGTGGCGCCGCGGATGGTGCGGCTGCGGAGGATCTGCATGCCGGGAACGGACGTGAGGGCCGTCTCCAGCGGCCGGGTCACGCCCGCGAGCACCGTTGCGGCGGGAGCTCCCGGGAGCTGCGCGACCACCTGCTCGCGAGGAAACGTCACTTCGGGATAGACGCCTTTGGGCAGCTTCACGCCCGCGTAGATGCCCGCTGCCGTGCACGCCGCGGCGATGAAGAAGAGCGCGCGCCCGTGGCGCAGCGCCAGCGCCGCGATGCTCAATTCCGCTCCTTCGGGGGCGCGGCGCTCGTCTCCGATGGCCGCGTGCTCGCCGGCTCCTGCGGCTGGACCGGCGTTCCATCCGGGATCGCATAAGCGCCTTGCACGATGACCTGCTGGTTCTCGGTCACGCCGGAAAGGATCTCGACCCGCTCCCCGTCGGCGTAGCCGGTCTGCACGGGCACCCGTTTCGCCTTGCCTTGATCGACGACCTCGACACCGGGCCCTTCCGGGCCTCCGACGATCGCTGATTTGGGCACCACGAGCGCCGCCTTGTGCACGTCGACCACGACATGCCCGCGGGCGACGGCATTGGCCCGCAGCGTTCCTTCCGGATTGGGAACCCGCACCCGGGCCAGCGCTGCTCCCGTCGTCGGATCGACTACGGGCGAGACCGCCGTGACTTGCGCGGGAAAGAGCTTCCCCGGCTGCGCCTCGGTCTCCACCGACGCCGACTGTCCTGGACGCAAGAGTGCGGCCTGGGCCTGCGCAACCGGGGCTCGCAGATCCAGCACTTCGACGCGCGCGACCTCGACCACCATCTTGGACGGATCCACCGGCTCGCCCGCGGCAGCGGCGACCCTGGCGACGACGCCGTCGAACGGCGCCTTCAGCTCTCCGCGTTCGAGCTGGTTCCTCGCCGTGGACAGGGCCGCCTCCGCCGTCCGGACCGCGGCCCGCGCGGACTCGTCCTGGAGCGCCGCGTCGTCGACTTCCTGTTGCGCCGCCACTCCCGCGTCGAAAGCCTGCCGCGCGCGCGAGAGCTTCGTCGCCGCGTTCGCCGCCGCGGCCCTGGCCTGCGCGAGCTGCGCTTCAGCCTGCCGGACGGCGTCGCGCAAGGACGTCGTATCGAGGCGGGCGAGGACCTGGCCGGCGACGGCGCGATCCCCTTCGGTGACCAGCACTTCGGCGAGGCGACCCGCCACGGTGGGGCCGAGCTTCACGTCGGAGCCGGGCAAGGGCTCGAGGGTGCCGACCAGATCCACGGTGCGCACGACGTCCGCCCGCACGACTGGCGCGATCCGGACCGCGACCGCGGGAGGCTCGTCGTCCTGTGCCCCGTCCACCTTCTTGCAAGTCGAGAGCAAGAACGCGCAGGCCAGGAGCCGCGCCGCGGCCCGCGCCGGCGAGGCTCGCGCAAGACGGCGCGGCGCTCTCCTAGAGATCGGCACCGATGGCTTCCTCCAGATCGGCCAGCGCCCTCTGCGCATCGAGCGCAGCATCCAGCGCGCGGCTGTTCGCCGACGCCAGATCGTTCTGCGCCTGCAAGACCGCGATCAGGGACGTGCGCCCGATGCGGTAGCCCGCGCGCGCCATCTCCAGCACGCGGCGGGCCGATTCGAGAAACGCCCCGCCATAGAACCCGGCGCGCACCGAGGCCGCGGCCCAGCGGGCGCGAGCTGCCCGCACTTGACCCGTGAGGCGCTGCAGGGCGGCTCGAGCCTGAAGCTCCGCGCGCTGCGCCGTCCGTTCTTGCTCGTGGACGCGGCCGCGATTCAAGGAGAGCAAGGGCAGATCGAACGCGATGCCGGCCCGAAGGCCGAAGCTCACGCTCGGGTCCTCGAAGCGTTGCCCGAAGATGCTGAGGGTGGGCAGGGGCCGGATCGCCGTGCGCTCCTCGTCCGCTCGCGCCAGCGCGGCCTGCTCTTGAAGCCGCAAGGTCTGGACCTCGGGATGGTTCCGTGCGCGCTGCAAGAGATCCTCCTCGGGCGGGACGGTCGGGCGCGGGGGCGGCTCGAGCCCTTCGACGGGCGTGGCGAGCGCCGCCTCCAACTCGCGGCGGGCGGCGACCGCCTCGGCGTCCCGGTCCAGCTTGTCCTGGGCCGCCCGGCGGGTGGCGAGAGAGCTCTGCTCCACTTCGATCTGCGCCGCCGAGCCGGTGCGGAATCTCTCCGCCACCAGGTTGGCCAGGTCGCTGGCGATCTTCGCCGCCTCGGCCGCGACCTGCGCCTGTTCGGATGCCGCCCACGACGCCGAGAAGGTGCGCCGGACCGCGGCGTGCAGCCGCGCGCGCTCCACCACCGCGTCCGCCTCCGCCACTTGAACCTGGGCTTCGGCGGAAGCGATCGCGGCGCCGCGCTGGCCGAAGATCGGCGCGCGCACGTCGAGTCCCACCAGGAGCTTCGGATCGTCCTTTCCGTAGCTGACGGAGAGGGTTGGATTCGTCAGCTGCCCGGCGGCGTCCACGCCGGCGCGGGCCACGTCGATCCCGGCCTGCGCTGCGAGGAGCACCCCGTTGCGACGATCGGCCAGTGCGCGTGCGTCGCCGAGCGAAAGGACGGCGGCGACGAGCAAGACGAACGGCATCAGACGGACGGACCTCCGGCCTACCTTCTACCGGAAGACCGCCCCCTTTGGATCGGGTGGATCTCCCTGAGGAGGACCCGCGCCCGGAAGCGCGGGTCCATCTGGGATCAGAGCCCCAATCCCGGAAGCGACTTCGTGCCTTCCTTGCGGACCGCGTCCAGGGCACGTGGGTCCAGATCGAGCGCCTCGAGAATCGTGGGCGCCACTTGCGTGGTGGTCACGTGCGCCTCGACCGTCCGCCGCCGCAAGCGCGGGTTCGAGACCAGGAGCGCGACGTTGGTGTCGTCGAGCGTGCCACCGCCATGCTCCGCGATCTTCTTGCTGCTGCCGGAGTAGATCACGCCCCAATCGGGTTGGATCACGACGTTCGGAGCGCGGGCCGCGGCAATCGGATCGCCCGAGGTGGGGTCGCCATAGATCGCAGCCAGCTCTTCGCCGTGAACGATGTTCGTGCTGAAGATCGTTCCCGGCGTGCCGCGGATCTGGTTGATCACCGCCTGCACCTTCACGTCGTCATAGGCCATGACCGCGGGCCCGCAGGTGGTGTAGTCCCCGACCTGGCTCAGCGGCAGCGAGTTGGTGGTCCCGTCGCACTGGGCGAGCGTCGCCGAAAGGTCGACGCCATTGACGGTGCCGCCGTTGGCGATGGGGGAGTTGATCTCGGGGGTGTACAGGTCCTCGACCCCCTTTCCAGACGGGCCATTGACGAGGTCGTACGCCGGGTGCTTGTCGGACCAGGCCGTGTGCCCGCCGGCCGCGCGGATCACCTCGAACACGGTGTTCACCTTGATGAAATCGTGCGGGAACACGGGGATGCACCGGCCCTGCGCGTCCTTGGCATGAGGAAGGTTGTCCGGGTCCAGGGGGCTGAAGAGCTTGGTGAAGTCGACCTCGGCGATCTCGAAGTACGTGCACTCGGTGCCCTGCTTGCCTTGGCAGTTGCTCCCCGGAGGATAGAGGGTGCGGTCGTAGCTGTCGTCGTAATAGACGCCGGTCGAGCGGGGCGTGCCGCCCGTCACCAGCGCGAGCAGGCCCGGGAAGGAGTCCGAAGGCGTGGTCGCGTGCGCGTTCGGATACTGCACGCCCCGCTCCGCGAGCCTCGCCAGCGTCGACGCGGGATTCAGCGCGATGAATCGCGCCAGATCCGTCTGGTGCAAGCCGTCGACGCTGATGAGCAGCACCCGTTCGATGGCGTGCCGGCCTCTTTCGTCACGGCCATCGCTGCCGCTCGCGCCGTTCCCGGCGGCGAGTACCGTGCACGTGACGAGCAGGATGGCGACTGACGACCAGTGCCTGCGGCTGCTGCGTTCCATCGACGTCCCCTTGTCCGAGCGCCGGCGACGTGCCGGCAGCGCGGCGCACTCTAGGGATCGCGCGCTTCGTCGATCGTGAATTCACGGTGGCGAGATCGTGGCGGAAGGACCTTGGACTTCGGCCTCTCGTCGTGTCCGTAAAAGGTCGGATAGAACGAACGTCATGGACATCCTCCACGACGCACTCGGGTTCGCGGCCAAGGGTTTCGTCGTCTTCGCGACGATCGCGGCGACCGCTCTGTTCCTCGTGACCATCGCCCGCCGCAAACGGCCGCCGCGCGCATGGCTGCGGGTCAAGGCACTGAACCAGCAGATCGACGCGATGGGAGACACGCTGCGCGCCGGCGTGATGCGGAAGAAGGATTTCCGGAAATTCCGCAAGCAGCGGAAGAAGGCCAAGGCGGCGGCGCCGAAGCCGAGCGTGTTCGTCCTCGAGTTCAAGGGCGACCTCTTCGCCACCGCGGTGCGGGACCTCCGCGAGGAGGTGACCGCGATCCTGGCGGCGGCCGGCAGGCAGGACGAGGTGGTCGTCCGCCTGGAGAGCGCGGGCGGCGCGGTCCCGCACTACGGTCTCGCGGCGGCGCAGCTGGTGCGGCTCCGGGACAAGGCCGTCAAGGTCACGGTCTGCATCGATCGGATCGCCGCCAGCGGCGGCTACATGATGGCCTGCGTCGCCGACAAGATCGTCGCCGCGCCGTTCGCGATCATCGGCTCGATCGGCGTCGTCGCGCAGGTCCCGAACCTTCATCGCCTGCTGGAGAAGCACGACGTCGACTTCCTGGAGATGACGGCCGGCGAATTCAAGCGGACGGTCAGCGTGTTCGGCGAGCTCACCGAGAAGGGACGGAAGAAGTTCCAGGAAGAGCTCGAGGATACCCACTCGCTGTTCAAGGAGTTCGTCAAGGCGCATCGCCCGAAGCTGGATGTCGAGCGGGTGGCGACGGGCGAGCATTGGCTCGCGCGGCGCGGATTGGAGCTGGGGCTCGTCGATCAGCTCGCCACCAGTGACGAGTACCTGGTCGGCCGCGCCCTGGAGAGCAACGTCTACCAGGTGACCTTCGAGAGAGCACGTTCGCTGCGAGAACGGTTGGGCGCCATGGCCACCAGCGCCCTCCATCGTTCGCTCGCGTCGCTCTTCTCGCAGTAAGGGTCTGTTCGCCACCGGACGCGTTTTTCCTGTCTTCCGGCATCGCCGTGTCCTCCCAGAACGAGGGAGGGAGGGGAATGCCGAAGGTGGTCCTGGTGGGAAGCGATCTCCAAGTCCGCGCGCTGCTCTTCGGCATGCTCGCCGAACATGGCATGTCGGTGGTGGCGGTGGACGACGCGGGTGACGCGATCGCGCGGGTCAACGCGATGGAGGTCCCGCCGGACATCGTGCTGGTGGACCGCCGGATCGTGCGCGAAAGCGAGCGGGAACTGATCGACTGGATGCGATCGCGCTCCCGGTTCCGGCAAGTGCCCATCGTCCTCTTCACTGCCCACGGCCGCGAGTCAGAAGAAGCGCCGCCGATCGGCGATCTGCGGGAGGCCTTCGACGCCGCGCTGGTCCTCGCCATCGTGGAGGCCGTCTGCAAGACCGAGTGATGCATGTCCCGCAATCGCATCGAGAACAGCCGATCCGGGACGATCCTCGTATTGGAATTTTCCAAGTAAGTTCACAGAGAAACGATACCTTGCAGGTGGGCCTTTCGCGCACGTCAGCCTACACGCCACAAAGAATTTACAATCGCACGGAGCCCCTGCTCCCCGCAGATTTTCGATCGAGCATTCGTTGGCTTGCCCGACGCAAGAAGAATCGGGCCAGCGCGGCTTGGTCTCTGGCTAGTTGACGAACACTCCGACCGTGTGGTCGACGGGGCGCCGAGCGCAAGTCGGTGGACCTGACGCTTGTTGGTCACTCCGCCGGCTCGGCTCTGGGGAGGCCATCATGCGGCGTGCGTCCTTTTCGCCCTTGTTCTGGTCGATCGTTCTCGTCTCGTGCGCACCTGGCCTGAACGGACCGCTGCCGCCATCCGCTTCCATCCGTCTCACCCCCATCGCAGTCGACTCGAACCCGCCGACCGACGTCTCCGCTCTCTTCGACCGCGATACCACGACGGCCCTGCAGCTCACCGCGCCGACCACGCTGACGCTGACCTTCGCCCACGAAGTCGAAGTCCGGTCGCTGAAGGTGTTCGGCGCCCAGGCTCTTTCGATCCAGCTCAGCGGCCAGGCCGCGCACACGCTCGACGGCCAGGGTCGGTGGATGCAGGCGGCGCAGATCCCGGCGGGCAAGCTCAGCCAGTGGACCGTCACCCTGGCTCCCACCGTCGGCAGCACCGGCCTTGCCGAGTTGGAGCTTTGGGGCGCAGGGCTGGGGAGCGCTCCTCGCGACGGCAGCGCCCTCGCGCTCGCTTCTGCCGGTGGCACCGAGCTGCCCTTCGACAACGCCTTCGTCGTCGCGAGCAGCTCGCCGGGTGCCGCGCTGGAGCCCACCGGCCCGGTTGGCC
>WNFT01006392.1_pt1 | contig 10374 bp, 8 predicted proteins | sample 5400191 | NCBI WGS metagenome assembly WNFT01 (sample SAMN13153359, study PRJNA577476) | soil metagenome | isolation source: 80 cm saprolite under Madrone tree | place: USA:California | collected 2016-06-14 | reverse complement strand
AACTTGAGATGAGTCTTCACTCTTGCGCACCCACCGGCATAGCCAATTCCAGTTTGCTGATTTTTCCGCTCGAAGTCTTAGGAAGGGAATCCCGAAATTCGACGAATTTGGGCACCATGAAATCTTCCAGGTGCTGTGAACAATGACGTTGGACGTCGCGCTGCGTAAGTCGTGCGCCCTCGCGCAGCGTAATGACGGCTTTGATTGCCTGACCGAGCAGTCCATCCGGGACCCCGATGACCACTGCTTCGGCGACGCCGTCGAGAGAATAGAGCACATCCTCGATCTCTTTGGGGCTGACCTTCTCTCCACGACATTTGATGATGTCGTCTTTCCGCCCGACAAAGTACAGAAACCCTTCCTCGTCCATTCGGAACAGATCACCTGTGTACAGCACCTTTTCTCCGGGAAGGTGTCCGCACCGGAGGACTTTATCGGTTTCTTCCGGCAGCTCCCAATACCCCTTCATTACGTTTGAGCCGCGAACCACCAGTTCGCCAATGACCCCTGGGCCGACTCTACGACCGTTGTCGTCCACAATATAGACCTCTTCGTTCGGCATGCCGCGGCCAACAGAAGTAGGTCGGAGGTCAATCTGGTCCGGTGGGAGGTAGGACACGCGCTTGCATTCCGTGAGGCCGTACATCGAGTACAACTTGACATGTGGGAAAACCTTGCGCAGTTGTCGGATGTGCTGGGTGGGCAAAGCGGCCGCAGTATTGGTAACGTATCGGAGACTGGGAAAGTCATACCCTTTCAAGTCCAACTGCAAGAGGATGGCCGAAATTGTTGGAACGAGAGGGAAGCCGGTCACCTTCTCTTGGACCAATTTCTCGATCACAGCGTAGGGATAGGTGAAGGAGCGCTCCAGGATGATAGTCCCGCCGATCTTAAATGCCATCAATACCTGGTAGAGCCCATAATCAAAAGAAAGAGGAAGAACGTTCAGGATGATGTCGTCGGGCACATTTTCGAGATAAGTGGTAATGGAAGTGGCAGCGGAGACGATGTTCAGGTGCGTCAGCATGACCCCTTTTGGCTTTCCCGTCGAACCGGATGTATAGACCAAGGCAGCCAAATCGATATCAATGCACTTCTTGACGGGAGGCAGGTTAGGTAAATCGGCTCGACTAAGAGTGTTCTCGAGGGAAACCAACTGTGCCTCGGTATCTCTGAGGCTGGCCGAACTCATTCCAGCGACAAAGATGCTCTTCAGATGAGGAAGCTGCGGCCTGCGACTATCGAGGCCAGCCAGGTTTCGAATATCCGTGATAAGAGCCACTGCTCTACAGTTGTTCAATATGTAGGTGAGCTTGTCCACCTTGGTTGTTGGATTGACTACCAGAAAGACAGCCCCCGCCTTCAGAACAGCAAAGATGGATAGAACTGCTTCTACGGAGTTTTCCAAATAAATCGCAACCCTTGCTCCTCGTTGCACGCCTTCGGCGATCAGCGCATGAGTCAAGCGGTTGCATTGTTCTTCGACCTCGCGGTAAGTCAGCCGACGATCTCGGCAAACCAACGCTGTTTTTTCCGGAGATCGCCCGGCGCTCAGTTCAAGGAATTCTTCAACTTGCATGAGTTCTAGCCCTCAGGAGGTGTGTTGCAGCTTCCGTTCGAGGAACCCCACCAGATTGTTGATGGAATCGAGGTTGTCTGGAACCAGCTCCCGGTCCTGAATCTTGATCCGGTACGTCTCTTCCAAAAAGACCACGAGTTCCAGAACCCCGGTGGAGTCGATGATCCCCTTGTCTAGGAAGGAGTCGCTGCTGGACAAATGACCGTTGGGTTGGCCAAAAAGGAAATTGTCAACGACAAACTGACGCAGTTCCTGCTCGATGTTCTGCATAGAAGGGTCTATCTCCAAAGTTTCTGACAAATTGTTCCACGACAAGCTGAGTCGAAAGAATGCCAACCAACGCCATGTTGTCGCGCACTCCGATGGCGCGTCCCTGGCGGAACTTCTGGACGAGGCTCTTTACGGCTAGAGAATCAAAGAGTCCATCCTGTTGAATGCGATCGGAGGACAGCAGCACGTCCACGTATTCAGGTTGCGATCCATGAAAGAAGCTTTTTCCGTCTGGCGCCCTGTACGGCTGCTTGGGCCTTTTCATGACGCTGGGAGGTACCAAACCGTTCGCGCAGCGCTTCAAGAGGTACTTTTCGTTGAGGACTTTCATCTTCAGATGAGGCGGAATCCCAGCAGCAAACTCAACGACGCGGTAGTCCAAAAAAGGAAACCTGCCTTCGACTGAGTGAGCCATGGCTACACGATCACCCTGGGAAGAAAGGATGTAGCCGGGAAGGAGGTACGCAGCTTCCAAATACTGTGCTCGGCAGAAGGCATCCCACGATGAATAGCCTGGCGGCAAGGTGCAGCGCAAATCCGCGTATCCATCGTGCGAACGAACTTGCGATTTGATGTCTTCCGAGAAAAGCATTTTTAGTTTTGAAGTTAGCTCCCATCTCGGGAGGTGAGAAAAGAATTCGCTTTTTAACTCATGCGGCCGGACATGGAAGAAAGCTCTCAGGTAGGCATCCGACTGCCCTTGCAGGTATGGCTGGTAGGGATAGAGCCTTCTAAAGAGCAGCGGTCTGATCGTGGATTGAGGGTGAGCGGCGCAAAACCTTCGAATCTTGGCTTCCTTAAAAATGTCATATCCGCCGAACATCTCGTCCGCCCCCTCCCCCGTGAGGACTACCTTGTAGCCATGCGCTCGAACTAGTTCAGACAGAATATAAAGAGGTGCGGGAGCCGTTCGGAGGATAGGCCTTTCCGTGTGCCAGATGACGGCGGGGAAAACGCTACCGATGTCTTCGCAGCTGCAACGCACCTCCTGATGGTCCGTCTCGAGGAAGTGGGTGACTTCATTCTGGTAACTGCCTTCATCGAACTCTGCGTCGTCAAACGTTACTGAAAATGTTCTCAAAGGGGTGTCGGTAAATTTCTTGACGAGGGCGGTAACGAATGAGGAGTCCAGTCCGCCGCTGACATAAGCGCCGACCGGCACATCCGAGCGGAGGCGGATGCGAGTGGCGTCAACCAGTAGGTCCAACAACTCTCCTACGTACTGTTCTTCATGAGCTGCCGCACTCCCTACATTCTTCGAACCTTCAGCGTAGTCGAGGCGCCAGTACTGCTCAGCCGCGATTTGTTTGCGATGGACAGTCAAGGAATGGCCGGGGGGGAGCTCCAAGATGTTCTTGAAGATCGTCCGCGGCGGAATCGAAACCCAAAACGTAAAAATCTGATCAAGGGCGATCGGGTCAATCTCCCTAGAAACATTGGGGAGAGCAAAGATGGACTTGATCTCGGATCCAAAGACGAATGCATCTTCCGTGACCGTGTAAAAAAGTGGCCGGACCCCAAGCCTGTCGCGGGAGAGAAAGAGTCTTTCCCTTTTGCTGTCCCAAATCGCAAAAGCCCACTGACCGTTGAGATCTTGAACGCATTGCTCTCCCTTCTCCTCGTAGAGCCGAAGAATGACCTCAGTGTCCGATCGCGTGCGGAAGGTGCGCCCCTTTCTGACCAGATCTTTCCTCAATTCGATGTAGTTGAAAATTTCTCCGTTAAAGATGATGGAAAGAGACTTGTCTTCGTTGTGCATGGGCTGCTGGCCGGCCCCCAAATCTATGATGCTGAGCCGTGTATGCGCGAGGCCCGCCCGTTTATCCGTGTAAATGCCGAAATCATCCGGGCCACGATGCCTGATCCGTTCGACCATCCGCACGAGAAGAACGGGGTCTGCACGTTTTTCGCTGAAATTTAGGATTCCTGCAATGCCGCACATAAGTCAGCCAATTCGAAATAACCGAATATTACGTCTCGGTGCACGTGTTGAGCTCTTAGTTGTTTGCGGCTTGTAGCAACTGGGCTTTGGTGCGTCCCGCATGACGCTGATCGATGCTGGCTCAAATGGTTCGAAAGAAGGGCAACGGCGAGCGGCTCGAGGGCATTTCACAAGATTTCTCTGGCCACCGCGATGACACGGTCGAGATCTGCCAGGCCGAGATCCTGATGACAAGGCAACTCCAGCACCGTTCGACGCAACTCGTCGGTTTCAGGGAAAGGATCTTTCGGGCCCGCGGGATGATTCGGGAACCACATGTTTACCGCCTCGACCCCGCGTGCGAGGAATTTCTCGACCACTGCAGGCTTGTCTTCGACAAGAAGTGGATACGAAAGCGGGCACACTCCCTGTGGAAGCCCTTCAAAGACGGGCGGCGCGAGACCCCGCAGACGCTCAAGCATGTACGAAAAGTTCTTTCTACGTTTTTCGACAATAGCTGAAAAATTCTGCGATGCAAGCACCCAGTGAGACAGTCGGCTCATTCCAACCTCTGCATGCAGCGGATTGAAATGATTGGTGCCCGCCTGGGCGGAATTGGCATCCACGCTTCGGCCCGTCTTCTTGGCCGCGTTGCGCATCATTTTAAGAAGCTTCCGCTGCCAGTTCTTATTGTGGTTTGACAAATAGCGGTCCAGGGAACGTGCGGCAGAGGAGAACGAGTGTCTCCATGGCGGTGGAGCGTGCTGCCGAAATGCGGAAAGCCCTCCGCGTCGCAGGACAAGAGCCCCTCCATTCGGGACAGGGAGGGATTTATACAAACAATAAATGGCGGCATCTCCCCAAGAGCCCAATAGCCTCTCCTCATGGCGGGACAAGAGCGCCAGGGCGCAATCTTCGATCAACAAAAGATTGCGATGACGGCACAGTTCAGAGAGTTCTCTGACCGGTCCTGGGAAGCCCAGATAATGAATCAAGTAGACCACCCGAGTCCGATCGCGGATGAGCGATACCACCTCGTCCAAATTGACGCGCATTCCCTGTCGAACCGGGTAGAAGCGGACGTGAACTCCAGCGGCAAGCAGAGCTTCAAGCTCAACTCCATGAAAGTAGGAAGGAAAGAGGACTTCCTTTCCAGCCAGGTTCCAGTGGCGCGCCAGGGCATAGATGGCATTCCGCGCGAAATAAAAGTACCGGGCGGAAGAATGGTTGAAGGGAAAAGGCAACTCTGGATGTTTTCTCCTCGGCCAAACCATGCTCGGGCACAAAACTGGATAGGCCGTAGCAAGGAGTTCGTTCCCGCGTTCAGGAAGCTGGACACCTGTGTTCGCTGCGCTGTCCAGACTCCTAATGTCTTCCATCTTTGCCGGTTCGATTGATGAAGTCCTATATGGAGTTGAGGACATGCGATGGTCGATCGAGGATTGTATTCCGAGCATGCTTCATTGCCGACACCAAGACATCGAGAGCGCGCCCCTTTCGAGTTTTATTAAAGACACACCAATCATTTTGGACGCGAGCCTTGGAAGTCCAATCCCTCTTCCAATTGTCGAAAGCGCCCAAGAAATCAAATTCGGTGCATCCTCGCTTCACGCAATCCGCCAAGACCGCGCGCACGAGCAGTTGGCCGGGCGAATATTGTGAGTACGCTTCGTCATAGGCGGTCTTGAGGAGAAAGTAGCGGCTTCCGTAACGAAGACCAAACTGAGCGGCCACATCGCGGCCGTTCGATTCAAGTATGTAAATGGAAAGATAGTTGAATTGCTCCGCGGCCCGGGCGATTTGATCATAGAATTGTTGCGTATGTGGGTCCAGGGTGATCGCGCTTCTAGAACGACCCTTCCACCCAGACCGCTCCAATTCGTAGAACCGCTGAAGCATCTGCGGGTCCGCTTTGTCAAATCGTTGCAAAGCCAGCGTCCCCTGTGCGGAGAGGTTGCGCCACCTTCGACACAAATTGGCTCGGAATTTTGAGTCTGTCCCTTGGAGCGACGATTCTCCGGTCGTATTGCCACCGAGGATCGGAATATACGGTGAACGCCAGGATTCCCTTCGTGCAATCGGAAAACCATTCGCACTTGCGGTCGAAACCAAATCTTCCAGGGGCGCGCCGGCCAGCACATGTTCCATCTCGAAAAGGTCCCACGCGACGGAATCCCTAAGAAACTCCCAGATGGCTTGCGTTGCCAGTTGGCCTTCTGGTCCAGCACTCCGGATTAGATCGAATCGCAGGCAATGCACGTTAGCAGCACTACGGAGTCTTCTTACCGGGAACCCCCAGAACCAGGCCTGCTCTTCCACAAGCGGGAGAACGGCCCTCAATCGCCCATCTACCCGCGCCGTAATTAAAAGCGTTGGCTTACGGGGTGCGAAGGCGCGGAGGTAAGTGCCGACCCACTCCGGGCGAAAGAACGGTTGGTCGTTGTGCGCCTCCGCACAAAGCTGACGCCACTCACCGGCAATAGACTCCACGACTTCAACGCCACCGCGGTGTCCTTCAACGGTCAGCAAGGGCTTGGGGATAGTTTCCTTGACGGAAATCACATTCTGACGTGGAATTACGAGCTGTCCCGGCATGCTTGGACTCCACTCAATTCCCATAAAGAGGTTGCCCGTTGGTTCCCTGGCGTTTGGAGGCAAGAGGCTGCTGCGCCTGGGGTGTCTTTATGGCTACGCTGAATTCCAAATGCATAAATCGCTGTGGCCCTCTCGGTCAATTCGACTGCACGAACCCCGTGATTCCTCAACAGATGGACAGTGAGAACGAGAATCCATGGCAGTCAGCGGTTTCTGGAGGCGGATGATCCGCTTATGGAAGCGGTCAAAGCAGAAGTTGCGGAGACTCTGACAGGGAGGCCGGTGGATTCTCCCTGGCCGAGGCGAAACTTCAGTTTCATAGCGTCCACGAAATCAAGTACGGACTGCAATTCCAGCTCTAGTTCCCATAAGCTCGTGTAGAATTTTTTGCGGAATAGATGAGATTGGGGTTTCTCGGTCCAGGAGAAATCTTCTCCACCGAAAGAAGAAACATAGTGGGAGTAGGTGGAGGCCGCCAAGTGCATCGCCTCCAGGGACATGTTTTCTCGCTTTCCATAAGGGAATGCGAACAGTTCCACAGGCTTTCCAAGCTGGGTTTCCAGATCATTCTTGGAACCAGCGATCTCCGACTGCAGGTTTGCCCGATCAACAGTGCCGCAGTTCAGGTGCGTACGGGTGTGGCTGCCGAACTCGGTTCCCCGAGCGCTCCAGTATCTGATTTGATCCCATGTCAAGGGCAGGAAACCCTTTGTGCCATTCACCAGGTCATGCTCAAATTCCTGGCCAGTTTCCACGGGGCGAGTGGTAACGAACAAAGTGGCTGAGATTCCCGTCTCAGTAGCCACTGCTCGCAGGTTCAAGAAATTGTCTGCATAACCGTCATCGAAAGTAAGAACGACGGTGGGGACTCGTACTTCGCCCGAACGCAAGAGTTCAACAGCTTCGGAAAGATTCACGATGCGATAATGTGTTCGCAGGAAGAGGACTTGGCGCAAAAAAGCTTCGGTAGGTACTCCCATCGTGTGCGGGCGATCCGATACCAGGTGATGGGCCAGAATGAGCACCGGATATTGCCTCCGCCAGCGGCGGAACCAGTTCCGCCCGACAATCCACGGAGAGCAAAGAAGAAGCGTATCCATGCAGAGTTTCCATGTGGAACGGCAGCGCTTGCGGTTAGGCCAACTTTGCACACCATGGGAGACGGTCTGGTCCAATTGCGTGAGGCATGGGGAGAGAACTCTGTCGACCCACTGAGTCACTTGTTTGGATGCGCTTGTAGCGCTTCCAGCTGACAGGCTCGCTGCTGTTTGCAACAGCAAATCGTCCGCTATCAAATCAGTCTTAAGCGCAAATCCGAACGGTCCGTCGTAAGGCTGCCAGGGGAGGGTCAGTGAAGCAATAGTGTGCGGGCTTTCCGAATCTTTCGTGAAGTGTTGGACGCAGATCAGGGCGCCATTGTTGGTCAGCCTGGAGTCACTCTTATTCATACTAGAGCCGGTGCGGATCAAACCACTCGGTGGGCTTGCCGGTAGCCTCGGGATCGAAGGAAACTCTCCGATCAATATGACCAGATCGAGATCGGTACGGCCGATGGAGTTCAAAACTTCCGTATCTTTGCCGTCGGGTGAGATGAAAAATGGCCATCCCGCTTGAGTACATTCTTCAGCTAACCTCTCGATTGTGAATTCCTTCGGATTGCTCAGATGGCGGGGGCAACCGTGTGCGAACCAGAGGAACCATCGCGCCAGTATTTCTGCAATGGAAGAGAGCCAAAGGTGGAGTCTCGACCGCCGACCAGGTAAGGCAGGATTCCCTCGTGCCCCGCCTGCCCAGACCAGTTGTTGCACTCGAGGAAGCTCTTGAATAGGCCGCTGGACTATGCCACAAATTTCCGCGCCTGGAACCTCATGCGCAAGCCGGTTTGCAAATCTCCAGCTGCGTGATGGCCGGGCGTTGGAGAGAATCAAAATGTGAAGAGAGTTCATTTCGGTCACGCCGTACCCCGGGAGTGAGGAAAGTCCTTACCTGCGGAAAGAAGAGCGTTTTGAGTTCGACGGGTTCTAGTATGCATTCCTATTTCTGTATTTCGGAAAGAGAGTAAGGAAGATGATCCGCAAATCGAAGGCAAAACTCCAGTTTTGAAGATAGTACAAGTCGTGTTCGACACGCTTTCGGATGGATGTGTCGCCGCGCCATCCGTTGACCTGGGCCCAGCCAGTGATGCCCACCTTTAGTCGATGGCGATTGTTGTATCGAGCCACTTCATTGAGGAACTTCTCAACAAAACGTGGGCGCTCGGGCCGAGGCCCAACGACGCTCATATCGCCCCTCAAAACGTTGAAGAACTGGGGTAACTCGTCCAGACTGGTCCTGCGTAGAAAGACTCCGATTGCGGTACGACGCGGGTCACGTGCGGTCGTCCAGCGCTCATCACTTTCGGACGGGTCGCTTACGCGCATCGTTCGAAACTTGTACATACGAAATATTCTGCCGTTGAGCCCTACGCGGTCCTGAACAAATAGAACAGGGCCGGGAGAGCTGAGGCGGACAGCAACAGCAATGGCAGCCATAAGCGGCGCAGTAAACAGAATGGCTATGGTTGAAAATGTGAAATCGAAAGCGCGTTTCAGTAAAGAATAGCGGATGGAATCGGCAGGAGTCGCGGTCAGGTCGAGGATTTGCAAGCGGCCAAACTGGAATAGTCTCTCACGAATCAGCATGTGATCACCGAAATCGATAACCGCTCGTACGGGCAGGCAAAAACGCTCGACGGCCTTCATAATGTCCGGGATCTCAGAGAATCGGACGGGCGGAAGCGCAAGTAGGATTTCATCTACATCATCGCTCCGGTTGACCCGCTCTGTTATCTGCTGAAAAGAATAAACGGGCGCATCATCGACAGCTACTGTCTGGCCAGGGAGGCTTACATAGCCAATGACTCGACAGAAAGAGAGCGGTCCGCGGATTAGCCTGTGTGTCGCCCGGCGGGCAAATCGGTCCGCCCCAACGACCAAGATGCGGTTGGGTTTTCTGAGCCCCGAATGGCTGTGGACGAGAATCCTAAACGCAGCGCGCATCGTCAGGGTCATCAAAAGCAAAATTATTGCGCTAAGAGCAAGGAAGGCGCGGGAGAGGTTCGTGTACCGATGGAAGAAAAAGAGCATACCGAGGACCATGGCGTAGGTAGCCATACAGGCCGGAAAAGCAGCTTTGATTCCCGTGCGCTCACGGAAAAGTTCCTGGACGCTCGAGACTCCGTAGAACTCGGTAATGATTGCCCAGACGACAGTGGTGAACAGCAGCAGATTAAAGTAGCCGTACGGGTCGATTCCAGTATTCGAGTGTCCTGACAAGAAGCGAACGTATCCCGCAGCTCCAAAAGAGAAGGAGGGTAAACAGTAGGCTACAATTCTTAGATAAAAATGGTAATAGTTTACGAGACGTCTCATGGTTAGCGAGCTCTAGCCAGGTTCTTGGTTAGCAGGGAAGCGGCCCTGCTTTTCTCTTCGTTTCAAACGCAATCAACGCGGTACTCGTGTCGACTGCAATCTCACCGAATCTCTGGGGTTCAGTCTTAGCTGAAGCAACAAATTTTTTCGAAGATGAATATGCTGCGGTATGGACTGACTCCGCTGGTTTGAGGCTGCTTCCATGCGCCTAGTGGTCATCCAGCCGTCTCAGGCCGCGTTGTGCGCGGCGTAGAATTCCATGTGAGCTTCTGTTGCCCGCTCAGGTATCTGAGGAACCCGAGGAGCATGGCGAGATTCATCAAACAAAAATGGAGAGGTGCGGAGAGCAGCCGCGCCGGCTTCCCCTGCTTCTTGCGCCAATATCCGAAGGAGGCGCTCAAATAGAATGCGCACTGTGCGATAAACAGAATGGCAAAATCGAGCCGCCTGATCATCACCATACTGCAGATAAAACCAACGAGAAGAAGCAAGGGAGCGAGCCATCGGAGGACTCTATGCGAGAAGAAGCAGAACGCCAGCAAGCCCTTTAGCGGATTGAGGCATTCAAGGTTGGCAAACAGTGTTTGGTAATTGCCGGC
>WNFT01006391.1_pt1 | contig 10374 bp, 10 predicted proteins | sample 5400191 | NCBI WGS metagenome assembly WNFT01 (sample SAMN13153359, study PRJNA577476) | soil metagenome | isolation source: 80 cm saprolite under Madrone tree | place: USA:California | collected 2016-06-14 | reverse complement strand
AGGCGAATCAGACTATCGAGGGCCTTGCTCTTTGCCTCATACTCCTGCATGCGCAGTTGCATTGACTGCTGCGGCCCGACCGTCTCCAGTAGTTCTACCTCGGAGATGGCCTGCCCGGCGACGGTGGCAACCGGATCACCGGAACTGGTTTGAGGCGCGACTTGGCCGAAGCTCCCCTTCGGGAGCGCCAGGAATAGCGGCAAACACAAAACTAGTGGTGAGATTTTCATATCTATTGTTTTCCCCCAAAAAGGGGCGAGCCGGCCCCAGCTTTAAGCGCTAGGGCTGGCCCGCCGTTTGCATCAGATATAACCAACGAATCTAGAATGAGAGACTTCCGCTGTTATTGAAGACCTTGACCTGCGTGACCGTAACGATGCCAGGGCCAACGCAAGTGGCCACGTGCGAGTTCCCAACAGTGCCGGCACCGACAGTGCCCCAGCTTGTGGTGACCACGTGAGGTTTGCCGATGCCTACCGGGGCGACAAAGTCGAAGCTATGCGCCGACAAAGTGCTTAGGATCAGCTGAAAATTGCAGAGAGGGTTAGGCGCTGTGCAAACGCCAGTCAGGGTGCCGCCGGTTGGATTGTTGCATGTATTGCCTGTGGCGCAGTCGGCGGTGGTGGTACAGAGGGTACTTGTGACCAACTGGCACGCAGCGAGCTGCGAGAACAACTGAGAGCTGATCTGCTGAAATCGCTGATCGTAAATTACGCAGGGGGCAGGCAGTATCCCGGCGTCGCTGCCATCGACCTTTACGCATACTTGAATTCCGACATCTGCCGATGCGGTCGAAATACTGGTGTCGATCTTCGTGTCGGTAAAGAGGCCGGTTACGAGCGAGGGCCTGATGTCCAACGTCACGCCGCTTCCATTCGATGTCGAGATGTTCGCGATGAATTGTGAAGCTACGATACCTCCGCTGAGAACACCGCCGGCGCCGATCGCGCATGCCGCCGAACCGCCGCTAGCACTGAAATTGCCGCTGGATTGCGCGAAAGAGATGGGTGCGATCAACATTGCGGTTGCGATTGCGAATGCAAGTGTACATGCTAACTTTTTCATTTTCATAGCCTGGCTTCCTCCGTTTTTTTTGTTCGAACCTCAAGTCATGAAAACCTGAGTTCCTCATTCGAGTACGACCTGCTGCTGAATTGCGCCGTGAAGATGTAAGGTCGCAGGGCTAGGATGTGCCAAGAGTGCGCCGCTCGTGAGTCGCGGTCTACTGGTCGGAAGACCAGTCTTAGGTCAGCGGCTGCGTGGACATGGCCAAGGCGGGAGCGAAATTTGCTCCTTCTTTTTTTTCGTTGGCGTCGGGTGAGAAACATGTGAGAACTGCCAGCTCTGCATCGACTAATCCGTTGAATTTTTCTAACACTCTGTCGCGGAATTTGAGCATCGCTTCGACGTTCGCACTCGCCAACAAGCCTTGATCGGCCAAAAATTGCAGACACCGACGTTGGGCTTCGGTGTAGCCAATCGTTTCGCGCATCTCTTGGAAGTTGGCGCCCACATGTTTTGCGGAATGGAATAAACTCCAGGCTTCTTCGTCTGCATCGTCAGCGTCAAAGTGCGCCACGCGCCTGTGATCCACGAAGCTTTGGCTCTCATCGGCTACAAAGCGACGGTTACAATCGGCGCATCTCGGTTCTTGTAGTCCATGCTACAAGGATTTCTCTGAGTTGCGAAAAATCCGCGAAGTTCAACGAAACCGGACTCTGCTTGCTATAGCCGCTAGCATCCTGGTTGCAGTAGGTATTGCCAGTTGGGTCTTAATTCGAAGGCACAATGAATCTCTGGTCGCTCAAACTGCCGTTGCGGACTTGAGGAATCATTCTGTGTCACGCAGCCCGGAGCCGAATCCGAAAGAGAAACCTTTGGAACTTCGTCGCAGTTTTTCGCAGTTGAATATCTATCTGCCGCTGGGGAGTCCTGAAGGCGCCTATGAAGTCCGCATTGTGACTGCCTCCGGGGATTCACTATTGAACACGGGTGGCCTGGCACGGTTGAACGAGGGAGTTACCTCACTGCAGGTGAGAGGAGACGTAATCTTTGCGCGACCAGGCCCATACAGTCTGCAAATTCGGAAACCACCTTCCGAGTGGAGCTCTTACCCGCTAGTCTTGCGTTGAGCGACTCGAGACGCTGCCTTCCCTGTCTGCTCGTAGGAGAGCTGGATAGTGCATCTGCCTTCTAAGCGCGGCATCGAATATTTCCAACTATCAATGTTCCCAACAAATCGGGGCATCTGCTTTTCGTTCAAGCTAACCCGAATGAATAGGTTAAGGGTAGGATTCTGGCGCAGTTACAGCATAGCGATCCTAGAACTAGCCGGGAACGTCTCCCGATAGCTTGGCTACGTTCGCTTGCACGATATTCGAGGCATCGGTTTTGAGGCTAAAAACGCTTTTCATGAACGAGGTCGCGGGTTCGAGTCCCGTCGCGGAGGCTTAGCCGGCCTTTTGGCGACGTGTGAAAACTAATTACGTATTAAGAGAAATTAATGCTGATTTCAGGTATCAAGCTTACTCGTAGCATAACCTCAGTTCTTACACTTTCGATGTTGCGCCGATCGCCGTGGATGCAGCCAAGCTCTTGCGCAAGAAAATAGGAGCGCGTCGGAGGAAAATGTCCACGAAATTTGAGACTCCAAGATGGTGATGCGGCGCTGCTTGATCAAGCTCCGCGGCATGTCCACTGTCCTCGCGGCGCTTTCGCTCAGTTTCACAAAGGCGCTCATCAGCAAATTGCTCGCTCTGGAGACTCTTGCGATGTCCGCGAGCTCCGGCCCGTGCCTCAAAGGAGCTGGCCCAAGCGATGCTGGTCCCGGCCTCCAACCCACCTGAAACAACTCCAACTCCGCGCGAAAGGCCTTTTTACATGGGCCTCTCGTTCCAAGTGCTGGTCGGCGTCGCCATTGCCATAATCCTCGGCTACGTGAGCCCCACTCGAGCGGTCGCCATGAAGCCGCTTGGTGACGTATTTATCCGTCTGATCACCATGATCATCACGTTGGTCATCTTCTGTACCTTGGTCACCGGAATCGCCGGCATGGAGGACATGAAGAAAGTAGGCCGTGTCGGCGGCAAGGCCCTGCTGTATTTTGAAGTCGTATCTACACTCGCGCTGCTTATCGGACTCGTCGTGGGTAACGTGGTGCATCCCGGCAGCGGTCTGAATGTCGATCCCGCCACGCTGGATCCCAAAGCCGTCGCCGAATATGCCGGCCAGGGTAAAGCCCAAAGCGTTACGGAGTTTCTTGTCCACATCATTCCGAATACGATCGTGGATGCGTTCACGCGGGGAGACATCTTGCAAGTGTTGTTTGTCAGTCTTCTGTTCGGCTTCGCTTTGTCGCTCGCCGGCCCGCGCGGCAAACCGCTCCTCGAGGTCTTGGAGGCTCTGAGCCGCGTCGTTTTCGGCGTGGTCGCCATCTTGATGCGCTTTGCCCCCATCGGAGCGTTTGGCGCCATGGCCTTCACCATTGGCAAATACGGTCTGGCTTCCTTGGGCCCTCTCGTCAAATTGATGGCCACGCTCTACATTACATCGATACTCTTCGTCATCCTGGTGCTGGGGCTCATCGCTCGCCTAGCAGGCTTCGGAATCCTGCGTTTCCTCTGGTTTCTTCGCGAAGAGATTCTCCTGGTGCTGGCCACGAGTTCCTCGGAACCCGCGTTGCCATCACTCATGGCCAAACTCGAAAAGCTCGGCTGCTCCAAAGCTCTCGTTGGCCTGGTTGTACCCACGGGTTACACCTTCAATGCCGACGGCACAAGTCTCTACATGACGCTTGCCGCCTTATTCGTGGCTCAGGCAACCCACACGCATCTAACGCTGACCCAGCAGTTCACGATCCTAGGCGTCGCGCTACTCACGTCCAAAGGCGCAAGCGGCGTGCAAGGAGCTGCCTTTATCGCGCTCGTCGCCACCATGATGGTGATCCCAACGATTCCCGTTGCCGGAATGGCGTTGATTCTCGGCATCGATCGTTTTCTCAGCATGTGCCGTGCTGCGGTCAACATGACCGGCAACGCAGTTGCCACTCTCGTCGTGGCCCGGTGGGAAAACGAGCTAGACAGAGACACTATGCTAAAGAGACTGGCAGGGGCAGAAAGTGGAGGGCGCTAAACACTAGGCGGTGAAAAAAATGGAGACTTACCCCTTCCATGGAAAATCTTCGTGAAAGCGAAAACGGAGTTATTACTCGCAATGTGTTGTTTTCCCCTGGTGATCTTCGCGCAGATGGCCACCGTTATTCCGCTGGCTTCCGAGCCTCATCATCATCTTGCATTGCACAACGATTACGTAAACGTGTACGAAGTCGAAGTCGCACCGCACGATTCCGTACAGTTGCACCGGCATGAATTTGACTCCATTAGCATCATGATGAGCAATTCGGAAGTCGTTGTCCGCGCTCCCGGAAAACCGGACGCACGACAGAAACTCTCCGAGGGTCAAGTGCGGCTTCAGTCCAGCGGCTATGTGCATTCCACATCGGTCGAGGGCGAAGCGATCTACCGGAACGTCACCGTAGAGCTTCTTTTCCCTCAGAAGGGAGGACACAATCTCTGCGCTAAGGTGAACGCCACCGAGGGGCTGAACTGTGCCCGTGAACAGGCATTACCGTCGAACTCGACGCACGTGGAAGAACCCCAATATGAAACCGACCAGACTTTTGTGGCTCTTGTTCGGGTGCTGCCTCATCAAAACGTCAGTTTAGGCAACACTGGCCGTTCGGAATTGATCGTGTCGCTCGACGATGCATTAGTTGAGACTGTAGGCGAAACAGGCCCGGGCAAACCACTGCGGCGCGGCGATTTCGAGTGGATTGCGATTGGCCAGGCGGCATCCGTATTCAAGAACATCAGCGACAAGGAAGCACGGTTGATTTCGTTTCGATTGAAACCTCAAGGGCCTGCGGAAATAACGCCAGCACCGACAAAGTGACTGCTCCTAATTGCTCACTTGCAGCGCGATAGCCGCCCCGAGATCCTTGGTCGTCGAGGTACCGCCTATATCCGGAGTACGCACTTTAGATTGCGCTAGAATCTGCGCGATCGCGTCTTCCACGGCATTCGCAGCGTCTGGAACACCCAGATGTCTTAGCATCATCGCGCCAGACCAAATCTGCCCGATTGGATTCGCGATTCCCTTTCCGGCAATATCAGGTGCCGAGCCATGAACAGGCTCAAACATGGACGGAAATTGTTTTTCGGGGTTGAGATTCGCGGAAGGCGCGATGCCGATGGACCCCACGACAGCGGGGCCTAGATCGGAAAGAATGTCGCCAAAAAGATTGGAGCCCACGACAACATCAAACCAATCCGGGTGCCGCACAAAATGTGCGGTCAGGATATCGATGTGAAACTGGTCCACGCGGATTTCCGGGAATTTGGCCGCCATCGCATGAAAGCACTCGTCCCAGAAGGGCATGGTGTGAATGATGCCGTTTGATTTTGTGGCGGAGGTGAGATGCTTGTTTCTCTTGCTAGCCAATTCGAACGCGAATTGCAGCACGCGGTTCACTCCCCGTCGTGTGAAAACCGTTTGCTGAACAGCCATCTCCTCCTCAGTTCCTTCATAGAGGCGACCGCCAATGTTTGAATATTCCCCCTCGTTGTTCTCACGGACGATGCAGAAATCAATTTGGCCGGGTTTCCAGTTCTTCAGCGGAGTCTCAATCCCTTCAAAAAGCCGGACGGGGCGCAAATTTACGTATTGACGGAATCCGCGGCGGATAGGAATCAACAGGCCCCAGAGCGAAACGTGATCCGGGACACTGGGATGTCCAACTGCGCCAAGGAAGACCGCGTCAAAAGGCCGGAGTTGCTGCAGGCCATTTGCCGGCATCATCTTTCCGGTCTCCATGTAGGTTTCACAACTCCAGTCGAATGCGTGCCAGTTCCATCGAAAACCAAAGCGCTGTCCCGCAGCTTCCAGCACGCGGATGCCTTCGGGCACCACCTCTTTCCCGATGCCGTCTCCTGCAATGACTGCAATATTGAAAGTTTTCATGTACGGAGCTCTTTATTCCCTCTCCGCTGACAACAACGGTGACAACGCACGTACATCCGGGGCCGAATCCAAGGCCCTTACAAAAGCGATTATTCTCTCTGTCTTGACCTTCGGCCAGTCCGCGTACCCGGCACATCCTCTGAATTTTGCCGCTGCTTCTTCAAAAGTCATGGGGTTCGCCGGGCTGCCCTTGCCAAAATCAGCCCGGCCGGCGATGGAGCTTCCGTTCTTCAAATGAATTTTCAGTAGGGAGGTCATTTTGTCGTAACCGGCGCTCTCGGCCTCCGGATCTACATAAAAGTTTACCCGGCGGATCATCTCCTGAACGTCGGCCCGCTGAACCACTTTGTCTGAGAATTCTTTCAACCCCGCTTCGTGTTCCAAGAGCAAGATCGCTATGCAGAATTCCATGCTGAATTTTGCTTCCAGTCCGGTCTTCGGCTCATGATGGAGAAGAGTTGTCGTCATATTGTGATTGGCGCCGACATCGATCTTTTCCACTTGGGCGGCTTGAATATTGTTGGCCTCGATCATCCGCGCTAGTTCAGTCATGGCGGGATGAGTGAGTGATCCTGATGGATAAGGTTTCAGCGAGATTCCCGGGGAAACGAACGTCCAAGGCCTCCCGAGACGGTCCATAATCGCCGCAGGATCGTAGGAACCTCCGAAGGCGTGGAAAAAGCCGCGGTCCGCTTCCAGAATTTGCCCGGCTGCGGTCCAACCCAAGGCAACAAGTTCCGCGGACACAAGCCCGCTTTCTGCAGCGTGACCGGCTTGATACGGTTTGGTCATGGTGCCAAAGTTTTCTCTGAGTCCCCCCGACTGACTAGCAACCAGTCCAAACGTATTCAGTATTTGCGAATGCTCAAACTGGAGCAGCTTTGCGCATGCTGCTGCGGAACCAAACGGCCCGCATGTTCCCGTGGAATGAAATCCATCTTGATAGTGGCGGGGCGAGATTGCCTCCGCGATCTTGCACTCCACTTCAACGCCCAAATGATAGGCCAGTGTCAATTGCTTGCCCGAAACGCCACCGCGTTCCGCGAGCGCGAGGAGAGCGGGAAGAACAGGCACAGTTGGGTGCACGAGCAGGCCATAAACACGGTCCTTGGCGACGGCGAGCTGCGTGTCGTCGAAATCATCCGCGTGGATCGAAACGCCGTTCACAAAGGCAGCGAAGCGTGGTGAAGTTTTCCGGGCTGATCCAATGATGGTGGATTGTCCATCGCAGACACCGATTCTCTCCAGATACCGACGGCATAGACTCCCTGTCTGCGCCTTGGAACCTGCTAATGCCAATCCCAAACCATCGAGGATCGACTTTTTCCCCAATTCAACTACTTCTCCCGGAATATCTTCGTACTTTGCCTGCGAGACAAATTTGCCGACGTAATCCGTGAGGCCGGGCGCCCGGGGAAAGTCACTCCTGGACATGAGTTTCGCACCTTCTATGGAATCTGTCAGCATGGTTGAAGCAATCACGCCTAGAGAAGCTATCCCAAAGTCACGCCTGCGCATTTTTCACCCCTGATAATTTGCAGATCTGCTTTTGGCTGCATGCATTTCCACTCGAAGAGTTCAATTCATGCGTACGATCTGTCCGCCCTTCTAGTGTCCCAACGCATCATTTGGACTAGCACGATGCCCGCCGAATAGGGGGAATCGAGGCGATATTGCACTACCGTTGATTTCCTCCGTCAAGTTCCAGCTTCCAACCTGGCCCGAGCTGGTTGAGCCTAAGCTCGCTTCTCAGCCAATCGAGAATGTTTTACTTTTTTTCGGGTGATGCCACCGATCTCTCCAATGGACCGAAATCCAGGCCGGGCAAGAGAGGCGTTTTCTCAATTCTTACGGCATCTAGGCTAAACGGATTCAGTCCCAAAGCTTTGAGGATGCTAGGAGCGATTTGTGATGTTTGTACTGGGAACTTGATTTGTTGACGGCTGAACTTAGGATGGTAAATGAGAAGCGGTACATTCCGATCCGTGTTGGCGTTGCCGCCATGCTCCGCGATGAACGTGCTGCCATTATCCACATAGATTTGGCCTGGAGTCGGCTGAATAATGATATCTGGCACGCGAGAGTCACTTTGGGGGTCATTGAATAGGAGCTTCAATGATTCACCGGAGTAAATTTCCTGAATGCCTGCCTCTTCCTGGATTTTTCGGAGCGCACGGACGACATCGGCGGTGCGCTCCTGATTCGAAAGCCACAAAAGGGCGACACTTCCATCCTGCTCCAAACCCGCCAACAACCCTTCGTGGACGGCAGTCACGGTTTTCGGAATAAGTTCCAGATTGGCATGCTTGAGCTTCGCAGGATCAATGGGGGAATCACCATGCTTTGCAGTGATAATAACGAGCGTTGAGTCAAGCAAGTTTCGCTCTTGGAGCTTGGCCATAATCTTCCCGAGGGACTGGTCCGTGTGAACCAAGGCGTCTTCTAGAGGTGGGCTCAAACGACCGCTTCCGTCGAGGTAGCCGCCGCCGGCGGTCTTTTGCGCCACGCTGACCGCCTGGAAATTCATTCCAAAAATTGCCGGTACCCCCACTTCACGCGTTCCGGTGTGGTCTTTACCGCTGATCTCATTCAGGATCGCCGCTACCTTGAGGTCATCGTACGATTCAATGTTTTTCAGGCCGCGGAAGGAACGGACTTCGGGTGTAAATAGGTCGTCCACCCCGGTGCCCGAAGGACCATTCACGAAGTCGTAGGCGGGATGCTTGTCGGACCATGCGGTACGACCGCCGCTTCTCTTTATAACTTCGAAAATCGTATTGACACGGATGAAGCCGTGAGGAAAAACAGGCGCGCAGCCCTTCTTGGGATCTCTAGGCAGTTTATTGGGATCAATGCCTCCGCCGCCATCGACTGCATCGCGATTCTTGTCAATCGAGGAATCAAAGACTACGGGAGTTCCAATACTGAAACAATCGGAGGCGGGGGGAGACAGACTACGGTCATACGAATTCTCAAAAATGACGCCCGTGACATTGGGAGAACCTCCGCTAACCATAGAAAGCAGTCCGGGCCATGAATTGGATGGAAACGAGGTGGAAGCATTGCTGTATGTGACGGCGTGCCGGCTCAATTTCGCAAGAACCGACTCTGGCCTGTCTTTGACCAGATTGGCGAGGTCGAGGCCATGCATCCCGTCGATACTAAGGAGCAGGACATGTTGAATGGAATCTCGCCGCGGCGTCGAGTCATTCCCGTCAAAGAATTGCGATTTTGCCCTGATTGGAACCAAGAACGATATCACGCATGCTAGAACTGCACTCAAGAAGAGTGCCAACATGAATCGACTGCTCCTACTCTCTGTTCTCAACTGTTTGCTCCTCAATCCGGTAGTATTCTTCCAGTCCAATCACGTCTTCCAATTCCTTGCGAACTTTCGCGAAAACGGCTTGGTCCATTCCCGTGCTGCTTGTTTCTTTGAGTCGTACAAAGAGGTCTTTCACGCTTTTGAACATTGTGGTGATCGCACTGATGGCGTCGTTCACCATCTTGTAGTCCATAGCTTCCAGTTATGCACTGGGTGCCAGTTCCTGCGTTCCGGAACCCCTTCTCAGTCTGGAGGAAGTAACTATGGCAACGCGGCGCATCAGGTTGGTTCCTGACCTGACAATTTATACCGCTTTCATAACACGATCGCATTTGCCGACTGGAGAATCGAGGCGATGAAACCGCTGACGAAAATGAAAAATCGACACGCGACTCGGCGGATGCTACGTCACTGTTCAAAGTGAGTCAACGGCTGTCCCAGTGGGTGAACGAATATGTAGAGCATACAATCATTCTAAAGCGCCTGTTTTCAGATAGGATCTCGACACCAATCGCCTTTCAGCTAAACAGAAATTAATCTTGTTTTAAGTCTCAACTGAAATGAATGAATTATGCTCTATGGTGGTGTGCTCTGGCGGAGCTTGAGCCCCCCTGTAGCGGGCTCTCATTTGCCCGACTGATTCGGAGAGGGAAATCTGGATACACACCTGAGTCTTCGAAGAAGCCGGTCAAGCCTGGCGCAAAATCATTGGTGTCTGCCACTGCAGGGGCAAGATAGTCCACCGCATGGACAGGCCGTAGCGGAATGGAGCTGCGGCTAGCAACTTAGTTTCACGTAAGAAGCATTTCATCTTAGGGAGAGAAAATGGAGAAACGGTCTTTAGTCCTTGTCGCGACCCTCATGGTCTTCGGAATCCAAGCCCGGTGTCAAATGGCTGCACCAATCAAGCTGATCCAAACTTTTGAGCTGCCTGCGGAGGTTAAAGGGAACTTCGACCATTTCGGAATTGACCTGAAAGGCGGGCGGCTGTTTGCGACTCCGGAAGGCTACCATGCTGTCGTTGTGTTTGA
>WNFT01016185.1_pt1 | contig 10376 bp, 11 predicted proteins | sample 5400191 | NCBI WGS metagenome assembly WNFT01 (sample SAMN13153359, study PRJNA577476) | soil metagenome | isolation source: 80 cm saprolite under Madrone tree | place: USA:California | collected 2016-06-14 | reverse complement strand
AAGGCGTGCCGCCTGGAGCGCTTCAGCCGAAAAGGAAGACAGCACGGGCTGCAGCGGCGCGCCGCGCCAGAGCTCGCTCGCCATGCGGGCAACGGTCTCGCCGGTTGCACGCTCTTGTTCTCGCGCCGGTTTGATCTCGATGTTCGCCCAAACCCCGAGCTCGCGGCAGAGCCTGGCCGCGTCCTGAAAGCGCGGGACGCCGAGCTTCTCGAGGTCCTGGTACGGCGTAAGCGCAACCTCGCCCTTGATTCCTGTCGTGCGCTCAAGGGTCTCGTCGTGGATCAGGACCGGCGTGCCGTCGCCGGCCAGCATGACGTCGAACTCCACGCCGCGGAAGCCGAGCGACGCCGCGAGCCGAATTGCGGCGAGCGTGTTCTCGGGGGCGAGCGACCCGCCGCCGCGGTGGGCGACGATTCTCGGATAGGGCCAGCGCACTAGGGAGACCGCCAGCAACGCAACTCAGGCATCAGGAAGTTTGCGCCCTTCACTGCCGCCGCCCGCCACGGCGATCCGGCGCGGCACAGCGCGTAGGCGGCGAGCGCGCCCGCCTGCCGGGGGTTCCGCTCGGCGGCCTCGACGAACAGCGTTGCAGCCTGCGTATAGTCGCGGTCGGCGAGGGCCCGAACGCCAAGCGGGTAGGCGTACTCCGGGCGCAGGCTGTGCTCGGCGCCATCGTTCGCCAGGCGACGATTCACGATTTCCTGCTCGGTCACGTCGCTATCCAGCAGCCACAGGACCGGTATGTGCAAGTCCGTATGTCGCAGCACGGTATCGACGTCGCGCAGGCTCTTCACCGGGTCGGCCGGAATCTGCCCATTGAGCGCCGGCTGCACGGCGAAATACTGCGGGCTCTGCCGCATCAGTTCCGCAGGCCAGTGCGCTGCAACCCAAGTCGAGGCTTCAAAACGTCGCAGCGCGAGCTCGGGTTGCAGCCATTGCACGTATTCTTCAAGAGACCGATTGAACACCAGCAGTTGTGCGGCCAGGCGTTTGGGATGATCGTCGGTCAGTTCAGGCGTCGCGCCGTACCAGCCGCGCAGCTGCGCAGCATCGGCGAGGAAGGCCGCGCCCAGCTGGGCCGGCTGCTCGAAACCGTTGGCTACGATGCGAGGCGCCGCGACCGGATCCCGCCATAACCGCGCAAAGTGCTGCGCGCCCGGACGGTGTTTGAACTCCCGGCCCCCCATCAGGATCCAGTCGTACCGAACGCCAACCCACAGCGTGCAGTCGGGGAACGCGTGGCAGAAAGCGGCAATGACCGCGCGGGTGCCCGAGGGGTCGAGCTGGCTTACTGGCAACCAGTAGGTCGCGAGCCCGCCCGGCGCAAGGCGCTCGGCGAGCGCCATGAAGTATTCGCGGGTGTAGAGATTGACCACGCCAGCGATCACGGGCGGTGGAGGCTCAGCGGTGATGATGTCGAACTGCTCGCGCCGCGTGCGCAGGTAGTGACGGCCGTCTTCCCTCACGAGGCGCACGCGCGGATCCCGGAGCGGGTCGCGGTCCCCATGGATGACGCGGCTGGCGGCGAGGATCTCCGGAGAAACGTCCACAACAGTGAGTTGCGTCAGCCGTGGCTCGCTCAATAGAGCCTGCGCAGTGTTGCCGGCCCCGTAGCTGATGAGCAGCGCGCGCCTCGGCTCCGGGTGCAGGCTCAGAGGCAGCCAGGCGAAAAGCTGCATATAACGGAGCGCGTAACGGTCTATGGCGGTCATCGAATAGCTGTCGGCCAGCAGCCGCCAGGCAGCGGCTTCGCCAAAGCGTTCCTGGCGCAGAATCTGCAGCGTCGTCGTCGGGCCCTCGGTGACCTGCACTACCTTCGCGTTATTCCCCCACCGATAGGGGAATGCCGCCTCGGCGAGGTGCATTTCCATCCGTCCGAACGGAAAGAACAGCAGTCCGGCCGCAGCCGGCACGACCGGCCACACGCTGCGCCACACGGCGCGGGTGTCGAGCAGCAGTACTGGCAGCAGCGCGTAGCCCGCGGCTAGGAGAAACAGGCTCCCTTCGATGCCCATCTGCGGCAGGAGAACCAGGCCAGCCAACGCAGCCCCCATAGCCGCGCCGAGCGTATTGGCGGTCGTAAGCCGGCCGATCGCCGGTTGGGGATTCTCCGAGCCGGCGCGCAGCTCCGCGCCGAGCAGCGTAAATAGGGAACCCGACAGCAGAGCTGCCGGCAGCATCAGGGGAATGGCGTAGTGGATGAGCTCGGGCGGTCCGGGGATATGTAGCGGCCCCGCGACCAGGTAACCGGCGACCACGGCCAGGCTGTTCCCGGCTGCGACCCAGGCGAAGGACGCTCGGGCAAGCAGCGGTGCAAGCGCGCCGCCCAGCGCGATTCCGAGCAGCACGATAGTGAGCATGAGGGCGAAAGCGGTATCGCTGCCCATCGCATGGAGGATCAGCAAGCGAAACCAGACGACCTCCAACCCCAGCGCCAGGGCACCGGCGGCAGCGGCTGCAGCAAGCAGCCGGACTGGCGAGCGAACGTTCGTCGCCATGCCCGGTTCAGCGGCACGAGGAAGCTGCGGATGTCGCAAGGCTACGACGGCCGCGAGCAGATTGAGGCACGCGGCGACCAGCGCTGTTCCGCGCAGACCCAAGGCGCCAATCAAGTGGTACTCGGCAAGAAGCGGTGCCACGCAGGCCCCGAAGGTATTGGCGGCATACAGGATGCCCAACGCCCGGGTCGTGTCCTGGTGCGCGAGGATGCGTACCCCGAACGCCAGCGTCATGCCCATGGCGGTCGTAGGCACCAGCATCGCCGCAAGCGAGAGCAGCAGGCGTACCCCTGCAAGCGCTGTGGAATGCTCCACCAGAGGCGACAGCCACTGGCCGATCAAGGCCTCCAATTCGGGCAAGGTCCAGACGAGCAGGGATCCCGTGACCGCGACTGTGATCTCGGCCGCTGCAAAGGCGAGCGTAGGACGCCGGATCCACCGCGCCCAGCGCGCGGCCAACACGCCGCCGAGCGCCATCCCGAGCATGAAAGCCGTGAGCACGAGCGCCCCCGCCCACACGGTATTGCCGACCACACGGCCAAGCGCGCGAAACCAAAGCACTTCGAACAGCAGCGCCGCCGCGCCCGAGGCGAAGAAGGCGAACGGCAACCCGAGCGGCTCTCTGATTAACGCCAATCGATCCCTTTCGAGGGGGATACTCGCATGAACCGTAGCATCCCTGCTCGGGCGCTACCCGCTTTCGCCGCCGCGTAAACTAGCGGGCATGGACCGCCTGGAAGCTGCCGCGATCTGCGTCCCGGGAGTCGAGGTGCGCGTCGTGCAGCGCTGCGCCTCGACGAATTCCGTTTTATTGAAGGGTCCCTGTACCGGCCCGGTGCTGCTTGCCGCGGAGGAGCAGACCGCCGGCCGCGGCCGGCGCGGCCGGCGCTGGCACAGCGCGCCGGGTGCAGGCATCACGTTTTCGCTCTCGCGCAGCCTGCAGCGCCCGCTGCGCGAGGTGGCGGGCCTGTCGCTCGTCGCCGGCGTCGCCGTGGCGCGCGCCCTGCGCGCGCTGGGCGCCGCGCAAGCGGCGCTCAAGTGGCCCAACGACCTGCTGGTGAACGGCGCGAAGCTGGGGGGCGTTCTGGTCGAGACGCGCGGCCAAGGGCGCGCGACGCACGCCGTGATCGGCGTCGGCCTGAACTGCCGGCATGACGTCAGTCTTGAGCTTCGCCTGCGCCGCAGGGTGGGGGCGCTGGATCAATTCATCGAGGACATGGACCGCAACGAAATCATCGCTCGCATCGCGCGATCGCTCCTCGATGCGCTCGGCGCATTCGAGGCCAAGGGACTGGACAGCGCGCGGCACGACTGGGAGGCGATGGACGCGTACGCCGGACAGCGCCTGCGCGTGCGCCTCGCCGATGGCCGCGTGATCAGCGGCGTGGCGAGCGGCCTTGCCGACGACGGCGGGCTGCGCCTGCTGACGCGCGACGGGCTGCGCGCCGTGCGCAACGGCCACGTGCTCTCCGCGCGACCCGCATGATCCTCGCCATCGACGCCGGCAATTCGCGCGTCAAGTGGGGCTGGCATGACGGCGCGGCCTGGACCAGCATCGCCACCGTGTCGCTCATCGAGTTCGCCGCCTCGAGCGACCACATCAACCCGTTTTCGATCACGCACGGGGACCCCGAGCGCATCGTGATCGCCAACGTCGCCGGCGAGGGCGCGCACCAGCTGCTCGTGAACTGGACCAGCATCTTCGACGCCGAGCCGCTGTGGCTGCACGGCGAAGCGGAGCGCTGCGGCGTGCGCAGCCGCTATGACCGCCCGGAGCAGCTCGGGCCCGACCGCTGGGCGGCGCTGGTGGCCGCGCGCGCCGTGCATGCGGGGCCGTGCCTGGTCGTCAACGCCGGCACGGCCACCACCATCGACATGCTGTCGGGCGATGGCGTGTTCCTCGGCGGCGCGATCTCCCCGGGCATCGACCTGATGCGCTTCGTGCTGCACGAGCACACCGGCCGCCTGCCGCTCCAGGAAGGCAGCTTCCGCGACGCGCCGCGCAATACCTTCGACGCGATCGAGACCGGCTGCCGGCACGCGCAGGCCGGCGCCGTCGAGCGCATGCACCGCGCGATGGGCGGCAATCCGCTGTGCATCGTATCGGGGGGCGCCGGGCGCCAGCTGCTCGAGCTGCTGCGGCTGCCGTCGCGCTACATCGAGAACCTGGTGCTCGACGGCCTGGCGCGCATCGCTCTGAGCGAGCGCGCCGTGACGCGATGAGGACGCTGTTCTTCCTGCTGCTTCTCGCCAACGTGGCGTTTTTCGCCTGGTCGCGTTTCGCCGCGGCGCCCGATGCCGGGGGCGACCCGCTGCCGATCGCCCGCCAGATCGATCCGGAAAAGCTGAAGATCATCTCGCCGGCCGACCTGCCGGCCGCGCCGGTGGCGCAAAAGCCCGCTCCTCCTCCCCCTGCGCCTCCCCCGGTCGCTTGCCTAGAATGGGGCAGCTTCACCATGGCCGACGCACCGCGCGTTGAGAAGGCGCTCGAGCCGCTCGCGCTCGGCTCCCGCCTGACTCAGCGGCGCAGCGAGGAGACGGCGAGCTGGTGGGTGTTCATTCCGCCGCAAGGCAGCCGGCAGGGCGCGCTGAAAAAGGCCGCCGAGCTGAAGGCGCTCGGCGTCGATGACTATTTCATCATGCCCGATGACAGCGATCACCGCTGGGCGGTGTCGCTCGGGGTGTTTCGCAGCGCGGAAGCGGCGCAGGCGCGGCTCGCCGCGCTGCGCGGCCAGGGCGTGCGCAGCGCCCAGGCCGGCCCGCGCGAGACTGTCGTGGCGAGGCTCTGGTACCAGGTGACGAGCGTCGATGCGCCGCTCCAGGCGCGGCTGAGAGACCTCGCGCGGCAGCTCGAGGGCAGCGAGCTGAAGGAGTGCCCTTAGCTTTTCTGTAGCGCGCCCTTATCCGATGGGATGCGTGCCGCCGGGCACATGCTTCGCGACCAGCGCCAGCAGCCGGTCGGCGCGCACCGGCTTGGTGATATAGCCGACTGCGCCGAGCTCCTTGCCGCGCAGGTCCCCCTCCTCCTCCGTAGTGAGAAAGATCACCGGAATGTAAGGCAGCGCCTTGTCCGCCTTCAGGGCGGCGATGAACTCGAAGCCGTCCATGTGCGGCATGTTGACGTCCGAGATGATCAGGTCGGGCGGGCTGCGCAGCACCATGTAGCCCGCGCTGATCGCGTCCTGCGCGACGTGCACGTCGTAGCCGGCCGCGCTGAGATGCAGCCGCAGCAGCTCACGGATATTTTCGTCGTCGTCGACGACGAGGATGCTGGCAGCCATCGAAGTACGACGCCGGAAGCCCCTAGCTTCTGATCTCCCACTCGCCTTCGCCCTTCCGGCAGGCAACGCCTTTTACCGTATCGCGCCGAGAGCCCGCAGAGACGAGGGTGGAGAATTCTCGACACGGCAGCCTGCCTTCCTGGAAGTTTCGCGTCGGCGTAAGGCGATAGCTGACGCCGGTCGCCTGGTTGGTCCACACCACCGTTTTCTTCTCGCCCGCGAGCTCCAGCGCGTGGCCCCAGCAGCCGCGGTCGCCTTCGTCGATCTGCTGTCCGATCTTCGCGCCGATCACCGCTCCGAGTACGGTGCCGACCAGAATCGCGACCGGGCGGTCCTTGTCGGAGGCGCGCGAGCCGACTACGCCGCCGACCGCGCCGCCCAGCACCGCGCCGACTGCAGCGCTGTTGCAGCGGCCTTCGACCACGCCGTAGTCCTTATCCCATTTCTTGCCGGTGTAGCCGACATAGTTCGGGTCGTTTTTCTTGCGCCAGCCGTGGGCAGGTGCCCAGGGCGGTGGGTCAGCGGGCGAAGGCACCGGAAGAAGGCCGAGCGACAAGAGGACAACGAATGCGAGGCGAGTTGAATTTTTCATTGATCCGTCCCACGAATTAAGTCAGATGGTGCTGGTGGCCCGACTCGAACGGGCGACCTACTGATTACGAATCAGTTGCTCTACCAACTGAGCTACACCAGCGGTCTGCGGCTCGGGAGCGGCGCATTATACGACACACTTTCTGACACTCCGCGCCGCTCGGTCGGCCATTTCCACCACCGGTCGCCCGATCATCGGCATCCTGTCGGCGATCGCATACCCCTCCTACAACCAATACCTGGCGCGCTCGCGGCGCGCGGACGCCCAGGCATTCATCATGCAGGTCGATACGCGACAGAAGCAGATCCTGATCGAGCAGCGCGCCTTTGCGCAGGCGATCGGCGCGACGAACGTCGCCTCGACGTCGTGGACCTGCTCGAGCAGCACGACGGTTCCCGGCACCTGCAGCAACGCGTTCTACTCGATCAGCTTCAACCCGGTGGTGGACAACACGGCGGCGCCGCCAAGCTACACCCTTTGCGCCACGCCGACGGGTTCGCAGGCAATCGATGGCACGCTGACCCTCACCAGTACCGGCGCAAAGCTGCGCCGCACCGGCACGAGCTGCACTTCCGGCTCCGATCTCGGCTGGTGATGGCGATGAATACCAAGCGCGCCCGCGGCTTCACCATCATCGAGCTCATGGCGGTGATGGTCGTCGTCGCCGTCCTCGCCACCATCGCGCTTCCGAATCTGCGCGAGATGATCGTGCGCATGCGCCTCAAGACGGCGGCAAGCGACTTGCAAAGCAGCCTGTTGTTTGCGCGCAGCGAGGCCGTCAAGCGCAATGCCGGGATCACGGTGGTGCCGGTCAGCTCGGCCGACTGGTCGCAGGGCTGGTCGGTCCAGGTGCAGGCGGACGGCACGGTCCTGACGCGCCAGGATCCCTTTCCGCAGATCGCGCTCAGCTCGCGCAATGCGGCCTACGTCGCTGCCAGCGTCGCGAGCATCATCTTCTCCGGCAGCGGCCGCGAGACCGGCAGCGGTGGCGCCGGCGTCGCCTTCGTCATCAGCTCCGGCCAGTCGCCGACCACTCAAGCGCGTTGCGTCGTGCTCGATCCGAGCGGCCGGCCCAAGGTCACCCAGGACAGCAACGGCGATCCTGCCGATGGATGCAACTGATGAGACTCGCTAAATCGAACCAGCGCGAGCGGGGCTTCACGCTCCTCGAGGTGCTCATCTCGCTGGTCATCCTGGTGTTCGGCGTGCTCGGCCTGGTGGGCCTGCAGGCGCGCGCGCAGGTCGCCACCTTCGAGTCGTACCAGCGCGGCCAGGCGCTGATCCTGGTGCAGGACATGGCCGACCGCATCGCCACCAACCGCGGCTCGGCTGGCTGCTACCAGATTACAACCGATATCACGAGCGGCACGCCGTCGCTTGGCACCGGATACGGCGGGACGCCGACATGCACTGCCGCGGTCGGCACGGCTACGACCCGCGCGATCGCCGATGCCGATCTCCAGGCCTGGAACAACGCGCTCAAGGGCGCTGCCGAAACCGCGGGCACGGACAAGGTCGGCGGCGTTGTCGGAGCGCGCGGTTGCGTCAGCTACGACCTGCCGACCAACAGCTATCGCGTTGCGGTCGCATGGCAGGGCATGGCAGCCACGGTCGCACCAACCGCCGGCGACACCGCGGCGACTTGCGGGAAGAACCAGTACGGGGCGGAAGCCCAGCGGCGTGAAGTGAGCATCATCGTGCGCATCGCCAACCTGACATGAAGACCTTTGGCTCCATCGCCATGACACCCAACCTGCGTCGCCAGGCGGGACTTTCGATGATCGAGCTGATGATCGCCATCGCGATCAGCATGCTCCTGCTCATCGGCCTGGTGTCGGTATTCGCCACCTCCCACCGTACCTACTCCGAGCTCAGCCGCGCCTCCCAGCAGATCGAGAACGGGCGCTTCGCCGTGCAATTGCTGACCGACGACGTCTCACTTGCAGGGTTCTACGGCAGGTATGCGCTGCAACTGACGGTACCAGGTGTGCTGCCGGATCCGTGCGAGAAATCCAACATGGCTGCCCTCAGGGATGCGGCGGCGTTTCCCGTGCAAGGCTACGATGCCCCGGCCAGTTCCCCGATCACGGCATGCCTGCCGGCGGCGAACCAGGTGCCCGGCACCGACATCCTCGTCGTCCGGCGCGCCAATTCGACCATTGCAGCGGGCAATCCTCCAGTGGCCTCGATTCCCGGCGGCGCGCTGGTCGCGACCAATATCTATATGCAGGCGAACTCGGATCCGACCAGCAGCAGCAATCCGCTTGTCGCCGTGGCCGGCGGTACGCCGAACTCGGTCTTTCTGCTCAAGAACAAGGACGGTACGACCGTCGCGCCGATCCGCCAGTACCAAGTCCACATCTATTTCGTTGCACCGTGCAGCGTCCCCAATGGCGGCGGTAGCGTCTGCACCGGCGCGAGCGACGACAACGGCTCGCCAATCCCGACCCTCAAGCGCCTCGAGCTCACCGCGAGCAACACCATGACGGTCGTGCCGCTCGTCGAAGGCATAGAGAACTTCCAAGTCGACTACGGCATCGACACCGACAACGACGGCGTGCCGAACGGCGTTTATGTCACCGCGCCTGCGAGCGTAGGCGATTGGGCAAACGTCGTGGCGGTTCGCGTCAACGTGTTGGCGCGCAATTTGGAGGCGACGTCAGGCTTCACCGACACGAAGGTGTACGACATGGGCATTGCAGGAACCGTGACCCCTGGCGGCGCGTACAAGCGCCACGTCTATAACGCGGTGATCCGCATCGTCAATCCGAGCTCGCGGAGGGAATGATGAAACGTCAACAGGGCGCGACTCTCCTCGTGGTCCTCGTCATGCTGGTGGTGATCACGCTGCTTGGCATCGCAAGCATCCGCATCAGCGGTTCCAACCTGCTGGTCGTGGGAAACATGCAGTCGCGCAAGTTCGTCGAGAACTACGGGCTGCAGGCGATCGAGCAGGTCCTGAACAGTATCGCGCCGTTCAACGCGCCGACGTCGGCGGTTGCCGTCGCGGCGCCTGCGGGTCTCACGGTCAGCGTCAGCAACCGGACATGTACGTTCTCCGCACCTGCACCCGGGACCAGCGCGGTTTCGACCATTGCGCCCGAAGACAACAACTGGGAATTCAGCGTCACAGTGACCGACTCGTTCACCGGCGCCAGAACAAGCATGGTGCAAGGCGTCAAGATCCGGCAGCTCGCCGGGGCCTGCAGCTGATGTCAGATGCTGAAAGAAAGAAAAAGGGAGATGCCATGACTACTTCCACCTTCCTGCGTGCCATCGCCGCCGCGGCGCTGCTGCTCGTGCCGCAGATCGGCTGGTCGGTGTTCGACCCGGTCAACGACGACACGGACATCTTCCTCGCCAACCCGGCGTTTTCCGCCGAGCGGCCCAACGTATTGATCTTCATCGACAACACGGCCAACTGGAACCTGGCCTTCGATATGGAAAAGGCCGGCTTGATCTCGGTGTTCGGCGGCTTGACCGACGCCTATAACGTCGGCATCGCCATGTTCGTGGAGACGGGCAACCCGAACGACACGGTGGACGGTTCCTACGTCCGTTTTGGCATCCGCCAGATGACCGCGACTAACAAGACGGCGCTTTCCAGCCTTGTCAACGGCCTCGACAAGCTGGGCGACAAGGGAAATAACGCCACCTATTCGCTGGCGATGGGCGAGATGTACCGCTACTTTGCCGGGGTCGCGTCGTATTCGGGCTACGGCAAAGTAAAGCGCGACTACGCCGGCAACACGGCCAACAATTCTGCCGCGGCGAGCCTGCCCGGCAACCCGTTTACCTCGGCCGCCAGCACCACCTACGTCAGCCCGATCGTCAACGGCTGCCAGCGAAACTTCATCATCTTCATCTCCAATGGCCCGGCGGGTGACAACTCTAGCTCGCTGAGCGTCGCGCAGGGACAACTGGCGGCCCTGGTCGGCAAGAACCCGCCCGACACGCTCACCATCAGCCCGAACGGCGAGCAAGGCCTCTGGTCGGACGAGTACG
>WNFT01006389.1_pt1 | contig 10376 bp, 10 predicted proteins | sample 5400191 | NCBI WGS metagenome assembly WNFT01 (sample SAMN13153359, study PRJNA577476) | soil metagenome | isolation source: 80 cm saprolite under Madrone tree | place: USA:California | collected 2016-06-14 | reverse complement strand
CGATAAGGCCTTCCCCAACCAGAAGACCCTGCAGGTGTTCTGGGCGGGGGCGAAGATCGGCCTGAGCCCCTCGCTGGACCTGCTGGCAGCCTACTACGGCTACAAGCAGAACAGCTTCGCCACCGGAGCTCACGCGGGTTGCTCGGACAACTCCAGCGGCGGCTGCAGCGGCACCGAGAATTCCTTCTCCGTAGTGCTCGATTATCGCTTCAGCAAGCGCTTCGACGGCTACCTCGGCACCTTCTACACCGGGGTGAAGGATGGACTGGCGAACGGCTTCGACTTCAACACCTCCACGGTGAGCACCACCACGGGTATCCGCTTCAAATTCTAGAACCCGTGCAGGGATCGAAATTCCCCACCACGCCGGCCGCGGCGGCCGCGCGCTAGCCGAATCTTCCGGTTATGTAGTCTTCCGTGAGACGGTGACGCGGGTTGGTGAACACCCGGTCGGTATCGCCGACCTCGATCAGGTCCCCCAGATGGAAGTACGCGGTGCGCTGCGACACGCGCGCCGCCTGCTGCATCGAGTGCGTGACGACCACAATCGCATACGACTCGCGCAGCTCATCGATCAGATCCTCGATGCGCGCCGTGGCAACAGGATCGAGCGCGGAGCACGGCTCGTCCATGAGAATCACTTCGGGCTGCACGGCGATGGCGCGCGCGATGCACAGGCGCTGCTGCTGTCCACCCGAGAGACCGGTGCCGGGGCTGCTCAGACGTTCCTTCACCTCATCCCACAGTCCGGCGCGCGTCAGGCTGGTGCACACGATGTCATCGAGCTGCGCGCGACTGCGCGCCAGGCCATGGATGCGCGGACCGTAAGCGACATTGTCGTAGATCGATTTCGGGAACGGGTTCGGTTTCTGGAACACCATGCCGATACGGGCGCGCAGCTGCGCCGCGTCCTGGCGCTCATCGTAAATGTCGCGGCCGTCGAGCTTGATCGAGCCGGTGACGCGCGCCCCGGGGATCGTATCGTTCATGCGATTGAGGCAGCGCAGGAATGTCGACTTGCCGCACCCGGAAGGGCCGATCATCGCCAGCACCTGGCGGCGCGCGACGTCCAGGGTGACGTTCTTCAGCGCCTGCTTGGCGCCGTAGAAGACACTCACGTCGCGGCACGAGAACACGGGATTCTCGATCACCGCTTCCACCTGGCCCGCCGCATCACCCGATGCGGGGGCGTGCATTCGGCCGCTGGGCTTGAGGTTCAGGCCGCCCTCGCCGGCGCGCTGCCGCGCGACGCTCGCCGGGGTGGCGCCGCCGTTGCCGGTGCCCGCACCCGGGGCGGCCCCGGCGCGCGGGGGTGCGGCCGGTGTCTCGCTCATGGCCTGCGGGCCCTCAGCCGAATCTTCCGGTGACATAGTCATCGGTGCGGCGGTGCCTGGGCGCCGTGAAGATCTGCTCCGTCGGGCCGATCTCCACCAGTTGCCCCAGGTACATGAAGGCGGTGACGTTCGAAACGCGCGCCGCCTGCTGCAGGTTGTGGGTGACGATGGCGATGCAATAGCGCTCGCGCAGACTCTGCAGCGTCTCCTCGATGCGCAGCGTGGAGATCGGATCCAGCGCCGCCGTGGGCTCATCGAACAGGATAACCTCGGGGCGCAGCGCCAGGGTACGCGCGATGCACAGTCGCTGCTGCTGGCCGCCCGAGAGGCTGCGCCCGTCCTCATGCAGCTTGTCCTTGACCTCTTCCCACATGGCGGCATCGCGCAGCGCCTCCTCCACCCGGTCAGTGAGGTCGCTGCGGGAAATGCGCCGCGACAGGCGCAGTCCGAAGGCCACGTTGTCGAAGATCGACATGGGAAAGGGCGTGGCCTTCTGGAACACCATGCCCACCCGGAACCTCAGTTCAGCCACGTCGACCGTGGGAGCGAGGATGTCTTCGCCGTCGAGCCGCACGTCGCCGGTGGCGCGGTGACCCGGGTACAGCGCGTACATGCGGTTGAACACGCGCAGGAGCGTGGACTTGCCGCAGCCGGAGGGACCAATGAAAGCGGTAATCCGCCGGTCGGGCAGCGTGAGGTTGATGTCCTTGAGCGCCTGCGCGCTGCCGTAGTAGAAATCGAGATGCCGCACCTCGAACTTGACCGGGGTCGCCTCACTGACCGCGACCGGCCGCGCGCCGAACTGCGCTTGGGTTGCGCTCATCAGTGCCTGCCGCCGGAATTCAGCGAGGACACTACCAGGCGCGCGCTGATGCTCAGGATGAGAATGCTCAGCGTGATGAGCAGGGCGCCGGACCAGGCGAGCTGCTGCCAGTTCGGATAGGGGCTCAAGGCAAACTGGAAGATCACCACCGGCAGGTTGGCCATGGGAGCTGCGAGATTGCTGCTCCAGAACTGGTTGTTGAGCGCGGTGAACAGCAGCGGCGCGGTCTCGCCGCTGATACGCGCCACCGCCAGCAGCAGGCCGGTGAGGATGCCGCTGCGGGCGGCTGGGTAGATCACGTTGGTGATCGTGCGCCACGGGTACGCGCCCATGGCGGTGGAGGCGTCCTTCATCCCCTGCGGCACGAGATTCAGCATATCCTCGGTGGTGCGCACCGTGACCGGCATGGCGATTATGGCGAGGGCTACGGCGCCTGCGATCGCCGAGAAATGTCCCATGCGGATCACCAGCAACTCGTACACGAACAGGCCGATGATGATCGACGGGGCCGACAGCAGCACGTCGTTCACGAAACGGATTACCGCGCTGAGGCGCGAAGTGCGGCCGTACTCCGCAAGGTAGGTGCCGGCGAGCATGCCGATCGGGCCGCCGATGAGAATGCCGATCACGGTCATGACCACGCTGCCGTAGATCGCGTTCAGCAGTCCGCCGCTGCTGCCGGGCGGCGGAGTCATGGCGGTGAACAGGCGGAGCGACACGCCCGCCAGACCGTTCCTGATGAGCGTCCAGAGAATGGCGCCGAGAAAGAACAGCCCGACGGCGGTGGCGAGGCCGGAGAGGGCGAGCGCCAGGACATTGGTGAGCTTGCGGATCGCGCGGCGGTTCATACGGATGACAGCGCCCGGTGTTCGAGGCGCATCAGCATGAAGCGCGCGGCCGCAATCACCGAGAAGGTGATCAGGAACAACAGCGCGCCGAGTGCGACCAGGGAAGAGCTATACAGGTCGCCGACCGCTTCCGTGAATTCGTTGGCGATGGACGCCGAGATGGTGGTGCCGGGCGCGAGCAGCGATGAGCCGATGCGGTGCGCGTTGCCGATGACGAAGGTAACCGCCATGGTCTCGCCCAGGGCGCGCCCCAGCCCGAGCATGATGCCGCCGATCATGCCGGTGCGCGCGTACGGTATGACCACCTGCCAGATCACTTCCCAGGTCGTGGCTCCCAGGCCGTAGCCAGACTCCTTGAGTACGTCCGGCACGGTCTCGAACACATCGCGCATCACCGCGGAAATGAACGGGATGACCATGATCGCGAGCACAAAGCCCGCGGTGAGTATGCCGATGCCGTACGGCGGCCCCTGAAACAGCTTGCCGATCAGCGGCAGCGGACCCAGCCAGGCGATCAGCCACGGCTGCACGTGCTGCTGCAGCACCGGCGCCAGCACGAACAGGCCCCAGATGCCATAGATGATGCTGGGCACGGCCGCGAGCAGCTCGATCGCTACCCCCACCGGGCGCTTGAGCCACACCGGCGCCATCTCGGTGAGAAAGATGGCAATCCCTAAGCTCACGGGGATCGCCAGCAGCAGTGCCAGGAACGACGTGACCAGCGTGCCGTACACGGGTGCGAGAGCACCAAACTGCTCGGTGACGGGATTCCAGATCTCGCGCGTGAGAAAGCTCAGCTTGAAGTGGGCGAATGCGGGCCACGCTCCGGCCAGCAGCGAGATCGCCACTCCGCCCAGGAGCGCCAGCACCAGAATCGCGGCAAGGAAGGTGGCGCTACGAAAGACCCGCTCGCGCAGCCGCTGCCCCGCGGCATGTCGCGGATCGATGGCAGCAGCGACCGTGTTCATTGCGGACGGCAACCTGTCACGCTGGTGTTTCCCGTAACCGAAACCGGCGCATCACCCGCGAGCACGGCACGGCCGCCGTTCTGCGCCTTCCGGCGGCCGTGCGCCGGACGCGCGCCCGTACAGCTTTACATCCGCTTCCCGTCGGCAGGCGCGCTCGCCAGGCCCGGGGCACCCTTGATCTCCTTCTGCCAGGTCGTGCGAACCTGCCGGATCAGGCTCTCCGGCAGCGGCACGTAGTCCAGCTCAGCCGCCATCTTGGCACCGTTGTTATAGGCCCAGTCGAAAAACTTGAGCGCTTCCGCCGTTGCGGCCGGATCCGGCGGCACGGCGTACACGAGGATGAAGCTCACGCCGGTGATCGGCCAGCTCTTCTCGCCTGGCTGATCGGTGAGGATCAGGTGATAGCCCGGTGCATGAGCCCAGTCGGCATTCGCAGCCGCCGCCTGGAACGCCTCGGTGCTGGGAACGACCGTCTTGTCCGACTTGTTGATAAGACGGCAATACGCCATGTTGGTCTGCTTGGCGTAGGCGTATTCGACATAGCCGATGGCGCCGTCGGTCTGGTGGGTCATGTTGGCGACGCCCTCGTTACCCTTGGCGCCGATGCCCACCGGCCATTGCACCGAAGTGTTGGCGCCCACCGTCTGCTGGAACTTCGGGCTCGACTTCGACAGGTAGTCGGAGAACAGGAAGTTGGTCCCGGAGCCATCGGAGCGGTAGATCGGGATGATCGCGGTGTCGGGGAGCGAGACCTTCGGATTGAGCTTCCTGATGCGCGGGTCGTTCCACTTGGTGATGTCGCCGAGATAGATGGCCGCCAGGGTGGCGCCGTCGAGCACCAGCTGGCCAGCCTGCACACCCTTGATGTTCACCACCGGCACCACGCCGCCGATGATCATCGGGAACTGCACGAGGCCTGCTTCCTTCAGCTCCTCAGGCTTCAAGGGCATGTCGGAGGCGCCGAACGTGACGGTCTTCGCCTTGATCTGCTTGATACCGCCGCCGGAACCGATCGACTGATAGTTGAGTCCGATGCCGGTCTGCTGGCGGTACGCGTCGGCCCATTTCGAGTAGATGGGATAGGGGAAGGTCGCGCCGGCGCCGGAAATGTCGGCCGCCTGCGCCGCGCCGGCAAGCGCGACGACGCCAGCCACCGCGACCAGCATCCGCTTCGCATTGAATGAATTCATCATTCCACTCCTGGGCTTTCGGGAATTGGCGGGGATTAGATGACAATGTTGTGACGCTCTGATGACAGGTCTGCAGGCGCCGTGAGGCGCACGGGCGATGCGGTAACGGCCACGTCCCTGTGACCGCGGCGCACAGTGTTGCCGCAGGAGTTTGCAGCCGCGTGACATGACGTGCCGCTTGCCCCGCATCGATCTCAAGCCGTATAAACGCGCACCGCTTCTGCCCCCTTAAGCGAGCGCCGCCGACCCACCAAAGTCCCCTAAGGTAATGTCGCAAACCATTGAATTGACTAAGGCTCTCATTGCATGCCGCTCGGTCACCCCCGCCGACGAAGGCTGCCAGCAGCTCATGATCGAGCGCCTCGCGGCAGCGGGTTTCGCCATCGAGCAGTTGAGCTTTGGCGGTGTCGAGAACTTCTGGGCCCGGCGCGGCGCGGTGGGACCGGTGTTCTGCTTCGCCGGACACACCGACGTGGTGCCCACCGGTCCGCTCGCGGAGTGGCACAGCGATCCGTTTGCGGCGCAGATCCGCGACGGCGTGCTGTACGGCCGCGGAGCGGCCGACATGAAAAGCGGGCTTGCGGCGATGGTCACTGCCACCGAGGAGTTCGTCGGGACGCATCCGGATCACAAGGGGTCGATTGCATTTCTGATCACGAGTGATGAGGAGGGCCCGTCGGTCGATGGGACGCGCCGCGTGGCGCAAGTGCTGCGCGAGCGGGGCGAGCGCCTCGATTGGTGCGTGGTGGGTGAGCCCTCGAGCGAGGCCTCGATCGGCGACACCGTCAAGGTGGGTCGTCGCGGCTCCCTCAGCGGCCGCCTCACCGTGCACGGCGTGCAGGGGCATGTCGCCTACCCGCAGCTCGCGGAGAACCCGGTGCACACGCTCGCACCGGCGCTGGCGGAACTCACCCGTCGCGAGTGGGATCAGGGGACCGGGCATTTCCAGCCGACCACCTTCCAGGTCTCCAACCTCAATGCGGGTACCGGTGCTCCGAACGTCATTCCAGGCGAACTCAAGGCGCGCTTCAACCTGCGCTACTCGCCGGTGCAGACGCTGGAGCAGCTCAAGGCGACGGTCGAGGAGATCCTGCGCCGCCACGGCGTGCGCTACACGCTGGAGTGGTACGTGTCGGGGGAGCCGTTCTACACCCCTCCCCGGCTGCTGTGCGCGGCGGTCGGCGAGGCAGTGGCGCAGGTCACCGGCGTACGCCCGAAACTGTCCACCGGCGGAGGCACATCCGACGGACGCTTTATCGCGCCTCTCGGGGCGGAAGTGGTCGAGCTCGGCGTGGTGAACGCCTCTATCCACAAGGTCAATGAGTGCGTGCGCCTCGAGGACATCGATGCCCTGCACCGCATGTACGTCAACGTGCTGCGCAAGCTCCTCGCCTGAGATTCGCCGTCACGCCCAACCCACCCAGGATAAGCGCCCAGATCAGCACCCACGCCGGCATGGCGAGGCCGAGGAATCGCCAGTTGACCTCGCCGCACTCCCCGCTCCCGGTGAGCACCTTGCGGATGACCTGCCACAGCGGCGTGAACTTCAGAAGCACCGCGAGCGGCGCGCCACAGGAAGGCAGGGAACCGGGCGGCAGACTCTGCACATACAGATGCCGGGCCGCCACCGCGAGCGTCGCCAGCGCGGCCACTCCTATCAGGAGCGCATAACCCCAGGCGCCGCGGCCGCGCGGGTGGTGGATCGCCGCGGCGAGAAACACCACGCCCAGCAGCGCCATGCCGATGCGCTGGAAGATACACAGCGGGCAGGGATCCAGGCCCAGGTAGAACTGGGTGTACAGGGCGTACGCGAGCAGCGCCGCGCATACGGCAAAGCCTGCGAAATTGACCAGACGCCGATCGGCTGGCACGCGCTTGCCGGTGCCCGGGGCGCCTAGGCGGACGGCGCCGCGGTGCCGGCGGCTCGGCCCTCGCGCAGCTCGCGCTCGACGTCATCGAGCGAGGTGTGGCGGATGTCCTTGCCGTGCACCATGTAGATGACGTACTCGCAGATGTTCTTGGCGTGATCCCCGATGCGCTCGAGCGCGCGCACCACCCACATGACATCCAGCGCACGACGAATGGTGCGCGGGTCTTCCATCATGAAGGTGATGCTCTGACGCTGGATCGCCTCGTATTCCTCGTCCACCACCCGGTCCTGCCGTGCCACACGCAGCGCCGACTCCACGTCCATGCGCGCGAACGCATCGAGCGCGTCGTGCACCATCTCCGACACCACGCGGCCGAGATGCTTGATCTCGCGGTACTTGTCGGCCGGGCGCTCCATGGTCGCGAGCCGGGAGGCGATGTAGCCGATCTTCTCGCCCTCGTCACCGATGCGCTCCAGATCGGTGATGGTCTTGATGATCGCCACGATCACACGCAGGTCACCGGCTGCCGGGGCGCGCGTCGCGAGAATCTTCATGCACTCCTCGTCGATGGCGATCTCCATGTTGTTCACCTGGTGGTCATCGAGCGCGACCGCCTCCCCGAGGGAGCTGTCGCCCTCCACCAGCGCGGTGATGGCCTTCTGCAGCTGCTGCTCGACGAAGCCGCCCATGCCGAGCACCTTGCTGCGCACGCGCTCGAGGTCCTCGTTGAAGCGACGCGAGATGTGGTGACTGAGGTCGGCGGTTTCCATCAGTTGGCGTCTCCGGCTTCGCTCGTCTGCCTGCGCGCGGCAATACGCGCGATGATAACGGAACTGCGGCTGACAGCCAGCGTGGCGCGCAATGCCAGCGGGATCGGCGCCAGGCCCGCCAGCGGTCCGGGCACCGGAAAGGCCGCCACCGGCACGCCGCAGGCGAGCGCCTCGATCATTGCCAGCCCGAAGGTGTCGGTGAGGCTCGGGAACACCAGCACATCCGCCGTGGCCAGGCAGCGGGCGAGCTCCTCGCCGTACCGGTAGCCGGTGAACACTGCGCCCGGATGGCGCGCCGCGAGGGCGTGGCGCTGCGGCCCGTCACCGATCATCACCTTGGTGCCGGGGACCTTCAGCCCAAGGAATGCGTCGAGATTCTTCTCCACGGCCAGCCGCCCCACGCACGCCATGATGGGCCGCGGCAGGTGCGCGAGCTGCGGGTGCGGCGGCAGCGGCCGGAAAGTACGCAGATCGACGCCGCGGCGCCAGCGGTGCAGCCGCGCGAAGCCGCGGGCTGACAGCTGGGCCTCAAGGGTGGCGCTGCTGATGAAGGTGCGAGTGGCGGCGCCGTGGAAGCGCTTCAGCCAGGCGTAGGTGGCGGCGAGCGGGATGGGCCAGCGCGCCCGCAGATACTCCGGATAGCGGGTGTGATACGAGGTCGTGAACGGCACGCCGCGCGCGCGGCAGTAGCGGCGCACCGCGAGCCCCAGCGGTCCCTCGGTGGCGATATGGATTGCGTGCGGCCGGAACGCCCGCAGTTGGCGCGCCACGTACCCACCGGGCGACAGCGCCAGGCGGATCTCCGGATAGCTCGGGCAGGGAATGCAGGTGAGGCCCTGGGGCGAGATCACGCGCACCTCGTGACCGAGCGCCGCCAGCGTCTTGGCGGTGCACTTGAGCGTGGTGACGACGCCGTTGGTCTGCGGCGGCCAAGCGTCGCTTGCGAGCGCAATCCTCACGCAGCGTCGGCCACCAGGGGCTCGGCGCGGCGCAGCCGGGGCCGCGCGGCGTGCGGCCAGCGCAGCAGCTGCAGCTCGCCGTGCTGAGTCTCGATGAGGGCGGAACAGGATTCCACCCAGTCGCCGGTGTTGCCGTAGAGCGTGCCCTCGATGTGGCGCAGGTTGGCGCGATGAATGTGCCCGCAGACGACGCCGTCGTAACCCTGCGTGCGCGCGTGATGGGCGGCGAGCCGTTCGAACTGCTCGATATAGCGCACGCTGGCGCCGATGCTGAGCTTCATGCGCTCGGCGAGCGGCCAGTACGGCTTGCCCAGCGCGCGGCGCAGATTGTTCACGCGGTGGCTGACCATCACGGTCGCATCATGCAGGACGTCGCCCAGGCGAGTGAGCCAGCGCGGGCAGGGCAGCACGCCATCGAACTGGTCGCCATGCAGCACCAGCAGCCGCTCACCGCGCGCGGTGCGATGCACCCACTCGCGGTGTACTTCGAACTGGCCCTGCAGCATCTGCGCCAGCATGGCCAGACTCGCATCGTGGTTGCCCGGGATATAGATGAGTCGCGCGCCGGCGCGCTGCCGCGCCAGCAGCGTGCGCACCACCTGGGTGTGCTGTGCGGTCCAGAATGCGCGCCGCGCCAGACTCAGCGCATCGACGATGTCGCCGACCAGCACGATCCGCTCGGCCTCGACGCCGTGCAGAAACTCGTTCAGCTCGCGCACGCGCGCGTGCCTGAACCCGAGGTGGATGTCCGAGAGGAACAGGGTGCGGGCGGTCGTCCGGCCGGTGCCTGTGGGGTTGCCGTTTGCCATGGGCGTCCCTAGGGTCGTCCGGCAACGTGTCTGTTCTGTGACAGCTCGGCTAAGACTTGCAGTTGCGCAGAGAATCTAAGCCGTTGCGGTAGTCACGGGGTGCGCCAGCGATGCGACGCGCTCGGGCGGGAAAAGGCAGGTGAAGGTGCTGCCGCTGCCGAGGGTGCTCTGTACCTCGAGCGTCGCTCCGTGGCGCTGCAGCACGTGTTTGACGATCGCCAGCCCCAGGCCCGAGCCGCCGGTGGCGCGTGAGCGCCCGTCGTCGACGCGATAGAAACGTTCGGTGAGACGCGGAATGTGCTCGGGCGGAATGCCCATGCCGGTGTCGCTCACCGCGAAATGACCGCCGTCCTCATCCACCCACCAGCGCATCTCGAGCGAGCCTTCGGCCGGAGTGTACTTGGCGGCATTGTCGACCAGGTTGGAAAACGCCGAGTGGATCTCCGGCTCATCGCCGATCAGCCGGGCGTCGGAGTCGACGCGCACCCGCACGTCGCGCGGGTGTACCGCCCGGGCCAACGTGTCCTTGCGCAGCAGCGCGAGCAGCGCCGCGACGTCGATCGGCTGACCACCGACGATCTCGTCGGTCTCCTCGAGCCGCGACAGCTCGAGCAGATCGTGGATGATGGCGGTCATGCGCTCCGCCTGGCGGCGCATCTCGGCGACCGGTGCGTGCATATCCGGATCGAGCGCCGGATCCTGGCCGAGAGTCTCCAGGTAACCTGAAATCACGGTGAGGGGGGAGCGCAACTCGTGCGAGGCGTTCGCCACGAAATCGCGCCGCACCGCCTCGAGACGCATCTG
>WNFT01011330.1_pt1 | contig 10377 bp, 10 predicted proteins | sample 5400191 | NCBI WGS metagenome assembly WNFT01 (sample SAMN13153359, study PRJNA577476) | soil metagenome | isolation source: 80 cm saprolite under Madrone tree | place: USA:California | collected 2016-06-14 | reverse complement strand
AGGCTTAATCGTCCTGTTTCTGTGCGATCCGACGAGCATTTTCGCCTCCTCGTAAACAGAGGCATAACGCCGAGCCGCATGTACCCCGCATGTCCGCTGTCCGGACTAAGGCCGACTCCCTTGGGCAGTAAGCTTTGCTAGATATCTCAAAAAGCCGTTCCGACCGCCGCAGGCCAGCTGCGTCCGAGTTCCTTTCGTGTATCGCGAAAATTCAAGATGGGCGTCAGGCAGATGCTCGAGAAAGCTGTGAGGACCTGCCGCTCCACCAGCTTTCAATGCGGTGATGATATGCAACGATTTACGGGCGCGTGTTTTAGCAACAAAAAATGCGTTCCTCGTTACCCAATTCATATTGACATTATCAAACCCGATAATGATGACGTGATCAGCGGAGAGTCCTTTGGCGCCCACGATAGTCATTAATTCAACAGCCGACAGTTGCTTCACTTGGATTTCTTCGAGCTCTGCTTCTTCCTCGTCCTGATGCTCGATCGCTTCGATCCGCTGCTTATCAACTCCATGCCGCTCCAAATCCCGCTGCAGCAATTTCAAATCACCTATCTGAATATGCTCGGTAAGTGCTTTGACCTTTTTTCAGTAGTCTCCTTTGAATCCAAAATATCTCTCACCTCTTTTGCTTTGGCCAAGGCATCTTTAATCTCTTGAACACCGAGTGCTGAAAACGATTTACCGTCCGCAAGGCATGGCCGGAGTAGCGCGAGGAGCTCGTTGCCACGAACGCCCTCATAGTACAACACCTTTCGAAATGTGAAGTTGTTTGAAGGATAATTGGCCAGCGAATAGTAGCTCAGAACCTTGTGGTACTCGTCAGAAAACTTTCTCCCCTCATCGCGATAGGGTGCAACCAAGTTGAAAAGCTCGTCTCGAGCGCCGTGAGACTTGTAGAAATCCACCGCTCTCGACGGGGACAAAATCAGAAGATATGCATCCTTAAACCTTCCCTCTGCCAAGTCTTCCTTCCGTTTTTCGATTACGCTCTTGTGATCCTGAATAAATTTTTTGATGTAATCCACCGCGGTGGATGGCGTTGCACACGCGACGACCTGCACCTTCTTACATCCTTCGGCATCGGACAGTGGCAAATAAATTTTCTTGATACAATCGGTATCCGGTGACTGCTTAATGAAATGGCTGGCCGCACGCGCGATATGAAAGTCGCATCGCGAGCAAAACGGCAGCATCGCGTTTACAGAATCCGTAGCGCGGTATATTGCTCGTATCAGCGAGGCTTTGCCTGATTTAAGCGTTTCATAAAGAACCTGATCATCGTCGCCGACGATGAGCGTTGCTTCCGCTGCGTAGGTGATTCGTTCAAGAAGATTGTCCTCCGCAGCATTGAAATCTTGGTACTCATCGAAGATAAAAAACCGATGCTCATTTAGAGCCGGATTCTCCGCGAGAGCATCTTTCGCGCGTAATATGAGATCGGCGAAACCAGCGGCATTGTAGAATTTACAAAGCGTGAAATAGCAATTCTTCAAAGCCTCCCACTCGGCCGATTCACCGAACTCGTCATCATGCAATTGCTTCTCGAACTGCTTCCACGAATATTTCGCGCGGTCCTTCTGGCCCTGCAGCAACAAAATATCGTCCCACACGATGATCTTCCAATCCTGTCCGATGACACGAAAGTGCGGAGCAAATTTCCATTTCTTGGTTCCGTGATTCTGTTCCACGACACTGCGCGCATATTTGTGCAGTGTAAAAATGTCCGCTTGCCGTTTCTGCTCATCAGTTAAGGTTGTATCGTTCTGGACATCGGCAGCCAAATCAGCGACCAACTTTCGGACGAAGCTCAAAGCTAAAATTTTAGCCGAAGCGTCTTGCTCGAGCCAAAACAGAATCCGTTCCTTAAACAGCGTGCTCTTTCCGGTGCCCGGACCTGCCACAATGAGCATTCGAATCGCTGAGTGCCGAGCTACTGCTCGGGCATTTGCATCACGGAAATTTCTACGGTCTGCAGGCCCAAGTGCGTCGAGCTCTTTCCCGAGCGCCTCCAGCTCTCGGTCCTCAAAGGGCTTGCCATCCGCGTTGAGCAGGTGACGTGATGCCATAGCAATGACAGTATACGATTTTGTTGAACGATGACGGTGAGCCAGGGTGGCGGCCCCTGGACCATCAGCGACGTGCACCATGTCCAATTGAATGGTTCGGAACAGGAGGCCTCCAAAAATGAGACACCAAAATTGGCCCGCAGAGACAGAGCGCCAGAATAATCTCATCAGTGCGCGATCCGGCACACGGAGACTGACCCCGATAAGAGGAATGGGCCCAATTCGCGGGCATTTCGGAGGTCCTACCCTGAGTAACGCTGGAGACCAGACTGGCTGGCTGGGCGGGAGGATTCGAACTTTCGAATCACGGCGTAAATCAAAGCTTTTGAAAAGAGACTTTTCGCGCGCGAGCTGTAGACACACCCAGCTTGGCGGTTGGGACAGGAAGTCAGAAAGGCGAATGACTATCCCCGCATTGAGGGCAGCTCTTTTGGGATCCGTTGTTCCACAGTAGCCCATTCTGCTGGCGTCAGTCGCACCGAGCCCACGAACTGGTTGGTGTAGAGCTGATCTACCGGCGGGATATTTTTGATCCCCATGTAAGTCTCGACCGACTGTCGCGTGACTTCGGCCAGTTTCGGATCGATGTAACCGAGCCCGCGCTCCTTAAAGGCTGGGACAAAGCCGAGCGAGGTGCCGACCTCCTGTCCGTAAAACAAGACCTCGCGCGTGGCAGGCGCGCCGCCCTGGAATTCCTTGAGGCTCTCCATGTGCAGATCGATGGCCTTTTCCGGATTGAGATAAGCGAATTTGAGACCTTCCAGCATCCCCTCGACGAACGCCTTGCAGATCTCTGGCCTTTTCTCGATCGTTGCGCGTTTGCAGGCGGCGACGACGCTGCACATCTTGACGCCGTAGTCCTCGTAGAACATGACGTTGATATCGATGTGATTGGCCCAGAACGTCGGCGCGATACTGCCGAAAAAGTTGCCGACCACCTTGATTTGCTTGTCAGCAGCCGCACGCATCAAGCCTGCTGCGTCCATGCTAACGATTCTCACTTTGCTCGCGTCGATGCCGGTCGCCTTCACGAAGGCGGGCCAAAGCTGGAACTCGCCGCCCCCGACATCGAAGCCGATTGACTGTCCCTCGAGGTCTTTGGGCTTGGTGATGTTCAGTTCTTTGAGCGAGAAGATGCCGATGGGCGAGCGCGGCCAGACGCCGGCGATCGCCACGAGATCGAGACCCCGGCCGGCGCAGCCCGCCTGGACCGCCATATCGATCAGGCCGAAATCGTATTGACCCTGGTCAACGGGGACGCAGACCTTGGTCGAGCCGAAGCCGCGGTCGATGGTGACGTCCAGACCCCGCTTTTCCCAGTACCCGAGCTTCTTGGCGACGAACGTGAAGCTATAGGTGCCCAGCGGGAGCCATGGCAGTGTGAGTTTGATGGGGGTTGCCGCCCGAACGATCGCCGGAGTGCCAATGCCGAAGGCATTGATGGTGCCAGCGATGCCCGCCAGCTTTAGGAACAAGCGTCGGTGGAGTGTCATGTGGCAGTCTCCCGGGTTGCCTGTGCACCAACCATCCTGCAAATCGCGTGCCTACGCCGGCGATCAGTACGGACTGTACTCGTAGACAACCGCCTTCAAAGGCTTCAGGCGGAAAGCATTGCAGGCGTTATGGATCTGCGGGCAGTTCGAGAAGGCGGCGATCACGTCCATTTCGGCACGGAAGTCGATGTAATCGCCGGCTTTGCTTCTGGGTGCCTGGATCGACCAACTCCCGTCACTGCCGATCGGGCAGTTCATCAAGACGTTCATGTTGAAAGGGACGTCCTTCCAAGCGATGCCCCAGGGCTTGAGCGCAGCAGCAAGATTGTCGCGGCAGTTCTTGGTATCCTTCACGCCGTAACGCTTCTCGTTGGTGAAGCTCGAGCAGGCGCCAGCCAGCATATCATGAACGCCGCAGGCATCGGCGATGATCGTCATCATACCGCGGGCTTCGTCGGAATAGAGAACATAACCGACACGGGGGAAGACCTGCTTGTTGAGATTGATTGTATTCATCACCGAAAGCTTTTCGGCGAGATTGCCAGCGTTGATCGTCACCAGATCCGCCACCTGCTGACCTTCCACATCGATGATCCGCAATACCTGGCCTTTGCGAATTTCCGCGGCAAAATGGCCAGCGGACGCGATCGTTTCTTCGCGCAGCACCTTCATTTGTTTGGTCATTTCACAGCATCTCCCGATCACTCGCACCGTCCCTGGCGAACGCGTGGCGAACGAGGGTCGCGACTATCAACCTGCAGGGCAGCACCGTAAAGGCCGAAGTACATCCGTCAAAAGCCATGCGATCGTGGCGGCGTCAGCCGCCGACACTGCCGCTGATATCGCTCGACGGTTGCCAATAGACCGAATGTCGCTCGGCAAGCGCAATGAGCCCGTAAAGCGCAAGGCCGGCAATGCTCAGTACCGTGATCGCCGCCATCATCAGCGTCGTATCGAGCAAGCCGCCGGCGAGCTTGATGAGATAGCCGATGCCCTCCTGCGAGGCGACGAATTCGGACACCACTACGCCGATAATCGCCAGCGTGATCGATATTTTCATTCCGCTGAAGATGTGTGGCAGCGCATTCGGCATGCGAATCTTCCAGAAGATCTGCCAGCGCGAGCCCATGAAGCTCCTCGCCATGCTATGGATGTCTTCGTCGATGGATTGGAAGCCAAGCGCGGAATTTATCGTCATGGGGAAGAACGCGATGAGAAAGGCGAGCAACAGGCTCGACATGGTGCCGGTTCCGAACCAGACAATGAACAGGGGCGCTATCGAGATCTTCGGGATCACCTGCGAGACAACGATAATCGGGTAGAGGCCGAGGCGCAGGAGGGACGAATAAGTAATCATGACCGCGACCACGATGCCGCCGATGACCGACAATACGAAGCCGAGCACAGTGAGGTAGAGCGAAGGCCACAAATGGCTGAGCAGTAAGTCGTGCCGCTCGATCATTGCTTCGATGATCTGCGACGGCGACGGCAGGATGATGCTGCGGACGCCGAGTACGCGATTGGCTGTTTCCCAGGCAGCAAGAAACAGCAGGCTTATCCCGATCGGCCACGCGAGATTGAGAAGCTTCTTTGGCATGCTATTGCGCATGACTCGCCTCAATGGCATTGCGGAGTTGCCGGACGTAAGAGTTGAAGCGCTCGCTCTCCATGATCGCGATGTCGCGCGGACGTGGCAGATCGATAGCAAGCTCTTCCATGATGATCGAGGGACGGCGGCCCATGACCAGCACGCGATCCGAGAGAAACGCCGCTTCCCGGATGCTGTGGGTCACGAAGATCACGGTTTTGCGGTTAGCCTGCCAGATGCGTAGAAGCTCCACGCCCATCTCATCGCGCGTGATCGCGTCGAGCGCGCTGAACGGTTCGTCCATGAGGAGAATGTTCGGATCATGGATCAGCGCACGGCAGATGGACGCGCGTTGCCGCATGCCTCCGGAAAGCTGGCGCGGCAGATGACCGGCGAAATCGGCGATCTTCGCCATGGCCAACAGCTCCATTGCACGTTGCTGGTATTTCGCACGCGGCTGCTTTAACAACTCGACCGGAAACAGCACGTTGTCCAGGACCGTACGCCAAGGCAGCAGCACCGGCTGTTGAAACACCACGCCGATATCGCGCCGCGGTCCGATCACCGGCGTGTTGTTTATCGAGATCTCGCCTGCGGTCCTCTCGACGACTCCCGCAACCATCATCAAGAGCGTGCTTTTTCCGCAACCGCTCGGGCCAAGAATGCTGACAAATTCGTTGGCGGCGACCTCGAGCGAGACGTTCCGGATCGCCTCGAGATCAGTATAGACTTTACGCACATCCTTGATGCGCAAGACCGGCGCGAGACGCTCGGTACGCTCAGTGCTCATCGGATGTGAGAACAAGATCGCCACTCGGATGGTGGATGGCCGGGCGCCGGCGCGGAACGCACCGCGATAGACCGAACCATATCACGGGGGTCTGGCGCGCCATCCATGCCCGAACAAAAGCGAGCGCAGTGCGGTTCATGCGCGCTCGATCACGGGGCTTATGGAACACTCGGAAATCTCGATGGCAGCAAGAATACGCGCCGGCGTCAGCGGCAAATCATGCACCTCGGCCTTGAGTGGCCGCAGCGCGTCGTTGACTGCCGAGACGATCGCGGCGGGTGGCCCGATGGCGCCGCCTTCCCCAAGACCTTTGATGCCGAATTCCGTATACGGCGAAGGAGTCTGCATGTGCAGCACCCGGATGTCCGGCACCTCCGTTGCGCTCGGCAGCAGGTAGTCAAGCAGCGTGGATGCGAGCGGCTGACCTCGCGCATCGAATGGCGTCGCCTCGTAAAGGCAGGTACCGATGCCTTGCGCGGTTCCGCCGCGAATTTGCCCGTCAACGATCATCGGGTTGACCAACGTGCCGCCGTCTTCGACTACGACGTAGTCCAAAATTTCGATCAGGCCAGTCGCAGGATCGACTGCAACCACGGCCGCATGCGTCGCGTAAGTGAACGTTCCGCTGTCGCGCGCGGCGCGGTAGCCGGCGGTCACCTCGAGCCCGCCGGTATCGATCTCGGGCGGCAGCGTGTGCGGCTGCAAGTACCAGGCGCGCGAGACTTCGCGCAGGCTGATGCTGCTGTTGCCGGCGACGACCTTGCCGTCCACGACCCGCGCTTCGGCCGCGTCCGCTTGCATCAGCCAGGCGCCAATATGGGCGGCACGCCGTGCAAGCTGCCGGGACGCCACGGCGACGGCACCGCCCCCATGCACCATCGAGCGCGAGCCCCAGGTCGAAGTGGAATATGGCGTGCAGAGAGTGTCGCCTTGAACGACTTTGATCTTGTCGAAGGCGACGCCGAGGATTTCGTGGGCGACCTGGGCGTAGGTAGTCTCATGGCCTTGGCCATGCGAGTGGGTGCCGACGTGAATCTCGATCTCGGCATCGGGCGTAAGCTTCACATTGGCCTGCTCATAGCCGGGCACGATCGGCCGACCCCAGGCGCCGAGCACGGAGGTGCCGTGCGCACCCTGCTCGACGAAAAACGACAGCCCGACGCCGATCAGACGTCCGTCTGCCTCGCGGTGCCTCTGTCGCTCCCTCACCTGCGCAAAACGGATGGCCTCAACCGCGCGCCGCAGACATTCGGGATGATCGCCGCTATCGAAATGTCTGCCGACAATGTTGTCGAACGGCATCTGTTCCGGACCAACCATGTTGCGAAGCCTAACTTCGTGAGGCTCAAGCTTCGCTTCCCGGGCGATAGCATCCATGATCGTTTCAATTGCAAGGCAGACGCCGGTCCGGGCGACGCCCCGATAGGGAAGGATCGGACACTTGTTGGTGGCGACCGCAGCAGAACGGCATCGGAACGCCGAGAGAACATAGGGGCCCGGCAGCAGATTGGGGATCTGTGCCGCCTCCAAAGACGACGAGATTGGATACGACGAATAGGCCCCGGCATCGACATGGGCGATGCAGTCGATCCCAACGAGCTTACCGTCGGCCGTCGCATAGCCGGTGATCTGATAATGATGCTCGCGGCAATTCGCATTCGCACTCAGACGCTCACGACAGTCCTCCAGCCAGCGCACGGGATAGTCGACCTGCTGCGCAAGCCAGCCGAGCGCGACCTCTTCCCGACACAGCAGTCCCTTGTAGCCAAAGCCGCCGCCGACATCGGGTGATATGATGCGCAGGCGTCCGTGCTCGATTCCGAGACATTCGCTTAATCCGGTCTGCACCGAGTGCGGAAACTGCGTCGACGTGATCAGCGTCAAAAGCCGCAGTCGCGCGTCGCGATAGGCAATGATGCCGCGACCTTCTATCGGAAACATGCAGTGGCGCGCGGTTCGAATCTGCTTGCTGACCCTGATGGCAGCGGATTTCGCAACTTCCTCGATCGGACCGTCTTGGCTGAACACAACGAAGAGATTGTCGCCCCACTCCTCGTGGACGAGCGCCGAGCCGACCCGGCACGCCGCCAACATGTCGGTTACCGCCGGCAATTCGTCGAATTCGAGACGGACCTCGCCCGCTATATCTTCCGCTTCTGCCCGGGTCGGCGCCACGCACATCGCGACAATTTCGCCGACGTAGCGGAGCTTGCCCGCCGCCAGGATCGGTTCGCTCGAACGCTTGAATCCCTTCAGCGGCGGCGCCGAGATGATCGGCTTGACGTCGGTCAAATCCGCGGCCGTGAACACGGCGCGGCGAAATCGCTCCGGGATGTGCACCTGCTTGAGCCGCGCATGCGCGACAGGACTGCGCACGAAGGCTACGTCGCACATGCCGGCGAGACGGAAATCGCCGACATATTGTCCGCGTCCGCGCAGAAACCGGTCGTCCTCCTTCCGAAGCACCGAAGCTCCGATTCCGTACTTCGCCATCCCGCCGCTTCCGCTGTGAGCGTCTCAACGATCATACCGTTTGTAGTGACGTGTGAAACACATGGACATGGCTAGAAACCGGCGTCCCCAGCAAGCCATGCCCGAGAAGGCCCAGCTCGGCCAGCGCCGCCCAAAACCTAAAATTTTCCGACTCAGAGACTCGACATCGCCTCGCTAACGCGCGGAAACTTCGCGAGTATTCCGTCGAATCGGACATGGCCCACCGAGGCGCCACTGGCTGGCTGGGGTGAGAGGACTCGAACTTCCGAAATCGGAGACGCTCAGGAGCGGCGAACGAAGCTTTAAGCCCTGAAATGCTGTGCCGATCAGGGCCGATATTCCTTGCAGAAACGACTGGACTTCGGCTGCAAACAGAGCGTCAGTGTCGTCATGTTGATGCGGGCCTTTTGGCCTCGTCTCGGATCCCGCCCCGCTGGCGATACCGTCACTGTGGGGCTTCGGTGGTGACGGCGCGTGTGCCGTCGCACGAAAGGATCTGAAAGATGTCGCACCGCAACACACCCGGCAAGGCGAAGGTCGCGCCAGCCAAGCGCGCGAAGAAACCTGCAAAGAATGGAAAGGTTACCTCGGGTTCAAGCCGCGGCGGGACCAAACAGGAGACGGTTCTCGGGCTGCTCAAACAGCCCAAGGGAACAACGATCGCCGCGATCATGAAGGCGACCGGGTGGCAGCAACACTCGGTGCGCGGTTTCTTCGCCGGCGTCGTGTCGTAAGAAGCTCGGCTTGACGTTGACGTCGGAGAAGGCCGACGGCGAACGCATGTACCGTGTGGCCGCCGAGAAGCCGACCAAATCGAAGCCGAATCCAAGCATTCCGGCGCCACCAGCCGCCTAGCCATGGCCGACGTGAATACACGGGCGATCGAGCGCAAGCTCGATCGCATCCGTTCGCTCGGAATTGAGGAACTGCGTCTGGAATGGCGACGGCTGTATCACAATGATGCCCCGAGGATCAGTCGCGATCTCCTTGTCCTTGGTCTCGGATACAGGCTTCAGCAAATCGAACAGGGCGGTCTCGGCAAGGCAACGCGTCGCAAGCTGCAAACCATGGCAAAGGCGTTGCGTACCACGGGTCGGGTTGGCGCAACGCCAAGCCTCAGCCTCAAGCCAGGGGCCCGTCTGGTTCGCGAATGGCACGGCCGCACTCATACCGTCACGGTAACGGAGGATGGCTTCGAATACGCCGGCATGAGTTATCCGTCGCTGACCAAGATCGCCAAGAAGATTACGGGCGCGCACTGGTCGGGCCCGCGCTTCTTCGGGCTACCTGCGGCAGGAACAAAACGTTCGGTCAATGGGGGGCGTAATGGCTAACTCAGAAGGGGCACCACGGCGTCCGGCCAAAAGGGTCTGCTGCGCGATTTACACACGAAAATCGTCGGACGAAGGCCTGGAACAGGCCTTCAACTCACTCGACGCCCAACGTGAGGCCTGCGCGGCGTTTATCCTGTCGCAGAAGCACGAAGGCTGGACTGTGCTGCCGACTCAGTATGATGACGGCGGGTATTCCGGCGGCACGATGGAGCGGCTGGCGCTGAAGCGGCTGCTGGCCGATATCGAAGCAGGCCAGATCGATGTGGTCGTCGTCTATAAGGTCGACCGGTTGACGCGAGCGCTCTCCGATTTTGCCAAACTCGTGGAGGTCTTCGACCGTCGTGGCGTCTCGTTCGTTTCTATAACCCAGCAATTCAACACCACGACCAGCATGGGACGGCTCACGCTCAACGTGTTGCTGTCCTTCGCCCAATTTGAGCGTGAGGTCATTGGCGAGCGCGTGCGCGACAAGATCGCCGCCTCCAAGAAAAAGGGCATGTGGATGGGCGGCATGCCACCGCTTGGATACGACGTGAAAGACCGCAAGCTCGTCGTCAACAAAAGCGAGGCCTGCACTGTCGTCGATATCTAACGACGCTATCTG
>WNFT01006387.1_pt1 | contig 10377 bp, 10 predicted proteins | sample 5400191 | NCBI WGS metagenome assembly WNFT01 (sample SAMN13153359, study PRJNA577476) | soil metagenome | isolation source: 80 cm saprolite under Madrone tree | place: USA:California | collected 2016-06-14 | reverse complement strand
AAGCTCGGCGAGTTCTACTGGGGCCCGCTCCTGGGCGGCGGCATCGAGAGCTGGCTCGCTTATGTGATCGCCCTTGTTTTCCTGCTGTTTCGGCCGCAAGGCCTGTTCGGCGAAAAAATCATCGAGCGGGTCTGACATGCTCTACCGCGAAACCGGACAATTCAAGACAAGCTATGCGGCTGATGCGGCGGTGTTCCCGATTCTGCAGGACCGCATCGGCATCGCTGCCATTCTGGCAGTGGCGTTCCTTGCGGTACCGTTGACCCTTCCGGACTTCTGGATCAGCGCCGTGCTGATCCCCATTCTGGTGTTTTCGCTCGCCGCCATCGGGCTCAACCTGCTTACCGGCTATGCCGGACAGATCTCGCTCGGCACCGGGGCGTTCATGGGGGTCGGCGCCTATGCGTGCTACAAGCTCACCACGATCTTTCCGGACGTGAACGTCATTGTGCTGATTGTCGCGTCCGGACTGGCGGCGGCTGCGCTTGGGGCGTTGTTTGGGCTGCCGTCGCTTCGCATCAAGGGATTCTACCTCGCCGTCGCGACGCTGGCGGCGCAGTTCTTCCTGTCGTGGTGCTTCGTGCGCGTGCCCTGGCTCTACAACTACAACGTCTCGGGCGCGATCGAGGTGCCGACCCGCACCGTGCTGGGCGTTCCGGTCACCGGGCCCAACGCCACACCGGTGACGCGCTATCTTGTCGTGCTGGCGATTGTCGTCGGCATGACGTGGCTGGCGTCGAACCTCATCCGCGGCCGCATCGGCCGCATGTGGATGGCGGTGCGCGACATGGATATCGCGGCGGAGCTGATCGGCATCAGGCTGTTCCGCACCAAGCTGATCGCCTTCGCTGTGTCGTCCTTCTATTGCGGCGTTGCCGGCGCCATGATGGTATTCCTATGGTTCGGCGCGGCCGAGGCCGACAGCTTCAATATCGATCTGTCGTTTCGCGTCCTGTTCATGGTGATCATCGGCGGCCTCGGCAGCCTGATCGGCTCGTTTTTCGGCGCGGCCCTGATCTGGGGGCTACCGATTGTGCTGCGCAGCCTGCCCGACGCCCTCGGCGTGCCGATTCGCGCCGCGACCGTCGAACACATTCAGTTGATGATCGTTGGCGCTTTGATCATCTTCTTCCTGGCGGTCGAGCCGAGCGGCCTCGCCCGGCTGTGGCAAATCGGCAAGCAGAAGCTGAGGGTGTGGCCATTTCCGTATTAAACGGGCAATATTCATTGGCAATGAAACAAGCGCCGACGCGACGCAATGCGTCGGTGCAGGGCGGAGACAACTACTTAAGGAGAACGCAATGCGCGTCACGCACATTGTTCTGGGACTGGCATTGGCCGCAGCGCCGGGCTTGGCAGCACCGGCTCAGGCTCAGGACAGCATCTATATTCCCCTGCTCACCTATCGGACCGGACCATTCGCGGGCTCCGGCATTCCGATCGCTAACGGCATGCACGATTATCTGACCATGCTCAATGAGCGCGACGGCGGCATCGGCGGCGTCAAGCTCAACATCGAGGAATGCGAGACCGGATACGATACCAAGAAGGGCGTCGAGTGCTACGAAGCCGTCAAGGCAAAGAAGCCGGTAATCATGAACCCATGGTCGACCGGCACGACGCTGCAGCTCATCCCCAAGGCGTCGGTCGACAAGATCCCGATTCTGTCAATGGCTTACGGCTTGTCGGCCTCCGCGGTCGGCAATGATTTCCCCTGGATCTTCAATCCGCCCGCGACCTATTGGGACGGCCTGTCGATGATCTTCAAGTATATCGGCGGCAAGGAGGGCGGGTTAGAGAAGCTCAAGGGCAAGACCGTCGGCTTCGTCTTTTTCGAAGGCGGCTACGGCCGCGAACCGATCCCGCTGCTGGAGCAGTTCGCGAAGGACTATGGCTTCGAGGTCAAGATGTATCCGGTGACGGTGCAGGAAATGCAAACCCAGTCCGCGCAGTGGCTCGGCGTCCGGCGCGACCGGCCTGCCTGGATCATCATGTGGGGCTGGGGCGCCATGAACCCGACGGCGGTCAAGGAAGCCGCGAAGATCAACTACCCGATGGACCATCTCGTCAGCGTGTGGTGGGGCGGCAGCGAGGACGATGCGCGGCCCGCCGGTCCCGGCGCCAAGGGATACGTCACGCTCAACTTCTCGGCCGTCGGCGCCAACTTCGCGGCGATCCGGGATATCCAGAAATACGTCGTCGACAAAGGTGAAAGCCAGGTCGCTGCCAAGGACAAGGTGGGCGAATCCCATTACAACAAGGGCATCTACAATTCCGTCCTTATCGCGGAATCGATCCGCAATGCCCAGAAGCTCACCGGCCGGAAAGTCGTGAGCGGCGAGGATGTGCGACGCGGATTGGAAACGCTCGATATCAACGCGGCGCGATGGGCGCAGCTCGGCCTGCCGGAATTCGGCGCGCCGCTGAAAGTATCGTGTACCGACCATAACGGTCACCAAGCCACCTACCTGCAGCAATGGGATGGCCGCAAGTGGGTGAAGGTCTCCGATTGGGTTGCGCCCATGACGGACCGTGTGCAGCCCTTGCTGGACGCCGCGGCCAACGACTATGTGTCCAAGGACCCGGCCTGGCCGAAGCGCACCGAGCCCTGCGATAGATCGTCGTGAATGCTCTCCGTCAACAACATCGAGGTGGTCTACGACCGCGTCATCCTGGTTCTCAAGGGTGTCTCGCTCACGGTGCCGCGCGGCGGCATCGTGGCGCTGCTCGGGGCCAATGGCGCGGGCAAGACCACCACCCTCAAGGCGATCTCCAATTTGCTCCATGCCGAGCGCGGCGAGGTCGCTAAGGGTAAGATCCTGTTCGACGGCGCCGAGGTGCAGGCGCTGTCGCCCAACGAGCTGGTGCGACGCGGCTGCATCCAGGTCATGGAAGGGCGGCACTGCTTCGCCCACCTCACCATCGAGGAAAACCTGCTGACGGGAGCCTTTACGCGGCGCGACGGCAGGGCCGCGATTCGCCGCGACCTCGACCTTGTCTATTCGTATTTTTCCCGGCTGCGCGACCGCCGCGCGTCGATTGCAGGCTATACGTCCGGCGGCGAGCAGCAGATGTGCGCCATCGGCCGTGCCCTGATGTCGCGTCCCAAGATGATCCTGCTCGACGAGCCCTCCATGGGGCTGGCGCCGCAGATCGTGGAAGAGATTTTCGAGATCATCGGCAATCTCAATGCCACCGAGGCGGTGTCATTCCTGCTCGCCGAACAGAACACCCACATGGCGCTCAAATACGCCCGTTACGGATACGTCCTGGAAAACGGCCGCGTGGTCATGGACGGCGAGGCGAAATCATTGGCGGAGAACGAGGACGTCAAAGAGTTCTACCTCGGCATTGCGGAGGGCAAGAGGAAGTCGTTCCGTGACGTGAAGCACTACAGGCGCCGCAAGCGCTGGCTGGCGTGAATACGTGTGAGGCATCTCTCAGCGTCACGCCCGCGCTTGTCGCGGGCATCCACGTCTTTCTTGCGAGCTTTCAGCGAAAAAGGCGTGGATGGCCGGGACAAGCCCGGCCATGACGCCGAATAAATGGATGAGCCGCTACCCGACCGACTCCTCCTTGGCCCACGCGATCGCCTGCTCCAAGCGATCATTTCCCCAGAACAGCTCGCCCGACCGGGTGGTGAAGCTCGGCGCTCCGTAGATGCCGAGTGACTGCGCCTTCTCGGTCGCCTGCCGCAGGGCGTTCTTTGTTTCGGCGGCTTCGGCTGCCGCGAGGGCGTCAGGCGGCACGCCTGCGTCCTTAAGGATCGCGGCGAGCACCGCGCGGTCCGCAATCGAGCGGCCTTTCGTGAACTGTGCCCGGTAGACGGCGCGGGAGAATGGCGGGCGCGCCACCGGCGGCAGCGCCGCGGCGACGCGGGCGGCCAGCAGGCTGTTCTGCGGAAACGGCTCCGGCCGCACGATCGGCGGCAAGTTCATGCGCGCGCATTGGCGCTCCATGTCGCGCCACATATTGCGGCCCTTGGCGGGAAAGAGGTTGAACGGGGAACTGGTCCAGCCCTGGGCGGCGAAGATCGGCCCCAGCAGGAAGGGGCGCCAAGCGACCTCGACGCCTGCTTGCGCGGCGAGCGTCTCAATGCGCTCGGCCGCGAGCCACGAATAGGTCGAGGCGAATTCGTACCAGAAGGTCAATGACGGCTTCATGCGGCACGCCTGTTGAAGCTTTGCCCCTCCCTACCCTCCCCCGCAAGCGGGGGAGGGTAGGGAGGGGGCGTCACGGTTTCGGCGACAGCGCGAGAAGGCGCGCCACCATGGCGCTGTTCGGATCGGTGAGCGGGTCGAGCACGGTGAAGTGATCGGCGCCGGCGATCTCCTCATAGCGCGTCGCAACGCCAGCGTTGCCCCAGACGTCGGCGATGACGCGGCTCTGGCGCAGGAACTCATTCGACTCGCGCGCCCCCACCACCGCGTCGAGCACGCGGCCGCGCGGCGCCGGCCACAATGCGGGCGAAATTTTTCTTGCACTGTCGATGTCAAGGCGAAGGTCCTGATTCATCGATACGTGCACCAGCGGCGCGAGATCATACACACCCGAGATCGCATATCCGGCGGCCACCACATCGGCCGGCACGGCGGCGTCGAGCGCCGGCCAGTCCGTCGCGAGCAGGATGGCGGTCAGGTGGCCGCCGGCCGAATGGCCGAGCACCAGCATGCGCTGGCCGTAACGGCGCCACAGAGCGATGAGCGCGCGGCGCATCTCATAGATGATGTCGGCGATCCTCACGTGCGGACAAAGATTGTATCCCGGCACCGCCACGCCGATGCCATGGCCGTTGAGGCCCGCTGCGAGGTGGCTGAACAACGACGGCTCGAAATTGCCACCAGCCGCCGTGGATGAACACCGCCAGCGGGGCGTTGGGGCGAGCATCGAACAGGTCGATCACTTCGCGGGCCGTCGCGCCGTAGCTGATGCGCGCTTGCCGCGACGCCGGCAATCGGGCGCGATATGACGCGGAATCCGTCGCCCATCGGGCAAAGATCTGAGGGTGCTCGGGCACCCGTGCCCGATTATCGTATTCGGCTTCGTAATCGATTGCGGCCATTGCTCGTGCTCTTCGGGGACGCACAGTGAGGCAAGCCGCGGCGGCCGGCAAGTGAGATGGCTCAATCAAAGCACCCTCCGAGGGCCTTGTCGGTTTCCACTCGCCATGGAATGTTCGGCTCAAGAATCTATTGTCGGCGCCCGGATTGGGAAACTGGCGCGCGGGACCAATGTCGTGATGTCGAGCATCTCACCCCCCATCGCGCCGCTTGATCGCCGTCAATCGCCAACAGCGCTCGCCGTGTCGCGCGGGACACAACGCCTGCTGGTGACGCTCGGACTGTCCTGCGTCGCCGAGCTGCCGCTGATGTCCGGACGCCGCGCCGATCTCGTGGCGCTGGGGGGCGACGGCGAAATCTGGATCGTGGAGATCAAATCCTCGATCGAGGATTTTCGCGCCGATCAGAAATGGGCCGACTACTGGATGCATTGCGATCGCCTGTTCTTCGCCACCGCCGAGCATGTGCCGCTCGATATCTTTCCTAGCGACGCGGGACTCATTCTTGCTGACGGCTACGGGGCCGAGCTGGTGCGCGAGGCGCCGGAGCACAGGCTGCACGCCGCGACCCGCAAGAGCGTCACCCTGGCATTCGCGCGCGCCGCAGCAGGGCGCTTGCAGGCGCTCTGCGACCCGCAGGGGCCGTACGGCAGCGAAATTTGAGGAAGCGAAAGACGCGAGCGGCCCCGGATGCGGACCGAGTTGACACATTCCGTGGCTCGCCGATAATGAATTTGTGAGGTCGACAGGCGACCTACGGTCCGCGTAAAGGGTTGAACCCGCCTCGTAGCGCTTGAACACACCCGTCCCTTCTTTCTTGCCCGTGAGCCGCGGACGCCGGGCGCAGAGAAAGAAGGTTTGCCATGGCCAAGGCGCTCCCGTCTCAACCCCACATCGACTGGCTCAAGAAGGCCGCCAAGGAGCGGCTTGCCGGGCTTCGCACGCGCGATGCGTCGGCAAAGCTCTATCAGGCCCAGCTCGCCGTCGCCAATGATTACGGCTTTCCGAGCTGGCGTGCGCTGAAAGCCCGCGTCGATGCCCTAAGCCTCGACGGCCAGATCATCGCCGCAGCCAAGGAGGGCCGTGCGCGCGATCTCGACGGGCTGCTGGCGCAGCATCCACGAAAGATCATACCGGCAGCCAATGGAACCGGCCGCTGTTACATATCGCGGCCGCCGAAGGCCATCTTGATTGCGTCAACGTCCTGCTGCGGCGAGGTTTCGACATCGCAACCCGCGACAAGTTCGACAACGCGACCGCACTGCATTGGGCCGCGCAATTTGGCACCGTCGAAGTGGTTGGGCGGCTGATCGATGCGGGCGCCGACGTCGACGGTGAAGGAGACGAGCACGAGATCGGCGTGATCGGGTGGGCGACGTGCTTCAAACACGTGCGCACAGAGGCGGCCGACTACCTTCTTGCCCGCGGCGCCAAGCCGACGATCTTCTCCGCGGTCTCGCTCAATCGCGCCGACCTCGTCCGCAAGCTCGTCTCCGACGATCCAAAGCTTCTGCGCATACGCAAGATGAGCCGGTTCGAACACCATCGCACGCCGTTGCATCTGGCCGTCCTGAAGAACCGCCCGCAGATGGTCAAACTGCTGCTGGAGCTTGGCGCTGACCCGTCGGCCAAGGACAGCCGCGGCTACACGCCCCTTAGCCTCGCAACGCCAAAAACGAATCGGGCCATTGCCGCGACCCTGATTGCGGCCGGCGCCGACCCGAACGAGCAGTCGGCAAATCGCTTCGAGCGTGCGGTGCCGATCCTGGCGGTCAGGAATATGGCAGCATCGATCGGTTACTACGTCGACAAACTCGGATTTGAGAAGAAATGGGAGTGGGGCGATCCTGTGGACTTCGCTTGCGTGGGGCGCGAGCAGGTCGACCTCTTTCTTTCCCTCGATCCGCAAGGCGGTCCGGGCATGTGGATGTCCATTTTCGTGCAGGACATCGACGCCCTCTCCGAGACCTACAAAAAGACCGGGGCCATCATTCGCAAGCCGCCTGCAGACTATCCTTGGGGAGTTCGCGAAATGACCGTCGAGGACCTCGACGGCCACTGCTTTCGCATCGGTGGCGACGGCGGCGGTGAGAATCGCTCAGACGATACTGCGGAATTGAATGACGACCCGGGCGATTGAGCGGGCCAACGGCATAACCGCGCCTGCTCCTCACCAATGCCGGCCGTTGCTGTAGGCAACGGCCGGGCAGAGCCGCGCCCCGATGGCGTCGAGAATGAGCGCGTGCGCCTGATCGACGATGTCGTCGATCGAGGGCGTTCTGGCAAACATCGCGGTCGCGCGGCTCAGCACCTCGCCCCGCGTCGGCAGATGCGGCAGGTGCAGGTTCGCCAAGACGTTCGCGGCGCGATGCTGGGTTTCGGAGAGCTTTTCTCGCAGCGCCGACAGGCTTGAGCCGTCAAGCGCCACCCCGATCGCGGCGGCGATGCGGTCCGGCTGGAAACTCTCGGCGAGCTGTGCGGCGGCGCGATTGATGACCCGGGAACCCAGCCGGTGCTCGTTGCGCAGCACTGCGGCCGGTGGCGACTTCAAATCCCACACCAGCCCGACCCACGACAGCACCTTCAGGATGTAGTAGGTCGGGTCGAGTTCCCACCATCGGAAGCCCTGCCGGGCACTGCTTTGATAGGCGTGATGGTTGTTGTGCCACCCCTCCCCCATCGTGATGGTCGCCAGCAACCAGTTGTTTCGCGAATCGTCACCCGTCACGTAGCGCTTCTTTCCCCACACATGGGCGAGCGAGTTGATGCAGAAGGTTGCGTGATAGAGCACAACCGTGCTCCAGAAGAACCCAACGATGAGGCCCGGCCAGCCGCCCACCAGGAAGCATAGGACCGCCAATACCACGGCCGGCGCCAGTTCGTATCGGTGCAACCACAGCAGTTCCGGAAAGCGCGCGAAGTCGGCGATCTTGACGAGATCGGTCGCGTCATGCTTGGCGGCGAAGATCCAACCGACATGGCTATACAGGAAGCCTTTCTGGCGAGGCGAATGGACGTCGTGGACAGTGTCGGAATGCAGATGGTGATGCCGGTGCTTGGCGGCCCACCATAGAACGCTGCGCTGTGCCGTGCTCTGCGCCAGCGCGGCGAGCACGAACTGGGCGACGCGGCTGGTCGCATAGGCGCGGTGCGCAAAGTATCGATGGTACCCGGCCCCTATGGCGAAGATTCTCAGCCAGTAAAGGCCGATGCCGATCGCAACCGCCTGCCATGTGATCCCGCTCCAGATGGCGCCGATACAGGTCAGATGCACCAGCACGAACGGTATTGCGGACGGATAGATGATGTCGTCGTGCTCGCCGTCGGGTTTGCTCACCGGATCAGACTTCTCGTCGACCATTTGGATCGGACCTCATTCTCCAAAAGGAACTACCTTGACCATTATCGGCGAGCAACAAAATGGGCGCCTCTTGGTTCAGGACCGCGGGACCGTAACCCGGATTGAGCGATGGCGAAATCCGGGAATGCCCTGTCAATACCGCAAGGCCGCCCCGGGTTTCGCTCACGCTCAACCGGGGCTACGGCTCCTCCGCGAACACGATTCGTGGAACCGCTCCCCATATGATCGGTTTTCATCTCATCTGTCCATGAGAGCCGACGCTCGCGGCGGGAGGGTACCCGGGGGGCGGGCGCCTACTTGGGGGCGCGCTTGGCGAGAATCCGCTGCAGCGTGCGGCGGTGCATGTTGAGGCGCCGTGCTGTTTCGGAGACATTACGGCCGCACAACTCGTAGATGCGTTGGATGTGCTCCCACCGCACCCGGTCGGCCGACATCGGATTTGCCGGCGGTTCCGCCTTGTGGCCGTCGAGAGCGAGAAGCGCCGCCGCGACGTCATCCGCATCGGCGGGTTTCGACATATAGTCGACCGCGCCAAGCTTTACGGCCGTCACCGCGGTGGCGATATTGCCGTATCCGGTGAGAACGATGCCCCGCGCATCGGGCCGGCGTTGCTTGAGCGCCGAAATCACATCGAGGCCGCTGCCGTCGCCAAGGCGCATGTCGACGACCGCAAAGGCGGGCGCGGCTCGTTCCACCTCGGTCAAGCCGTCGGCGACTGATTCGGCGGTCGTCACCGTAAATCCACGCCCTTCCATAGCCCGGGCCAGACGTTGCAGGAACGATTTGTCGTCCTCGACAATCAGCAGCGTACGATCGCCCGGGATCGCCGCAACGAGGTTTTCCGTCATGATTGATTGCGCCTCAGTCAATGATCGTCGCCCAATGCCTACCTGGTCCATCCCACAATAGGTATGGGACTAATGAATTTCGGCAAGAGGTGGCGCTTCGCTTTTGTCGGCACCTCCAGGCTCAGGGGCGCCCGCGTGTTTTGATTCGGCGTCATTCTTTGCGGCCTCTTCTAGGTCGAGCATTTTGCCGTCCGGCAGCTCCGAAATCAACGGGCGCTCGAAATCAACCCGCTTCCAGCGCATCCGAACGATCGCGCCGCGCTGCGGGAATGCCTTGTTTTTCAACGAAATCTTCGCGCCAGATCGCGCCAGCAGCGTCTTTGCGATGAAGAACCCCAAGCCAAGCCCCGGCATCTCGCTCCCGCGCATGCGCCGCCCACGCTCGCTCGTCACGTAGGGTTCGCCCATGCGGTCGATGATTTCCGGCGGGAAGCCCGATCCGTCGTCGTTGACCTCGACCACCACCTTGTCGTCCGTCCAGGCCGCCGTCACCTGGACCCGCTCGCGGGCGAAATCGACCGCATTCTCCAGAATGTTTCCCAGCCCGTACAGGACCGCGGGGTTGCGCGCGCCGACCGGCTCGCGGGGATCGTCCTTGGCAATCTCGACCTCGATGGCGACGCCCACGCCACGGTTCGGTGCCACCACTTCCTCGATCAGGGCCGATAATTTCATCCGCTCGAACGGCTCGCCGGGGGCAGGCAGTTCGGTGAGCTTGCCGAGAATGACCCGGCAGCGCTGCGCCTGCTCGCGCAACAGGCGAATATCCTCGGCAAACCGGGAGTCGGGTTTGATCTCGCGTTCCAATTCGCGGGCGACCACCAGGATGGTGGAGAGCGGCGTGCCGAGTTCGTGGGCGGCCGCCGCCGCGAGACCGTCGAGTTGCGTCAGATAATGCTCGCGGGTCAGCACCAGTTCGGTCGCCGCGAGCGCATCGGTAAGCTGGCGCGATTCCTCGATAATCTGCCAAGCATAGATGCTGATATAGCCGATCGCCAGCATCAGCGAGAGCCACACGCCGATCATGTAAAGCGGCGGCAGTTCGAGCGGTTCCTCTTCCGGCCATGGCAGCGGATAATAGAAGCGCACCAATATGGTGGCGCAGATGA
>WNFT01018931.1_pt1 | contig 10379 bp, 11 predicted proteins | sample 5400191 | NCBI WGS metagenome assembly WNFT01 (sample SAMN13153359, study PRJNA577476) | soil metagenome | isolation source: 80 cm saprolite under Madrone tree | place: USA:California | collected 2016-06-14 | reverse complement strand
GGCCGGTGAAGTGGACCGCGGAGCGCCGTGAATCCTTCCTCACCGATGCGCACGGCCGCGATCACTATAGCGATGCGGAGATGGCGCTGTCGGAGGACGGCCGGATTCTCGGTCTGCGGGTGAAGACGGTGGCGAACATGGGAGCTTATCTCTCGTTGTTCGCGCCCTGCATCCCGACCTACTTGTACGGCACGCTGTTCGCCGGCGCGTACCAGACGCCCGCCATCCACGTCGACGTGACCGCGGTGTTCACGCACACGACGCCCGTGGACGCGTATCGCGGCGCGGGGCGTCCGGAAGCCACCTATCTGCTGGAGCGGATGGTGGACCTGTCCGCGGCCGAGCTGGGGGTGGATCCGCTGGAAATCCGCCGCAAGAACTTCATTCCCAAGGAGAAGTTCCCGTACCAGACACCCGTAGCCCTCCTCTACGACAGCGGGAACTACGCCGGCGCGCTCGACAAGGCGCTGGAGACTTTTGATTACCCGGCATTCCGCAAGGAGCAGGAGCAGGCGCGCAAGCGGGGCCGTTATCTCGGCGTCGGGTTCTCCACCTATGTGGAGGCGTGCGGATTGGCTCCCTCGCAGGTCGTTGGCTCGCTGGGAGCCCAGGCCGGCTTGTACGAGAGCGCCACGGTGCGGGTGCACCCCACGGGCAAGGTGACGGTCTTCACCGGATCGCACAGCCACGGTCAGGGCCACGAGACCACGTTCGCGCAGGTCGCCGCGGACGAGCTGCAGCTTCCCATCGAGGATATCGAGATCGTGCACGGCGATACGGGCCAGGTGCCGTTCGGGATGGGAAGCTACGGGAGCCGCAGCGCCGCGGTGGGAGCGACGGCCCTCCATATGGGCACGCAGAAGATCAAGGAGAAGGCGAAGAAGATCGCCGCCCACCTGCTCGAGGCCAACGAGGCCGACGTCGTCTACGAAGGCGGGAAGTTCTCGGTGAAGGGATCACCGGCGCGCTTCAAGACGTTCGGCGACATCGCGCTCATGGCGTACCTCGCGCACAACATGCCGAAGAACCTGGAGCCGGGGCTGGAGGCGATCAGCTTCTTCGATCCGGGGAACTTCGTCTTCCCGTTCGGGACGCACGTCTGCGTGGTGGAGGTAGCCCGTGACACCGGACAGGTGAAGGTGCTGCGCTACCTCGCCGTGGACGATCTGGGCCGCGTGATCAACCCCATGATCGTGGACGGGATGGTGCACGGCGGCATCGCCCAGGGCGTCTCGCAGGCGCTGTGGGAGCATGCGGAATACGACGAGGACGGGCAGCTGGTCACCGGGTCGTTCATGAACTACGCGATGCCGCGCGCCGATGACCTGCCCTCGCTGCAGGTGGGGCGGACCGAGACGCCGACTCCGGTGAACCCGCTCGGGGTCAAAGGCGCGGGCGAGACCGGGACCATCGCCTCCACTGCCGCCGTGGCGAACGCCGTCATGGACGCGATCTCGCCGCTCGGCGTCCGCCACATCGACATGCCGCTCACTCCGGGACGCATCTGGGAGGCCCTGCGGGGCCACTGAGGAGGAACAACATGTACTCCGCTCCCTTCGAGTACCACGCGCCTTCGACGCTCTCGGAAGCCCTCGCGCTCCTCGGCCAGTACGGTGACGAGGCGAAGGTGCTGGCCGGAAGCCAGAGCCTCGTTCCGTTGATGAAGCTGCGCCTCGCGCAGCCGGCGCATCTCGTCGACCTGCGGAAGGTGGAGGGCCTGACGGGGGTGCGCGAGGCGCAGGGCGCGCTCCTGATCGGCGCGCTGACCACGCATGCCGCCCTGGCTTCGTCCGAGCTGATCCGGCAGAAGCTGCCGATGGCGGCGGAGGCCGCCGGGCAGATCGGCGATGCGCAGGTGCGAAACCTCGGGACCATCGGCGGCAGCCTCGCGCACGCGGATCCGTCGGCCGACTGGCCGGCCGTGTTGGTAGCCCTCGACGCTTCCGTCGTGGTCGCCGGACCGCGCGGGGAGCGGACGCTGAAGGTCGAGGAGCTGATCACTGGGCCCCTCAGCACGAAGCTCGAGTCGGGCGAGATCCTCACCCAGGTCCGCGTGCCGCTGCCTCCGGCGCGCACTGCCGGCGCCTACGAGAAGCTGCCGAATCCGGCCTCGCGGTTCGCGGTCGTGGGGGTCGCCGCGGAAGTCTCGCTGGATTCTGGCAATGCCGTGCAGTGGGCGCGCGTCGCGCTCACGGGCCTGGCCTCGAAGGTGACGCGCGCGGCGAAAGTGGAGCAAGCGCTGCAGGGGAAGGCGGCGGACGCCTCCACCGTGAAGGCCGCGTCGGCCCGAGCGGCCGAAGGGCTCGAGCTGCGCCCCGACCTCACCGGCTCGGCTGCCTACAAGGCACAGCTTGCGGCCGTCTACACCGAGCGCGCCGTGCTGCGGGCAATCTCCCGCGCGCGCGAGCGCTGAGTTCCGGGACACAATACGCAACTCGCCATGCCAACACGCCCGAGCGTTGGCACGGGTTGCGTATTGTGTCCCTATCGTCTTACTCCAGCTGCCCCCTCGGGGCGCCCTTTCGGTACGGCGCGAGCCGGTACGATGTCTCGGGCGCGACGATTCCGCCGGAAGACAACTGCGCGATGGCGGCGGCGTCCATGCGGTCGCCGGCCATCAAGCGCGGCAGCACGAAGTCGAGCGACGTTGCGCGCGTGAAGATCCCGCACGATGGCGCACCGAGCAGCGCCACATCTCCGAGATACGCCACCCACAGGAGCGTCCCCGGATAGGCGGGCACGCCGTGGCGCTCCATCCGCGCACCCGCGAGCTCCAGCGCCTGCAGGACCGGATCCTGCGGATCCATCGACCGGCTGCCGGCGAGCACCAACAGCCGCGCGCCGGCGCGCTGCTCGTCGCGGATGGCCTGGGCCAGCGCTTGCGGATTGCCCGGCACCGCGCGCGCCGTCTCCAGCCTCGAGCCGAAGAACGAGAGCTTCTCCTGGAACGACCGCCGCGCCCTCTCCAGCGCCGCCTCGGCGATCTGCTCGTGCACCAGCAGCGCGGCGCGCACGGGCACGAAGGGGCGCACGCGAACGATCCCGCCCTCCGCGAGCTGCTCGGCGCGGCGCACACGCTCCTCGCGGGTCACGAAGGGGATCACCTTCGCACGGCCGACCACGTCTCCTTCGACAGCGACGTAGTCCTGCGGGTGCGCGTAGGCGGCCAGGTCGGGAACCAGGTTGATCTCCGTCAGACGCGCGGCGTCCAGCGCAATGAGGCCCCGGCGGCGCGCGACCAGCGGGAACGAACCGCCGTCGACTTCCCCGACGCCCACCCCCTCGCCGGCGAGCGCGGTGGCGAGCCTGCGGCCGGCGGCATCCTCGTGGACATCGCCCGGTTCCAGCTCGAGGACGTCCAGGTCCTTCCACACCGCCGCATCGATGGCGCGCACATCTGCCTCCGACAGCACGCGCCCCTTCTTCAGGCTGCCGAGATCGCGCGTCAGCACCAGGCCCGGCGCGACCTTCTCTCCCCGCTCGATCCGGCGCGTCTTCATCGCGTCCTCCTTCAAGACAAGAGATGCCGCTCCAGTGCGCGCAGCGCGGCGAGATTGTGCGCCGGCGCGAAGACGCTGACGTGCGGCAAGGCCGCCTGCATCCCCTGCGTCAGCGGCCGGTAGTCGGCGCTGCCGAGCAGCGGGTTGAGCCAGACCACCCGGCGGCTGCGCCGCTGCAGCAGCTCCATCTCCGCTCCGAGCAGCGAAGGATCCCCGGTGTCCCAGCCGTCGCTGAGGATCACCACCACCGTGCGCCGATCGACGAGCTTGCCCCATTCCTGGTTGAAGGCGGCGAGCGACTCTCCGATCCGCGTTCCGCCCGACCAGTCGTGCACCTCGGCGGAGAGCCCTCGCAACACCCAGGCGTAATCGGGCTGCCGCAGCACGCCGGTGACGCGGCGTAGGACCGTGGAGAAGACGAAGCTCTCCACCCGCGCGACCGTCCCCTGCAGGGCGTAGAGGAACTGCAGCAGGAACTGGCTGTAGAGGTCCATCGATCCGGAAACATCGCAGATGGCGACGATCCGCGTCTTGCGCGGCTTGCGCCTGCGGAAGCGCAGATCGAGCGGCTCCGCCAGCGCGCGGCGCATGGTGCGGCGCAGATCGATGCGGCGCCCCCGCCGATCCGGAGCCCAACGGCGGCTCGGCCGCGCCGCCAGCCGGCGAGCGATGCGCGAGGCGATCCGCTGGATATCGGCGAGCTCGTCCGCCCCGAACGTGCTGAAGTCCTTCTGCACGACGGCGGGCATGTCGCTCGCCGCGGGCACCGGTTCGGGGTCTCCCTGCTCGTCGCTCTCCGATCCCTGCTCTCCCCAGGAGCGCAGAGACGACACTGCGGCCGGGTCGCGCGGCGGGCTGCGCCGGGAAACACGAGTCGAACCCTCGGGCGCGCTCGAGGGCGTAAAAGCCATGGCGAACGCGTCGTCGAAGATCTCCACCTCCTCGGGACGAGCCACCAGGACGCAGCGCAGCGCGAGATAGACCCGCTCGCGCGATTCCATGCCCACGCAGCGCAGCGCCCGGATCGCGTCGATCGCATGCGCCGCGGTCACCATCATGCCGCGGCCACGCAGGTCGCGGCAGAGAGCGACCGTCCGCCGCACCAGGTCCGCGGTCATGCGGCGCCCAGCGGCAGGCGCCCGGCCTCGACGTCCGCCCGGACCTTGCGCAGATCCGCCTCGTCCTTCACCAGACACCCGAGCGTCTCGCCGATCAGCTCGGGCGTGAGGTGTGCCGCGTGCAGCACGACGAGCGCCTCGGCCCAGTCCAACGTCTCGGAGACCCCGGGAAGCTTGGCGAGCTTCGCGCGCCGCAACCTCTGCACCAGCGAGACGATCTCCGCGGCCAGCTCTTCGCTCGCCCCGGGCACCTTCCGCCGCACGATGGTCAGCTCCTTCTCGAACGGCGGGTGATCGATGAACAGATAGAGGCAGCGGCGGCGCAGGGCATCGGAGAGCTCGCGCGACCGATTCGAGGTGAGGATCACGTGCGGCCGCTCGCGCGCGCGAATGGTGCCGAGCTCCGGCACCGTCACCTGGAAGTCGGAGAGCACTTCCAGCAGGAACGCCTCGAACTCCTCGTCACTCCGGTCGATCTCGTCCACCAGCAGGACTGGCGGACGGCCCTCATGCGCGATGGCTTGCAGCAGCGGCCGCTTGAGCAGGAACGGCTCGCTGAAGATCTTCGCCTCCGCTTCCGCCGGAGCGTGGCCGTCGCGCTCCTGAAGGCGAATGTGCAGGAGCTGGCGCGCGTAGTTCCACTCGTAGAGCGCTGTATTGGCGTCGAGGCCTTCGTAGCACTGCAGGCGGATCAGGTCCGTCGCGAGCAGGCGGGCGAGCACCTTGGCGATCTCGGTCTTCCCCACGCCCGCGTGGCCTTCGATCAAGAGCGGCTTGTGCAGCTCGAGCGCGAGATGCAGCGAGGTCGCGATGGCCGGGTCGGCCACGTACGCTTCGCGATCGAGCTGCTCGAGGAGCTGTGCAATACGATCCACCAGCCACCCCTGTAGAGAGGCGCAGTCAAAGCACGCGCGCGGCCGATGCGTCAAACGCGCAAGCCGGGTTGGATCGCCGGTCCGACACGGTTAGAATCCGCATCCCCTCGGAGGGTTCTCCGTGAAGCATTGGGCCGAGACCGCGGCGATCCTCGACCGGCTCTCCGAGCTGACTCGAGGGGGAAGTCGCGCCGTGCTGGCGACGGTGGTCCGGATCTCGGGCTCCGCCTACCGGCGTCCGGGAGCCAAGCTCCTCATCGAGGAAGACGGGATCACGCTGGGCGGGGTCAGCGGCGGCTGCCTCGAGTCGGACGTTCGCGCGCACGGGCTTCGAATCCTGGGCGGCGCGGAAAACCGCATGCTGCATTACGACACCGGTTCCGACGAAGAGACGCTCTGGGGGCTCGGGCTCGGATGCGAAGGCGCCGTCGACGTCTATCTGCAGCGGATCGATGCGGCCTTCGTGGACGGACCCGGCAAGCAAATGCGCGAGCTGCTGGCTACGGGGGTCCCGTTCGCCTCCATCACGTTCCTGCACGGCCCGTCCGAAGGAAAGACGTTGGTCTTCTCGCGGGGCTCGCTCGCCGGAAGCTGCGGATTGCCGGATGTCGACCGCGAGCTCGCGGAGCGCGCCGGGGCACTGCTGGAAGGCGACGGTGGCGCCGAAGCGATCGAGGCCGGCCACGCAGCGTTCGTCGACGTGCTCCGCCCGCCGTCGACGTGCTCCGCCCGCCGCCGCGTCTGTTCATCTTCGGCGCCGGAGACGACGCCCGCCCGCTGACAGCGCTCGCCGCCGCGGCGGGATTCGAGATCACCGTCGTCGACCACCGGCCGGCCTACCTGACCGCGGAGCGCTTTCCCCCGCCGTTGCGCCTTGCACTGCGGCGTCCTTCCGAGGGAGTCGCGGGTCTCCCGCTCGGCATCTCGCGGAAGAACTTCGCGGTGGTGCAGACGCACTCGCTCGCGCACGACCGCGACTGGTTGCGTTCCCTTTCCGGACAGCCGCTGGCCTATCTGGGCCTGCTCGGACCTCGATCGCGCCGGGAGCTGGTCCTGCGCGCGCTCGATTGGAACGGCGCGGAGCTGTTCGCGCCCGTCGGGCTCGACATCGGCGCGGACGGACCCGAGCAGGTGGCCGTCAGCATCGTCGCGGAGCTGCTGGCGGTGCACGCTCGGCGGGAACCCACGCACCTGCGCGCGCGCGCAGCAGGAATCCATGGGTGAGCGCGTCGCCGGCGTGGTGCTCGCCGCAGGCCTCTCGAGCCGCATGGGCGAGAACAAGATGCTCATCGACGTGGGCGGCCGGACGCTCGTGCGCCGCGCGGTGGAAACCGCGCTCGGCGCTCGGCTCGATCCCGTGCTGGTCGTCGTCGGCCACGAGAGCGACCGTGTCCAGGCGGAGCTGCGCGGCCTCGCCTGTACCCCGGTGCCGAACGCGGAGTACGTCCGGGGAATGAATACCTCCCTCCGCGCGGGCATCCGCGCGCTGCCGGAAGACGCCGAAGCAGCGGTCGTGTTGCTCGGTGACATGCCGCTCGTCGATGCGCGGATGGTGCGCTCTCTGCTGGAGTCGTTCCGGGGCTCTCCCGCGCGGCCGCTGGTGATCTCGACGTACGGCGGCGTGGTGGCGCCACCCATCCTCTATGCGCGCGCGGTGTTTGCCGAGCTGCGCGCGCTGGATGCCGACGCGTGCGGCAAGCAGGTGGTGAAGCGGCACAGGGCGGAAGCGATCGAGCTCGCCTGGCCGTCCGAGGCGCTCACCGATCTCGACGAGCCCGCCGACCTCGAGCGGGTGCGCTCCCGGCTGGAGGCGGCCTGATGCGCGCGGAGCTGCTCCAGCTGGCTGCGGATCTGGCGCGAAGGCGGGAGCCGTTCGTGCTCGCGATGGTGGTGCGGCGGGAGCCATACAGCTCGGCGCACGCGGGCGACATGGCCATCATCACCGCCGACGGGGCCTATCACGGCTGGCTGGGAGGAAACTGCACTCAGCCGACCGTCCGGCGCGAGGCGCGCCTCGCTCTCGCCGACGGCAAGTCCCGTCTGGTCTCCCTGTCGCCCGACCCGAAGTCGCAGGAGCGCCCCGGCGTCACCGCGCTGCCCATGACATGCCACAGCGGAGGCAGCGTGGAGATCTACCTGGAACCGATGCTGCCCCCTCCGCAGCTGTGGATCCTGGGCGAGTCGCCTTGTGCTCGCGCCCTGGCGCGGCTCTCGGAAGTGATGGGATACGGCGTTGAGCGCGCGCCGGCGCCGGGTGCGGCACAGGCCCCGCTGTTCGCCGTCATCGCCACCATGGGCGAGAACGATGAGGAGGCCCTCGCGGCGGCCATCGCCGCGCGCTGCTCCTACATCGCGGTGGTCGCGAGCCGCAAGCGGTTCGCCGAGATGCACGAGGCGCTGCTCGAGCGCGGGATTGCCCGCGAGGCGCTCGACCAGGTCCACAATCCCGCCGGCCTGGACATCGGAGCGCGCCTGCCCGAGGAGGTCGCGCTCAGCATCCTCGCCGAAATCGTCCAGCATCGCAGCGCGCAACCGCGAGCGGCAGCGGTGGAAGTGCCGGCGTCCGAGAAAGATCCGGTGTGCGGAATGACGGTCGAGGTGGCGACGGCGCGCCACCGCGCGACGCACGCCGGCCGCGAATACTTCTTTTGCAATCCACGCTGCCGCGAGAAGTTCCTCTCCGATCCGGCCCGTTTCCTCGCCGCCTGAGGCCAGTCATGGCGTTCGAGATCGTCAAGACGTTCGTGGTCCGGTCTCCCACCGAGCAGGTGTGGAGCTTCCTCACCGATCCGGAAAAGGTCGCCCGTTGTCTCCCCGGAGCCGCGATCACCGGGAAGATCGACGAGAAGACGTGGCAGGGCACGATGACCGTGAAGGTCGGGCCTGTCTCCTCCAGCTACAAGGGGAAGGTGGCGTTCGAAAAGCTCGACACCGCGGCGCACACCGCGGAGATTCTCGCTACCGGTCAGGACGTCCGCGGCCGCGGCGGGGCGGATCTCAAGTTGACGAGCAGCCTGGCGACGAAGGGACCCTCGGAGACCGAGGTCACCACCACCTCGCGCGTCAACATCACCGGGATCCTCGCGCAGATGGGGCGCGGGATGGTCCAGGACGTGGGCGACCAGATCTTCCAGGTGTTCACCCAGCGCGTGCGCGCCGAGTTGGAAGCGCCGCAAGCCACCGAGGCACGGCCAGCAGTCGCACCCGCGCCGTCGCCGCCGGCAAAGTCGGAAGCGCTCGACGTCGGCGCCCTCGGCGCCCGCGCCGCCCTGCGCTCGCCGATCTTCTGGCTGGCGATCGCGCTCATCGCAGGGCTGTTTTTTCTCTTGTTCCGATGAACCACGAAGGAGAGAACCATGATCCCGTCTGCGTTCGACTATCACGCGCCCGCCTCGATCCCCGAGGCGATCGCCCTGCTCTCGCGATTCGGCGAGTCGGCGAAGGTGATCTCCGGAGGGCAAAGCCTGCTCCCGCTGCTCAAGCTGCGGCTGGGCACTGCGGAGCACCTCGTCGACATCGGACGGATTGCCGGGCTGGAGTACGTGCGCGAGGAAGGCGGTTCCTTGCGCATCGGCGGCCGCACCCGGGAATCGGTGCTGGAGCGCTCGGAGATCGTGCAAACGCGCTTTCCCATCCTCCTCGACACCGCGCGCGTCATCGCCGATCCCCTGGTTCGCAACCGCGCCACGGTCGGCGGAAACCTCGCGCACGGCGATCCCGCCAACGACCACCCCGCGACCATGCTGGCGCTGCGCGCGACCGTGGTGGCGCAGGGGCCGAACGGGGAACGGACGATCCCCATCGATCGTTTCTTCACCGGGTTGTTCGCGACGGCGCTGGCCGCGGACGAGATCCTCACCGAGATCCGCATCCCGGTGCCGCCCAATCGGTCCGGCGGCGCGTACATGAAGCTGGAGCGCAAGGTCGGCGACTACGCGACCGCGGCTGCCGCCGCCCAGGTGACGCTCGACGGCGCCGGCAACTTCTCGCAGGTGGGCCTCGCCCTCACCAACGCCGGCCCGGTCCCCACCCGCGCCTCGGCCGCGGAGGACGTCCTCAGGGGAAAGAGGGCCGATGAGGCCAACATCGCCGAGGCGGCGCGGCGTGCCGCGAAGGCTGCGTCACCCACCGCCGATCGCCGCGGGTCCGTCGAATACAAGCGCGAGATGGCGCGGGTGCTCGCCGTGCGCGCGCTGAAGAAGGCCGTCGAGCGCGCGGGAGGCCGATAGCCATGTCCAGGCATGACATCCAATTGACCGTCAACGGCGCCTCGCACCGCGTGCAGGTCGAGTCGCGGCTGCTGCTCGTCCATCTGCTCCGCGAGAACCTGCGCCTGACCGGCACGCACATCGGCTGCGACACCACGCACTGCGGCGCCTGCACGGTTCTGCTCGACGGCGAGCCGGTGAAGTCGTGCACGGTCCTCGCCGTCCAGGCCGAGGGCTCGCAGATCACCACGGTGGAAGGCCTGGAGCAGGACGGCAAGCTGCACCCTGTCCAGCAGGCGTTCTGGGACAAGCACGGGCTGCAGTGCGGCTACTGCACGCCGGGGATGATGATGACGGGCTGCGCCCTGCTCGCCCGCGACAAGAATCCCTCCGAGGCGCAGATCCGCGAGGCCATCAGCGGCAACCTCTGCCGCTGCACCGGGTACTCGAACATCGTCAAGGCCATCCAGTCCGCAGCCGAGCAGCTGCGGCAGCAATAGGAGGATCCCATGAGCGAGCCCAGGACGAGCCCGGAAGTGTGCGGCATGGGTCACTCGATGAAGCGCAAGGAGGACCCGCGCTTCATCCGCGGCAAGGGCAACTACGTCGACGACATCCAGCTTCCCGGGATGCTGCACATGGACATCGTGCGCAGCCCCTTCGCGCACGCGAAGATCA
>WNFT01016230.1_pt1 | contig 10379 bp, 15 predicted proteins | sample 5400191 | NCBI WGS metagenome assembly WNFT01 (sample SAMN13153359, study PRJNA577476) | soil metagenome | isolation source: 80 cm saprolite under Madrone tree | place: USA:California | collected 2016-06-14 | reverse complement strand
CAGCTCCTGACCGAGAGCCCGATCCAGGTGACTTACCGCCTGCTCAGCGCGGCGAAGGGCGGGTACCTCGTGTTTGTGGGGAGCGCCTCGGCCTACGTGGCGCCGAAGCTCGACGAGGAGAAGATTCGCGCCCAGATCGTCGGCCGGCCGGTCGCGCAGGCCCGGTTCTACCTCGAGAAGCTGCCCATCCGCTCCGTGGCGATCAAGGAGCAACCGCTGGCGCTCCCGCTGATGCCGCTCCTCGACCGCCGAATCCAGCTGCACTACGTCGTGGAGTCCAACGCGCCCTCCGCGGAAGCCGCGTCGCAGGGGTCAACAGCGTCGCCGTCGCCTCCCTCGCCGTAAGACACCAGGTGAGGGTGCTGGCCGTGGATCCTGGCTCGAAGAGAGTCGGGCTTGCCATCAGCGATCCGACCGGCACGATCGCGCAGGCTCTGGCCACGGTTCCCGCAGAACCGCAAGACACGCTGGTCGACAGACTCGCTGGAATAGCCGCCCACAACGAGGCGACCAAGATGGTCGTCGGCCTGCCCCGGCGGATGGACGGTTCGTTCGGACCCGAGGCCAGGGCCGCGCGCGTGCTGGCCGACGAGCTTCGCCGCGCGACGCACCTGCCGGTCGAGCTCGTCGACGAGCGGCTGACGACGGCAGCCGCCGAGAAGTCCCTGCTGGCGGGCGGCGTACGCCGCGCCAAGAGACGCGCGAGCATTGACCGCGTGGCGGCCACCCTTCTACTGCAGTCGCACCTGGATCGCAAACGTGTCTGATCACGTCACCCTGGTCGACGAGACCGGCGTCGAACGGCGCTTCAAGCTGCATGACGCCTTCGATCTCGACGGTGTCGCCTATTACCTCGTGGAAGACGCCGACGAGCCTGAGCAGGTGATGCTGCTCCGAGAGTCCGACGCGGGACTCGAGACGGTCGACGGCGACGAATTCAAGCGGGTCATGGAAGCACTCGACAAGGACGAGGTCGAATGAGGCGCCTGGTCGCGATCATCGTGGTCCTCGCGGTGCTCGGCTTCGGAACTTCGCGCGCCTACGACTGGTGGAACTTCAACGTCAACACGCCGATCTCCGCGGCGAGTCACAACGTCACGTTTCACGTCGATCCCGGCGAGGCGCCTGCTCAGATCGGGAGCGACCTGTACGACCTGCACCTCATACGCAGCACCATCGCGTTCGACATGTACACGCGACTCACGGACGCAGGCCCGAGGTTCCAGGCCGGCGCGTTCGTCCTGAACACGAACATGTCGCTCAGCCAGATCGTCACCGCGCTGCAGCACGGCCGGCCAGATGAAAAGACGATCACGTTTCCGGAAGGCTTCCCTCTTCGCTACCAGGCGTCCCTCGTGGACGCCAAGAAAATCGGGACCTTGACCGGCGCCGACTACCTCAGGGCGGCGAGCGACCTGGCGCTTGGGGGAGCGTACGCCTTCCTGCCCGCAAAGCCACCGCCTGGGGATTTTCCCTACGAGGGTTATCTCTTCCCCGACACCTATCTGGTCGACCCGACGCTCGGGGCGAAAGGCCTTGTCCAGGCGCAGCTCGACCAGTTCGCTGGTGTCTTCTCGGCCGACTGGCGCGCGCAGATCGCGCAATCGACGCCTGGGCGCCCGAAGGAAGACATTCGCACGATCGTCATCCTCGCCTCGATGGTGGACCGCGAGGCCAACAACAAGAACGCGACCGATCGCGGCAATGTGTGCAGCGTGTACTACAACCGGCTGCGGCAAAACATCAAGCTGGGGGTGGACGCGACGCTGCTGTACGCGCTCGGCCGTCTGACTCCCGAGCCAACGGCGCCCGAGCTGGACCTCAACTCGCCCTACAACACGCGCAAGTACGCGGGTCTGCCGCCGGGCCCGATCAGCAACCCCGGCAAGGAGGCCCTTGCCGCCTGCATCAACCCGCCCGTCACCAGCTACCTCTTCTATTTCACGGACAGGCAGGGCACGACGCACTTCGAGACCAACCAGCAGGACTTCGACAACGACATCAAGAAGTACGGTGTGAGCGGCTCCTGACGGCTGGACGTCGGGTATTTCTGCTCGGCGAGCGGATCTCCTACTCGCGCAGTCCCGCCATGCACAACGCCGCTTTCGCGAGCCTCGGCATGGACTGGACCTACGAGATGCTCGACATCCCGCCGGGGCAGCTTGCCGCCGCGGTGCAGCAATTGCGAGCATCTGATGTTGGCGGCGCCAACGTCACGATCCCGTACAAGCAGGCGGTCATGGAGCGCCTCGACAGTGTTGCCCCGGAGGCCCTGCGCGCTCGGGCGGTGAACACGATCGTCAATGACAGGGGGAAGCTGGGTGGCTTCAACACCGACATCCCGGCGATCCGCCTCGCGCTCGAGGAGCTCGGCGTCGATCCGCCTCGCGCGAACGCCGTGATCCTCGGCGGGGGAGGCGCGGCGCGGGCGTCCGCGGTGGCGATGGAAGGCGGACATGTCACGTTCGTTTTGCGCAACCCCGGCCGCGCGGACCTCCCAGGCAAGGTGGTCGGCTGGGACGATCCGTCTGTGGCGGCGATCACCCGGTCGGCCGACGTCCTCATCAACGCCACGCCACTGGGTCGGCACGACGAGATGCCGCTTCGGCCGGCGGCTCTGCCGAAGGACGGAGCGGTGATCGACCTCGTGTATGTCACCGGCGGCACGCCGCTCGTGCGCAAGGCTCGCTCCCTGGGCGTGCGGGCGGTCGACGGGTGGGAGATCCTCCTCGCTCAGGGGTCGACTTCCTTCTTGATGTGGACGGGACGTGCCGCGCCGCTCGACGCGATGCGGGAAACTCTGCAACCGTGAATGCCTACGTCGTCGCCGCGCTGTGGGCGATCGCCGGTGCAGGTGCAGGCTGGGCGGTCAGGTGGGGCTCGGTGAGGTTGGCCCGCATCGAAGGCCTCGAGCCGGGGCGCAAGCGGTGGCAGGAATACGGTCCGCCGGTCCTGTCCGCGGTCGTCTTCGCGGCTTTTGCGCTCGTCATCACACCGTTTCCGCTGCTTCTTGTGCGCAGCGTTTTCGCCCTTGTGCTGGTGCAGGTCATCTTCTTCGACTTCGAGCATCGACTGATCCTCGATCGCGTGATGTTCCCCTCGATGGGGCTTGCGCTGCTGGTCAGCCTGTCGCCCCTCGTCGCGCCCGGGCTTGGCCTGTGGCGCCAACCGTGGTGGTTGGGGATCCTAATGGGGTTGATCGCGGGCGCGCTGTTCCTGATCCTCGCCCTGGCCGGCTCGGCGATCTTCAAAGCCGAAGCGTTGGGTTTCGGCGACGTCAAGCTAGCCGCCTTCATGGGCCTGCTCCTCGGCTGGCCCTACACGTTCACGGCGATGTTCTACGGCGTCGTACTTGCCGGGCTCGTCGCGATCGGATACATCGCTTGGCATCGATCCCTCAAGGGCACGATCGCGTACGGGCCCTACCTCGCCGCCGGGGCCCTGATCATGCTGCTGGACCCCCTCAAGTGAGCGACAATAGCCCGCCATGAGCAAGCTCCTTCCCGGCGAGAACCTCATCCTGAAAGACCATCCCCACTGGATCACGGTCGTCAAGAGCCTGGTCGTTCCAGTGGTCCTACGGGCGGGTCGAAGTGGACGCTGCGGGTGCGCAGGGCGCCGAGGTCCTGGATCACCTGCCGAAGCCGGGCGACTTTCGCGACCAGGTCTTCGTCCAGTCCGAGAAGCGGCGCGGTGGCGTGGTCGCGGCGGCGCCGTCACCCAGTCCAGTGCCGGCCAATCCAAGCGGCGTCTAACCACTCCCGCAGACCGCTCGCCCTGCTCGGCTTCATGGGGTCGGGCAAGACCCTGGTTGGCGCGCTCGTCGCCGAGCGCGCGCACGCGAAGTTCTTCGACCTCGATCACCTGGTGGAACACGAAGCGGGCATGTCGATCGCGGAGATCTTCGCCACGAGCGGCGAGCCTGTGTTTCGGGCTCTCGAACGGAAGGTGCTGCCTCAAGCGTTGCAGAGCGACACTGTGGTGGCGTTGGGCGGAGGGGCCGTCATGGACGACGATAACTGGGTGTTGATCTCGGAGCGCGCGCTGACGGTGTACCTGGAGATCTCCTTCGAGGCGGTGTGGGGGCGAGTCGGCAAGCTCGCGGGACGCCCACTCATCTCGGGCCGGACGGCATCCGAGGTGGAAGCGCTGTTCGAGCGGCGGCGCAAGCGTTACGAACAGGCGGCGCACCGGGTGGACGGGGATCGCCCTGCGGGCGAGGTCGCCGATGACGTGATGAAGCTTTGGTCCGCCTGATCCTCGACTCGCCCTCCGGCGGGTACCCCGTGCTGATCGGTACCAACCTCCACCGCGAGCTGCGCAACGTCATCGCACGCCTGGACCCCACGAGCGCGGCGATCATCACTGACACGAACGTCCGGCCATGGGCGCTCAAGGTGGCCAAGGCCATCAAGCGGGCGGGCCTGAAGACCGCCATCCACGCGATCCCCGCGGGAGAGCGCTCCAAATCAATGCCCCAGCTCGAGGACGTGCTGTCCTTCCTCGAAAGGCAGCAGATCGATCGCGGCGGGTGCGTGATCGCCGTCGGCGGGGGCACCGTCGGCGACCTGGCCGGTCTGGCGGCTTCGATGTGGCAGCGCGGTGTCCGCCTCGTCGCGGTTCCGACCACCCTTCTCGCGATCGTCGACTCCAGCATCGGCGGCAAGACCGCGGTGAACGGCCGGCGCTCGAAGAACGCGATCGGCTCGTTCTGGCAGCCGTCGGCGGTGATCTCCGACCTCGCGGCGATCGAAACCCTGCCCGCGCCCGGCTATCGGGATGCCTTTGCCGAGGTTGTAAAGTACGCCGTCGCCATGGACCGCGGACTGTTCGACCTACTCCAGCGAAACGCGCCCCGACTCCTCGAGCGCGACCTGTCGATGCTGGAGCGCGTCGTCTTTCGGTGCGTGGCGGCCAAAGCCTTGATCGTGGCCAAGGACGAGCGCGACCGAGGGCCTCGGGCGATCCTGAACTACGGCCACACCGTAGGCCACGCGTTGGAGGCTGCGACGGGATTTCGCGTCACACACGGCCGGGCGGTCGCGTTCGGCATGAGGGTCGCCGGCCGCATCGCGCTCGGGATGGACCTTTGCAGCAAGCGGGTCGTCGACTCGCAGGACTAATTGCTCGCCTCTTTGGGCCTGCCTGACGTCGCGCCGCGTGCCGATCCAAAGCGCGTCCTCGCCGCGATCGCGCTCGACAAGAAGGCCCGGCGGGGCAAGGTCGCATGGGTCATGCCGCGCCGCATAGGCCACGCCGAGATCGGTCATACCATCCCCGGCGCGATCATCCGGCGCGTGGTCACGAGGTCTCTGGCGTGAGCCGCGTCGTGGTGGTCAACGGACCAAACCTGAACCTGCTCGGCAAGCGCGAACCGCACATCTACGGCACTCGATCCCTCGAGGATCTGAATCAGACAGTGCGCGACAAGGCGGCAGCGCTGGGCTTTGAGGTCAGTCTTTTTCAGAGCAACCACGAAGGCGAGATCATCGACTTCCTGCAGAAGGAGGGACCCGGATCGGCCGGCATCGTCATCAATCCCGGCGCCCTGTCCCACTACTCCCTAGCCCTCTACGATTGCTTGCAGGCCCTTGCGCTTCCGGTCGTGGAGGTTCATCTCTCTAACATCCACGCGCGCGAAGAGTTCAGGTCGCGGAGCGTGACCGCGCGTGCGGCGCGTGGCGTGATCACCGGTCTTGGATTTGCGGGCTACGGACTGGCTTTGGAGTTTTTGGCGGAACAGTGATCTCCACTAACGATTTCCGGAACGGGACGATGTTCGAGATGGACGGCCAGCTCCTGTCCATCGTGAGTGTCGAACACATCAAGCTGGCACGCGCGGGGGCGGTCATCAAGGCGAAGCTGCGCAACATGCTGACCGGCTCGATCTTCGAGCAGAGCTTTCGCAGCGGTGACAAGTACCGCACCGTGCGCATCGATAGCACGGAGGCGACCTATCAATATTCCGACGGTTCGCACCACTACTTCATGGACAGCAAAACGTATGACCAGGTGGCCGTGGACGAGGAGATGCTCGACTTCGTGCTTCCTCTGCTGAAAGATGGGAGCACCGTGTTCCTCCAGCGCTATCAGGATCGCCTGATCGGCGTCGAGCTCCCGATCAACGTCGACCTGAAAGTTGTTTCGACCGACCCAGGATTCAAAGGCGACACCGTCTCGGGTGCGACGAAGCCCGCCAAGCTTGAAACAGGCGCCACGATCCAGGTGCCGCTGTTCATCCAGTCCGGCGACGTGATCCGGGTTGACACACGTGATCAGTCCTACGTCGAGCGCGCATGAGCAGCTCGGGGCGTAGGATCAGCGCGACATGAGTGAGAATGGTTCGCTGGGGGCTGTCCGTGTGGCCAACGAGGTGATCGCGAGCATCGCCGCTCTGGCTGCGTGTGAGGTCGAGGGTGTGGAGGGCATGGACGAGGCCGCCGCCCGTCATTTCGGTGATTGGGTTCGGCGGCAGGCCGCGCATCGCGGGGTGCGCGTGCACATCGAAGGCGACCGGTCGATCCATCTCGAGGTTTTCATCACGGTCGACTCCGAGGCAAAGCTCGCGGACGTGGCCGCGTCCGTGCAGTCGAATGTTGTCGAGGCGACGGAGCGAATGCTTGGCCTCGAGGTCGGTGAGGTGAACGTCTTCGTCTCGAGTGTTGCCTTCGCCTCATAGACATTCCTCGGGCAAGCGCCACCAGGCCAGAGAGCTGGCGCTCAAGGTTCTCTTCCAGCTGGAAGGCAGCGGCGACGATCCCGAGGAGGTGCTGGCCTACCACGCGTCCGAAGGCGCCGCCACCGAGGAGGTGGCGAACTTCGCCCGCCAGCTGGTACAGGGCGTGATCGCGAATCACGACAAGCTCGATGCGATCCTCGCGGAAGCCTCAGAGCACTGGAGGCTCGATCAGATGGCCAAGGTGGATCGCGTCATCCTCCGGATCGCCATTTACGAGATCGCGGTTGACCGCAAGGTGCCAACCAAGGCGGCCATCAACGAATCGATCGAGCTCGCCAAAACATTCTCGGGCGATGAATCGGGCCGCTTCGTCAACGGGGTCCTTGGCCGAGTAGCGGGCACCGCTACTTGAGCGAGGCCGCCGGCCTTGACGAACTGCTGGCGGAGCTCGAGAAGACGATCGGCAAGCTCGCGGACGGGACAGCGCCGCTCGAGGAGCTTGTTACGGCTCACGAGCGGGCGCTCCGCCTGCTCGCCGATGCCCAATCGCGGTTCGCCGAACTGAAGGCCCGCGCGGAGCAAACGGCTAACCTGCTCGCGCCGTGAGATATCTGCTCGCTCCGCTGGTGGCCTGGACGATCGCCCAGGCGGCCAAAGTCATCCTGACCTCGGTCCGCCAACGCGGGATCAACCTCCGGGTCCTGGCGCAGACAGGCGGCATGCCCAGCAGCCACAGCGCGATCGTGATGGGTCTCACCACTGCGGTCGGTAAATATTCCGGGCTCAATTCCGCACCCTTCGCGATCGCCCTTATCTTCACGTTCGTGGTCATGTATGACGCCGCGGGGTTGCGCCGCGCCGCCGGTCGTCAGGCCGAGGTCCTGAACCGCCTCGTCGAGGACTTGGTCCATATGCGAGGCATGCAGGAGGCTCGTCTGCGCGAGCTCCTCGGGCATACGCCGTTCGAGGTCCTCGTGGGTGCCGTGATCGGTCTAGCCGTGGGCCTGATCGTCTGATCGCGTGATGCCTCGACTTGACGTTCTGCTCACGAACAGCGGTCTCGCCGAGTCGCGCGCGCGCGCTCAGGCGCTGATCCTGGCGGGCAAGGTGCGCGTCGCGGGGGAGACTGTGCGCAGCCCGGCGCGGACCATCAGCGATGGCGCCCAAATCGACGTTGAGGCCGAACCTGGCTACGCGAGCCGCGGCGCCCTCAAGCTGGCGCCGGCGCTCGACCGATTTGCCGTTGACCCCCAGGGACGGGTCTGCGCGGACATCGGCGCGTCGACCGGCGGTTTCACGGACGTCCTCCTGCGCCGAGGTGCGAAGAAGGTGTTCGCACTGGACGTAGGTCGTGGGCTCCTGCACTGGCGATTGCGCCAGGACCCGCGCGTCGTCGTCATCGAGCGCACCAACGCGCGCGACCTCGAGACTTTTCCCGAGCCTGTAAGCCTCGCCGTGGTCGACGTGTCGTTCATCAGCCTGGAGAAGGTGTTGCCCGGGGTGCGGCGCGCCGCGCCCCGCGCCGAGGTCGTCGCACTGTTCAAGCCGCAGTTCGAGGTCGGCCGCGCGCAAGTCGGCAAGGGCGGCATCGTCCGGGACCCGGCCGCGGTCGAAGCCGCGCTCGCGCGCTTCGCCGACTGGTGTTCCGCAAACGCTTACGCGATCGCGGGCGAGGCGCCGTCTGAGGTGACCGGCGCCGAAGGCAATCGCGAGATTTTCGTCCACCTGCAACCGGAGAGGGCATGAAGGTCTGTCTCATGCGTGGGTCGGGCGTCGAGCAGCATGAGGTCGACGACGTCTTTCAGGCGATGAAGGCGAGGCACGTCGAAGGCGTCGAGCTGAAGCGCGACGCGGAGGTGGGGGTGATTGCCGACCTTTTGAAGGGCACCGACCTCATCCTCACGCTCGGCGGCGACGGAACTTTTCTGGCCGGGGCGCGGGTGGCGGCTCCGCGGGAAATCCCGATCCTGGGTGTCAACCACGGCCATCTGGGATTCCTGACCGAGATCGAAGCGGAGGACATGCACGTAGGCCTGAGCCGATACCTGGACGGTTCGTACCGCATCGAGGAACGCACGATGCTCCAGGTCAGGCTGGTGCGGAAAGGCCAGGCCGTGGTGCAGGAGATCGGCCTGAACGAGGTCGTGGTGGACCACGCGGGTGAGTCGCGCATCCTGCGCCTCGAGATCGACGTGGGCGGACAGCGCGTGGGCGTGATCGACGCGGACGGCGCCATCGTTGCGACCGCCAGCGGATCGACCGCATACGCCCTGGCCAGCGGCGGCCCAATCCTGGAGCCGACACTCGAAGACCTCTTGCTGGTGCCCATGAGCCCGTTCGCGCTCACCGTGCGTCCAATCGTTTTCGCTCCAGGTCAGGACATCAGCCTGAGCGTCATGCGAGGGCCCGGAGAGATGCGGGTGGACGGCCAGGGGAGGGGACATGAGGTGGCGATGGGCGACGTGGTCACGTGCGGATCCCATACCAAGCGGCTCAAGGTCGTGCGGTTCGGCGCGCCTGAAAGCTTTTACCAGCGTCTTGGCGAAAAGCTTGGTTGGGGCCGGCCGCTGGTCCCCAAGAAGTAGTGCTCAAAGAGCTCAAGGTGCGCGACCTGGCCCTGGTCGCGGAATCGACCGTACGTTTCGGTGCCGGGCTCAACCTGCTCACCGGCGAAACGGGCAGCGGGAAGTCGCTGATCGTCGACGCGCTGAGCCTCGCGCTCGGCTCGAGGGCGTCGACCGAACAGGTTCGCCACGGGGCTGCACGAGCCTCCGTTGAGGCGGCGTTCGATTCCGTGGTCCTCGTCCGCGAGGTGGGTAAACGCAGCGCGGCCAGGATTGACGGGCGCGCTGCCACACCCAGCCAGCTGCGTGAGCTTGGCGACAGGCTCGTCGCGCTCCATGGGCAGCATGAGCACCACGCTCTGCTCGACACCGATACCCAGACCGACCTGCTGGACGCCTACGGAGGCGCCATGGAGCTCCGGGCGAGCGTATCGGTGGCTCACGCCGCCTATCTCGCCGCGGCAAACGCCCTTCTGGATCTCGAGCAGCTGCGCTCACGCGGGCGGCGCGAGCAGGAATACCTCCGCTGGCAGCTCGAAGAGCTGCGCCAGGCCGACCTGAAGCCGGGCGAGGACGGCGCTCTGGCAGCGGAGCGCACCGCGATGCGGCACGCCGCGCGGCTGGCGGAGCTCGGTCAGCAAGCGATGGACGCCCTGCACGAGGAAGGTCTCGCGCGAGCCGCGGCTGCGATCAGCTCAGCAGCTGCACTCGACGGTCGCCTGGCCGATCCAGCGACGCGCCTGGACTCGCTGGCCGAGGAGGTCTCAGATGTCGCGGCTGCGGTGAGGCGGTACGTCGAGCTGCTGGACTCGAATCCGACCCGGCTCGAGGCGATCGAGTCGCGTCTCTCCGTGCTCGACGCCATCAAACGCAAGCACGGCGGTTCGATCGAGTCCGCGGTGCAGGAGCGCGGGCGCCTCGAGATCCAGCTCGGGGCCACCGAGGACCTCGACTCCGCAATTGCGGCGGCCACTGGCGAGAAAGAACGACGGCGTAGCGACCTCGAGGCAGGCGCCGCTCGGCTCACGAAGGCCCGCGCCGAGGCAGCGGCGCGGATGGCTCGGGCCGTTGCGACGGAGTTGGATGGACTGCGCCTCGAAGACGCGCGGTTCGAGGTCGCGCTCCGCCCCCTCGCC
>WNFT01007154.1_pt1 | contig 10380 bp, 9 predicted proteins | sample 5400191 | NCBI WGS metagenome assembly WNFT01 (sample SAMN13153359, study PRJNA577476) | soil metagenome | isolation source: 80 cm saprolite under Madrone tree | place: USA:California | collected 2016-06-14 | reverse complement strand
CGGATCGCCACCTATGCCAGCGGGGCTTTGCGCCGCGGCCTCAAACTTGAGGAAGCCATCACCGCAGCCGGGCGGCTTCGCGAAAAAGGCTATCGGCAGGCAAAGATGCAGCTCGGCCTGCCCGGCATCACCTCACCCGCCCGCGAAGTCGAGCAGGCGCGGCTGATCCGCGAGGCGGTTGGTCCCGAGATGGATTTGATGTGCGACATCAACCAGCGCTGGCGGGTCGAGCAGGCGATCGACACCGGCCGGCGGGTCGAAGATGCGGGTGTCGGGCTGTTCTGGCTCGAGGATGTGACGGCGCACGATGATTACGCGGGTCTGGCACGCGTCGCCGCAGCCCTGGCGACCCCGATAGCCGGCGGCGAATACCTCTGGGGCATCGTCCCGTTCCGCCACATGATCGAAGCCCGCTCGGTCGACATTGTGATGATCGATCAGGTGCGCTGCGGCGGCATCACCCCATGGCTCAAGATCGCCGGCATGGCCGAGGCCTTCAACCTGCCGGTGGTCAGCCATGCCCCGCCTCTTCCGGCTCTTCGAGGAGGTCCCGGTGCCGCACAACGGCGATCTCGTCATGCCGAGCGTCCCCGGGCTCGGTCTCAAATTCAACGAAGAGACGATCCGGCAGTTCGGCGTCACCTGATCGATGGGGGTGAACCGGTTTTCGTCTCCGGCAACAGCCACCGCCCTCCGGAGAGCCCGATGACAGTTCACGCGGCCATCGCTACGCGCAGCTGGTGGAAGCCGCGCTCGAGATCCTCGATCAGATCCTGCGGGTCTTCGAGCCCGATATGGAGCCGCAGGGTCGGTCCTTCCGGGGCCCAGCGCGTCGCGGTGCGGCCGCGTTCGGGACTGGTCGGCAGGATCAGGCTTTCAAAGCCGCCCCAGCTAGAGCCGATCCCGAAGAGGTCGAGCGCGTCGATCATCGCATAGACGGCTGCCTTGGAGGCCGGGTTGAGGACGACGCCGAACAATCCGCTGGCCCCGAGAAAGTCGCGCTTCCACAGCGCGTGTCCGGGATCCTCCGGCAACGCCGGGTAAAGGACACGCGAGACTTCGGGTCGCGTCTGCAGCCAGCGCGCTACGGCGAGCGCATTCCTCTCATGCCGTTCGAGCCGCACGCCCAGGGTGCGCAACCCGCGCAGCGCGTAATAGGCGTCGTCGGGTGCCGCGCAGTGGCCGAGATCGGCAGCCATCGTGCGCACCGGCAGAAACATCTCTTCGTTGGTGATGACGGCGCCGAGGATCACGTCGGAATGGCCGACGATGTATTTGGTCGCCGCGTGGATCGAAACATCAACACCGTGCTCAAAGCTACGGAACAGGCACGGCGAGGCCCAGGTGTTGTCCATCAGCACGGTGGCGCCGGCTTCGTGCGCCGCCGCGGCGATCGCCGGGACATCCTGCACCTCGAAGGTCAACGAGCCCGGCGACTCGACATAGACGACTTTGGTGTTCGGGCGCATCAGGCGAGCGATGTCCTCACCTATCAGCGGATCGTAATACGTCGTGGCGATCCCGCAGCGCGTCAGCACCTTCTCACAGAAGTTGCGCGCCGGTCCGTAAGCCGAATCGACCATCAGCAGGTGGTCGCCGCATTTGAGACAGGCCTGCAACGGAGCGGTAATCGCAGCGAGGCCCGAAGACATCAGCATAGCCCGATAGCCGCCCTCGATCGCCGCCAAGGCCTCTTCCAGCGCGAAGGTGGTCGGTGTGCCGAGCAGACCATAACGCACCACGTCGAACCGCGTCTTGGGATCGCGTTTGGCCTCCCATTCGGCCATGTTGGATGAAAGGATTGTCGAGGCGTGGTAGACTGGTGGGTTGACTGCGCCATGCTGCCCCTCCGGGTGGCGTCCGAGATGGGCGAGGAGGGTGTCCTTGCGGTAAGTTCGGCGTTTGCCGTCACTTTTCATAATGTGCTCTCCGCCGCCCAGTGTCCTTCAGCACACGAATGCAAGACTTTCTGACAATATAACGTTTCCGACCAACGCCCAAGCCCGATGGACCGTGGGCGGCGGTGCAGGCAACCAGAGCGAGGCGGGTGCTGCGCCTTGCAATTATAGCGGTAGGGGTCGAGAATTCTGCGTTCATGACCGCGAAGATGCGCGATTATCGCCTACGAGCAAGGAGAGGCGTTAGTGAGATCGGGAATCCTGGCCCTGGCAATCGCCGCCGCGGCATGCTCTTCGAGCTCCACGTCCACTCCCCCTGCTGACCCGACGGCTTCAGCGGCGCTCCTCAAGAAGGATTGCGCGGATCCGAAGTGGAAGGAAGAAAATCTGGGCCTGTGGTATTCGGTATGCCGTCAGCCGCTGCGCTGGTAACCGCCGCCTCCTGCGGCAAGCCAATGCTCAGAATTTTTTGAAGCACTCCTTACCGCTGCCCTTCAACGCTCCGCAATCGGCCGCGATCCATGGGGCCTTGGGATCCGGAGCGATCTGAACGGCGAAATCTCTGCCGTCCTTGCAGTGCACGCTCCAGTACGCGAGACCTTTCCACTTGGCAGTCGTGACTACGCCCATCGGGAACACCGATTCCCCGGCGCAGCCTTTGATCCCTTTTGTGAGCATTGCCGCTTGCTCATCGGGTGGCAGCGCGAGAAGGCGGTCGTTAGCGGAGTTGCCCGACCCCGCCGCCATCGCGGCCAAACCCGAGCCGACGGCCGTCAGAGCCGTTAGCAGCAACACCCCACACCGCATCGCGCACCTCGCCGCATCTTCCAGCGGAGACTATCGCGCCCGCCGAGCCGCCGCAACGCCGCCAGCAGTCATTAGCGGCACCGGGGCGGCGCTTGCCTGCCGCCCGCATTTTCGCTACATGGGGCTGCAGGTGACGGGCGCGTAGCTCAGCGGGAGAGCACTACGTTGACATCGTAGGGGTCACTGGTTCAATCCCAGTCGCGCCCACCATAAAATCAAAGGCTGCCGAGGCGTTCGCCGAAGTGGCGCCGTGCCGCTGACCCCATGCGGACACCAGCAACGCCTCGTCGACGAGGCTTGCTAACGAGCTGAGACCAAAGCGCCGGCGGTGATCGAGGCGCTCGCCGGCTAGCGTCCGGAGTTTTCCTCGCGGGTCATCAGCTTTTTTGTTGCAGAGAATGCCCGCTGCCAGGGCCCGAGGCGGTCGGCGGTTGGTCACGCTCGGCGGTCGCGTCGAATTCCGCCTCCGGCACATTGGCGCTGCGCTGCGCCGGCTTGCGTTGGCGTTCGCAGAGGCCGGCCTCTGCCATAGCGCTGGTGCGGTAAGGCGGGACGGCGCCGGCCCGCCTATCTCGAAGCGGTTCTTGCCGCGCTCGATATCGCCCAGAGCCTCGCCGCAGCGCCGCCGGTGTGACGAAGGCGCCCCGGACGGGTTGATGACCGCCTTGGTGCTAGTTAGTCAAGATCGATGCAGGTGGATTGTAACACTATGCGGAATCTACCGACGTGGGCGCCATTGTCCATCATCACGATTGCCGTTCTGCTCAGCCCCGTCTTGGCGTTCTTGACCGCGATCGCGGTAGAAATCCTGATCGGTCTAATGGTCGAGGCCGGTGCGCCCGTACTCCCCGCCCTCGTCGCCACCGGCGCCATCGGGTGGGTCTTGTTTCGCAAGCTGCGCCGCCGCCCAGGCCCGCCGCCGCCAGCTACCCAAGGTGCGCGTCTGTCTGTCCTCTGGTGAACTCGATAACAGGGACTGTCGCCGCGCGCGTTGCAGAATGACCAGTGGCCGGTCAGTCGAACGGGGTTAGCCTCTCGCCACGTAGCCGGTGGTAGGCTTTTGCCACTTGGCTTTTCAGCCCAAGACTCAGACCGCGCCCGGTCCAGGAGTTGGCCGCGGTGATCCCCCAGCGCTCGCGCCGCTTGGGGAACCAAAGTTTCTTGTAGGCGTCGTCGCCGCGGCCGAGGGTGATCTCGCGCGGACGCTCGTCGCTCAATATGCGCTCGATCATCTCCATGGTGAGCAGCGTGCCGAGCGACAAATCGTCGAATCGCTTGTCATGGGCTAGTTTGTAGATGACCGCGCGGCGATGCCACAGGATCCAGAATTGCGCCGCGGCGGGCTCGCCGTCGATGTAATAGATACCAAGGCGCAGAGCCCCAAATTCGGCGGCGAGGCGGATCAGCGCCGGAATAAGCTGCGGGAAGTCCTCCGGTGGCTTCCAACTCGCAGCGTAGATCGTCTGGTAATCGATGATAGCCTGGCTGATGCCCGTGGTATTGGCGAAGAAGGCTTTGGTCAGGTGGCCGCCCCGCTCCACCCGGCGCCGCTTGCGGCGCCACGTGTTGCGCAGTTCCGAGGGTCTCGCGGCGACGTAATCGGCAAAGCTCAGCGCCGCCGTATTCTCGTACCACGTCGCAGAATGAAATGTGCATTCGACAAGCAGCCCGGCGCGGCGGAGGGCCTGCACGGCGCTGCGATAGCTCGGTTGCTGCGGGTCGAGCTCGGCGAGCCGGAGGCAATCCCAGCGCGGCCTTTCGGCAAGAATTTCTGCAAAGATCGCATCGAGCCCGGCATCGAGATCCGTTCCAGAGCCGCACAGGATGTGGTGTTCGACGCTATAGGCATTGGCCAGGCTGACCAACTGTCGCCTTGACCTGCCGAGCCCAGTTTGAAATAGGAGTGCCGCCCCCGAGTTAGGCCGCTCATCGGTATAGAGGCGGATTTCGCTTCCGGCTGGCACACCGCAACGCGCCATCACGTCAAACCACGCCGGCAAGGCGAAAAAGCTGTCGTCGGCGGCCGTACCAAACAAACCGGCAAGCCTGCTCGGCAGTCCCCGGAAATCGGGATTTCGGTAGAGTGGCATCAAGCGATGCCGACTAGGGCCGCACGAGCCGACTGTACACCTCGGCGTACCGCGCCACGCTGTGCGCCCAGGAGCGTTCGGTATCGATAAATTCGATCGCCTGCGCCCGGATGCGCGGCCAGGCCGGGCGATCGGCGAGCGCCGCCATCACGCCCTCGGCCAGAAGCTGCGGCTCGTCCGGCGGGAAGAGGTAACCGGTCTCGCGGTCGCGGATCAATTCACGATGACCGCCGACGCTCGAGGCGACCACGATGCGCTCCTGGGCCATGGCCTCGAGCGGCTTGAGGGGCGTCACCAACTCGGTGAGCCGGATCGAAACGCGCGGGAAGACGAGCAAATCAGCCAGATCATAGTAACGCCGGATCTCCTCGTGCACGATCCGTCCTGTGAAAACGACACTGTCGGCGATGCCGAGTTCTCGGGCCAGCTTATGCAGCGCGGCTTCCTCCGGGCCGCCTCCGGCGAGCAGCAAAGCGACATTGGACCCGCGCTGGCGCAGCAAGGGGAGGGCCTGCAACAGCAGATGCAGGCCCTCGTAAAAATAAAATGAGCCGAAGAAGGCGAGAACGGTCTTGCCCGTAAGGCCGAGCCGTCCGGCGAGAGCGCGGTCCGGGATGCCGGGGCCGCTAAAGGCGTCGCGATCGACCGCGTTCGGGATGACCGTGACCTTTTCTCCCGGGATGCCGCGGGCGGTAACGTCTTCCCGCAAGCCCTGACAGATCGTCGTCACCGCATCGGCGCGGCGCAGCGCATGGGTCTCGAGCAGTTGCGCCGCGCGGTACCGCAGATCGGCGGCTCGGTAGGGGCCGTTGTTTGCTACCGCGTCCTCCCACAGCGATCGCACTTCATACACGACCGGCAAGCCGTTCCGGCGACCGGCGCGGATCGCCGGCCATGCATTGAGCACGGGCGAGTGGGCGTGCAGAATATCGGGTCGCACCTCGGCCACGACATCATCGAGGCGGCGGCCAAGGTCGCTGACGATCTTCAGCTCGCGAACCCATGGCAGTCTTGCGGCAAGACCGTTCGGCCGCGGGGTACGCAGAAATTCCCATTCACCGATCCGTTCGCGGGCGGGGCCGGGCGCATAATGCTTACCGCTCGTCAGCAGCACCGGATCCCATCCCAATGCCCGCTGCTGGTTGACGATGCCGAGGGTGCGGATCACATACCCGCTCTGCAGAGGCAGAGAGTGGTCGAGAATGTGCAGAATCCGCATTACTTTGGTTGGGTTTGTTAATAACCGTAGAGCATTATAGCAAGATCGTGTGGCGCCCGATTTGCCGTTGGCGGCCTGATATACGCCAATTCAGCTCTCACGCGGAAACGGTATCCCGTGGCGGGAGCACGCCAACATGTCTGGCGAAGTAGAGTTCCACCGTGAGACGCTGCCGCCGCCGGCAGCTCTTGAGCACGAGTGGCGAACCCTCGAAACCTTGGCCCGTCCGTCCTTCTTTACGTCTTGGCATTGGATCGGAACGTTGCTCGCCGCCCTGCCGAGAACGCAACTGCCGAGCTTGTTGCGCGGGGTTGCGGGTGGCAGAACGGTCGCGCTGGCTCTGCTCGGCGCCGGCGTCAGCCGGCGTCGGAACGGACTGGTTCGCTCACGTGCTCTTTACCTCAACGAGACCGGAGACCCGCATTTTGACGCGCTCACGATCGAGCACAACGGCATCCTCGCCGTGGCCGAACGCGAAGCGCCGGTTTTCGACGCGGCCCTCGCGTGGTTTGCCGGACTGCGCGAGGAGGCGGACGAGCTCCATTTCAGCGGCTCGTTGCGGCGCCCGCCGGAGGGAGCCGTCAAAGGCCGTGGCCTCGGCCGGGTCGAGACCGTGATGCCGTCCTACTCGGTCGATCTCAACCAGCTGTCGGCCAGCGGCGGACTCGATCCGGTGCTCAGCGCCAATGCGCGCCAGCAGCTCCGGCGCGCGTTTCGGCAGTTCGAGCGCGCCGGCCGGCTAGAGCTGAGCGAGGCGACGACGACGAGCGAAGCATTAGATTTTTTCGCCGGACTGAAAATGTTGCACTGCGCTTCCTGGGAGCGCCGCAGCCGGGCGCATGCGTTCACCCACGCCTTTTTCGAGCCGTTCCATCGGCTGTTGATTGAGCGCAGTTTCGTCGCGGGAGGTGTGCAGTTGCTCCGGGCGTCGGTCGGACACCGGGTTATCGGCTATCTCTATAATTTCCGTCTAGGAACCCGGATTTATGCTTACCAGAGCGGGTTTGCCGATGCCGACAGGCGCGAGCGACCCGGCATCGTCACCCATGCCTTGGCGATCCAGCATGCCTTCCAGTCAGGGGCTGGCGTCTACGATTTGATGGCGGGGCGCAACCGGTTGAAGGAGAGCCTCGCAACGCGATGCGAGCCGATGCTGTGGCAAATTTTTCAGCAGCCGCGTCTGGCTTTTCGCCTGGAGCATCTCGGCCGGCGCCTTAAGCACGCTCTTGTCGCGCAAAAACCCTTGTCGGCGGCGCGGCAAAAAGATAAGGAAAACCGCCAGGCCGGATCGGCTCGGGGTTGAATTCGCCGCTCAGCGCCAGGAAGCTTATGTCGATTCTTCTCACCGGCGCGGCCGGGTTCATTGGTTTCCATGTCGCCAAGGCGCTGCTCGATCGCGGTGAACGAGTGGTGGGTATCGACAATGTTAACGATTATTACGACGTACGCTTAAAAGAAGCTCGCCTCGACCGGCTGCGAATTTATCCGGGATTTGATTTCGCCAAGCTCGATGTGGCCGATCGGGACGGTATCCTCGCCCTGGTCGAAGGCCACAGGGATTTGCGTAGCGTCATCCATCTGGCGGCGCAGGCCGGGGTGCGCTACTCGCTCGAAAACCCCTACGCCTATGTCGACGCCAATGTGATGGGCACGCTGGTGATGTTCGAGGCGGCGCGGCGGATCGACGGGCTGACGGGCATCACCTACGCCTCCTCCTCCTCGGTATACGGCGCCAATCGCCAGCAGCCGTTCGGCGTCGACGACCGGGTCGACGAGCCGGTGTCGCTCTATGCCGCGACCAAGCGTAGTTGCGAGCTTCTGGCGCACACTTACAGCCACCTTTACGGTCTGCCGGCGACCGGGCTGCGGTTCTTCACGGTATATGGTCCCTGGGGGCGGCCGGACATGGCCGCCTACCTGTTCACCAGCGCTATTCTCGCCGCACGGCCGATCAAGGTCTTCAACAACGGCAAGATGGCCCGCGACTTTACCTATATCGACGACATCGTCGCCGGCACGATCGCGGCGCATGACCGCCCGTCGGGAGGCGAGGTTCGCCACCGGATCTACAACCTTGGCAATCACCGGCCCGAGAAGCTGCTCGACTTTATTGCCGTCATCGAGCGGGCGCTCGGCCGCACCGCGCAAAAACAGCTGCTGCCGCTGCAGCCCGGCGACGTGCCCGAAAGCTTTGCCGACATCACCGCCTCGCGCCACGATCTCGGCTTTGACCCGAAGACCACTATCGAGGTCGGGCTCGCCCGCTTTGTGGAGTGGTACAAGGAATATCACCGGATAGATTGAGCCACGGTGCCCCCTCGAAAACCGGCTACATCCATGGAACGCGGGTTTGCGGTCATCGGCCTTGGCTATGTCGGGTTGCCCGTCGCACTGGCCCTGGCCAGGAAATGTGAGCCGGTCATCGGCTTCGACATCTCGCAGCAGCGGATCGCGGCGTTGCGCGAGGGAAACGACATCACCGGGGAAGTGACCCGGACGGCGCTGCGCGAGACGCGGCTCCGCCTGACCGACAACCCCGACACACTGGCCGAAGCCAGCTTCTTGATCGTCACCGTGCCGACGCCGATCGACGCCGAACGCCGGCCCGATCTCGGGCCGCTCCGGAGTGCATGCGCCTTGATTGGGCCGCGTCTGCGGAGGGGCTCGGTCGTGGTCTTCGAATCGACGGTCTATCCCGGTCTGACCCGCGAGGTTTGCGGGCCGCTGCTCGCCAAGGCCTCCGGGCTCGAACAGGGTGTCGGCTTCAAGCTCGGCTACTCGCCCGAGCGGATCAACCCGGGCGACAAGCAGCACCGGCTCGAGACGATCGTCAAGATCGTCGCCGGCGAAGACGCCGAAACCCTCGACCGCGTCGCCGCCGTTTATGGGCTGATCGTCGAGGCCGGCCTCTACCGCGCCTCCTCGATCGAGGTGGCCGAGGCGGCCAAGGTCATCGAGAACACCCAGCGCGATCTCAACATCGCGTTGATGAACGAGCTGGCGATCATCTTCGACCGGCTCGGCATCTCGACCAAGGAGGTGCTGGAAGCGGCGGGCACCAAATGGAATTTCCTGCCGTTCACGCCGGGCCTCGTCGGCGGGCATTGCATCGGGGTCGACCCCTATTACCTGACCGCCCGGGCCGAGGCGGCGGGCTACTACCCCCAGGTGATCCTCTCCGGCCGGCGCATCAATGACGGCATGGGGGGCTTTATCGCGCAGCGTCTGGTCAAGCTCTTGATCGCCGCCGAGCGCCCGGTCAAGGGTGCGAAGATCGGCATCCTCGGGATCACCTTCAAGGAGGATGTGCCCGATCTGCGCAACAGCCGCGTGCCCGACATCATCGCGGAACTGCGCGATTTCGGCATCGCGGCACTGGTGTCCGATCCGCTCGCCGACCCGGCCGAAGCCAAGCGCGAATACGGTGTCGAGCTGGTAGCGCTCGACCAGCTCAGCGGGCTCGACGGGTTGATCCTCGCCGTGCCGCACCGGGTGCTCGCCGAAGGCGGCTGGGGCAGGCTCTTCGCCACCCTCGCTCCGGGCGGGATCTTTGTCGACGTAAAGTCGGCGGTGGCTAGCAGCGCGGTTCCGCAGGGCACGCCTTACTGGAGCCTCTGACCGCACCGCACCATGGCTGATCCCGTCGCAATTTCCCCTGCCGTCAGGGAGAAAACGCTTACCAGCCGCCGAAATGCGCCCTCTCAAAGCCGGACATCCCTTGTAAATCAGTAATTTGGCTCCGATTTGGCCGGCCCTGTCGGCAGCGGAATTTTGGGCGTCGGCAGCGGAATGGCAGGGGAATTCGGCGGCACCGCCGCTTCCTTGTCTATCTCGCATCATAGCCCGAACCGTCGCCGCCGCGTTCGGCCCCGGCAATTTTGGTGAAAGGCCTCATTCATTGGCATGGATCTCTTTCGTCCGGCTCGAGCTGGTTGCCCATGGTCCCGCATCGTGAATGTTAAATTAGCAAATTGCTGTATTTTGTCAATAGGGTTTCGCTTAGCCGTAACACGAGGAAAGAGCCGGCGCCGTGATCGAGGGCGCCGGTAGCCCGCCGCCGGCTGGCGCAGCCCGGCGCGAATTCCTATAGTATGGGTGAGCGTTAGAGCTTTGGCAGGATCGAGGAGCCTCATCAAATGGCAGACGGCACATCTCCGGTACCGACGGCCCCCGCGGAAGCGATGACCCCCTCGGGCATCAACCACCTGGTCATTAACGTGCGGGACATCGAGGAATCGCACCGGTTCTGGACCGAGATCCTCGGCTTCAAGCAGGTCGGCGTGTCGCTGCGGCGCAACGGCAAGATGCGCTTTTACAGCGGCGACCATGGCGGGCAGATGAACCACCACGACATCGCGCTCTGCGA
>WNFT01006382.1_pt1 | contig 10380 bp, 10 predicted proteins | sample 5400191 | NCBI WGS metagenome assembly WNFT01 (sample SAMN13153359, study PRJNA577476) | soil metagenome | isolation source: 80 cm saprolite under Madrone tree | place: USA:California | collected 2016-06-14 | reverse complement strand
TGGCGAGTTGGTTCCGCCCCAAGATGAAGCTCGACCCGAAAGCAAATGACAGAGTTCGAAGCAGTTGGCGTCTTAGAAAAAGCATCCCATCCTCCTTCCGAGAAGAGCCCGGCCCGAGGTACGATACCTGCGCAAACGGGTTCTGGGAAGCGTAAAGACGAGGTTCTGGGCGATTTGTCGGCATCTCGGAAGTTAACCTCGGAACTGATTTGCCTGGTGTCTGGCCTTGAATTGGCGCTTCGGAATGGAAAAACAGTTCCTCCGCCCTTTCGCCTTGTCTTCGCTGACGAATTTCCTGCATGCAAAGGGGATAACTGCCTGCTCACAATAAACTTTGGGTTCGTTGACTTGCCTTTTTCCCGCCTGTTAGCGTTACGGTGTAGCTCTGCGGCTACTCCAGATGCCGCAGCAAACCGAGGAGAAAGTCCCGGGCAAACTCCAGGGGGAGATTTGTCCCCGTTCGCGCATGGCCTATAACAAGAGCAAGTATGTCGAAGCCGCGCAAAAGCTGCTGAACCAGGGCAAGGTCGCCCAGGCCATAGCTGAATACCAGAATATTTTGAAGTACGAGCCTCGCGATCAGGTCACCTTGATGACCATCGGCGAGCTGTACATTCGCCAAGGCGAGACGTTTCAGGCCATCGACTACTTCGAACGCCTCGCGCAGATTTTTGTCGGTGACGGTTTCCTTACAAAGGCCATCGCCGTTTACAAACGCATCGCCAAGCTCGCTCCCGAAGAGATCCGCCCGCTGGAAAAGCTGGCCGACCTCTACGTGCAGCAGGGCGTAATGAGCGAGGCCCGGCCACTGTTCCTCCAACTAGCGGAGATTCACCTCAAGAACCATCGCCAGCCGGAAGCCGTCAGCCTGCTGAAAAAACTTCTGCTCGCTGAGCCGGATAATCTCCGTATCCAAATTCGTCTGGCCGATTTGTATCAGGCCATGGGCCAGACGCGAGACTCCATCGATGCGTACGTCTCCGCCTCCCAGCGCGCCCTCGCACGCGGTGATCAGGCCGAGAGTGAAAAGCTTGCGGACAAAGCTCTGAAGCTCGAGCCCGGCAATCTTCCCGCAGCCATCGTAAAAGCCCGTTCTTATTCGTCACAAGGCAATCTCGCCAAGGCCTCCCAGCTTCTCGAGCAGGCCGCCGATCTCGAAAAGGGCGGCGAGCAGACCGAACTCCTTCTCGATCTTTATCTCAAGAACTCCGATTGGGACCAGGCCTCGGCCCTCGCGCACCGCGTATTCGAAGCGGATGAGAAAAATTTTGGGCCCATGCAAAGAGTGATCGAAGCGCTGCTGCAATCCGGCAATGCTGAAAAAGCCATGGCCATTCTGGAGAAGTCGCGGCTACCCATGATCGATGCCGGCGAGCACGAGGTCGTCGGAAAATTGCTCAACGAGCTTGTTACCAGCATGCCTGAGCGCATCGAACCGCTCGAGTGGCTCGTGGAACTCTATGGCCGCACCAGCGATTCCTTCCGCTTGCCCGACGCGCTGGCGCGCCTGGGAGATGCCCTGGCCGCCGCTCACCAGTGGGAGGAGGCAAAGAAGACTTTCGAACAGCTCCTCGAGAAGGAACCTGAGAGCGATTCCGCCAAGCGCAGGCTCAATGGCGTGCTCCGCAAGATGGGACTCTTGGCGCCGGGAGAAGCGGAGGAGTTTCCCGAGGAAAACTTGCGGGCGGATATTCCCAAGCCGCCTGCGCCCAAGCTCCCTGTCGAGGAAGAAGAATCGGCTCCGGAAGTTCCCGTCAAGCCGGCGATGGTTTCCAAAGAGCCCGTGCTTGACGAAGAAACGCAAAAATTCATTGCCCAGTCGCTCACCGATGTGGACCTCTTCGCCAGCTACGGACTTACCCAGAAAGCCATCGGCTTGCTCGAGGCTATCCTGCGTCGCGCGCCGCGTCACACTCCGACGCTTGAAAAACTGCTCGACTTTGTGCTGGGCGCAGGCGACGACCGGCGCACCGCCGAGCTTGCCGCCCAACTCGAGCAGATCCACACCGAAACGGGCGACAAACGCAGCGCCGAAAGATTCGGGGAATTGCGCCGCCGCTTCCAGCGTGCTGCTGGTTTGACTGACGAAGAATTGGTAGCCGCTGTGCCAGTGGCAGGACCTGCCGCGGCAGAATTTGCGGAACCAGAGCCCATGGCTGCTACCATACCCGAAATTGCCGCAGTGCCCGTGCCGCAAGGGCCGGCGCCTCCCGCAGTGCCCGTTAGTGCCGCTCCTGTTGGTGTGCCGGGCCCTGCCGAGCCAGTTAAGGCCAGCGCCGCTCCCACGCCTGCGGACGTGCAGGAAGTCGATTTGTCTGACGAATGGGCGACCCTGCTCGAGGAGACGCGTCCCACCGAGCCAGCGGTGAAGGCTTCCGCTTCTGCGCCAGCCAAGCCCGCGGCCGCACCCGCCGGTCCTGCCGAACCTGGGCACTTGGAAGAGTTCCACATTAGCGAGGAAGCCCCGCTTGTTCCCCTGGAGGAAGTAGCCGCCGACGCTCCCGCAATTCCGCTTGAGCCGGCGCCCGTCGCCGAAATTCCGCCAAAGACGCCCGCATCAGCCAAGCCTAAAGCTCCGCAGAAACCTCCTGAGACCAGCGAGCCCGAATTCGAATTGGAACAAGAATATGAGCTCGTGCTTGACGCCGAGCCTATCGTGCCGGCGTACGATCAGAAGCCACCAGGAAAACCGCTTGCCCCTCCTCGCCAGCCGGAACCGGTCGCGCAAAACGCCGCCGCAGCTCCGCCCCCAGGCAGCAGTTTTGCCTCCGATCAGTTCTTGGCCGATCTTGCCAACGAAATCGATCAGCTCGGCATTGGTGGGCTGGCGCCTGGATTCTCCGGAAACATGCCGAATGTCCCGCCGCCCTTCGTTTCGAAAGCCGCACCACCCGCGCCGTCTGCCGAGTCCGGTCCGCTCAAAGAAGTTTTTGACGAATTTCGCGCCGAGCTCGGTGAGATGGGCGCGGAGGATGAAGATCTCGAAACACACTACAATCTGGGTATCGCGTTTCGCGAAATGGGGCTCCTCGAGGAAGCCATCAGCGAATTCCAGAAAGTTGCCAAAGCCAGCGATCGCGGCCGCGCCTTCCGCTACACCATGCAGTGCTGCACCCTTCTCGGTCTGGCCTTCATGGAAAAGGGCCAGCCGTCCATCGCCGCCATCTGGTATGAGCGCGCTTTGCAGACCCCCGGGAATGACCCGGAAAGCACGCTCGCCTTGCGGTATGATTTGGGCGTGGCTCAGGAATCCGCGGGCGAGCCGGAAGCGGCACTGAAGAGTTTCTCCCAGGTCTACGCGATGAACATCGACTATCGTGGCGTGGCCGAGCGCATCGCTGCCCTTCAGAAGCCCATCCGCAGATCCTGAAGCTTTCCTGACACGACGGAATTCTGCTGATCCATGAACCGGGTTTATCGCGCACTTCTGGTCGTTCTGGCGTTCGAAATGGGCGCGATGCTCCTCTATCTGCCGTGGTCCGGCTATTGGGAACAAAACTTTTTTCTCAGCCACTATCCTTCGCTGATACCCATCGTGCTTCATCCTTCGTTTCGCGGCGCGGTGAGCGGCGTCGGCGTTTTGGATATCCTTTTGGCCATAGGTTGGATCGGTTCGCGCTCCGGGCCTGAACGTGTTCCGCCTCATTAACTTGCATCGTGGCGTGCTCCTCTGTTACGTCACGGACCGCCGCAGCCTCTCCGCCTTCGAATCCGCCGAGCACCAGGAACTCTCCTCGTTCGAATCCGCAGGGGAGCGGGAAATGCTCTTGCGCAAAATCGAAGCCGCTTCCGCTGCCGGCGTCGATTGGATTCAGATTCGCGAGAAAGATCTTTCCGGAAAAGATTGCGCCGCGCTCACGCGGGAAGCTTTGCAACGAGCCGCAAAATCCCAGTCCACCGTCGTCGCAGCCGCCGAACCTGCCGTCACCGAAGCCACCGACGCCGGAGCCGCCGCCGCAAAATTTTCATCAAACAGAATCATGCCGGCGCGGATTTTTGTTAACGACCGACTGGACGTCGCCATCTCCGAGAACGCTGGCGGCGTGCACCTTAGCGAAAAAAGTCTGCCAATCGCGGAAGCAAAACGGCTTGCGCATTCCCAAGCTGGAAGCCTCGATTTTCTGATCGGCGTTTCCTGCCACTCCTTGGAAGATGCGAAATCCGCGGCGGTCGGCGGCGCGGATTATCTTTTTTTTGGACCTGTTTTCGCCACGCCTTCGAAAACGGCATTCGGCGCGCCGCAGGGAATCGAGCTGCTGGCGGAAGTTTGTCGCGTCGTGTCCGTCCCCGTGCTCGCGATCGGCGGCGTTACGCTGGAGAATTTCTCCGCTTGCGTCGCGGCCGGCGCGTCAGGGATCGCGGCCATTCGCCTTTTCCAGGACGCTCGCGACATGCCAGCTCTGGTGCAGGCGTTACGAAAAATTAATCGCTAATCACCGCTGCATTCTTCACTTAGAGTCTGCCCCCAGGCGGCGAAGCAGCCGTATCTGTCCGGCGTGATAAATATCGTGAAAGGCAACGCCGTAGAGTTGGGGCAAGAGTTTCGCGCCCCGCGGAGTGCGCAACACTTTCGCCACGGCCTCGCGCAGGGCGCGGTGTTCGCGCTCCAGCAATTTTTTATCCGCGCTCCACGCGGCATCGGTCAACTTGTCTTTTTCCGGCCGGGCAAAAAAATTGCTGCCTTTCAGTACGAAGGAGCCGCGCTTGCCGCCTTCAATTCTTCGCCGCACGGCATACTTCCAGTACGCGGCATGGAGCGTCACCTCCCAGATGTTGCGGCGGCCCGGTGCGGGACGCCAGGCGGCTTGCTTGGCGGTCACTCCCTTGAGGGATTGCTTGAGATTGGGACCATGCCAGGTTTTTTTCTCGTAGGCTTCGTCGAGCATCGCGAGCACAAGCTTTGCGGAATTCACGGCGGCCTCCTCTTAGGAGAAAGTGGTCAGTGATCAGTTGGCAGTGGTTAGTGTAAGACATTGAGAAGGCTCCGCGGCTGTCTCGTGACAATTCACCGCCACCCCCGGGGGGCTCGGATGTGTGGCAAACACAAGCGTTAGAAACAGGCGTTTTTGGAAGTGTGGCAATCGTTGGACTTACGAGCGAATTTTCGGATGTGTGGCAGGGAAAGGAGTTAGGAGAGAACAGGAAGCACGTTGAAACGTTGAACGTGGGAACGCTGAAAGCTCAGCAACGCCCCCTGGCCCCCGATGTTTTTGTAAAAGATTGAGGCGGCAGGAGTTAGAGGGTGGGGGTCAGCAAAAAGATTGCTGCACTGGAAACGCGGGTTGGGCGGCAAACACGGGAGAGAATGGCACACCATACTTAAGTTGTTAAGCGTTTTGCAGTGAATGGTAGAAAATGAAGATTGAGTGGCTATTAGAGTGAGTGAGTGGTTTCTGTGAAAGCGAGACGAGCAGGAAAGAGTGAGTCATGCCTTCGCAAACTGAATTACGCCTAGAAACAGTTACGAGCAATTGCGAGCACGTTGCTCACATAGTTTCCGTTGGCCGTACCTACATCCAGCCAATATGGCCTTTGAGCCTCGCTGGCTGCCATGGCGCCCAAACGCCAGACTTTTCCATGGTCGGCCCCGGGGCTTGCATTGTAGTCTCGGACAGCCGCCGCGTACTTTCCGAGTCCTCCAATTCCTTGTGAGGCGTAGAAGTTAAGATTAGTCGCCAATTTTCCGCCCGCAATGTTTGCAGCTGCTGATGGGTTGTAAGCAACCGCAATAACAGATGGGGGGTTCCAACGATCGTCAAGTTGAAAGATTCCATGTCCATGCCCGTAATCGCCTGTCATGTTCTGAAAGCCTGTCTCCCTTATGCCAATTGCAGCGAGCAGTTCCGTGGGTATTCCTTGGCTGGCTGCCGCAGCGCCGGAGCTGCTGCCCGTGACTGTGGCGCTGACAGCATGGTTTTCGCCATCGTAAACAAGTGAGTTCTGGCCGTCGTTGGTCATGTTGCCGCTGGCGTCATAAGTGGCGGAGACTCCGTTCACGCTGGCAACGCGATTGGTGACCGGCGACGATTGATAGATGGGGGCATCGCGAACGCCGGGGCAACTTGCCCGTGGTAGAATGGCAGGTGCGAGGCCGTTTTATGCGCTCCTGCCTTGGGTTGTTGGTTCTGCTTGCTGCTTCCGGCGGCCAGCCAGGGTTTACACAAGATTCGACCGGGAGCACGCATCCAGGCAGCGGTCATGTGGTCACTGGCTACGTTCGCCGCGAATACAGCAATACTCCGCTCTCGTCCGCGCAACTGGAAATCCTGTCTTCGGCGGGGCCTGCGGCCAGCACGGCGTTTTCCGGGATGGACGGCGCGTTCCGGTTCGATAATCTTGCCGTCGGCGAGTACTACATCATCGCCAGGTTACGGGGCTACGATACGGTCACCGTCAAATTGGCCGTGATGCAGGCCGACCGGCCCAACGTGATCATCTCCTTGCACAAACAGAGCACCGAAGAGGCGCGTGCTCCCGGCGACGCAATTTCTGCACACCAGTTGAGCGTGCCCGAGAAGGCCCAAAAAGTATTCGAGAAGGGACGCAAGCTGCTGGAAGAGAATGCCCAGCCGGCCAAAGCCATCGCGCAATTCCAGCACGCTATCGAGGAATATCCTTCTTACTATGAGGCCTACGCGGAAATCGGAGTAGTGAACTATCGGCTAAAGCAGTTTCCCGCGGCTGAAGAGGCGCTGAGAAAAGCGGTCGAGATGAGCTCCCATACGTATCCCAAGGCGCTGCTCTTGCTGGCGGGGCTCCTGAATGACGAAGAACGATTTGCGGAGGCTGAGCCGGTCGCGGCGCAGGCGGCCACCATAGACGATTCGGGTTGGCAGAGTCACTTCGAGTTGGCGCGCGCTTTGGCAGGATTGAAGCGCGGGAACGAGGCGGAAACTGCCGCCAAGAAAGCCTACGACTTGAAGCCGGACAATGCGCCGACACTTCTCGTGCTCGCGAATGCGCACCTCCTGCAACAGAACTACGCCGCCGTGGTTGCGGACCTGAACGGCTACCTGCGGTTGGAACCTGACGCTCCTGGTAGCGAGGGCATTCGGCAAAGACGCGATCGCATACAGAACACGTTGCTTGCAACCCCGTCCCACAAGGTGGTTAGTCCGTAGTCCCGCCGGAACTTCAAGATTGAGCCGCGATCCAGGAAACTCACATTCGGAACTTTGCGAGACTCCCACCGCAGGCGGCCAAGAGAAGCTGTTAAATGTCCTAAGTCAAGGGGACGCGCGTGCGAGTGCGAGTCAGCGGGCAGCGCGTTTGGTTTCGCGGGCTGGGATGAAGCCGGAGACCGCTGGCCTATTTTCGCTGCGTTTGCATTTGTAGAGCTGGCGGTCGGCGGACTCGATGAATTCGGTGGCGGTGCCGGCCGTCATCGGGTAGACGCCGAGGATTCCGTCCTCCGGCGATTCGAGACGGCGTTTGGGCGTGGGGAGCCAGGGAATCTCCAGATGAGAATGAGTTGCAAGCCATATAGGACTGAGTTAGTCTTATATTGTGTTGCAAATCATTTGCAAGGAGATCCCTTGGTTTTTTCCAGACGGCTCGTTTTGCCTGGCTTCTTTATGCTTTCCCTGCTCGCAGGATTCTCTCCAACTTCCACGTTTGCTCAAGAGAACCCTTACATTGTCGCCTACGACCACTACCTCGAGGAGCCCGGCAACCTGGAGATCGAGTATTTCTCCACATTTGGGACCCAGCGTGGTGGAAATGACTTCCACGCCTTCTGGGCGGAGTTCGAATACGGTGCTACCGCCTGGTGGACCACGGAGCTCTATCTGGATGGCCAGACAACGTTCCAAGACAGCACCATATTCACGGGTGTCAAGTGGGAGAATCGCTTCCGCCTCCTGAAGCACGAACACTTCATCAATCCTGTCTTTTATTTCGAGTATGAAAACAAGAACGGCGCGGACAAGATCCTCAAAGAGGGTGAAGGTCACGACGTGGAATCGGACTTTCTCGTTTCGAACGCGGTGGCCCGCAAGGACCACATCCATGAAGTGGAGCTGAAGCTTATCCTGTCCAGCACATTTAAGGGGTGGAACTTCACCGAAAACACGCTGGCGGCGAAGGACCTTTCCAATTCACCGTGGGAATTTGGCTATGCCATCGGCGCAAGCCGTCCGCTCGCTCTGAAGGCCTCGGCGAAGCGCTGCACATTCTGTCCCCAAAACTTCATTGGTGGGGTGGAGATGTATGGCGGGCTAGGAGACCGTTACAGTTTTGGCCTTCATGATACTTCGCATTACGCGGCGCCTTTGCTGGCATGGAATTTGCCAACCGGCTGGACCTTGCGGATTTCGCCGGGCTTCGGCCTGAACGACAATAGTCATCGGTTCCTTTTGCGGTGGGGAGTCTCGCGGGAAATAACCGGATTCGGCTCGATGGTGAGCCGGCTCTTTGGAGGCCGCAAATGAAAGCCATTATTGCGGCCCTTGCGGTTTGCACTTCCTTTCTTGGGGTTTCATTTGCTCTGGGGCAAAGCGGGAATTCCGGCAAATCACCCACGGGGGCGGCGCGTCAATACGATCCGGCCATCTACGCGGAGTTGCAAAAGGCGCCGGAAAAAGCGCGCAAGCGCACAAATCCTTTGCAAAAGGATGCGGACGCCGTTGCCGCAGGCGCTATTCTCTTCGAGCAGCACTGCGCCGAGTGTCACGGTGATTCTGCGCAAGGCGGCAAGAAAGGGCCAAACCTCCGCGTCGCGGAAGTGCAGAGCGCCGCGCCTGGCGCGATTTTCTGGGTCTTGACGAATGGCGTGGTTCGAAAAGGAATGCCGGTGTGGTCGAAGCTGCCCGAACCACAGCGCTGGCAGCTCGTCAGTTACCTGAAATCGCTTGGTGGGCAGCAGGCGGAGCCTTCCCGACCCGCGGCGCAGTAGGCGCAGTCTCAACCAGCAGTCACGGAATGGCCTTCGCCGCGTCATTGAGAATCATGGCAAGGCGGATGCCGGCCTGAGCCAAGCGTTCCTCAACTACGGCCCCGGCCACGTCCTGGTAGGTCGAGCCGATAACTTCATGCAGATGAAGCATGCGAGCGCCGATGTCGTTGTTATCCTTGCAAGTGCTTATCGGCACGACCGGCTCCACGGGAATTTTCACCGGAAGCGCGCCGTACGCGGTATCGGCGGCGTGCCGGTGGCCATCCCAGGCCCAGGTTTCCAATTGCATCCCGCCCTGCTGCCATTCGGTAAACGAGCCGGCGAATTGCGCGTCGAGGGTATTCGCGAATTCCAACGGATCCGCGCCTTGCATCTCAAACTCCACGATTTCCGTGTCCCAAATGCCGTGGAGATTGGGCGAGTAGGAACCTCCGGAGGCGTGCGGGTTGCGCTTGAGGTATTTCACAGGTACGCAATTCCCACCGCGATCGGAATTCGTTGTGGTGTGGAGCGGTTGGTGCAAATCCCCTACAAAATGAATGATGAACCGCAGCGCGTCAGCGCGCTTCGTCCCGGGGGACGTTTTGTCTTTCAGAATTGCCACTTGTTGGGTGATGGCTTGCGTCACACAACCCTCGGCTCCGCACGCTGCCGCCACTTGGCTTTGCGTCGCTCCCATCGGGATATCAATGAAATGCCAAGGTGCGGTCTTCGGGTCCCTCGAGCGTTCATCGTCTGGCCATGTCGCAGCATCGGCAAATACATCCGTAATGGCATTCCCGCAAAACCTTTTTAACTGAGGATCGATTGGATTGGTGGCCAGCAGTGCCTGGAACATCAGTTTCGCCTCGGGTGTCAGGTGCTTTTCTGCGAGGAACGCCACCGTCTGGTGCCCTTTGCAACCCCAAGCATAGGCAGAGGGCGTGGAAACGATGCCCGCGAGCGACAGCAGAGCTGGAAGGAGAATCACGGAACGCTTCATAGGAGAACTCCTTTCCGGGATAGTGTCGGGAACGCGAGTACCGTTTCAAGACAGCTATCGACTGCCTGTCGGTGTTCTTTGGTAGCGGGATAGCTTCTCGTCAGGCGCTGAGCCAGCGGCCGATCGGTTTCCAGGATTCGGTATGATCGCAGATCACGCGCAGCGCGGCAGTGATAGGAATGGCCAGAACCAATCCCATGCCGCCCCACACCCAGCCCCAGAAGAGCAGCGCGATAGTGATGGCCACGGCATTCAAGCGCACGCGGCGTCCCACCAGTTGGGGCGCCAGCAGATTAATCGCCAAAACGTGGATAGTGGTCAGCGTCGCCGCAATCAGCGCGAACTGCGCAAACGTTCTCCACTTCGCCAGCGCAATGATAAACGCGGGCAGCCAGGCCAGCACCGCCCCGATGTACGGCACCATGTACAGGAGTCCCGACGCGATGCCCGTAAGGATGGGATACTCCATGCCGATGATCCAGAAGAATAGACTGCTCGTCGCGAT
>WNFT01006381.1_pt1 | contig 10381 bp, 8 predicted proteins | sample 5400191 | NCBI WGS metagenome assembly WNFT01 (sample SAMN13153359, study PRJNA577476) | soil metagenome | isolation source: 80 cm saprolite under Madrone tree | place: USA:California | collected 2016-06-14 | reverse complement strand
TTCGACCAGTCTCCGGCGCGCTCGCGCCAAGGTGGTGCCAATCGCGCCGCGCGCCAACCCCGTTTGCGCGGCGATCTCGTCGTACGACATCCCGGCATCCCAAAGGAGCAATGCTTCGCGGTCCCGGGGCGTCAGCTGCTCGAGCGCCGCGCGGACGCGCACCGCGTCCGTCGCGGCATCGATCTCTTCTTCCGGCGAGGTGTGAACCGCGTCCGGCTCACTCTTCAGCAGCGTGAGGTGCCGCTTTTCGCGCGCCGCCCGCCGCGCTTCGTCACGTGCCATGTTGGCCGCCACCACAAAGAGCCATCCCCGCGTATTCTCGGGCCGATGTACGAGCGCGCGCGCAAACGCTTCTTGCGCGAGATCCTCCGCGCGCTCGGCGTCCCAGACCTTTCGGTACAGGAAGCGCACGAGCGCGGGATAGGTGTTGCGATACACTTCGGCGATGTCTTCGGGCACTCGGGTCTCAACTCCGGAATTCGCGCACCAGTCGCTCTAGCTCGCCTGGCAACCAGCGAGTCTTCCCACCCGCTCCAATCTTGATGCTGGCGTGCCGCCCGGCCACCAGAACCGCCGGCTCGAGCGCAGCTGCCTCCCGCAGGTCGGGGAGGGTCTGCAGCAGCGCGAAGTAGGCGTCGCTATACGGAGCGATGCTGACCACGTGCAGCGAGTCGCCGTGACCGAGGTCGGTCCACGTGCTGTCGCGCATGATGAAGAGCCGGCCGCCGATGCGCTGCGTCGGGTTGATCCCCGAGCGGGCGCGGCGCATTTCATCCAGCGCGGAGGCATTCGCGGTCCCGGTAACCACGACCTCCTCGAGGCGCACCGCATCGGCCATCGATTTCTCCTGCGCGGCGCGACCGACAGACCCCGCGCCGGCTTGATTCGCGGGTGTCGGGGCCGGAGCCCGCATGACGCTATCTGCGGCCCGCTGACGCAGCGCGACGTTCGGCTCCTGAACCAGGTAGGACGTGTACTCGGTCAGAATTCCGTACCGCAGCGCAAGTTGTTTCAGGGCGTTCATGACTTCTTGCGTCTGGCCATGCAAGCGGATCTCGCGCGACAGCGCGCCCGCTTTGCGCGCGGCCCAGAGCTGCTCGATGTAGCGGGCGTCAGCGTTCTCGCGATCACCGAATGTCGTACGGAACTCCTCTTGGCGGCCGTTGCGTCGGCCCTGAACGGTCACGGACTGCTCCCCGCTCCCTGCTCCCCGGTACCGGCCCAGCACCACCATCTCATCGCCGGCAAACAGGTCCGGCAGGTTCCCGGGTTGCATGTCGTACAGCTCAAACCCTGAACCCGCCGAGATCGTGACGTCGGTGAGCACTGGGCTGGCGACTTTGGCCGCCAACGCGCCGACGGCGCGCTCGATGTTCTCGCCCGGCCGGATGTATTCGGTCGTACCCCGCGCGCGCTCGGTCAGCCGGTCGAGCAGATACGTGTTCACGTCGTCGCCGACGCCGAACGAAAAGACCCGGAACTTGCCCCGGCCCTGCTCAGCGCTCTGGGCAATCCGTTCGGGGTCGGTCTCGCCGGTGCTCGCCTGGCCGTCGGTCAGGAACACCACGACGCCCAGCGACTGCTCGGCTGGCGCCTGCGCGAACGCTTCCGTGAGCGCGCCGGCGATGTTCGTTCCGCCCTCCGCGTCGAGACCACGAATCCAGCTCTCCGCGTCGCGACGGGCATCGGTTGTGTAGGCGGTCCAGCCTTCCGCGTAGCGGCGCACGCCGCCCGAGAATGCGACCAACCGGAACCGGTCACCTTCGCGCAGCGAGCCGAGGAGCTGAATCAGCGCGGAGCGGGCCTGCTGGATCTTCTCGCCCGACATCGAGCCCGACACGTCGATCACGGCGACGAGGTCACGACGTAACGCCGCCGCATCAGCGGCCGCGCCGGGCGCGAGCAACAGCATGAAATAGCCGTCCTCGCCGATGGGATGATGGGGAATGAGCGAGAGGCCAATCAGTCCGCGGGCGAGCGGCAGCAACAGCTCGAAGTCCCCACCGGCGGCGTTGTCGCCGAGTGACACCTCGAGGTGGTTGTCGCGGCGCGTGACCTGAACCTGATGGGTCGGCGAATACGGATCGCCGAAGCGCGCGGCGCTGTCGACTTCCAGACGGAAGGAGCGCGGGGCGTTTTGACGGTTGCGGTCGCCGAGGTAGCGGAACCGCCAGGCATCGCCGGCGCGGTCGAGGAGCTGCGTGTACTTGAGCGTGATCTTCCGCGTTTCGCCCGGCGCGATGGGGAAGACGCGCGCGCGGATCAACCCTTGCCCCGCAAGCTCGATCAGCGCTGGATCGCGTTTCTGGCGCACGATGGCTTCGTAGATGGACCGCGCCTGCGCCGCATCCATCGCCTCGCCGCGCAATTCCTGATCGCCCTGCCAGAGGGAGTAGCTCGAGAACACCGCCTCGCCCGGCAGAGGGAAATGGTACATCCCCTCGTCGAGGACGGGGCCGTTGTTGCGGAACCACTCTTCCACCGTCACGCGGGCTACACGTCCGCTGATGCTGACTTGCACGGCGCTGCGGAGACGCTCGATGCGCCCATTGTTCTGGGGAACGGGGCGAACGGGATCGATCCAGCCCTGGGCGAGGATCGGGGACGAAAGGGCGCCAAGGAGGGCGGCCGCCCCCAGCACACGCGAGACCTGCATGGTGGACTCCGGTGAAGGACGCCATGAGAGACGGGCATCCTTCCGAAGCGTGCACACCGCGTGCTTAGGCTAGCCTACGGCGCACTGATTGGGGCCGGACTCCAGGACATCGATGTCTGGCTCCGTGAGGCTGACGAGGCCGAGGTTTGCTTCCTTAATTGTGCGATAGGCGTCTGGAAAGCTGGCAGTGTGATCTGTGACCCACTGGAGGAACTGGCGTTCGTCCTGGATGGCGGCGGCGGCATTAGTGGCGCTGATCACGTCGAAGCGCGCGGCGATCGCGCGGTCAGCGCGCCGCTCGAACTCGCTCGCATAATGGGCCGGGAGCACCAGCAGCTCGCCCGGCCACGACTGCCGCGCGCGCTCCAGGGAGTGCCAGACGAGCTTGGCCCACGATTCCGAAAGTCCGGCGAGATCGGGCCGGCCCACCGACTTCACGAACAGGAAATCGCCGGTGAGCGCGAGGCCATCGTCGGCCAGCAGCGCCACGCTGCCGAGGGTGTGGCCGGGCACGTGGGCCGCGCGCAGCGTGGCGCGCCCAAACGCGATCGTGTCGCCGTCGCTCAGCGCCTGGTACGTGAGTTTGCCCGGTGTCTGATCATAGGGAGAAACGGCATCGTCGGGATGCAGGAAATACGGAACCTGCCAGCGGGCCGCCGCCGCGCGTGCGCCGCTGACGTAGTCGGCATGAATGTGCGTATCGACGACGGCCGCGGGCGTCGCGCCCAGCTCCTTCAACAGCACGTCGTAGCGCTCCAGGTGCCGGCCCGGATCGACGACGACGGCGTCCCCGTCGCTCACCAGCACGTAACTGAGCGCCCCCTTCCCGACGCGATCGAGCTGCACCACATGCGACAGCGAAGGGGTGGGAGACAGCCGGCGGGCGACGTATACCGTTTCCCAGGCGGCCATCCCGCCGATGACCGAGTAGGCCTCGTAGCCTCTCTCACGCAGAAACGCCGTCGCCTGCTGGCTCGAGTTGCCATGACCGCAGACGACGGCGATCGGTCGCGCGGTATCCAGATGGAGCGCACCGAGGTCGGGGAGCGCGAAGAGCTTGGAGTTCGGATGGGCATGAAAGTCGAGCTCCGACCCGAGGACAATGTGGCCGCGGTCGACTTTATCGGGTGCCCGCACGTCGAGTACCTGCAGTGCTTCCCCGCGGTCGAGTCGCTCGGCGAGCTCCTGCGGCGGAATTTGGGGGAGGGAAGGGTCCGGCATGGCGGTAGTGTCGTCCCGGCCGACCGAAAACGCAACGCCCCGTTGCCTGGGAGCCGCTACTTGAGGGGCATCGTGACGCCCATCATCAAACCCAAGACGTTCGTTGGATCGAAAAGCAAGTCGGTGTTGCGGCCGAACATCGTATAGTTCAGCTCCACACGGGCGCCCAACGCGCCTGGCAAGGCAAGCCGGTATCCCCAGCCCACGTTGAGGCCGGTGCGGGTTGCCGCGTTCACGCCCGTGGACTTGAAGTACTGGAGATTGCCGCCCACCCCCCCGTACCATCCGCCGTGCACGGCGTAATCCACACGTGCCGAGAAATTGCCGGCGAAGTTTGTCTGCCCGCTTCCCTGGACGCGGTGAATATCGAGCCCCGGTTCGATCGCCACTTTGTCTGTGACGGGAATGATGGCGAATACCGTGGGCGGAAGCGTCACTGCCCCGAAGCCGGGAACGATGCTCCCAATGGTGTTCGCGAAGGCACCGCCGTAGCCGGGAAACGCCAGCGCCGTCACCGATCCTGCGCCGATCAGGTGAACGTTGGCGTAGCCACCCGCAATGCCCAATTGGGCGGTCCACGCGCGGCGTGATGGTGCGGGCGAGGCGGTGCGCGCGGTCCGGGTCCGGCCTGTCGCGGTCGATACGCCCAGGAGCACCGAGTACAGGTCCATCGGGGGCGCATTGTCAGCCTTGCCGGTGAACGTCGTGCGCACTTCCACTCGGCCGTTCAGCCGGCCCGATAAGGCGTAGCGATAGCCGAGCGCGGCCTGGAGGCCGAGCTGCGTTTCGTTGGCGACGCCGTTGAGGTAGGTGAGCGTCGCTCCGGCCGCACCATACGCACGCCGGGTCAGCGCGTAATCACCCCGCACGCCCAAGTGCACCGCGCTGATGGTTGCGCCGAAACTGAACTGCGATGCGGCGAAATCCGTTTCCACCGCCAGTTTCTGTGACGCCGGGATGATGGCGTAGAGGCCAGCGGCTGTTGGGACGAGCGTTCCCAAATTGAAGCCGGGAACGCTGAAGACGTCAGTCGGGTCGCCGTGCGATCCGGCGAACACGAGGCGGGTCCAGCCGCCCTGCATACCGAACTCCGTTTGCCAGGACCGTTGCGCCCGCGCGTTCGTGGTAATGGCCGCGAGGAACGCGAGGATTGCGAACGTGCGTTGCACGGAATTCCTCCAGCAGTGGTGGGTGGGAAAAAGGCGCCCCAATATTGGAGTTACGCTCGGAAACGCAACGTTCGGGAGTCCCCCTACTTTAGAGGACTCCCGTTTTGTGGTCCCCCTTCTATATTGACCGCTATTGTGAAACAGTTCACAAGCGATCCCAGCCGTCATATCAGGCCCTACCTCGCCCACGTCCGGAGGATTCCCGCAATGCGCTTCGCTTTGCTCACGACCGTCGTCGCCATCGGCGCCCTCGCCTGTTCCAAGGGCGAGCAGAACCAGACTCAAACGCAGACTCCGCCCCCCGCGCCCCCCGCGGCGCCAGCGGGAGCCGCAGCCGCGACCGGCCCCGTGGTCGAAGTCAAGATGACCGGCAACGGCAGCACCCGCGCGGCCTTCGAGCCGAACACGGTCACGATCCCCGCCGGCGCGACCGTCCGCTTTACCAACGTGGCGGGTGGACCGCACAACATCACGTTCTGGTCGGATTCTGTCCCGGCCGGCGGCGCGGCGGCACTCAACGCCGGCATGAAGAACACCGTCGACAATCTCTCGGGGCCGTTCCTGACCCAGCCGAACGAGACGTACGAGGTGTCGTTCGCGGGCGCGCCCAAGGGGACCTACAAGGGCTTTTGTACGCCGCACCTGACCCTCGGCATGAAGATCACCATCAAGGTCGAGTAGTGGCGGTATTGACGGCGAACGTCAGCGGCCCCGGTGGATGCCGGGGCCGCTTTCTTGTCTTACATTCGTCGGCAGGATGAGAGCGGTTCTAGTGCTCATTGATGGCGCCCGCGTCGATGTGCTGCGGGACCTGCTCGACCGCGGTGACCTTCCGAATCTTTCTCGTTGGGTCATCGAGCGCGGCGGACTCACGACCGGCACGACGGTGTTCCCCTCGACCACGGGCGTCGCCTACATCCCGTTCCTGTTCGGGCGGTATCCCGGGAGCGTGGGCATACCCGGTATTCGGTGGCTCGATCGTCGTGGCGCCGCCGGCGGCTGGCGGGAGCAATGGCTCGCCGCCCGCAGCTACTGCGGGGTCCAGGGCGGCTGGTTGAATGCCGATATCACGCCCGCGCCCTCGCTGTTCGACCTCGTCCCGCAGAGCATCGCGATCTGCACGCCGCTCACCCGGGGCCTGGGTCCGAGGGGCAACCGCATCGCCGTCCGTCGGGCCGTGCTGGGGTCCGCCGCACACTACTTCGGGACCTATCCGGCACTCGATCGGGCCATCGCGCGAGCCTGGTTGGACGCCGCCCTGGAATCGTGGCGCTTCCTCTTCGTCGTCTTCCCCGGCGTCGATGGGATCTCGCACCTCAAACACCCGCGGCATCCGGCGGTACTCGAGAGCTATCGGCTGGTCGATCGCGCGCTGGGCGCCTTCGTCGCGCGCGTCCAGCAGCGTGGCGCTGAGCTACCCGAATTCTTCGTGGTGTCCGATCACGGGATGACGGCGATGCGCGAGCATTGCGACGCGGCGACGCTCCTCGAGGAGAGTGGCGTTCGCACGCTGCGACACCCCGTTCACGTCTGGCGCCGGCGTGCCCGCGCCGCGACGATGGTGTCGGGCAACGCCAGCGTCCAGCTCTATTTCCATCCGCGCTCGGGTCGCGAGCGGCCGCTGACCGAGCCGGAGATTCCAGCGGCGATCCTGGAGCGCCTGCTGGCATTGCCGGCGGTGCAGCTCGCCGCCTGTCGGGGCGGGGGCGACGCCGGTGGTGTGGTCGTCCGAACCCACAAGGCCCGCGCGCGGTTAACTGAGGTGCTGGGCGTGATTCGGTACCAGCCCGAGACTGGTGATCCCCTGGGGCTGGGAGGCTACGTAGAACTCGACGACCGCGACCTTCTCGCACGCACCCGGGAGACCGCCGTGCCCGACGCCCCCCGCCAGCTGTTGCAGCTGTTTCAGACCGTCCGAGCCGGCGATCTCGTTCTGGCGGCGGCGCCGGGCGCCGACTTCCGGGGTCCGTGGGAAGTTCCCGAGCACCGGGCGGGACACGGCAGCCTCATAGCGGAACATATGGAGGTGCCAATCGCCGCCAGCGTGGCTCTTCCGCAGGCGGCCATCCGTACTGTAGATCTGATGCCGACGATATTGGAGCGCCTCGACGTCACCGCCCCATCCGGTCTCGTTCTCGATGGCGTTCCCTTTTCCAAAATCGCTGCAGTGCCGGAACCGTTGGTTCGGTGAGGGAACCGATGCCTCCACGTGTCTTCGTGGTCGTAGCCGCGCTCCGTCTGGCCGCCGCTGTGTACGCCGCGAGCGCCGTCCCCGTGCCTCCGCCCGCTCCAAGAGGGGATTGGAGCGCGCTCGAGCGCACGACCATCACGCCGACCGCCCGTCGCAATGAGCTGTTGCTGGAGCTGCCGCCGGTCGACTTGCCGGCGGGCACGGTCGTGGATGAGCCGGCGTCGGTCGGGGAGTTCCCTGTAAACGGATCGATCTACGCGCTCCACGCCGAGCTTGTGGACGAGACCGGCCGGCGGCTGCCCACGGAGCTGTTGCATCACATGAACGTGATGGATCCGGGCGAGCGCGAGCTGTTCCTCCCGATTTCCCGGCGCATTCTGGCGTCGGGCATGGAAACGGGGGAAATCCGCTTCCCTTGGCTGTTGTTTGGTGCGCGCGTTCGCGCGGGCGAGCGCATTCTCGCCAATGCGATGATCCACAATCCGACGGCGGTGGGATATCGGGGCGTTCGGGTCCGGTTGGTCCTGAGCTACGTGCCCGAGCATCGGCCGTGGCCGCTGTTTTCCGTAATGCCCTGGCAGCTCGACGTCGCGTTTCCGGTGGGAGACAAGTCATTTGACCTGCCGCCGGGCCGCAGTGAGCGCTCCTATGAAGGAAGCCCGGCGGTCAAGGGAAAGCTGGTCGTCATCGGCGGGCACATGCACCAGTACGGCCGCACGATCGAATTCTGGGACGTGACGACCGGCAAACGGCTGTGGCATGGAGAGCCCGCATCGGTGCGGCCCGGGGAGCCCGGCGCGGTACCGATCGCGAAGCTCTACAGCGCCACGGGGCTCGGTCTGCGGATCACGCCCACGCACCGCTACCGCGTGCGCGTGATCTACGAGAACCCCACGGGACACGTGGTTCCCAACGGCGGGATGGGCGTGGTGGGCGGTCTCTTCATGCCCGATCACAAAGCGGTGTGGCCGGCGACCGCGACCAGCGATCCGCTCTATCAGCAGGACCTGCGCCACTTCATGGGATCTGTGGGGAAACCGGCGGTGAGCATGCCGATGTCCCACACGCATATGGACCACTAGACGCTGCTGCCGGACTCCACCCCGTAATCGCCGACCGGCACGCGCTGCGGCGCGGTCGCCTCCGCGGTCTGCATGATCCCGAGCATCAGCGCGGCCACCATCAACCCGGCCAGCGCGTCCACCGCGTAATGGAACTGCCCATACACCACCGCCAGAATGAGTCCGGCGGTGAAGGGCAGGAGCACGAGTCCGAGGGCGCGCCAATAGCGCAGCGCCATGCCGGTCGCGACGACGGACGCCGCGACGTGCGATGACGGGAACGCCGCGCCCCAGGAGTCTCCCCGATCCAGCAGCCAGGCGGCAAAGCGCGCCGGCCCGACTTCGGTCGCGATGTTGTGCGCGCCGTCGAATGCATAGCGCGGTCCCGCAACCGGGAAGAACAGGAAGACCACGTAACAGAAGTAGAAGGTCGCCATGACGGCGAAGATCGTGTGGCGCGACGCGTCGCGGCGGCCCGCCATCCAGAGCGCGAAGGGCGAGGCATAGAGGATCGGGTAGTAGGCGAGATAGCAGGCGTGCAGAATCCACGACAGCACGGCATTGGGTGACTCGCGAATCCACCGATAGGAGATCTGGGAGCCGAAGACCCACGTCTCGAGCCGCTGGATGAGCAGATCGTTCTGGAAGCCGGCGCTCAGCGTGAGGATACCGATCTCGCCGTACAGGGCGGGGAGCAGCAGCATAGGATACCAGTCACCCAGGAACCGGCCGACGGGTCCGGTCGTGCGGGCCCGCGGCGCGAGCAGCACCAGCGCAGCGATCAGCGCGTGCGCGCTGAGCACCCAGGCCCACCCGCGGATGCCGTCTCCGCGGAATGAGAGCAGCACGGCGCCCGTCGCGACGACGACATAGGCTCCCGTCGCGAGATCGATCACTGTAAACCCACGCCACAGCGTCTTCACAGCCATCCCACCTCCCGATACCAATTCGCGGCCCGGCGCAGTCCGGTTTCGAGCTCGATTGCCGCCCGCCAACCGGTGTCTCGCGTGAGGGCGTCGCCTCGGCAGGTCCACGCCGGCGCCAGGTACTCGTGGCCCTTATCGGCCGACAGCAAGGTGGCGCGGCCCGCCAGATGCGCAAGGGTGCCGGTCACCCAGAGCACCCCGCGCACCACGAGCGGAGGCATGGGGATGACCCGCGGATGGGTACCGACCGCGTCCCCGACCCGGCGCACGAAGTCGCGGCTCGTGATGGGTACCGGATGGGTCGCGAAATAGACGCGCCGCGCGGTCGCCTCGGTCACCCCGGCGGCGATCAATGCCTGCGCGAGATCCTCGGCATGAATGACGGACAATTCTTGCGATCCGTCACCGAACACGGGGACGATACCGCGCCGGGCCAGCCGAAAAACCGTGAGCGTCCCGCGATCCCACTCTCCGTACACCACCGGCGGCCGCACGATCGTCCATTCCATCGGCATCGCCCGCACGAACAGCTCCGCCGCGAGCTTCGAGCGTCCGTAATCGGTGATGGGAGCAGGCGGCCGCTCCTCGTCGATCGGGTGGCCGGGCGTCGTAGGACCGGCGACAGCGAGAGACGAGACGTGCACGAAGCGTCGGACGCCCGCATCCCGCGCCGCTTCCAGCACATTGGCCGTGCCGTCGCAGTTGGTCGCCATAAACTCCGCGGGACTCCTGGCCACGATTTTTCCCGCGACATGATAGACTAGCTCGGCACCGGCGCAGCCTTCGCGGAGCGCGGCCGCATTGTCGAGATCGCCCGACACCAGGCGCACATCGCGCCCCCACCCGAGCTGCTCGGCCAGCGCCGGGCGGCGCACCAGCGCGGCGACGGCATCACCGCGCGCGCGCAGCGCCTTGACCAGGTGAGCACCGACGAAGCCGGTGCCCCCGGTCACAAAGACGTTCACAGCGCCTTGTCGTAGACCCGGTAGGTTTTCGAGACTTCGAATCCAAGCTGCAGCGCGGCCTTGGTCATCGGTCCGTTGTCTTCCAAGATCCACCCGCCTTCGCCGTTCGGCATGCCGTGTTTGACGCAGGCCTGCCAGACCCAGTCGTACAGCGTTCCGTCGATCCCTTTGCCGCGCAATTCCGGGACGACG
>WNFT01006379.1_pt1 | contig 10382 bp, 6 predicted proteins | sample 5400191 | NCBI WGS metagenome assembly WNFT01 (sample SAMN13153359, study PRJNA577476) | soil metagenome | isolation source: 80 cm saprolite under Madrone tree | place: USA:California | collected 2016-06-14 | reverse complement strand
CGCGCGAGCCGCCGGTAGTAGGCCTCGCCGTGCAGCTGGAAGATCGCCGCCAGCGGAAGCCCGGCATCCTTCTCCACCAGCGCGTCCAACTCGACGAACGAGACCCCGAGGCGACTCGCGAGCGCTCGACCAATGGTGGTCTTGCCCGCGCCGCGCAACCCGACGAGCGCAACGATCCGCCGATCCGTTCGCTCGTGCTGCGCCGAGAACAGCAGCTCGCCAGCCGATGAGCCCAAGGCGCGTGCGACATCCTGCAGCCGCGCCACCGAGATGTTCCCCTGCCCGGACTCCAGCTCGGCAAGGAAGCGCTCGGAGACGCCGCTGCGCCCGGCCAGCTCGCGCCGGCTGAGGCCGCGTTCATCCCTGAGGCTACGCACCGCGGCGCCGACTGCGGTAAGGAGGACTTGGTGTTCTCGAGTCATCTATTTGCACTATATTGCATCAAGGTACGAATCTACAAGCAATATAGTGCTTGCATCCGCGAGGGGATTGCGCTACCTTCTCGCGCCGATGGATACGAGCGCCGCCGCCCCGAAGCTGTCGTTCGACACGAACCCCTCGAAGTACCGCCATTGGACCCTCGCCATCGAGGGGGAGATCGCGCGGCTGACGATGAAGGTCGAGCCGTTCGGCGGCGCGAAGAGCGAGATCGAGCTCAAGAGCAACAGCTACGACATGAGCGTCGACATCGAGCTGGCCGACGCCATCCAGCGGCTGCGTTTCGAGCATCCCGGCGTGAAGTGCTGCGTGATCACCAGCGCGCACGACAAGATCTTCTGCGCCGGCGCCAACATCTACATGCTCGCCTCGAGCACGCATCCCTTCAAGGTCAACTTCTGCAAGTACACCAACGAGACGCGCCTGGCGATCGAGGACGCCTCGCAGAACAGCGGCATCCGCTTCCTCGCCGCCTGCAACGGAGCGACTGCCGGCGGCGGTTACGAGCTGGCGCTGGCGTGCGACGAGATCGTCCTGATCGACGACGGGTCTTCCACTGTGGCCCTGCCGGAAGTGCCGCTGCTCGGCGTGTTGCCCGGCACCGGCGGGCTCACCCGGGTGGTGGACAAGCGCAAGGTGCGGCGCGATCTCGCGGACGCCTTCTCCACGCTGGCGGAGGGCGTGAAGGGCAAGCGCGCCGTCGAGTGGGGCCTGGTGGATGCCGTGGTCCCACGGAGCAAGTTCGCCGACACCATCGCGCAGCGAGCTCGCGATCTCGCCGTCAAGGCGCCCGACGTCTCCCGGGGCAAACCGGTGAAGCTGGATCCCATCGGTGAGTACCGGCACCTCTCCCTCGAGGTGGACGAGAAGTCGCGGATCGCGGATCTGACGGTGCGCGGTCCGGCGGACGCGAAGCGGGTCGACGATGCCTCGTTCTGGCCGCTGCGCATGGCCCGCGAGCTGGACCATGCCCTTCTCCGCCTCCGCTTCGAGCACGAAAACGTCGGCCTCGTGCTGCTGCGGACCGAAGGCGACCGCAAGGTGGCGCACGAGATCGGCGAGCTGCTCACGTCCGACGACGGCTTCATCCGCGAAGTGCGGCTGAACCTCGCGCGGGTGCTCCGGCGGATGGACGTCACCGCCCGCAGCTTCTTCGCCGTCGTCGATCAGCGTTCCTGCTTCAGCGGGCCCCTGTTCGAGCTGCTGCTCGCCTGCGACCGCGCGTACGTGCTCGACGCGGACGGAGTGGAAGTCTGGCCGGGCTCGCTCTCCTCGGGCGCCCTGCCCGGCTGGAACGGGATCTCGCGCCTGCAGACGCGCTTCCTCGGCGATCCGCAGCGCGCGCAGAAGGTGTTGGCGGCCGCCAAGGAGGGACCGATCGACGGCCCTACGGCAGACAAGCTCGGCCTCGCCACCGTGTTCGCCGACGACATCGATTTCGAGGAAGAGCTGCGCGTCGCCGTCGAGGAGCGGGCTTCGCTGAGTCCCGACGCACTGACCGGTATGGAGCAGAACTACCGCTTCGCCGGACCGGAGACGCTCGCGACAAAAATCTTCGGCCGGCTTTCCGCCTGGCAGAACTGGATCTTCATCCGCCCCAACGCGACGGGCGAGCGCGGCGCGCTCACCATGTACGGCAAGCCCGAGCGCCCGCAATTCGACTACCGGAGGACGTAGTGGCCCAGTCTCTCGAGAGCATCCCCAACAACGTCGATCTCGGTTCCGACCGGCGCCTGCAGCGCGCCCTCGAACAGTGGCAGCCGAACTTCCTTTCCTGGTGGAAGGAAGTGGGCCCGGAAGGCTTCCAGGCGCATCGAGTGTACCTGCGCACGGCGATCAGCGTGGAGCCGAACGGCTGGGCGCACTTCGACTTCGTCCGCATGCCGGAATATCGCTGGGGCATCTTCCTCGACCCGAAGCAGGAGCGGAAGATCGGCTTCGGCGACAACGAGGGCCAGCCGGTCTGGGAAGAGGTTCCCGGCGAGCACCGCAACGCGCTCCGCCGCATCATCGTCACCCAGGCCGACACCGAGCCCGCTTCGGTCGAGCAGCAAAGGCAGCTGGGCAAGACCTGCCCCTCGATGTACGACCTGCGCAACATCTTCCAGGTGAACGTCGAAGAAGGACGCCATCTCTGGGCGATGGTCTATCTGCTGCACCGCTACTTCGGCCGCGACGGCCGTGAGGAAGCGGACGAGCTGCTCGCCCGGCGCTCCGGCAGCGGCGACAAGCCGCGCATCCTCAATACCTTCAACGAGCCCATCGACGACTGGCTCAGCTTCTTCATGTTCACGATGTTCACGGACCGCGACGGCAAGTACCAGCTCTCGGCGCTGGCCCAGAGCGGATTCGATCCGCTGGCGCGCACCACCCGCTTCATGCTCACCGAGGAGGCGCACCACATGTTCGTGGGCGAGACCGGCGTCGACCGCGTGGTGCAGCGCTGCGCGGAGCTGATGGCGGCCGGCAAGGACCCGCGCAAGGAGCACGCGGTGCCCTTCGAGCTGATCCAGAAGTACATCAACTTCTGGTTCTCGCTCTCGCTCGATCTCTTCGGCGGCGAGGTTTCCTCCAATGCGGCCGACTTCTTCGCCTCGGGCCTGAAGGGCCGTTTCCGCGAGGACACGCTGGAAGAGCACAAGGCGGTCGGCCGGACCTACCGGATGGAAGTGCCCGAGGCGGGCAAGCTGGTCGAGCAGGAAGTGCCGCTCAGGAACGCGATGAACGAGGTCCTCCGCGACGAGTACGTGAAGGACTGCCAGCGAGGCCTCGATCGCTGGAACAAGACCCTGCAGAAGGCCGGCGTGAGGGGAATGACACTGCGCCTGCCGCATCGCCGGTTCCACCGCAGCGTGGGGCCCTGCGCGGGACTGTTCTTCGATCCGGATGGCAAGCTGATCTCCGAAGCGGAGTTCAAGGCCCACGAAGGCGAATGGCTCCCGACCGCGGAGGACCGCGCGTTCGTGAAGTCGCTCATGCATCCCGTGGTGGAGCCCGGGAAAATGGCGTCGTGGGTGGCGGCGCCGGCGAAGGGCGTCAACGGGATGCCGGTCGAGTTCGAATACGTCCGGCCTCCCGACGCTTGACGCTCGCCGCCCGCTACAAGTGGTGCGGCGTACGTTTCGACTTGCCGGTGGGCGGGGGGGCGGCACGGCGATGGGGTGGTGCCAGCGTGGTGCCCTGGATGTTGTTGAACGGCACCGTCTCCGCAAACGTCGGCAGATTGTGCGCGCGCATCTGGGTGGACGCCTCGAACCCCGACGCCAGCTTGATCAGCGTCGGCTCGCTGAAGGCTGTGCCGAAGAAGCTGATGCCCATCGGCACGCCAAACACCATCGACGCCGGCACCTGCACGATGGGGTAGCCCGGACCGGCCGCGAGGCCCGACGTCCCGAAAATAAAGTGGTCACCGAAGACCAGGTCGGTGGCCCAAGCCGGGTTGTCGGTCGCGCTCACCACCGCATCGAGTTGAAACTGGGTGATCGCCGCGTCGATCCCGTTCACGCCCGCGTTGTGGTCGATGGCCAGCGCCTGGTTGTAGGTCAAGCCGCCGAATGCGGGCTGGGGATCGTTGGGCCCTGGCGCGAGCGAATTGCAGAAGTCGAAGATGTCCTGGTTGAAGAACGGCATTTCCTCAGCCGCGTGGGCGTTGTTGAAATCGATCGCGCTCTGCAGGGTGCCTCCTGCTACCGGCACGCCGACGCGGGTGGCGAAGTACGCCGCCACGTCGTTGCGGAAATCGAAGCAGAGGACCAGGAACTCGCCGTCCGCAGATGCGAAAGTGAAGCCTGCGGCGTCGAGGTCGATCACCGTCGCTCCTGCCGCAGTGAGCGCGGCGAAGGACGCTTCGAACGCATCGACGACGGGCTGCGGCGTCGGCACGAACGGATCGAAGCCGCCCAGGCCGCCGCGAGTGAGACCCAGCCGCGCGCCCTTGAGGCCGTTGGGATCGACGAACTGTGTGTAGTCGGTGGGGATCTTCTTCGGACGCGTCTTGCCGGTGCCCTGCCAGCCGAGCGGAACGTCACCGGTCGCCGGATCGCGACCGTCGAAGGTGCGGCTCTGGGCCACTCCTAGCGCCGCGGCCGCGTCGGCGACTGTCCGCCCGTGCGGGCCGACCGTGTCCTGCGTATGGGAAATCGGGACCACGCCCGCGCGACTGGTGAGGCCGACGGTGGGCTTGATGCCCACAACGCCATTGGCATTGGCGGGGCAGACGATGCTGCCGTCGGTCTCCGAGCCGAAGGAGACAGCGGCGAAGTTGGCCGAGGCCGCGGCGCCCGAGCCGGAGCTGGAGCCGCAGGGGTTGCGATTGATGCCGTAGGGATTGTTCGTCTGGCCGCCGCGCCCCGACCAGCCGCTGACCGACTCGAAAGAGCGGAAGTTGGCCCATTCGGAGAGGTTGGTCTTGCCCAGGATCACGGCGCCGCCGGCGCGCAGGTTCGCGGCCACCGTCGAGTCGCGCACTGCCGGCTGCCCGACCAACGCGAACGATCCCGCGCTGGTCTGCATCTTGTCGCCGGTGTCGATGTTGTCCTTCAGCAGGACCGGGATACCGTGGAGCGGCCCCAGCACCTTGCCGCTGGCGCGCAGCGTATCGGCGTTCTTGGCGATCGCCAGCGCGTCGGGATTCAGCTCGATCACCGCGTTTACGCCGGGCCCATTCTGGTCCAGCGCGAGGATCCGCTTGATGTAGAAGTTGGTCAGCGCCACCGACGTGAGCTGGCCCGACGCCATCATCGACTGGAGTTGCCCGACCGTCGCTTCGTTCAGGTTTGTTGGGGCTTCTTGCGCACGCGCGGATAGAGGCAGAACGGCGACCGCCGCGGCCATCAGTATGCGTGTCATGGGGATTCCCTTCCGTAGGGGCCCGTAGAAGGACTGCCTGGGGGCGCACTGTCAACTGCGCCGAAGGTCCCACCGTTGGAAGGACGGCAGGCGGCCGCTTGGATTACAGCAGCGTTCCCCGCAGGATCGCGCTCGCAGTCGTGAAGTAGATGATCAGCCCCGTCACGTCGACCAGCGTGGCGACGAAGGGCGCACTGGCGCTGGCCGGATCGAACCCCAGACGCCGCAGCAGGAAGGGCAGCAGCGAGCCCGCCAGCGTGCCGAAGGTCACCACGCCGATCAGGGACGACGCGACGGTCAGGCCGACCAGGAGGTAGTGCTGGCCGTACGTATTGAAGAAGACCTGCCAGAGCAGGATGCGCGTGAAGCCGATGGTGCCGAGGATGGACCCGAGCGCAAGGCCGGCGCCGAACTCGCGCCGGATGACGCGGAACCAGTCGCGCAGCCGCAGCTCCCCGAGCGCCATGGCGCGGATGACGAGCGAAGTGGCCTGCGAGCCGGAGTTGCCTCCGGAGGAGATGATCAACGGCACGAACAGCGCGAGCACCACCGCCCTGTCGATCTCCTTCTCGAAATAGCCCATGGCCGTGGCGGTGAGCATCTCGCCGAGGAACAGGGCGGCGAGCCAACCGGCGCGCTTGCGGATCATGCGGGCGAGCGCGATGGTCAGGTACGGCTCGCCCAGGCTTTCGCTGCCGCCCAGCTTCTGGATGTCCTCGGTGGCCTCCTCGCTCACCACCTCGACGATGTCGTCGACGGTCACGACACCCTTCATCCGCTTCTCGGCATCGACGACGGGGATGGCCATCAGGCCGGTCTCCCGGAAGAGGCGTGCCACCACCTCCTGGTCGACGTCGGCGTCGACGGTGCGGACCTCGGTCTTCATCAGCTCGCTGACGCGCCGGTCCCCGCGCGCCGCGATCAGCTCCCGGAACGAGACCACTCCGAGCAGCCGCTGCGAGGGGTCGAGCACGTACGCGTAGTACGTCATCTCCACCGACTGGCGCGTCTGCCGGCGCAGATAGGTCACGGCCTCGTCGACCGTCATGTCCGGGCGCAGCCTGGCGAAGCGCGGGTTCATCAGGCCGCCCGCGTGATCCTCGCGATAGGCGAGGAGCGCCGTGACCTCGCGCCGGGTCTGGTCGTCGAGCATCGCCAGCAACCGGTCGCGAAGGTCGGTCGGGGCCTCCTGAATCAGGTCGGCGGCGTCGTCGGGGGCCAGCCCGCGGACCCAGGACCGCTGCTCCGCCTGCGGGAGCGCCAGGATCAGATCGACCTGCTCGCGCGGGGAGATGCTGAAGAAGAGGTCCTCGGCAGTGTCTCGGGGAAGAAGCTTCAAGCCTTCCGCGCGCTCCTCGGCGGAGAGCGCAGGCCAGGCGTCACGCAGCTCGTCCGGAGAAAGGACGTCCGGCTCCGGCATTGCGGGGGTCACACCTTGGCCTCGCGAAACTCCTCCGCGGCCTTGAAGTCGCTCTCGTCCAGGTCGCGCATCGGCTTGCCGCTCTCGGCGCGAACTCGCTTGAACACTTCGATGACTTGAAGTTTGTGAGGCCGCGAGTTGGAGAGCGGGCAGGCCTCGTAAGCCTTGATGTCTTCGTCACAGTAGCCCATGCGCTTCTCCCCGCATTTCGGCTGCAGGTATTTCGCCAGCTCGGGCACCTTGCGCATCAGCTCGCTGCGCATCCGCGCGATCATCTGCCGGATTTCCCACTGCGCGCGCGTGCAGAGCCGCAGATCGGCGATGTGCAGCAGCTCGGCGAAGTTCACCATGATCTGGAAGTTGGTGGGCGCCGCGTTGGGCAGGACGAATCGAGCATCCTCGGCGGGGATGCCCGCCGCCACCGCCTCCCGGTAGACGCGGGTGATCTCCTCCATCAGCTTCTCGAACTCCGCTGCCCTTCCTGCGTCGCGCCAGCTCTCTGGCATCACGTACTCCAGGCGCTCCTCGTTCTTTCCGGTGAAGCGGACGTAGCGCTGCGATTGCTGCTCGAAGGAGATGCCGATGCGGTGGCGGACGAACTGGTGACTGAGCGAGCGCGACACGCCGGAGATGCCGAACCAGAACACCACTTGCTCGAGCGGGGAGACGTGGCCCGTCTTCAGGCGCTCCTCGACGAATTGGGCGATCTTCTCCCGCGGCACGGTGCCGGCCGCGATGTCGTCCCACACCTCGCGGGGCGTCTTCGGGGTGTAGCAGGTGCGGTAGGCCCCGTAGAGCTTGGTGAGCGGGTCGTTCGCGATGTCGATGAGCACGACGTCCATGGGCGCTTTGTACCGCACGCGACCGGGCCGCGACCCTTGTTTTTTCGGCGGCGCTGTGGTCGGGCGGTCTGCGTGGCACTGTACGTCGTCTCCGACCTTCACCTGGACGAGCGCGGAGACGCCCGGCTTTTTTCGGACGAGCGGCAGGGCCGCCAGCTGGCGTCGCTCTGCGAGCGCGTCGCCCAGGACGAAGGGGCCGAGCTGATCCTGCTCGGAGACTCCTTCGACTTCACTGCCATGCAGCCACCGCCCAAGGGATTGCGCGACTTCTTCCGCGCCCTCGACGTACCTTCGAACGAGCCGCCACACCGGACCCTCGCCCAGCTGCTCGCCGCGGTGCGCGAGAGCAACCCCGTGGGATTCGAGGCGCTCTGCGCCCTTGCTGCGGTGGCGCCCGTGACATTCGTTCCAGGCAACCACGACCATCAGCTGGGCGAGCCCGACGCCGGCGATGCGCTGGCGGCCGTCGGACTCCGCGTCCGTCTCGACCGATCCGTCGTCCGCAGGCTCGGCGGGCGCACCGTGGTCCTCCAGCACGGCCACGAGGCAGACCATGGGAATGACAAGCCCGGCGGTAGCGGCGAAGTGCTGACGAATGCGCTGCACCAGGCGGTGATTCCCTTCTTGCGCCATCACGGTCCGCCGCCCAACGTCCGATTCGATCCCGGCCGGCTCGCTGCGCTGCGCCCGGAGGAGGCAGTGGTGTCGGTTCTGCAGCGCTGGCTCGACGAGAAGGCCTTCCGCCGCTTCTTCCGCGCATTCCTGCGACTTCTCGCGGAGAACGGCTACCTGCCGCGGCCACTCACCTGGCTCGCCAGCCTGGTGAGCCCCCAGCGCGTACGCGGTGCCGTCGCCGAGCAGGATCGCCTCTGGGAGCGGACGGGAAGCCACGCCATCGGGGCGCTGAAGCAAGAACACAAGCTCCCGCACGGTGCGCCCGTGCCAGACGTATTGGTCCTGGGGCACACGCACGTGCTCGACTGGGCCGTCGAGCGGGGCCGTCTCTACGTGAACCTCGGGACCTGGACGGAGCGGGCGTTCGACGCTTCCAGCCCGCGCGACGCCTCGCTGCCGCTGCTGCACATTGCGCTGAGCGCCGGCGAGCTGCGGGCGTCGCTGCGCGATCTTTCAGCGGGCGAAGTGGAACTGCAGCGCTACGAAGGGTGACCGCAGGCGTTCTCTTCAGGCCAGATGTGCGGCCGGCGCCGCGGCCGGCAGGAAGATGGTGAAGGTCGCGCCCTTCCCTTCCTCGCTCTCGACCACGATGCGTCCGTGGTGCGCCTCGACGATGCTGTGCGAGACCGAGAGGCCCATCCCCACGCCCGCGCCGTTCTTCTTGGTGGTAAAGAAGGGGTCGAAGATCCGCTCTCGCAGCGCGGCCGGGATGCCCTCACCCGTATCGCTGATGCTCAGCTTGAGCGCCTCGCCGCCCACGTCCGTGAGCTGGACCTTGAGCTCGCCGCCCTCAGGCATGGCCTGGATCGCGTTCTCGACCACGTTGGCGACCGCCCGCTGGATCCGCCCGGAATCGCCCTGCGTGTGCCGGGTCGAGGCCCCCAGGTCAGTCACCACGCGAATGTTCTGCTTCGCCAGCTGCCCGGCGTACAGGTCGAGGGCAGCGCGCACGGGCCCGTCGAGAGGAAACGTGCGACCCTCACCGCGCTCCTGTTCCGCGAATGCCCGCAGCTCCGATACGATCTTCGCCATCCGGAACGACTGGTCGAGCGCCTGCTGGATCGTCGCCGCCTGGGGGGAACCCGGCTGGAGGTCCAGCCGCAGGATGGTGAGCAGCCCCGTCACCGCGGTGAGCGGATTGTTCAGCTCGTGGGCGATGCCGGCGCCGAGCGAACCGAGGGCTGCGAGCCGGCGCGTGCGCAGGATCTGATCTTGCGCGGTCCGCAGCTCGCGCGTGCCCTGGTCGACGCGGGCCTGCAGCTCCGCGTTCCAGCGGCGGATCTCGTCGTCGCGGCGCCGCAGATCGCCTGCCATGCGCCGGAAAGCGTCGGCAAAGCGGCCGATCTCGTCGCCGCGCTTGATGTCGAGATCGACGTCGTACCGGCCGTCGCCGAGCTGCGCCACCGCGTGCGACAGCTTCTCCATCGGGCCGGTCAATCCGCGCGAAAGCACCACGCCGAGCACGGCGATGAGCAGGAGCGCGACCGCTGCCCAGAACGCGCTGTAGAAGCGGACGTGGTGGGCCGGCCGGAAGGCCTCGTCCGTCGGCTGTGCGACCAGCACCGTCCAGCCGATCTGCGGCACCGGGGCCGCGGAGGCGAGCCACCGGGTCCCGTTCGCGCCGGCGACCACGCGGGAGACCGGCCTGCCCGCAGCGGCCGCGGCGACCAGGTCGAGCTCCGCGCCGGTGAGCGCGATCGTGGTGTTGCCGGCGAGCACCTCGCCGCGGGCGTCCACCACGCGCGCGAGGTCGTCGGCGGCGAGCTGCCGCATCCGCTGCTCGATCTCGCCGAGCGACACCTCGGCCGCGACCACGGAACGCTGGCCGCGGATCTGCAGCGCGACGGCGATCCGCGACTCCCCGTCGCTGCGGTAGGGCGAACCGATCGCCGTCCCTGCGTCGATGGCCAGGCGCAGCGGCACGTGGGAGAGGAAGCGCTGCACCTGCGCCTGGTCGCCGGGCACTCCCGTGAGGCGCGGACCGGCGACCGGCGGCGCAAGCAGGGCGCCGTGGTAGTCGAGAAGCGCCAAGGCACGCACGAAATCGAGCTGGCGGTACGGGATCCCCAGCACCTTGGCGGTCTCGTCGCGGGTGAGCTCGCCGAGGGGGAGCATGCCGGCTGACATGCGCAAGCTCTCGAGCGCGCGGGCGATGAAGC
>WNFT01006378.1_pt1 | contig 10383 bp, 12 predicted proteins | sample 5400191 | NCBI WGS metagenome assembly WNFT01 (sample SAMN13153359, study PRJNA577476) | soil metagenome | isolation source: 80 cm saprolite under Madrone tree | place: USA:California | collected 2016-06-14 | reverse complement strand
GCCCTTGTCGTCCTGCGGAACGTTCAAATCGGCGCGAATGAATACCCGTTTTCCGGCAAGCGTCGTGTCGGAGAATCGAGTGAAAGTCATGGCCGGTCAGCGCTCCGGCGAAACCGGAGGACGGGCGCCCTTGGCACGCAGAGCGTTCAACTCGTCGAGCGCGCGGCTGGCGGTGGTGACGAACAGAAATGGAAAGAGGGCGTGCACCATCGCCGCGAGTCCGCCCATCGTCATGCGCGCGCCGAAGCGCAGGGCGAACCGGCCATGCTCCGCGTAGGTCTCGCCCACCGAGGACGGATGTGCGGTAAAGAGATTGGTCATGGCGTTGTGCTGTTGTGACTATCGGGCCGCCATCAACGCCATCGTCGTGTCCAGCATGCGATTGGAAAATCCCCATTCGTTGTCGTACCACGAAGACACCTTGACCAGCCTTCCCGAGACCTTGGTGAGCGTCGCATCGAATACCGAAGAACGTGCGTCGTGGTTGAAATCGATCGAAACCAGAGGCGCGGTGTTGTAGCCCAAGAGTCCCGCCAGCGGGCCGGACTCGGAGGCGGATTTCATGATTGCATTGACCTCGTCGACGCTCGTATCGCGAGTGGCAACGAAACACAGATCGACGATGGAGACATTGATGGTCGGCACGCGAATGGCGTAACCGTCGAGCTTGCCATTGAGCTCCGGTAACACGAGGCCGACGGCGGCCGCGGCGCCGGTCTTGGTCGGAATCATGCTCATTGTCGCCGAACGCGCACGGCGCAGGTCTTCATGATAGACGTCCGTCAGCACCTGGTCATTGGTATACGAGTGTATGGTCGTCATCAGGCCGTTGACGACGCCGATCTTGTCATGCAGGGGCTTGACCAAGGGCGCGAGGCAATTAGTGGTGCACGAAGCGTTCGAGATGACGGTATGCGCGGCCTTGAGCGTCTGATGGTTGACGCCGAAGACGATCGTCGCGTCGACATCCTTTCCGCCCGGCGCCGAGATGATCACTTTCTTGGCGCCGCCCTTGAGATGCGCAGACGCCTTTTCCTTGGTAGTGAACAGACCCGTGCATTCGAGCACCACGTCCACGCCCAGCGCGGTCCATGGAAGCTCCGCCGGGTTGCGCTGCGCCAGCACCTTGATGCGGTCGCCGTTGACTACCATCGCGTCACCATCGACCTCGATACGTCCGGGAAATTTTCCGTGCGTCGTGTCGTAGCGCGTCAGATGCGCATTGGTCTCCGGGCTGCCCAGATCATTGATGGCGACGATCGCTAGATCGTGCCGGTGCTTGGCGGTAACCACGCCTTCGTAGTGGGCGCGCAGGATGTTGCGGCCGATGCGGCCATAACCATTGATCGCGACTTTGATGCTCATTGCTTGTTCTCCTTGATGCGCTTCGAAATCGCTCGCTGGCTGCGACCCTGAGCTCTCGCCAGCGATGCACAAATCACTGCAAAATCGTTCCCGACGGCGGTACGCCGGGGAGACCGGCGGTGAGCGTCCCGAGTGTGCGCCAACCGTATCCAGCTTCCACCAGATCCATGCCGTCCCACTGAAACGCCTGCTCGATCACGAGCTCGCCACCCATGCGCTCGAAGAACGCTCGTGCTCCCTTGTTGCCGGCGATGACCCAGACGATCAAGCCGCTGGCGCCGTAGTCACGCTGCGAGAGAGCAACGGCGGTTTCCGCCACCAGCCGGCGGCCGATGCCCGCGCGCTGGAATTCACGGCGGACATAAACTGCCGATAATTCTGCATCGAAGCCATGCCTGGGTTCCGCCAGCATGTTGCCGCTGCCGAAGCCGACGATTTCCGCGCCGCGTTCCGCAACGAAAACACTGACCGCGGTCGAGCCTGCGGTGAGCACTTTTTCCCACAGCACGCGGCTTTCCTCGATTTTCATCGCGTCGAGATACGCCTGCGGAATCATGCCGCGGTAGGTTTCTCGCCAGCTATCGACACGGACTCGCGCGATCGCCTCCGCGTCGCCGGCGCGGGCGGGCCGGATGACGATCGAGGAGATATCACTGCGCACCGCGGCGGCGGGGGTCTGTGCGCTCATGGCGCACCCGAATTCGCCGCCTGCACTGCGTCCATCGTCAGCGCACGAACGCTATCGGCCAGCAACGCCTTGTCCGCAACGGAAGTCGTGACCGACGGTGATACGCGTTGCGTTTCGGGTGGCGCGCACTCTGCTTTGGAACGCCGGATGGTCATGGATTCAGGAGCGGGGGCGAAGGGCGCGGGGATGCGCACGACGGACAGACGGTGCTGCAAAGGGGTAAAATTATCGCCCAGCCATCGAATTTGGGCAATAATAGCGAGTTTAGCCGGATCGGTTCACTCATCTCGCCCAAGCGGGGCGAGCTCATTGTGCAAAAAACGTTGCACAACAACGACGGGACAACCGCTCGGGGGAGAACGCAACAATGGACGGCATCCACCTGCTCGGAGAATGGTACGGCTGCGCGGCGGACATTCCGGAGATGACGCGCGTCCAGCCGCTGCGAACGCTATGCCTCCACGCGTCCGAGGCGTCCGGGATGACTATAGTCGGCGATAGTTTTCACCAGTTCGAGCCAGCCGGCGTCACCGGCACCGTGCTTCTCGCCGAATCGCATCTTGCCATTCACACTTGGCCCGAACACGGATTCGTCACCATCGACGTTTACGTCTGCAACTACACGACCGACAACTCCGCCAAGGCGGAGCGTTTGCTGCGCGCGATGCAGGACGCGATGAAACCGCAGCGTGTCAAATTCCAGGCGATCCATCGCGGGGGACGGGATGCCTGATGTTGCAGCGCCGGGTGACCTTCTGCCGGGCGTCCTGACCGAATACCTGACGGAGGATTGCGGCTTCTTCGTTCGCTCTTCGCGCGAGTTCGAACGCTTCCAGACGCCGTATCAAGCGGTCGAAGTTCACGACACCCGATCGTTTGGAAAGTTGTTCCGTCTCGACGGACATCTGATGACGTCGGAAAAGGACGAGTTCTTCTATCATGAGAATCTGGTCCACGTCGCCGCGATCACCCATCCGGCGCCGGAGACTGCGCTGATCATCGGCGGCGGCGACGGCGGTTCGGCCGAAGAGCTGCTCAAGTACCAAACGATAAAGTCGGTGACCCTGGTCGAGATCGATATCGCGGTGCTGGACATCGCGCGCAAATATTTTGCCGAGGTCCATCGTGGGGCGCTGACCGATCCCCGACTGACGGTGAAGGTCGAGGATGGGCTCGCCTTCGTGCGCGGCGCCAGGGACAGCTACGACATCATCGTGCTGGATCTCACCGACCCCGGCGGAGCGTCGGAACCACTGTACGGTGTCGAGTTCTATCGGGCATGCGCGGCCCGGCTCAACCCCACGGGTGCGATGGCGCTCCACGTCGCTTCCCCGGTGGCGCATCCGGAGCGGGTACGCTCGGCGATGGCAAATCTGCGCGCGGTCTTTTCGGTCGTCATTCCTTATCTTGTTTCCATACCGCTGTATGGCGGCTTGTGGATGATGGCCTGCGCGTCGCCGACGCTCAATCCCGCTTACCTGACGCCGCTGGAGGCCAATCGTCGCATCGCGACCCGGGGCATACGCGATCTGCAGTACTACAACGGCGAGATCCACCGCGCGTCCATGGCGCTGCCGAACTTCGTGCGCGATCTCGTCGCGTAGGAATTAGCGCCGGCAAGGCGTAGTCCCCCGGGGAGTGCCGAAGAAGGTGCCCGGCGAAAGCCGCCCGGGTGAGATCCGGCCTTGAACCTACCGAACCCGGCCGCATCTAACGGGTGAAGCGGCTCCGTTGAGCCCCAGGGTACCGGATGAAGACCTACACGATGTCACTCTCTCAAGCAATGCACGGTGCTGATTTCGTGCAGCTGAACGGCATCGTCTTCGCGACCGAGTACCTGCGCGTTCCCGATGAGTCCACGGTCGCCGAGGACGTAGTGATGGAGCTCAAGCTTGGCGACACCGAGCTTGCGTTCACCCGCGAAGAGCTCGACGGCGCGGAACACGTCGGCGACGGCGTGTACCGGCTCACGTCCGGCGCGTTGTTGCGTTTTCTCACGACGGCGACCGTTCACTAAGCTGCCCAGTAAGAGCGTCCGGTTTGCGGCCGGCGATGCGCTATGATGCGCGAAAAGCTGCAACCGGCATGTCAACGCGTCTGCGAAAATCTTCCGCTCGGGTCACATTGGTGCTGCTCGGCGCCGCCGCATTGACGTCGTGCGGGCAGCAGGAAAGCACGCTTCGTCGCGACCTCTACGCGAACAAGGAAGACTGCCTCAAGGACTGGGGCGACGAGCTCAAGTGCGCCGAGCAGCCGGCCCCCGCCCGCAGCGGTAGCTCTTATCACGGCGGGTATTGGTACGGGCCTTTTTACCGTGCCGGCGACTATGGCTCCAGCTCGCCGATCAGGCCGCACGGCACCGTCGACTCGGCGCGCCCGGGCAGTCACGCCGTCGCAACCTCGCACATAAGCCGCGGCGGATTCGGCGGCAGCGGATCGGCGCATGCGTCGGCCGGCTCCTGATGGCATCGGCTTCCACGCGGCTGCCGCCCATGAGTTGCCTGCTGTGATCCGCGAATCGAGGAGCCCTCGCCCGAACTGGCGCGAGGATTGTGAAGCGGTAGGATTCGGCTTCCACTCGATGGATGGAACGTACTGGGACGAAGCGCACTGCTATCGCTTCACAGCCGACGAAATCGACGAGCTCGAAGCAGCGACGCGCGACCTGCACCAGCTTTCTCTTGCCGCGGTCGAGCACATCGTCACCGCGGATCGCTTCGAGCAACTTGCGATTGCGCCCGGTTTTGCCGAGCGGATCAGAGCATCCTGGAAGGTGCGCGATCCGGCACTGGCCGGGCGCTTCGATCTTGCCTTCGACGGCAGCAATCCTCCCAAGCTGCTGGAATACAACGCCGACACGCCGACGGCGCTGCTGGAAGCGTCGGTCGTTCAGTGGCGCTGGCTGCAGGGCGCGATCCGGCCTGAGCTGCCCGATGCCGATCAGTTCAATTCGCTGCACGAAAAGCTCATTGCCAACTGGCGCGCAATCAGCGTCACGTTGTCGGCCAACGTCCCGGTGCACTTCGCCTGCGTCAAGGAAAGCGACGAGGACTTGGGAACGATCGAATATCAGCGCGACGTGGCAACCCAGGCCGGCATTGCGACGCGCTTTGTCTATATCGAGGACATCGGTTGGGCGGACGACACGCAATGCTTCGTCGATGCTGACGGCGAGGAAATCGCGATGTTGTGCAAGCTCTATCCCTGGGAATGGCTCATCAAGGACGCGTTCGGTCCGCATTTGCTGCAGGCGAAGATGCGCGTGATCGAGCCGCCGTGGAAGATGCTGCTGTCGACCAAGGGCCTGCTGCCGATCCTCTGGGAATTGAATCCGGGTCATCCCAATCTGCTGCCGGCGTCGTTCGATCGCTTTCGCATTTCCGGCGACTACGTCCAGAAGCCGATGTATTCGCGGGAAGGCGCCAACGTGACCGTCTATCGAGGGAGCGAGGTGCTGCGCGAGGGCGGGAGCTATGGCGAGGAGGGATGGATCTATCAGGCGTATACCACGATCCCGAAATTCGACGACAGCTACGTTACCATCGGATCCTGGATAGTCGGCGATGAGCCGGCCGGAATAGGTCTGCGCGAAGATGCGACGCCCATCACCCGCAACACCAGCCGCTTCGTTCCGCATTATTTCATCTGAGGGCAGATCCGATCGGCGTTCGAACGCCGCTTGGCCCGTTCCGATGACAACACGAGGAGCATGACATGAACAATCTGTGGCAATCGATCGCCGGCTTTCCGGACTTCCTGCTCTACTTCGTGCTCGCGCTCGCATTGCTGGCGCTGTTTGTTGCGATCTATGTTCGCGTCACGCCGTATCGGGAGATTGCGTTGATCCGCGAAGGGAACATCGCGGCGTCGATTTCGCTTTCGGGAGCGATGATCGGTCTGGTGCTGCCGCTCGCGAGCGCGATCGCGCACAGCGTCAGCCCGTTGGACATGGTTGCCTGGGGGGTGATCGCGCTGGTCGTGCAACTCATCGTCTACGCCGCCACTAGCCGGCTGGTACCTCACTTCCGGGAAGCGATCGTGGCTGACCGCGCGGCGCCGGCAACCTTGCTGGCCACGCTGGCGGTGTCCGCGGGCATTCTGAACGCGGCATCGATGACTTATTGATTTCGGCGATCCACCACAACGCGACCGTGGCCCATGCCACCAAGGAGTCTCGAATGCCGGAATATCTCGCCCCGGGCGTTTATCTCGAAGAATCCGATGCGGGGGTCAACTCTATACCCGGCGTTTCCACATCGACCATCGATATCGAGACGGCGAAAGCTCTGGTCGCGGCGATCGAGTCGATCGTCGAGCGAACGCAACCAAACTGGACGCGCTCTAACGACGCTGATCCCGGCGTCACGCTGATCGAGCTCTTCGCGTGGGTCGCCGAGAGCTTGCTCTTTCGATCGACAGGCGGCTACTCCGAGAGACGTCGAAAGGCGGTGCTGGACGCCGCGGCGGACGTGGTGGCACTCGCCGATGCCTGCGTGACCGAGCGCGCACCCTTGAAGCGGCCGAGCTACTTCGCCGGACGCCTCCTCGATGCCGGAACGCTCCAGTCCGAGCAGGATTACCTCCGCGAAAAGCATCGGCGCCACAACCGCAAGCTGCACGGATCCGGGATCGTGTGCGGCCTCGGGGTGCAAGTCAACGCGATCGTTGGCTCGGATCGCGATTGCCTCGTCGTCGACCCCGGCTATGCGATCGATCGCCACGGAGAGGAGATAGCAGTGTCCGAGTGCGTACGACTGACACTGCCGGCCGACGGCGACGTGACGTCCGTATCGCTTCGCGGTTGGGACCATCTTTACGCGGAGGTGCCCTCGCAGGGCCCCCCGGACGTCGGTTGCATCGAGGAGGCTTGCGCCATCGCGATCGTGCGAGACGTCGTGCCTCCTGCCTTGGAAATCGCGCGACTCGTCCACTTGGACGGTCGCTGGACCGTCGATCCCGCGTTTGTCAGGACGCGCGTCCGATCGATTTATGCCTGAGGCCATGAACGCCCGCGTATGAGTGCACCCGCGCATTCGCGCTATCACACATGTGAAGCGGGCTGAGCTTCAGAACTCCGTGTTGGCTTTGACGTCCCATCTAAGCGTTACGGGGTTATCGGGCAGGCCGTTCGGCTTGTGCGGGACGTATTCATAGATCACCTTTCCGAAGACGAAGACAATGCTCTCCGTCGGCCTTGGCGCAGCAGCAGTGTCGACATCGTTCAGGCTGGAGATGAGGACATCGTTCAACGTGATAGTGAGGAAATTGGACTGTCCTGCTCCCGCTTTGCGCTGCATCAGCACGACTTCGTTGATGTGCTTCGCCTTAAGGCAGGCCCTGAGGAGGTTGGGGGACGCCTTATCGACCTGCTTACCGACAACAAAATCACCTACTTTCGCTTTTCCGCCGACAATTCCACCGCCGCCCGATGATATGAACGCCTCGGAAACTCCCCAGTTCCATGACACGACTTCAATCTCGTCTTTGTGATCGACGTCGGTTGCTTCGCCCTTGATGCCATCGACTTTCAGAAAGATGTCGCTTGCCATGTTCAACTACTCCGGGGAAAGGAGATGCTCATTGTTCAACCACTCGAGCTATGCCGCGAGAAGAAATCAGGGTTCAGTGAACAACGTATTTCACCAGCTCGTAGGTATCTTCTGCAATCCTGGTGCCGTCCGTCCTGAAAACGGTGCGCACGTGCTTGACGGTGCGCTTGGCGTCAGGGGAATACCACACGACGTAGCGGATGCGCGCGGGCGCTGTCTGCGCCGCTGAGCTGGCACTGGCGTTGCGGTTACTGTTCAACTCGACGCGCCACGCCGTGAAAGTGCCTGCCGGCACGGATACCGACTCCGAACCGATGACGCGACCCTGGCTGTACCAATCGGAAAAGAACGGATCTTCAATCGGTGTCGCCAGCGACTTCCACGTCGTCCCGGGCTGCAATGTGCCGAACGTCTGGAGGAACGGGTTGAACTCCACGAAGTAGTAGCCCTGTCCGCGCCATTCGACAAAGCGGCTGTCGGCGCGGAAGGACTTGCTGTCGGAAATCTTGCCGCTATTGCCGACGAAGCTCATCGTCTCCCGCACCTCGCCGTCCGATACCGCAGTAATCTGATGAACAAAGGTGCGGGGCTCGACATTCTTCCACATGCTTTTGTAGTCGTACTGCCAGCTGTCTCCCACGCGGGGGAAGCCGGCTGGTAGCGCCGCGGCTGCCGCCGGTGCGGCCATGATTTCAATCGTGACCCTTTCACCCGCCGCGAGTTGTTCGCCGCTTTTGGGCGATTGTGCCACCACCGAGTCAGCCGGTCCCGATGCCTTCGTATCCGGTTTGCTCTCGACCACTTGCACCTTGAAGCCGGCTTTTTCCAATTCGGCGATCGCATCGCGCCGCGACTTGCCGATCTCGTTGGGCACGGCGGCGAGCTGCGCGGATGGCGGTTTGGTCGCTGCCTCGACGCCGATCGCGCGGGTGGCGACGACTCCGCTGGCGCTGCGGGCACTCAAGGTATACGTCTTCCGGACGCCGCCGGCGACGAACACGCATTCCTGCGCCAGCGGTTTCACGGCGCCGGGTTCCGGCGTGATGGTCGCGCTCGCCGCATTCTCCACGCCGTAGCAAAGCTGCACCTTGTCGTCGACCAGGCGCGCTTCAAAACGAAGGATCTTTGGCGGCGCGGCCATGCCTTCGGGCTTGCGCTCCGGCGGAGGAACGGCTGGCGCGGTCGGTGGCGGACCCGACTTCTCTGCCGGCGGGGTGACGTGTGCCACCATGGGCTCGGCGCCGCGTCCCTGCATGCCGATGGTTGCCGTCGCATTCGCGGCGTCGTGCGAAATGGCAAGCGTGGCGGTGCGCGAGCCCGCGGTCTGCGGCCGGAAGACGACTTTCATCGCGCACGAGGCGCCAGGGGCGAGCTCGGTACGGCTGCATTGATTCTCGCTCACCGTGAAGTCGGTGGCGGCCGGCCCCTCGAGTCTGATGCTGCTTACATGAAGCGTTGCCCCACCGCGGTTGGTGATGATGACCGCCGAGGCGGGGGTGGCAACCTGCAGGGGTTGCTCGGCGAAATCCAACTTGTCCGGCGCGACGACGAAGACGGCTGAGGAGGGAACGGGAATATTTCGACGCCACGGGTGCGTCGCATAAAGCAGGACGCTCGCGGCGACGAGGAGCAGTGCCGCGCCCACGCCCCAGTACAGTCGGGCAGGGCGCCGCTCGACGACAGGCTGTGGCTCAGGGAGCGGCTTCGCTGGGGAAGATTGGGCGTCGACGCGTGGGCGATCTGCTAGCGGAGCACCAACCGCGCGCGCCTTGTCTCGATCGAGGATCTTTTCCAGGGTCCGGACCAATTCAGCGCTTGTTACATCCCATTGTTTGTGGCTCAGCTCGACGGCTTGGCGCCGCACCAGCGGCAGCAGCTCTGTCGGCAAGCTGTCGCCGCGCGGCATCTCCGCGCCTTCCACGAGTACCGGCACCACGCGAATGCCGCGGGCGAGTGCCGTCGCGGTTTCGACGCGCACGAAATCGTTGGGATCGTCGAGGCGACGCCGACCTGCGCTGTCGGCAGTGAGCCAGTCCTTGCCGATAAGAACGATCATGATTTCGCACGAGCCAAGTGCGCGCTCGATCGCATCGACAAAATCGACACCCGGCTCGATCCCCTGGACGTCCATGAAAACGTGGTCGGCACCGAAGTGAGCGGCGAGCCGATCGTAGAGCCGGCCCGCATAACCGGGCGCGTCGTCGCGTCGGTAGCTGATGAATATGCCGTTCATGGCTTTAGGGCGCGGTCATATTTCTGCATGCGCTGCGGGGTATTCGCGAAACGGCTGGAATCGCTCAGGGACACGCGAACCTTGGTCAGGGGGACGCCACATGCTTCTCCAGTAGGAGGCTAATTCCTGCGTGGCGCGAAGCCATAGCGCAAAACTCGCGCCGGCGCGCGGCTCCGCGCGGCACAAGCGTAAGCGCTTGTCGGGCTTCGATGGAGCAAGCTTGGAAGTATGGCGACCCCACGGCGCGCCATTTCGCCGCGCCAAACGCGGCGCGTACTGCGGCACGGCCCGGCCGGACTTTAGACCCCGTCGAGTAGCGCACTCGCCATCACGCAGGTAAAGTAAGCACTCTGTCGTAAACAAGTCAGGATGCACGCTAGCATGCGACCAAAAGGCAGGCAAGTAGCCACCCCATGACCCGTGCATTCATCATCCGGCCGTTCGGCGCCAAGGCAGGAGTCAATTTCGACACGGTTGACGAAAAGCTCATTCAGCCTGCGCTTGCTCAAATCGGGGTCAGCGGCAACACCACCACCGAAATCGTGGAG
>WNFT01006376.1_pt1 | contig 10383 bp, 10 predicted proteins | sample 5400191 | NCBI WGS metagenome assembly WNFT01 (sample SAMN13153359, study PRJNA577476) | soil metagenome | isolation source: 80 cm saprolite under Madrone tree | place: USA:California | collected 2016-06-14 | reverse complement strand
TCTTCCCCAGGTCATGGGAGATCGCGTGCAATTGCAGCAGGTGCTGATGAACCTCATACTTAATGGAATCGAAGCAATGAAGGACGTGGATGGGGAGCGCGAGATCGCCATCAAATCGCAGCGAGGGGAAAACGAGCAAGTTCTGGTATCCGTCAGCGACACTGGCGTGGGCTTGCCGGTGCAGCAGGGGGACAAGATCTTCAAGGCGTTTTTTACGACCAAGCCTCAGGGGACCGGCATGGGACTTCGCATTAGCCACTCCATCATCGAATCACACGGTGGCCGCTTGTGGGCTGCCAACAACTCCCCGCGGGGCGCAAGTTTTTGTTTCAGTCTACCCACCAAGGCCGAGGCGCCTGAATGACGGCTGCAGATGCTCCCACGGTGTTCGTCGTTGATGACGATGCCGGCGTGCGTGCGTCCATCCAAGGCCTTCTGAAATCGGCGAGGTTGCGGTGCGCGTCCTTTGGGACGGCGGAAGAATTCCTGCGCAACAAGCAGCCGGACGGGCCAAGCTGCCTTGTTCTGGACGTGAGTCTTCCTGGCGTCAACGGTTTGGACTTTCAGCGCCAATTGGTTGACGCCGGTATCCAAATTCCCATCATCTTCATCACCGGTCACGGAGATATCCCGATGACTGTAAGGGCCATGAAATCCGGCGCGGTGGAGTTCCTGACCAAGCCTTTCTTGGACCAGGACTTGCTGGATGCGATCCACCAGGCTTTGGATCGTGACCGCGCGGCGCGCCAACAGCAGGATAACCTTGCCGAGTTGCGCAAGTGCTACAGCGCCCTAAGCGAGCGGGAGCGCGAGGTTATGGGTCTGGTTGTCTCGGGCATGCTCAATAAGCAGATAGCTTTTGATCTGGGAATCAGCGAGATCACAGTGAAGATCCATCGCGGCCATGTGATGCGGAAGATGCAGGCTGATTCCCTGGCAGAATTAGTTAGAATGGCCACGAAACTGGAACTACGACCCGGCAAGAACGTAGCGTAGTGCCAGTCGTCGCTGCTGCGGAGGGTAGCTTGCCAGTCGCAGTCCTCCCGTTTTTTGACCACCTTTCGCAACTTCAACCTAAATTGCAGTTGTATCTCAGATCGAGGCGGTATTCAGCCCCTTATACCAAAGTATAATTGCGCGCTTTTGGCGACGCTGCTAGTTTTCTGCCATGGCCGCTCTGGAGAAGACCAAAATGGTTGCGATTGTCGATGATGATGATTTGATGCGCAGCGCGCTACAAGGCCTGCTGAAAGCGGTTGGCATGCCGGCACAGGCGTTTGCGTCGGCGGAGGAATTCCTTAGATCCGGCCAACAGCGCCAGGCTGGATGCTTAATCGCCGATATCCGTATGCCAGGAATGTCCGGTCTCGAACTGCAAGCGCATCTTAACGCCGAACGCTGCAAGATTCCGATCATCTTTATCACGGCTCATGGCGACGAAAAAATGCGGATGCAAGCGTTGCGAGCAGGCGCTGTAGAGTTCATGGCAAAGCCGTTCGACGACGAAGCGTTGCTCGAGAGTGTCCGAGCGGCTCTGGAAAGCTAGGCCTGCAAGTAGAAGTGGGCATCGGATTCCGCAAGGAGGTTTTCCGTGGCAGCTGTTGCAAGATTTGGAGCCGCCGGCCAGGATACTAATCCCCGCAGATTCGAGCAGATCATAGGTAACAGTCCTGCTCTGGAAACGGTGCTCGAACAGGTCGAGCGCGTCGCGCCTACGGATTCCACCGTTCTTGTCCAAGGAGAAACAGGCACCGGCAAGGAACTGATCGCGCGCGCAATTCACAATCTCAGCTCGCGATGCGGACGCCCGTTCATAAAGCTAAATTGCGCCGCCATTCCGTTCGATCTATTGGAGAGCGAGCTTTTTGGCCATGAGAGAGGCGCTTTTACCGGCGCTATCGCACAAAAGATTGGACGTTTCGAACTGGCTGACAAAGGGACGCTGTTCCTGGATGAGGTGGGAGACATTCCGTTGGCGCTACAGCCCAAACTGCTGCGTGTCCTGCAGGAGCAGGAATTCGAACGCTTGGGCAGCGGCCGGACTCACCAAGTGGACGTTCGCCTCGTAGCTGCGACCCATCGAAATTTGGTTGAAATGGTGAAGCGAAACGATTTTCGCAGCGATCTCTACTATCGTTTGAATGTGTTTCCTGTCCCTCTGCCACCCTTACGGGCTCGCCGTGAAGACATTCCGGCTCTTGTCAAGCATTTTGTTGAGATCTATGCCCGCCGGATGGGTAAGCAAATCGACTGCATTTCCCCGGAAACGATGTCGGAACTTACCTCGTACCCGTGGCCCGGCAACATTCGCGAGCTTCAGAATTTCATCGAGCGGAGCGTAATCCTCACTTCGGGCAACGTCCTGGAGTCCCCTCTCGCGAGCTTGAGGAGCGCCGTCGAAGTGGAAGCCCTTGGACCAATTACCATGGAGGACGCGGAGCGAGACCACATTCGCAAGACTCTCGAGCAGACCCGGTGGGTTGTCTCCGGTCCCAACGGAGCGGCTGCACGTTTGGGAATCAAGAGGTCCACTCTTTACTTCCGCATGCAAAAGCTTGGCATCTCACGTACCAGGAAAGATTTCGTTCCTGCCTAGCAGAGTTGAACCGACGCGAGGATCAACTCTCCAATCGATTAACCTTGTCGATGAATTGGTTATTGGACCTACCGGTGCGCACCTCTTCGAGCGGCCTAAATCTGAAGCTGTTTGACATTTCAATCACCTAAATAACCTTATCGAGCCTGTCGGCATGCGGACGTCGTGTTTAGCGGGCTGGCATCGCGCACCCCACTATCGCCTGTGTCGGCCTCTACTTTCAGTCACTTACGCAACGATCTTTTGGCAGCCGTTTTGCCTCTTCTAGTTGCGTCGCTCGACGCACCGAAACTTTTCGTGGCGACGGAAACGACGGGAGATCGCGAAGCTAGCAGCTCGCTGTAATAACCGCTGCCTAATCGCGTGAGCACCGTTCTTAGCGCAAGAAGCTTTGTCTCGGAGTCTCAAAAAAGGAGGAAGTATGAAGTCTCTATCAAGAATCGCAGCATCCATCGGGCTAACGCTAGTTTTGGCGACCGTTTCATTCGCTCAACACGTCAAAACCGATTACGACCACAATGCAAACTTTGGCCAATACAAGACCTATTCATGGGAAAAGGTCCAGACGAAAGACCAGCTCATGGTCGACCGCATCAAGAGTGCAGTGAACAGCGCTCTGAGAGCAAAGGGTTGGACGGAAGTTCCCGCGGGAGGTGACGTCGAAGTCTTTGCCATCGAGACGACTCAGAATCAGCAAACCCTGGACACGTTCTATAACGGATTCGGAGGAGGCCGCCATTGGGGAGGATTCGGTGGATTTGGCGACGCCACCACGACCGTCGAAACCTACAAAGTGGGAACCTTGGTAATCGATCTGTTCGACGCAAAGACTGAGAAATTGATCTGGCGAAGTTCCTCGAGCGATACGCTCTCCGACAACGCCGACAAGAACACAAAGAACCTCGACAAAGGCGTGAACAAGATGTTCCAGCATTTTCCTCCTGCCCCGTCAGCGAAACACTAAGGAGGGTAAGATGAATCGCTGTCTGACGTTTTCACTCGCTATTTCAATGACCCTGAGTACGCTGTCCATTCCTCTGCGCGCGGCAAACAAGCCGCGCGCAAGGAAGACTGAAAAAACCACGGTGCTATGGACGAACGAAGACCTTGAGAAACTAAGGCGTCTCGCCGCCATCTCAATCGTTGGCCAACCAAACAAAGCAGATGACTCAACCACCGCTGCAATGCCTGTGCCTTACCTGGAGACGCAGGATCCGCAATGGTACGCCGTGCAGGCTGCAAAGCTGCACGAGGAACTCGGACGCAGACAGGCCCGGCTCAGTGAATTCCGCCGGGCTCTCGAAGATGCCCGAAGTTTAAAGGAAACGACAGGCGGCATAGATCTCGACGACGGCGACATAGGGATCACTCCCGAAGCCGGCATTGAAATCCTTCAGCAGCGCGTCACCGAAACACAATCGGAGCTCGACGACCTTGAAGACCTGGCGCGCCGTAATGACATCGAGCCAGGCACACTGCGCGGCCAGTGAGGTTTCCCGGCTGACGAGGCTTTATGAGGTTTTTTGAATATTGGTTTGTTATCAAGAAAATGGTCTCAATTTTGTACTGGAGAATGTGCCATGAAGTTTTCCAAGCAGGTTTTAATCTTACTTCTTTGTTTTTCGCTTGTGCGATCCACTGCGCAGGCAGAATCCTTCGGTCCTACGGGTCAAGGCAACGGGCAGTCGGCCCCGCTCGTGCAACATTTCCCTCAAGAGCTGCAGCAACTCGTGGCGCCGATCGCCTTGTACCCGGACGCCCTCGTTGCGCAGATTCTCGCCGCTTCCACATATCCCACACAGATTGTCGAGGCGGATCGGTGGATGCAGAGCCGTTCCAACCTCAAGGGTGAAGAGCTGGCAAAGGAAGTCGACAAACAGCCCTGGGACCCGAGCGTAAAGGCCCTCACACAATTTCCCTCGGTTCTTGAAAACATGGACAAGAACCTCTCTTGGACTTCATCTCTTGGCGACGCATACGCCAACCAACAGCAGGACGTGACGGATGCCGTCCAGGCAATGCGTCAGCAAGCTCACAAGGCCGGCCACCTCAATAGCAACGAACAGGAGAAGGTAACGACTCAAGGGAACACAATCATCATCGAACCGGCCAATCCTGAGGTCGTCTATGTACCTGCCTATGACCCCTGGCTCGTGTATGGCGAGCCGATCGTCGCGTATCCGGGCTGGTATCCCGTGCCGGGAATCTTCCTGGCCGGAGCGGGGATTGGATTTGGAATTGGCTTTGGAGTCGGCTACTTCGGAGGATATGGGTGGGGCTGGCATCACTGGGGATGCGACTGGCATGGCCACCGGGTGATTTACAACCACAGCACCTACATCTCCCACAGCCGGACGATCATTAATCGCAACAACTTCAACCACAACGATTTCAATCACCGCAACTTCAACCACGGCAACGCGTTCCACGGAAGCAGGCCTGGCGGCGCAGGTCAAGGGTTCCACGGGTCTTCGGCGCCTCACTTTCAGCCGGGAACGCGCTCTGGGGCGTTCAGTCGGTTTGATCACGGTGGCAATATCCGGGGCTTTTCCTCTCGCGGGCGGTCGAGCTTCGGGGGCGGCTCTCATGGAGGCGGTTTCCATGGTGGCGGTGGCGGGCGACATCGGTAATCACATGCGCCAGCCGGTAGAGCTTATCGAGAATCTAAGAATGGAGAAGAACACCATGCTGCACAGAATTTCATACTTTGCTCAACTTGAAAGAAAGAACCTTGTTCGGTTTGCAGTGCCTGTTCTGTTCGCGCTTTCCTTGGGATGTTCATTTGCACCAATGTTCGCCCAGCAGCCGAGACAGCGAACCTTTGCCTCAGCCGAAGATGCCAGTCGCGCTCTCTTTGACGCAATGCAACTGCAGGACGAAGGGGCTCCCTTGAGCATCCTCGGAACTGACGGAAAGGAAATCCTCTCAACCGGTGATGCAACAGAAGATTCGGACGCTCGCGCTGGATTCATCGTCAAATACCGGGAGATGCATCGGTTCGTGACCGAACCGGACGGAACTGTCACGCTAGTTGTCGGGGCGGAAAACTGGCCGTTTCCGATTCCCTTGGTGAACCACCACGGTGCGTGGTATTTCGACACGGACGCAGGGAAAGACGAGGTCTTGTTCCGGCGCATCGGCAAAAATGAACTTGCCGCCATGGAAGCGTGCCGCGATTTGGTCACGGCGCAAAAACAATATTTCGCGCACCCGCCGGGAGACCTCCCCAAGCAATTCGCACAGAGACTGGTTAGCGATGAGGGCCGTCACGATGGTCTGTATTGGCACGGTGCTGATGATGAGTTCGATAGCCCGATCAACCCTCTCATCGCCTACGCGCGACAGAACCTCCCAACCGACCAAGTTGGCGAACATGTTCCGTTCAATGGATATATGTTCCGAATCCTCACGAGCCAAGGACCACATGCACCGGGCGGCGCCAAGAACTATATCGTCGATGGCAAGATGACCGCGGGATTCGCCTTCGTCGCTTACCCTGTGGAGTACCGCTCCTCGGGTGTGATGACTTTCATCGTCGACGAATCCGGAACCATTTACGAAAAGAACCTTGGTCCTAACACAACGAAGCTGGCACAAGCGGCGACCGCCTACGACCCGGATTCCACCTGGCACAGGGAGGAATGAGCGATGGCGGGAGGAGAGACGAAACTATGCGTAAGCGAAATCTCGCGGCATTGCTGTTTGGTCTTCTCATATTCAGCGGGCTTTTAATTTCAGCGCGCCCCAACCCACAAGCTTCCGGAGCTCCCACTCCACTCGCTGCAAGTCCACAGACCAATCTTGGTGGCCGGATGCCTCCGTTGTTCGATCAGAATGTGGCGAGGGTTGTTGCCGACGTCGATCGGATTGAAGCCGACACTCTCAGCCAGATGGCCCGCACCCCGCTCGATCGCCAAGGACAGGTCCGCACCCTGGGAAAGTTACTGCTCTTCGATAAGCGCCTCTCGGTCAATCAAAACGAAGCATGCAGCTTCTGTCATACGCCGGAGACGGGATTCACCGGGCCGATTCAATCTTTGAATGAGACCACTGTGTCCTATCCAGGATCAGTCAGAACGCGATTCAGCAATCGAAAGCCCCAGAGCTACATGTACGCACCTTTCTCACCCGTGCTCCACTACAACGCACTCCAGGGTGACTTTGTTGGCGGGAATTTCTGGGACATGCGCGCGAGCGGCTACCGCTTACAGAATCCCAGCGCGGAACAAGCGCAGGGACCGCCGACGAATCCTGTAGAAATGGGTTTGCCGGATTCGTCCTGTATTGCGTATCGCCTGTCGCACGCTCCCTATCGCCAGCTGTTTGAGTCGGTGTGGGGCGCGGACTCGTTTACCATTCACTGGCCTCCCAATGTAGAAAGGGTTTGCGCGACTCCAGGGCCGCCACCGGCGAATGATCAATTCCCGGTCCACTTGAGTCCAGCAGACCGAGCTCGCGCCGACCATATCTACGACGGGTTTGGGCTGGCGATTTCCGCATACGAATTCTCGCCAGAGGTGAGTCCGTTCACGTCTAAGTACGACTACGTGCAGGCGGAAAAAGACCAATTCACGCAGCAGGAAAAATTGGGCTATGAGCTTTTCCGCGGCAAGGCGCGATGCAACGAGTGTCATCGCGATGGCGGGCCCGGCGAGGAGCCCCTGTTTACAGACTTTACCGCTAGTAATCTCGGCGTCCCCGGAAATCCGCGATTGCAATTCTACTACGAAGGCCGGCCCGACCAACGCGGCTACACTCCCGACATTGCTGGCAACATCGCTGGAGCGGCATACATCGATAGGGGAGTTGGATCCTTTCTGCGTACGCTGCAAAGTGATAGCGGCCAACTCAATCCTGATTCTGAGTGGATCAAACACGCGCCGGAGTTCGACGCGAAGTTCCAGGTACCCACTTTGCGCAATGTCGATATGCGTCCAACGCCAAGCTTCGTTAAGGCCTACATGCACAATGGCTATTTCAAAAGCCTGAAGGAAGTGGTGCATTTTTATAACACCCGCGACGTCTTACCCGAATGCAAGGCAGGCGATTCCGGCGAAAAGGTCTCCTGCTGGCCAGCGCCCGAAGACTCAACCAACCTCAATAAGAGGCAACTCGGCAACCTTAAACTGACAGACCAGGAAGAAGATGCCCTCGTCGCTTTCCTGAAGACACTCAGCGACGGGTACAAAGTGCCGGGAGCACAGACAGCGAAGTAAGTTTAATTTTTGATTTCGTAGGCACGCGCGTACGACTTTTTTGGTTCGGATCCAAAATGCGTTCAACCACTCGAGCTTTGATGCCGGCCAAGGTGCCTGATCTACGCGATAGGGTCCCACTGCTGGCTCCCCTGCGGAAGGATGTGGCTTCAATCGGACCGCGGTGGCTACCACTTGTCCTGGTCCTGGGGGCGATAGTCGGGGTGGCGTATGCCGACCATCTCGTTGTTTCGATTTCACTGGTGTACCTTTATATCTTTCCTCTAGGCGTTAGCGCGATTCTGCTGCGCAGGGAAGTCGCCTACAGTCTGATACCGGTTTGTGTCTTGTTCCATGACTATTGGTCACCGCGGATTATCCATCCCGGGCTCCGAGTCTTCGATAATCTCTTGGCTTTGTTATGCTTCTCATTCATCGTTTACGTCATCCGGCGGTATATTGACCAGAGGGAATTGCTTGCCAAAACGATACAGCAGCAACGAAACGACCTTCTTCGGGATGTGGAGCTCGCCGCGCAGGTTCAGCGAATGTTTCTTCCCATGGGCAAGCCAGCCATTGCCGGACTTGAAATCGCCGGCATGATGCAACCGTCCAAGGGCGTAGGCGGCGACTACTATGACTATATCCCCATCGATGCGCACACCATCCAGGTCGTGATTGCCGACGTAGCCGGGAAAGGCGTCCCAGCGGCCCTCTTAATGTCCGCGACAGCGGCAGCCATGCGGCTTGAAGCGAATCGCGATCGAAACATGCTGGAACAAGTGGAAAGGTTGAATACCGAGATCGGCGCAATGTCGCATCCCGAACGGTATGTGACATTGCTGGTTGCGGAAATCGACACATACAAACGGATAATCCACTACGTGAACTGCGGCCACAATCCCGCGCTTCTGTTTCGAGCAAAGACGGGCACGCTCACGCGCATGGACTCGTCTTGCCCACCCATCGGGCTATCTCCAGACGAGATTTGCGAGCTGGCCTCTGCTGACCTTACAGCGGGCGACGTGCTGGTTTTCTATACAGACGGCGTCACTGAGGCAGAGAACGGGCTTGGCCAAGAATTCGGCATGGAGCGTCTTTCTGCCGCAGTGCTCCGCGGTTCTTTGCTGCCCGCCGAGGACCTCATGGCCAATATCTACAACTCTGCAGCAGATTTTTGCGGCGATGTCGGTTTCCATGATGATGTCACGATTGTCGTGGTCAAATGCCACCTCAACGGCTCCCCCAGCATTACTGCGTAACCTCACCAGAGAAACGTTCTACTTCGTGCTGAGACCTGGACCGGGACGCAGAGGCCCCGTCATTATTAAGTTCCTTCCTCCGTCCCGAAGTCGATGTCCATCCCGACAGACACCCTGTCAGGGTGCTGACAATCATCCAATGCGCTGGACTCTTTGCCCTTCATCCTCCGCGACTTATTCCGTGGCTCTCCTCCTAAATGCCCTGTTTTCAACTACTTCCTGGAGCTCTCGCTCACCCTTCACAGTGGCATCCAGGCTGCATCCTTCAGGATTTGAGGCAAGAAGAACCGCCGGAGGGATATCACATGAGAAAGTTGTCAAGCTTCCTGAGCAGCATTTTAATGGTTGTCCTGCCATTCCTCGCTGAGGTGGCGAACGCATCGGACAAGACCAAGGATGACGATCGATTGAGAAACTGTGGCTCGGTCCTGAAAGAGATTCTTGACGTTCCGGACAACATTCCGCAAGGCCTGCTCGACAAAGCAGACTGCGTCGTTGTCTTTCCTTCCGTCCTAAAAGCCGCATTCATCATTGGCGGAAGCTACGGTCGGGGCGCCATGTCGTGTCGCAAAGGCGAAAACTTCCGGGGACCGTGGGGCGCTCCCACAATGATGGCTCTTGAGGGCGGCAGCTTCGGTTTTCAGATCGGGGGACAAGCTACGGATTTTGTCTTGCTCGTTATGAATGAGAGTGGCGCGAGGGGCATTCTCGCCAGCAAGGTCAAGCTGGGAGGCGACGCTTCGGTGGCCGCAGGCCCCGTCGGCCGCGATTCGTCAGCCGAAACGGACGCGACCCTGCGTTCCGAAATCTTGAGCTACTCAAGGGCGCGTGGATTGTTCGCCGGAGTCTCTCTCGAGGGTTCCACAATCCGTCCAGACAATGGCGACAACCGCCGTGTATATGGCAAGGAGATTCCTGCGCGGGAAATTGTTCTATCCGGAACAGTTGCTGTGCCCCCAGCGGCCGAGCAACTGATCTCGGCTTTGAACGCCAAGACCCCGAAGCATAGGACATAAGGTCAATTTGGATATTGGAGTCGGCTAAGCCGAAAGGGTGAACTATGTGGATTGTTAGGGTCGCGCTGAAACGCCCGTACACGTTCGTGGTGCTGGCTATCCTGATCTTGATTCTTGGAACACTGTCCATTTTTCGCACGCCAACGGACATCTTTCCAAACATCAACATTCCCGTGGTGAGCATTATTTGGAACTACTACGGGCTGTCACCGGCGGAGATGTCCAACCGAATTATCACTCTTCAAGAGCGCAACTTAACGACAATCGTGAATGATATTGAGCATCTCGAGTCGCAGTCACTGAATGGCGTCGCT
>WNFT01006375.1_pt1 | contig 10384 bp, 4 predicted proteins | sample 5400191 | NCBI WGS metagenome assembly WNFT01 (sample SAMN13153359, study PRJNA577476) | soil metagenome | isolation source: 80 cm saprolite under Madrone tree | place: USA:California | collected 2016-06-14 | reverse complement strand
TTGATCCGGCAGAGTGTTATCGCCCATGTTGCCATAATAAGCATCGTGAAATTTCTTGGACCGCATAGGGTTTCCCATGCCGTCGATCTCGACGACGATGAAGCCGAGGTCCGCGAGCGCTTGGGTGTCGCCACGCGCCGCGGAGAACGAACGGCTCCCGACACTGCCGCCCTGTGGGCCAGGATAGATGTGATTGATGATCGGATATTTCTTCTTCTCGTCGAGATTCGTCGGCTTGAACATTAAGCCGTAGAGATCGGTGACGCCATCGCGGGCCTTGACAACGATGGGAACTGGAGGCTTCCAACCAGCCGCCACCAGCCGTGAAATGTCGGCCTTCTCGAGTGTATTGATCAGTTTGCCGTCTGCATCGCGCAAAACAACCAGCGGCGGAGCGTCAGGCTTGGAGCAACTGTCGAAGAAGAAGCGTCCCGAGGGTGAGAGACTGATTTCGTGGTTCGCGTCTTCGGGTGTCAACAGGGAGTGATTCTTCCCATCAAACCCGACGCGATAGAAGTGGCTGAAATACGGATCGCGTCCCTTTTCACGTCCGTCGGCGAGAAAGTAAAGCCGTCGATTCTCTTCATCGACTCTTAAGAGTTGAGTCACTGTACCTTCGCCAGTCGTGATCTGATTCTTTAGCTTGCCAGTGGTCGCATCGTAGAGATAAAGCTGGCCCCAGTTATCACGCTCTGAATACCAGATCACTTCGTTCGTGGCCGGCAGGTAGCGCCAGTTAAATCTTCCCTGGCCCGACTCGTATTGCGTGGCTGCTGTCTCTTCCAGCACGTCACGAATTACTCCGGTCGCCGTGTCCGCGATGCGAAGCTGCTCGTGTTTGTGATCGCGAGAGGTCGAGACAAAAGCCAACTGCGCCGCGTCCTGGGTCCACTCAACGTCGGCCCATTCACCGCCGCGACATTGCAGGTCGTCGCACAATGTCGAGCGGTGCTGATCGGGCGGCAGCTTGAGTCTGATCACGCGCGGCCCATCGACCTCGATGATCACGCGCTGGATCATGGTCACCACTTCGTCGCCGGGCAGCGGATATTTCCAGGCTTGCAATGTCGGATGCCCAACTTTGGTTTCCACCAGATACATCTCGCCGACACCGCGCTGATCCTGCTGAAAGGTCGCAATCTTCTTCGAGTCCGGCGACCAAAGCAGCACCGGACGATCGCTATGTGTCCAACCGGCATTGTCCGTTGCGTAACCAAAGTCTTTCACGCCGTCCGTGGTGAGCGGCGTCTCTTTGCCCGTGGCCACATCACGCACCCACAAATTGAACTCGCGAATAAAGGCCGCGCGCTTTTTGTCCGGGGACAGAATGTCATTGGCAGCGCCGCCGCGGCCTCCACGCTGTCCGCTCGCCGAGGCCGTACCCTCAGCGCCGCATTTGTCCGCCACGAGATCGCACTTCCAGCGTCGCCGTTGAATATTAAAAGAGATGGTCTGCCCATCCGCTGACAGATCGAAATCCGTAAATGGCAGATGGTGCGCGTCGTAGCTTGTACCGGTTGCTGTCGAGAGGGCCGCCGCGAGTTTCGCATGATCAAAGACTGGTGCGCGGGTTCCTTTCGCGGCCTCGACGAGCAGAAACTCGCTGCCTTCCGGGGTGGTGATCCGATACCAGAAGCGTTCATCGGCCACCCATGTCGGTCTCACACCGGAACGAAACACGAGCGGGTTCGTGTTGTAAGGCATCCACTTCTCGGCCCGCGCGTAATCCGAAGGCGTGAGCATGCGTGGCGGATCGGTCTGTTGGGCCATAACCGGAGGCGCTGTTACGAGGATCAGCACCGTTAGGTTTAGAATGTTTCTGCTCTTCATATGACTCTTTTCATCGTCTGTTAGTTAGTGTGGTCTTTGAACTTTCTGTCAAAAACCGCCCACCCCGCGGAGGAGTCTGTCGGAAAAAGGTTTCTCCGTGTTCTCCGTGCCTTCTTAGAAACATGCCATAAAAGCCCTTATTTTTGGCATGTTTAATTTCGCTATCTACGCGTCGCAGACGAGCAAAGCTACTCCGTGGTGCTTCTTTTTCTTAGCAATTTCAACACAGAGACACGGAGATCACGGAGTCTACACGGAGAAGTTCGATTTTCCCGACAGACTGCTTCGCAGGCTCAACGCTCATATCGCTATTGCCTTTATCGACTACCTGACGCCGTTGTTGGTGTGGGTCCAAGCACGCGATCAAGCTCCGCGCGAATCGCGTCCAATTCCTTTCGTAACACGGCGTATCGTTCAATGGCGTCGCGCCCAACCTTCTGATCGACGTTCGCGGTCATGCTCGCAAGATAAGTAATGTGCGCTTGTAAACCGGGCTTGCCATAGCGCACGGGCTCAGTGAAAAGTTTTGAAGCGATCGCGTTTACTCGGTTCACCTCGTCGGGGCCACCACTGGCTGACACGGCGCGCACTTTCGTCTGAAATTCGCGAACCCTGGCAGCAATCTGGTTCGCGTCGTTCACCATTTGCCGCACGCGCATGTTGTGCTCGAATTGCTCTTGCAGATCCGCAACGGTGACGCCGTCTTCCGCGACGCGTGGATCGATGAGTAGGTTGAATGGTTCCGTCGATGTCTTATCGCCGACTTTGAGGCGCGCTTGATATTGTCCGGGAGGAAGCGTCACGCCGCCCTTGTTTCTCCCGTCCCAGACAACGCGATTGAGTCCCGAAACTTTCGTCACGCGCGGAGGCGGAGGGCCGAAGCGGCGGCCGGCGGGCGCAGCATCAGGATCCTCCGTTTGAGTCTCGGTCGCACCAGCGCCGCCGCCGCGCCCTCCGCGACCTGCTGTGGGCGGGGCGTCGCTGTTGTAAGAGTTAATGACCGCACCTTTCGCGTCGAGGATTTCGATCGTCACCGCTCCGCTGGGTGCGCTCGGCAGATAGTATTCAATCATCGGCCCCAGCACTGTGGGACTGACTCGCGTGCGATAGCTGTCGCGTGGTTTGAAGAGATGTGCGTCGGCGGCGCTCACTTGCGGCGTGAGTTGATGAAGCGAGCTGATGTTGTCGAGAATCCAAAAGGCCCGGCCTTGCGTTGAGACTATCAGGTCGTTTCGCTGAAGTTTGATGTCGCTAACGGGCACATTCGGAAGATTCAATTGGAACGACTGCCAGTGCGTGCCGTTGTCGAACGAGATGAACATGCCGAATTCCGTTCCCGCGTAGAGCAAACCTTCGCGGTTTGGATCCTCACGCACGACGCGCGTAGGCCAATCGGAAGGAATGCCGTTCTTCCCATCAGTCAAACGCGTCCAGGTCTTTCCGTAGTCATCCGTGCGATAAATGTATGGTTGATAGTCGCCAAGCAGCCAACGATAGACGGCATAGTAAGCCGAGCCTTTGCGATGCGGCGACGGCTCGATGTACTGCACACGTCCACCCGGCGGAAGATCTTTCGGGGTCACGTCGGTCCAGGTCTTGCCGTTATTGCGCGTGACATGAAACGGACCATCGTTGGCGCCCACCCAAATCACGCCTTTTTCCAGTGGCGACTCCGCAATCGCATAGAGCGTGCTATAGAACTCTTCGCCGGTAACATCGCGTGTGATCGGCTCGCCGCTGGCGCCCTGACAACAACTGGGATGCGCCGTAAGATCCGGCGAAATCTTTTCCCACGTTACACCTTTGTCGCGCGTGCGATGAAGATACTGCGACCCGTAATAGAGCACGTCCGCGTCATGCGGCGAGGTCGCCATGGGCGAGACTCTCTGGAAGCGATAAATGAGATCGCTGGCGGGATTCCCGTAAAGTGACTGACCGCCGACCCAATAATTCTTCTCCTGCCCGACTTTCAAATTCATCACTCCGTACTGTCCCTTGCACGAGCCGTAAACAATATTTGGATCGCGTGGATGCGGCATGATTGGTCCCGTCTCACATCCTGGACCAGTTCGCCAATCTTCTCGTCCAGTTCCGTCAGGCTGGCTCGAAATAATGATCGTGGTGTTGTCCTGCTGCGCGCCGTAGAGTTTGTAGGGAAACTGATTGTCCAACCAGACGCCATAGATTTCCGCGGTTGGTTGATTCAGTTGCGTGGACCAGGTGCGACCGCCGTCGAACGAAACATTGGCGCCGCCGTCGTTGGACTGGATCATGATGTTTCCATCCTTCGGATTGATCCAGATGTCGTGATTGTCGCCATGCGGTGTGCGAAAGATCGTAAACGTCTTGCCGCCGTCGGTGGATTTAAAGAATCCTTCCGCGCCGGCGTAGACCACGTCGGCGTTTGTCGGGTCAGCGCCGAGGGCGACGTAATAAAATGGCCGTTGAATCATCGCCGCAGCGATCGAAGCCGGCTGTGGATTCATCGCTGTCCAACTCTGCCCTGCGTCATCCGAACGATACAATCCACCGCCCGGTTTTGCTTCAATCAGCGCATAGATCCGATTCGGTTTCGCGGCTGTGACGGCAAGATTTGCCTTGCCAATCAATTCGTTCGGCAATCCGGTTGTGCTCTTCGTGAAGTGCTCGCCGCCATCGGTGCTCTTGTAGAAGCCGCCGTCGCGCGAACCGCTGATGATCGTCCAGGGTTTGCGTTCGAGGTGCGACATCCAGGCGTAAACAACACTGGGATTACCGGGCTGCAACTCGACATCCATTGCGCCTACGCTATCCGAAACGAACAGAACCTGGCGCCAAGTTTGTCCGCCGTCCGTGGTTTTGAAGACGCCGCGCTCAGCATTCGATTTGAAAGCGTCGCCCTGCGCCGAGACCCAAACGATGTTCGGATTAGTCGGATGAATGCGAACGCTTCCAATCTGGCCCGTGTCGTAGAGGCCGATGAATTTCCATGTCAGCCCACCGTCGGTCGTTTTGTACACGCCACGTCCGGTCGAGACGTTGCTGCGCACATCGTCAGAGCCCGTGCCCAGATAGATCACGTTCGGATCTGAATCGGCGACCGCCACGCATCCGGTCGAGCCCAGCGGAATCTTCCCGTCAGTAATCGGATTCCAACTCGCGCCTCCGTCGATCGTCCGAAAGAGACCGCCACTCGCTACCCCCATGTAGAAGGTTTTTGGCTGCGATGGAACGCCCGTCACCGTCGTCACACGTCCGCCTCGCGATGGCCCAACCAGGCGGTAGTGAAGGCCATTGAAGAAGACCTGATCGACGCCGCCGGCAGACGACTGCGGATACGACTGCGGCGCCATGAGTGTGACTAGTGCCAGGAATGAAAGAACAGACGGTCGAAGCATGTGAGTCCTCCAAAGATCCAAGAATAGGAAGTAATTTGCGTTTTTTGGTCCGCAAGCCGGGCGTGCGGTAATTAAGCGAAAGCATCCCGATCAAGACAAAACTAATGAAGGCGATTCCTCGTTTCAAATACCAAAGTTTTGGTTCACTTCCGTTCAAGGACGCGGCTGATTTGACGAGTTCTGTCGATTCTGCCGGGCGTGCGCGCGTCGCCCGTGCTGCAGTCTACCCAAACGATTGCCTTATCGGAAATGCCGATCATGTTATATGAGAATGGATACAGAGTCGGAACGAAGCGAACCGGATATTTACCCGGCTCATTCGGCAAATCCGATGGACCCCCTTGCGCTCCGACCGTAGTGAACTCGACGCCAAAGATATTGTTGACCCTCTCTGGCGCGACGTTCTTCTTGAATGCCAACTCGATCATCACCAGCTTGTTTTCAAGAAACGATAATTGAATCTGGGAAAAATCACCAACGTTCTTAAATGAGAGTTGTCGGAATATCTTCTCTTTATGTTTTGGATCGAGCCACTTGCTTACTTTCGAGGCGTCAAGGCGATCAACTTTGTCCGCGGCAGGCTGTCCCAGAATTCGCATGGCGTCTTCCGAACTGGTCTGGTTCAAAGTAAGCCCCCGAAAACGATCCGCACCAGAACCATTAGGAGCTTGTGCAGTTGAAGTAGCGGCGATTAAGGCACAGCAAAAGAGCGACGTCAGAATCCGCATCACTCCTTCTCCATATCACATAAGAATCGGAAATTCCAAGCACCTCGCGCGTGCGCTCAAGGTATCCAGAAAGGGATTCGTCGGTCCGCCGCGAATATTCACTCGGCGTAACCTTCCTAAACCGGAAGGGGCGCATTGATTTAAGCTCTTCGTAAATTACTCTCTGAACGCGAGTGCGCGGCGGACGTGATTGGCCCACAGCCGATGAAAATTCATGAGTCCGAGTCCAAACCGCCCGTATTTGCTTCCAAAACCTAGCCTCATCTTGGCAAGTCGCATAGAATGCGCCTGGATTTTTATCCGCAGGCCGGCGATAAACATGAACACCATAAAACGACGTTCGATTTTCCTGCTTGTTCTCTGTATCTGCGGCGCGACCCTGCCAACGTTCTCCGTTCTCTCGCAGAGCAAAAACCGTGCGGTGTACTACGCGGCGCCTGGCAACAGTTGGCAGCGACGGCGGCCGGAAGATGTCGGGATGGACAGCGCCCTGCTCGAGCAGGCAGTCGCGTACGCGAAGACTCAAGCCAGCACAACCCCTTCGGATTTTTCCACGCAGGTCGAGACGTTCGGCCGGGTGCTCGGACCTTTACCGAAGATGCGCGGCGATACCAATGGAATCATCATTCGGCATGGCTACATTGTCGCTGAATGGGGTGACACGAATCGGATCGATCCGACTTACAGCGTGGCGAAGAGTTTTCTCTCGACACTGTGCGGGCTGGCCGTCGATCGCGGCATGATCAAGAGCGTGCACGATCCAATGAAGCTTTACGCGACCGATGGCGGTTACGACTCTCCTCACAATGCGAAGATCACCTGGGAACAACATCTGCAACAGACGAGCGAATGGGAAGGTTCGATGTGGGGCAAGAACAGCGACTTTGTCGGTGCGTTGGAATTCGGTCGCGGCCAGCGCCAACCGCGCGCCATTAAAGAACCGGGCACGTACTGGGAATATAACGACGTGCGCATTAATCGCATGGCGCTGACTCTCTTGCAAGTTTGGCAGAAGCCTCTGCCGCGTGTCCTCAAGGATGAAATCATGGATCGCATCGGCGCTTCCAATACCTGGCAGTACCACGGCTACTTCAATTCTCAGGTCATGATTAAGGGCAAAATGGTTGAATCAGTGAGCGGCGGAACGCGCTGGGGCGGCGGCCTCTGGATCAATACGCGTGACATGGCACGCTTTGGTTATCTGTTCCTACGGCGCGGAAATTGGAAGGGCAAACAACTCATTTCGGAGAACTGGATCAAAATGGCCACGACTCCGACCACGATTGGCCATGACTACGGTTACCTTTGGTGGCTCAACACGCAAGGCAAACAATACCCCGACGCTCCGCGCACGAGTTTTGCCGCCCTGGGCAATGGCTCAAACACGATCTGGATCGATCCGGAACACGATCTAGTAGTCGTCTGGCGCTGGCACCGCGATCGTAGCGCCAACGAATTATTCAAGCGAATACTGGCCGCGGTTAATCCAAAATAGACCGAGAGACACTATTCGATCGCAGCTTCGCCATGTCGGACAGAATCCCGAACGAATTCAGATCTCGAAACGCGGGTAAAAAGGGCTCAAGTATGAACTCATCGTTACCCTCAGGAACCAATCTCGGTCGCTGGGAATTCGCTCGAGGATTGGCGAAGGCGGAATGGGTGTGGCGCATCTGGCGCTGGATACTGCCCTACCACTCAGGCGCAAGTAATCGTCTTCGTCCATCAGCAGCGATCGTGATTCCCGATTTATCAAGTTCTTTCCGATCCCAAAGCTTGCACGTGACTTGTCGATGCGCCTGGTCCAACGCTTCGCAGTAATTCGTATACGTACAGCGACGAACTTCGTCACCGCGACCGAGTCTCACTTTCAAAAACCAATCGGGATCGGCCAGCGCCTGACGCGCCATACCGACGATGTCAGCGTCACCTCTATGTAGAATTGCTTCGGCTTGTTCAAAGGTTGTTATGCCGCCGGTCGCCACGATAGGCGTCGTGAAGCCGGCAGCATTTACAGCGCGCTTGATTTGCCCGACAAGCGGCACGGCGCGACCAAACGGACCGCGCTCGTCAGACAGAGTGGTCGGCATGCATTCGTAACCGCTTTGACCCGTGTAAGGATAGACGGCCTGGCCGACTTTCGGTTGTTCGGCGTCTTCGAACTTGCCGCCCTTCGAGATCGAAAGATAATCAAAGCCGGCCCGCGCGAATTCCCCGCCGAAGTAAACCGCGTCATCGATGCGATTGCCGCCGACTATTACTTCATCGCCAAGAAATCGCACGCCTAGGACGTAGTCGTCGCCAACGCGCTCGCGCACGGCGCGATAAACTTCCAACGGCAGACGCACGCGATTCTCGCGCGCTCCGCCATAGCCGTCGGTGCGATCGTTCAGTGCGCTCAGGAAACCGGCCATCGTGTATGCGTGTGCGTAATGTAACTCGACGCCGTCGAATCCCGCCTCGCGTGCGCGGCGCGCAGCCTCGGCAAAGATTCCCGGCAGCACCTGCGGCAGCTCGCGTACGTGGCGCAGATGCATGTCAGTCACGCGCTCGCGATAGCCGAAGCGCAGAGATTCGAGTTCCCGTTCGTCGAGCACGAGTTCGATGAAATCGTCGGAGGCGTTCTTGAGAAATGCGCGAACTTTTATTTCGTCCGCGCTAAGCCAATTTGCATCTCCGGTCAGTTCGGATATCGCTTCGCGGTGGGGCCAGGTGATTTTAAGGAAGCGATCGAAATACTTGCCGCGATCAGGCCGGCGCTTGACCGCGAGAAAATCAATGATCTGAATAAAAAGTTTGGTGTGGCCGTCGCTTGCTTCGCGCACGGTCTCGACCAGCTTCTTCAATCCGGGCAGAAATCGATCGTGCCCGATACGCAAGAGCGGGCCACTCGGAATGTCACGCACACCGGTCGCCTCGACTACTAAGCCTGCGGGCTGGCCTTGAGCAAATCGTCCATACCAATCGAGGTTATCTTGCGTCACAAGACCATCTTCAGTCGCGCGCCAAGGCACCATGGCCGGCACCCAGGTGCGGCTCTCGGGCCTGATGGATCCAATCTTAATCGGTTGAAACAAGAGTGAGCGCGCGGCTTCGTCCGCTGTTGGCCAGCGAGTTTCAGGAATCGGGTGCTTGATTGGATTCGCAAATTTCCACATGCGTGAGACCACTTTAACATGACGAGTCTCTTTGGGGTTGTTGTGCAGCGCGAACCGCCTCAAGAGGATGTGACGCGCCGTTTCAGAACCGCGAGCGATAGCGACCGGATCATAAGGCAACTTGGGAAGCAACTGACCCTCGTATTCTCATGAGGGCAGTGGAGGTTCCGGTCGCTACCGCTCGCGGTTCTGAAACGGCTGTCGTCAAAGCAATCCAGACGCGCTCGCCGCTGCGCTCTGACGCTCACGCCAAAAGTTATTGTGATAAATTAGCCCTACATCAGAGGAAAAGATCTTGACGGACAAACTTCTCAAGTGGCGTTCTGAATTCCCCATCCTGGGCAAAAGTGTCTACCTCATCTCGCACAGTCTAGGCGCGATGCCGCGTGAGACTTACGATCGATTACATGAGTACGCAGAGATTTGGGCAACGCGAGGAGTGCGCGCGTGGGCCGAGGGTTGGTGGGAAATGCCGGTCACGATTGGTGATGATGTGGCCCGCATCATCGGAGCCGACCCGGGCACAGTCGCGATGCATCAGAACGTTTCGATCTGTCAGTCATTGATTCTGTCCTGTTTTTTGCCGCTGCCTGAAAATTCAAAACGAAGAAAGATCGTCTATTCGGAATTGAATTTCCCCTCGGTGATGTACGTCTATGACGCCCATGCTCGCGATCGTGGCCTGACCATCGACATAGTGAAGTCGGACGACGGGATCACTGTTCCCCTGGAGCGAATGCTCGCGGCCATCGATGAAGAAACACTGCTGGTGCCTATATCGCACGTCCTTTACAAGAGCGCATTTCTGCAAGACGCGCAAGCCATCATCGAACGTGCGCACGAAGTTGGCGCGCGCGTCATCCTCGATGTGTACCAATCGGCGGGCACGGTGCCTTTCAACGTGAAGGAATTGAATGTTGATTTCGCCACCGGCGGCTCAGTGAAATGGCTCTGCGGCGGACCGGGAGCCGGATATCTTTACGTGCGGCCGGACTTGATAGATCGACTGGAGCCGAAGACTACGGGGTGGATGGCCCACGAACATCCGTTCGCGTTTGAAACCGAGTTGCATTACGCCCCCAACATCACACGCTTCTTGCATGGCTCGCCGGCGATCCCAGCTTTGTATGCGGCGAAGTCCGGCTACCGAATCATCAACGAAATTGGCGTCGCGGCAATTCGCGAGAAGAGCGTGCGCCAAACCGAAGCGTTGATCGCCCTCGCCGAAGAAGCCGGCTTCCGCGTAACCAGTCCGAAGGATCCAGCTCAACGCGGAGGCACGATCACAGTT
>WNFT01048359.1_pt1 | contig 10386 bp, 8 predicted proteins | sample 5400191 | NCBI WGS metagenome assembly WNFT01 (sample SAMN13153359, study PRJNA577476) | soil metagenome | isolation source: 80 cm saprolite under Madrone tree | place: USA:California | collected 2016-06-14 | reverse complement strand
CCATCCCCACGCTGGTCGCGGCTCCCTGCCCGAGCGGGCCGGTCGTGGTCTCGACACCCGAGACCCAGTGATATTCGGGGTGCCCGGGCGCCTTGCTCCCGATCTGGCGGAAGCGGCGGATGTCCTCCAGCGACACCGAAGGCTCTCCGAGGCGCTCGTAGTCGGCATTCACCGCCCGCGTCCCGGTCAGATGCAGCACGGACCAGAGCAGCATCGAGGCATGCCCGTTGGAGAGGACGAACCGATCGCGGTTCGGCCAGATCGGGTCCTGCGGATCGAAGCGCATCACGCGGTTCCACAGCGTGTAGACCAGTGGCGCCAGCGCCATCGGCGTGCCGGGATGCCCCGACTTCGCTTGCTGGACCGCATCGATCGAGAGCGTGCGGATGGTATTGACCGACAGCAGGTCGAGCTCGGCGTCGGTCATCGGTGCGGCATGGGCCAGCGCTTCCATCGTCATGACGATCTCACCGTCGGGTTCTGCCAGCCTCCGGGGGGCGAGACGCTCGAGTCCACCTCTTTCGGTCCCCAGGTGCCCGGCTCGTATTCGTGGACGGGAGTGCCCATGTTCAGCACCGGATCGACGATCCGCCACGCCTCTTCGACGTAGTCCTCCCGCGCGAACAGCGTGGGATCGCCTTGCATGGCGTCTCCGAGCACTCGCTCGTACGCATCCATCTCGTCGGCGCCTGGGAGCTGGGTTCCCACCATTTCCGCCGTCTGGTTGCGCGTCTCGTTCCCCGGCGCGAGGGCGTTCACGCCGATGGCGCCGGTGACGTCGGGGCTGATGCGGAAGCGGAAGTAGTTGGGCTCGAGGTGGAAGCTTGGAAACACCGTGGGTGGCTGGCGAAGCCGGATGACGATCTCCGTGCAGGTGACGGGCAGGCACTTTCCGGCCCGAAGATAGAAAGGGACGCCCTGCCAGCGCCAGGAATCGATCCGCAGTCGCAAGGCGACGAACGTCTCCACGTTCGACTCCGCCCCCACTCCCTTCTCCGATCGGTAACCGCGAAACTGTCCGCGCACGACCTCGTTCCCGGCGAGGGCCGGGATCGCTTTGAGGACCTTCACCGTCTCGTCCCGGAGCGATTCGCTGTCGGTCCTGACCGGAGGCTCCATGGCCAGGTTGCTCAAGAGTTGGAACAGATGGTTCTGCACGACGTCGCGCACGGTGCCCGTCTCGTCGTAGAACGCGCCCCGGCCCTGGATCCCGAAGTCTTCGGCCATGGTGATCTGGACGCTCTCGACGTGATTTCTGTCCCAGAAAGGCGCCACGAACGGATTGGTAAACCGGAAGAAGAGCATGTTGTGCACGGGCCGCTTCCCGAGGTAATGGTCGATGCGGAAGATCGCCTTCTCGCTGAAGGCGGCGAGCAGCGTGCGGTTGAGGCCCTGCGCCGATGCGAGGTCGCTGCCGAAGGGTTTTTCGACGATGACTCGAGCGCCCTTGCTGCATCCCGACAGGGCCAGCTGTTCCACGACGGGCCCGAACAGCGTAGGTGGGATGGCGAGGTAATGGGCGGGGCGCTCGGCTGCGCCGAGCTTTTCGCGAAGGGCCTGGAAGGTCGCCGGGTCCCGGTAGTCGCCGTCGACATAGCGGAGCAGGCGGGACAGCTTGTCGAAGGCGGCGGCATCCAGCCCGCCGTGCTGCTTGACGCTCTCGCGCGCGCGGGCGCGCAGCTCGTCGACACCCCAGCCGGCTTTCGCCACGCCGACGACCGGCACATCGAGGTGGCCCCGTTTCACCATCGCCTGCAGCGCCGGAAAGATCTTCTTGAACGCCAGGTCTCCGGTCGCGCCGAAGAACACCAGGGCATCGGAACGGGCGTCGCTCATCGTGGGCTCCGCTCCCCGCCCCCGGACTTTTCGAGGTGGCCGCCGAACTGGAACCGCATGGCGGACAGCACCCGGTTCTGGAATTCCGCTTCCCCGCGCGAGCTGAAGCGCTGATAGAGCGCGGCGGACAGCACGGGCACCGGCACCGCCTCGTCGATGGCCGCCTTGATCGTCCAGCGTCCCTCGCCGGAGTCCGAGATCCGGCCGGCGAATTCCGTGAGCGCGGGGTCCTTCACCAGGGCGGCGGCCGTCAGATCGAGCAGCCAGGAGGCGATCACGCTCCCGCGCCGCCACACCTCGGCGACCTCGCGAAGGTCGAGATCGTACTGGTAGTGCTCCGGCTCACGCAAGGGCGTCGTCTCGGCGTCGACCGCATGCGATCGCTTTCCCGCATTGGCGCTGTGCAAGATGCCCAGGCCCTCGGCGTAGGCGGCCATGACGCCGTACTCGATGCCGTTGTGCACCATCTTGACGAAATGCCCGGCGCCATTCGGACCGCAGTGGAGATAGCCCTGCTCGGCGGTGCCGCCCGTGCCCTGCCGCCCCGGAGTGCGGGGGATGTCGCCGGCGCCTGGCGCTAGCCGCGCGAAGATCGGATCGAGGTGTTTGACCACCGCCGGCTCGCCTCCGATCATCAGGCAATACCCGCGCTCCAGTCCCCAGACCCCGCCGCTGGTCCCGATGTCCACGTAGTGGATGCCCTTCTCTCCGAGCTCCTTCGCGCGTCGGATGTCGTCGACGTAATAGGAATTACCGCCGTCGATGAGGATGTCGCCGGACGTGAGATGAGGCAGAAGGTCGTTGACGGTCGCGTCCACTGCCGCCGCCGGGACCATCAGCCAGATGGCCCGCGGCGTCTCCAGTTTCTTCACCAGGTCTGGGAGAGATGAGGCGCCGACGGCCTTGGCCCGGCTCAACTCCTCGACCGCTTTCGGCGACCTGTCGAAGACCACGCACCGGTGGCCGCCAGCAATGAGCCGCCGCGTCATGTTCGCGCCCATCCGGCCGAGTCCGATCATTCCCATTTGCATGGCTGGTTCCTTTCAAGGGTCGATCGCTTGGCGAATCCGGTTTCGTCCTTCAAGTGTTGGACGCCTCGAAGATGCTCTGAATCGATGCATCCAGCAGGGCGTTGTATTCGGCATCGGATTGCTGGGCCGACAGCCCCTCGACCAGCGCCCGCGAAAAGCTCGCCACGACGCCGTGATTCCTCCGCAAGCGTCTGTTGCCTTCTTCCCGCGAGTAACCGCCCGACAGCGCAACCACCCTCACGACCTTGGGATGACTGACGAATCCGGCGTACTGGTCGTCTTTGTCCGGTAAGGTGAGCTTCAGCATGACCAGCCTTCCTGATGGCAGAGCATCAAGCTCCTCCAGGATGGAGGCTTTGAGCAGGTCTTCGGCCTTGGCTTTTTCCGGGCAGTGAATATCCACTTCTGGCTCGACGATCGGCACGAGGCCCGCGGCGATGATCTGCCGACCTGCCTCGAACTGCTGGGTCACGATGTCCTTGATGCCCGCTTCGTTGGCTTGCTTGATGAACGAGCGCATCTTGGTGCCAAAAATGCGTTTCGCTCTGGCCTTGTCGAGCAGCGCCGCAAGTCCGGGCATCGGCTTCATCAACTGGACACCGTGGCTCTCCGCCGCCAGGCCCTTGTCCACCTTCAGAAATGGCACGACCCGTTTCACGTTCCACAGATAATCCGCGGTGGGTTCCCCCTCGATGTCTCTGTCGATGGTGTTCTCGAACAGGATGGCGCCAAGAACCCGCTCCCCGGTGAAGACGGGGCTGGTCATGATGCGCGCGCGCATTCGATGCATGATCGCAAACATCTCCCCCTCGTTGGACCACGCATCTTCCTTGATCCCGTACGCGCGCAGCGCCTGGGGCGTGCTACCGCCGCTTTGATCCAGAGCCGCAATGAACCCGGGATGGGTTCTCATCTTCTCCAGTCCTCGCTCTCCAACTCCGGGATGATGCGCTGGGCCAGCACTTTGCCCAGCTCGACTCCCCACTGATCGAACGAGTCGACCTCCCAGATCGCGCCCTGGGTAAACACGCTGTGCTCGTAGAGCGCGATGAGCTTGCCGAGCACTTCCGGCGTCAGCCGCTCGGCGAGGATGGTGTTCGAGGGGCGATTGCCCCGGAACACTCGATGGGGAACGAGATTGTCCGGCGTGCCCTCCGCCTTGACTTGCTCGCGCGTCTTGCCGAAGGCCAGCGCCTCGGTCTGCGCGAAGACGTTCGCCAGCAGCATGTCGTGGTGCCGGCCGAGCGGGTCCAGCGCCTTGGCGAAGGCGATGAAGTCACAGGGGATGAGACGGGTCCCTTGGTGGATCAGCTGGTAGAAAGAGTGCTGCCCGTTCGTTCCCGGCTCTCCCCAGTAGATGGGCCCGGTCGCGTAGTTGACCTCGGTGCCTTCGCGCGTGACGTGCTTGCCGTTGCTCTCCATCGTCAGCTGCTGCAGGTACGCGGGAAAGCGCTTCAGGTACTGCTCGTAGGGCAGGATGGCCACCGTCTCGGAGCCGAAGAAATCCGTGTACCAGACCGTGAGCAGGCCGAGGAGCACCGGCAGGTTCTTTTCGAAGGGGGCGGTGCGGAAGTGCTCGTCCATCTGGTGGAAGCCGTGCAAAAGAGCGCGGAAGCTCTCGGGACCGACGGCGATCATCGTCGAGAGGCCGATCGCCGAGTCCATCGAATAGCGGCCGCCCACCCAGTCCCAGAATCCGAACATGTTCGCGGTATCGATCCCGAACTCCGACACCTTCGCCGCGTTGGTGGAGACGGCGACGAAATGCTTGGACACCGCCTTGGCGTCGCCGCCGAGCCCCGCGAGCAGCCACCGGCGAGCGCTGTCGGCGTTGGTCATCGTCTCCAGCGTCGTGAAGGTCTTCGACGAAACGATGAAGAGCGTTTCCGCCGGATTGAGGTCGCGGGTCGCCTCCACCAGATCGGCGCCGTCGACGTTCGAGACGAAGCGGAAGGTCATCGCGCGCTCGCTGTAGTGCTTGAGCGCCTCGTAGGCCATCACCGGGCCGAGGTCGGAGCCACCGATGCCGATGTTGACGACGTTGCGAATCCGCTTGCCGGTGTGCCCTTTCCAGGCGCCGCTGCGCACCCGGTTGGAGAAATCGGCCATCGCGTCGAGCACGGCGTGGACCTCAGGAACCACGTTCTTCCCGTCGACGACGATCGAGGCGCCGCGCGGCGCCCGCAGCGCGACATGCAGGACGGACCGGTTTTCCGTCAGGTTGATCTTGTCTCCCCGGAACATCGCGTCGATGCGCTCGCGCAGGCCGGACTCCTCGGCGAGGCCGCGGAGCAGCGCCAGCGTCTCGTCCGTGACGCGATTCTTCGAATAGTCGAGATAGATGCCGGCCGCCTCCGCGGTCAGGCGCTCGCCCCGCTTCGCGTCCTCGGCGAAGAGCGTGCGCAGGTGCAGCTCCCGCATCTTCTCCTGATGGGCCTGGAGCGCCTTCCACGATTGGCGCGCAGTCAGTGGCAACGTTTTCGTCATGGCTCTTCCTTTCCGACGGCCCACATCGCCGATCCCGTACGGCGAAGCAAGCTCATCCACCTCCGCCGATGCGCTTGGCGTCGGATTGCGGCGAGTGACCTGCAGGTGGGTTACAGTAGACGCATGCGCGCCGAGGCCGTCGCGTTCCTCCGCTCGTTGACGCCGGAGCAGCGGCGCCTTGCAGCCTTCGGGATCGACAGCCCGGAGCGGCTCGACTGGCACTACGTTCCGCGGGAGCGCGCGGGGCTACCGCTCAAGGCGATGGACGACCGCCAGCGCGCCGCCGCCCAGGCGCTCTTGCGCGCGGTGCTGAGCGATGCGGGCTACCGCAAGGCGACCGACATCATGCGCCTCGAGACGGTCCTCCGCGCGATCGAGACGGTGCGGCGGTTCGATCGCGACCCGGACAACTACGCCTGGATCGTCTTCGGCGATCCCGATGCTGGAGCGCCCTGGGGCTTTCGGGTGGAAGGGCACCATCTCTCGCTCAACCTTACGTTCGCCGCCGGCCCGGTCGAGGCCGTCACGCCCGCCTTCATGGGAGCAAACCCCGCTCGCGTCCCTTCCGGGCCGCTCCAGGGCCACCGCGTCCTGGGCGCGCAAGAGGATATCGCCCGCGAGTTGGTCCGCGGGCTTGCGGCAGCGCACCGGTATCGAGCGATCATCGCCGCGCGGTCGCTTGGCAACATCGTGAGCGGGCCCGGTCGCGCCGACGATCTCCGCAGTCCGGTGGGCCTCCCGATCGGCGAAATGGCGCCGCCGCAGCATTCGCGAGGCAGGGCTCGGTGCGATCCACTTCGCCTGGGCCGGTCCCCTCGAACCCGGCCACGCGCACTACTTCCGGCTGCATGGGCCGCGGCTCCTCATCGAGCACGACAACACGCAGAACGACGCAAACCACGTCCATTCCGTCTGGCGGGACCCGACGCGGGACTTCGCCCTGGACGTCCTCGGCGAGCATTACCGCAGCGGGCACCACGCGGACGCCGCGCCGTAGTGCAGCCTCAGTCGAGGTGCATCTGCTGGAGGAGCTTGCCGAAGCGCGGATCCTTGCGCAGCGGATCCCACATCGGGCTCACCTTCACGTCGCGCAGCATCCCGTCGCGTTCCGCATACGCCTGCTCGAGCAAGGCGAAGGCGCGATCGTTGTCGCCCAGCATGCCGTGGAGCGCGCCCAGAGCTGCCGGATGGCCGTGCTCCAGGCCAGGGCGGTGCTCGAGCTCGCGCATCAGCGTCCGGGCGCCGGCGGCGTCTCCAGTCACCGCGAGGATCCAGGCCCGCATGCCGACGTGCTCCGCCGCCGAGGCCTTGATCTGATCGAGCTCTGCAAGCGCGTCCGCCTTGCGCCCCGTGCTTGCGTATGCGCAGGCGAGCACTTCGCGCGCCGGCGCGAACCCTGGATTCAGCTCCAGCGTCTTGCGGAATGCCGCAATCGCCTTGTCGTAGTTGCGGCTCTCGTAGAAGACCACGCCGAGCATGTTGTTGACGATCGTCGACGCCGGATCGAGCTCGAGCGCGCGCTCCGCCTCCACCCGCGCTTCTTCGAACCTGCCCAGCGTGACGAGCAGGATCGCGTACCAGTGGTGGGCGGTGGCGTATCCCGAACGCAGCTCGATGGCCCGCTTGAACTCGCGCTCCGCGGTCGCCCAGTCGTAGTCATGGATGCTGATCAATCCGAGCGAGGCGTGCGGTTCGGCGAGGTCGCCGGCGAGTTCCAGGGCCCGGTACGCGGACGGCTTCGCCCTCGGAAGGACGTCCGCCGGCCGCGACGAGGTGTATTCGCCGAGCAGCAGGTAGCAGTCGGCCAGTCCGGCGTGGGCGAGCGCGTACGTCGGGTCGAGCGCGATGGCCTTTTCGAACAATCCCATCGCTTCCTTCAGGTCCTCCGCCGTTCGCTTGCTCCAGAAATGGCGGCCCTTCAAGTACAGGTCGTGCGCCTCTGAACTGGCCGTCGTTTGCGGGGCCAGCGGCGATTGCTTGAGGAGCTTGGGCCGGAGCGCGTCGGCGATGGAATGCGCCAGCTCGTCCTCGACCGCGAAGACGCTCTTCAGCTCCCGGTCGTATGTCTTCGACCAGAGGTGGTATCCGTCCGCGGCGTTGATCAGCTGGGCGGTGAGCCGCAGCGCGCTGCCTTCGCGCCGGACGCTCCCCTCCGGACGCTCCCCTCCAGCACGGTGGCGACGGCCAGCTCCTCTCCGATCTGGCGGACGCTGAGGTTCTTGTTCTTGTAGGCGAACGCCGAGGTGCGCGAAACGACCCGGAGCCCGTCGACGTTGGCGAGCGCGTTGATCGGCGTCACGTGACGCCGTCCGAACACGAGCGGTGCCATCGGGCCTGGCGCAAGCGCGGCGCGCTCCCCTTGCGCTGGACCTCTCGCGCGCTCGGCATATAGGGGAGCCTGAGGGGCGCCCTGGACGTCGCAGCGATCGACCGGCTTGTGAAACGCGAGGTCGCGCTACATAACGGAGTCGTGCACTGCCGGAGGATGACGTGACTTCCAGCCGCTATCTCCTCAGTGTGGACATCGGCGGGAGCAAGATCGCCGTTCTCGCCCGGGAGCTACGCGGCGAAAAACCCTTCTACGCCGACAAGATCAAGACTCCCGCCGAAGAAGGGGTGGGCGCCATCCTTCGACTGCTCGATGAGCAGATCGAGAAAGTCTCAGGCGGGCGCGCGGGCATGAAGGCCCTGGGCGTGGCCGTGCCCGGCCCCGTCGATCACACGGGCCACGTCCTCCGCGCGGGAAACCTCAAAGACTGGGTCGACATTCCGCTTCGGAAGATGCTCGAGGACCGTTACGGCGTTCCGGTGTACGTGGAGAGGGACGCCAACTGCGGCGCCATCGGGGAGAAATGGTTCGGCGCCGCGAAGGACATGAGGGACTTCGCATTCCTGTCGCTCGGCACGGGCGTGGGCGCAGGGTTGTTCCTCGACGGCCAGCTCTATCGGGGCGCGCATTTCGCCGCGGGAGAGGTTGGCGAGATGTCGTTTCCGACCGACGACTCGGACACGCCGCCGCTCCGCGTCTCGGACGTGGTCGGGAAACGCTCCATCCAGAAGAAGGCCAAGCGCGCCACCGGCGAGAAAATGAGCGCGGCGGAAGCGTTGACGAAATCGCAGGACGAGCCGCGCCTCGAGCGCGTCACGGACGACGTCGTCGAGTACCTGAGCAGCCTCACCGTCGCGATCTGCTCATTACTCGACCCGGAAGCGATCATCTTCGGCGGCGGAACGAGCAAGGCCGGCGAAGCGCTCCTCAAGCGCGTGCGCGAGCGCGCCGAAGCGCGCGCGGCGATTCGTGCGCGGCTCCTCCTCGCAAAGCTGGGATCGGAGTCGATGTTGTACGGGGCGCTCTGGGGCGCGGAGAAGATGGCGGACGCCGCCGAGGAGAAGGAGAAACGATGAGAGTCCACGTCCGGAGCGCGTTCGCCGCGCTCGCCGTCGCCGGAGCGGCGACCGCGGATCCGGTCGTGACGATCACACCGCCCAACGGCGCGCGGTTCTTTCCTGGACAGCGCTTCGACATCCGCGTCGAGGCGACGGGCAAGGGAAAGTTCTCCGCGACGATGGCCATCGACGGAAAATGCCAAGGCTTCAGTTCGCCGCGGAATGCCTGTCCGAAGTGGACCGAGCCATCCGGCATCACCGACGGCATCACGCTCACCACTCCCAGCCTCTACGGCGGCTTCAACCTGCGCGGCTTCTCCAGCAACAGACCGGGGAAGCACACCATCACCGCGAAGGTGAGCGATGACGAGGGGACCACCACGGCAGCGGCCACGTTCGTCGTCCAGTCTCCCCGACCGGCACTCGGCGCCAGGACGCGCAACGTCATCATCATGCTCGGCGACGGCCTGGGCGTCGCGCACCGCACCGCCGCGCGCCTCGTCGAGTTCGGAGCGACCGGCGGCGATCCGAACGGCTACCTGGCGATGGACGGCTTCCCGGGCACGGGCATGGTGATCACGCACTCGCTCAACAGCATCGTGACCGATTCCGCTCCTGGGATGGCGTGCTACACGACGGGCAACCACGCGCAGAATGGGCAGGAAGGCGTCTACCCGGCCCAGATGGCGAACCCGTTCTATTACCCGCGCGTCGAGTACATGTCCGAGTACCTGCACCGGGTGAAGGGGACCTCGACGGGCATCGTTTCCACCGCGGACATCGAGGACGCGACTCCTGCCGCGAACGCCGTCCATACCGGCAACCGCAACGCCGGAACAGGCATCGTCGACCAGTATTTCGACGAACGGAACAATACCGGCCTCACGGTGCTGATGGGCGGTGGGCGCCGCTGGTTCCTGCCCAAGGGGCAGCATGGCTCGAGCCGCGCCGCCGGAAACGACTACGGCCCGTTGCCCGAAGATCTTCAGGCGGCCTGGAACGCACCGGCGGGGGCGATCGACGAAAGCCGCGACCTGCTAGCGGATTTCCGGAAGGCCGGGTTCAGCTACGTCTCCACTGCCGCCGAGCTGGGCGGCCTCGGGACACCCGAGAAGCTGATCGGCCTCTTCGCTTACGGGAACATGAACGTCGCCCTCGACAAGATCGCCAAGCGGCGCGACCCCTCGCGACACGGCGTGGTGGATGACTACCACGCGCCCGATCAGCCGATGCTCGACGAGATGACCGCCGCCGCCCTCCGGGTTCTGAGCAGGAACAAGCGCGGTTTTTTCCTCATGGTGGAAGGGGCGCACATAGACAAGCAGTCGCACCTGATGGATGCCGAGCGGACGGTCGGCGAGGTGATCGAGTTCGACCGCGCAGTAGGCGTGGCGCGCCGCTGGGCCGACAAGCTGGGCAACACCATCGTCATCGTGGTGAGCGATCACGAGTGTTCGGGCTTCAGCATCATCGGCGCATTGAAGGGCACGGTGGCGCAGCTCGCGTCGGAGCCCTCCGACGCAGACGACCTCCAGCCTGATCCGACGCTCGCGAAGCAGCCGGCTCGACTCGCGAGGGTCGGCACCTACGATTCCGCCGCGTTCCCGAAGTACGATCTCGAGGCCGACGGATACCCGAAGACGTA
>WNFT01019970.1_pt1 | contig 10386 bp, 8 predicted proteins | sample 5400191 | NCBI WGS metagenome assembly WNFT01 (sample SAMN13153359, study PRJNA577476) | soil metagenome | isolation source: 80 cm saprolite under Madrone tree | place: USA:California | collected 2016-06-14 | reverse complement strand
CAGGGGGCGCAGGCCAAAAAGCCTGCCGCGACGAGCGCCCATGCCCTGCAGTTTCCCGGCGAGAAGCATCTCGTCAATATTCGCCAGCTTACGTTCGGCGGGCAGAGCGCCGAGGCTTATTTCTCTGCAGACGACAAATACCTGAGCTTCCAGCACCAGGGCCAATTTTTTGATCCCCGCACGCATGCCCCCACCGGTCCCAATATTCCCTGCGATCAGATTTTCACCATTCCGGTGGGCGGGCCCGGCCAGCAGCCGGGCGTTCCAAACCCTGTTCCAAAAATGATCAGCAACGGCAAAGGCCGCACCACCTGCAGCTACTTCTTCCCTTCAGGCGACCGCATGCTTTATTCCTCCACCTTCGCCGCAAATCCCGCCTGCCCGCCGCCGCCCGACTATTCGCTCGGCTACGTTTGGCCGATTTACGATACGTATACGATCTATACCGGGAAGCCTGACGGCAGCGACCTGCGCCCGCTTACCACCGCGCACGGTTACAATGCCGAATCCACCATCACGCGCGACGGCAAGCACATCGTTTTCACCTCCACGCGCAATGGCGACCTCGATATCTTTACTATGGATGCCGACGGAAAGAACGTGAAGCAACTCACCCACGAGCTGGGCTACGATGGCGGCCCGTTCTGGTCTTATGACGGCAAAAAAATCGTTTACCGCGCCGAGCATCCGCAAACGCCCGAGCAGATCAAGGATTACAAAGACCTGTACGCGCGCGGCCTGATTCGCCCCGGGAATCTGGAAATCTGGGTGATGAATGCGGACGGCTCCGGCAAGCATCAGGTGACGCGCAACGGCGCCGCGAATTTCGGTCCGTATTGGCTGCCGGATGGCAAGCGCATCATCTTCGCCTCCAATGTGACGAATACGAAAGATCCCGCCGGCTTCGATCTATATATCGTCAACGAAGACGGTTCGGGGCTGGAACGAGTAACCTACTATCCGGGATTCGATGCCTTCCCGATGTTCTCCTCCGGCGGTAACCGGCTGGTGTGGGCCTCCAATCGCAACGGCACCGTGGAGCATGAGACGAATATCTTCATCGCCGATTGGGTCGAATAGCAATGTGTGACACAGTCAACGCGCACGGCCCTGGTGGCACAGGCACTCTTGCCTGTGCGGCGTTAGGCGCGTATTGACCCGTAAGCAGGTTGGGTGCTAGTCTCCGAAAGCAGATAGCGACGTAAGTACCGCTAGCTAGGAAAGATCAACCCATGTCAAACCTTTTTCTCTATTGCGCTTTGCTGCTTGGCTTGCTGGGCCAGGCGGGTTCCGGCGCTCCCGCCGGCAAGTCCAGTTCGCTTGACTATGGCTACTTCAAAACCAAAGTGCAGCCGATTTTCCTGGCCAAGCGCGCCGGCCACGCCCGCTGCATCTCCTGCCATGTGGTCCCCACGGGAGCCGTGTTCCAGTTGCAAAAGCTCTCGCCGGGAGAGACCACTTGGAATGAAGAGCAGTCACGTAAGAATTTCGAGGCGGTCACCAAGCTCGTCGCCCTGCCCGGCAATCCCAAGAGTCCCTTGCTGACTCACCCTCTAGAGGAAGACGCCGGGGGCGATTTCTTCCATAATGGCGGCAAGCATTTCAAGTCGCAAAACGACCCGGAGTGGAAAACCCTGAAAGCCTGGATCATGGGCGAAACGGGCAGCAAGACTCAGGCGCGGAATTAGCTAACGTTTCTGCTTGGAACTCTTTTGGAGGCGACGATGATCATGAAGCGGCTGTTTCTTCTGTGTGCCATGATTCTCGCGGTTGTCGCTCTGTCGAGCGTGACGTGGAGCGCGGCGGGCAATCCGAGCGCCAAGGTCGTCCGCATCATTCAGACCAACAGCGCCGGCGACAATGTTGACGTTATCGATCCCGCCACCAATAAAGTCGTCGGCGTGATCGAAGGAATCGAAGTGAACCACGGCGCTGCGGTTGCGCCGGACGGCAGCCGCATCTACATCAGCGACGAAGCGCAAAGCACTCTCGACGTGGTCGACGCCAAGAGTTTGAAGGTAACCAAGCGCGTCCCCCTGAGCGGCCATCCCAATAATGTCGCCGTGGCTCCCGATGGGCGCCGCGTCTATGTGGCAATTGCCGAAGCTCCCGGCGGTGTCGACGTAATTGACACGACTTCTCTTACCGACATCAAGACCCTGCAGACCAAGGGCCCCATACACAACCCTTATGTCACGCCGGACGGCAAGTATGTGGTGGCCGGTTCGATTGTCTGCAGCCGGGAGAATAATGAGCTGTTCGCGTATTCGCTGCCAGATTTGAAAGTGATCGGGCGCGCCTACTTGGGTGGGAAGGGCGCCGCCTGGGTCACGCTCACGCCGGACGGTAAGACGGCCTATGTAGCCATGGCGGTCACAAACGACGTTTCGGCCGTGCAGGTCAAATCCATGAAGGAAATCGCGCGCATCCCGGTGGGTTACGTGCCCAAGCGAAACACCACGGGAATGCTCCCCGCGCAGTCCGCGGATTAAATTTCCGATCGCAGCTCACAGCTCAGCGAACACTTCGCCGCGAAGCATCCGGGAACCATAGCTTTCCCGAGGAGATCCCATGCACCGCGTGAGGATGCCGCTTTATCCGCTCGCTCTAACATTTCTGATGTTGAGTTCGGCTTGGCTCTGGCGGCTCGATGGCCAGACGGCCCAGCCAACTGCTACTGTCTTTGAAGGCGCGCGGCTGATCACAGGAGACGGCAGCTCGCCGATCGAGAACTCCGCCTTCATCGTCGGCGGCGACAAGTTCACGCAGGTCGGCCGCCGAGGCGAACTGCGAATCCCGGCAGGAGCTGCACACGTAGACCTCACGGGCAAAACGGTCATGCCTGCGCTGATCGATCTCCACGGCCACATCGGATTCCAGAACGTGATGCAAGGCACGATGTCCAAGGCCTTCTACACGCGCGAGAATCTGATCGACCATCTGGAGCGTCTCGCGTACAACGGCGTGGGCGCAACCGTCGGCATTGGCGACCTCGAGGACCGTTCCGATCTGCGTGGCGGAAGAACGAATTGGGGCGACGTTCCCTTGCAGGTCCGCAAAGAAGTCATCCCCAATGCAGCGCTGTTTCGGACGGCTGGCACGGGGATCGCCTGGCCAGGATCGGGACCCCAGGGCGACCCTTCGAGGGTTGATGTTCCGTATCCGGTCAGCACTGTCGAAGAGGCACGCGCGGCTGTTCAGGATTACGTGCGCATGAAGCCCGAATTCATCAAGATTTGGGTGGACGACAGGGGAGGAACCAAAAAGACGCTCACACCGCCTCTCTATCGCGCCATCGCCGAAGAGGCGCATAAATACAATGTTCCCGTGGGCGTGCACAACGTGACCTTGGCGAATGCCAAGGAACTGATGCGCGCCGGAGTGGAGGGCTGGCTTCATGTGCCGGTTCGCGGCGGTGAGGCCGTGGATGACGAATTGATTGCCGTCGTCAAGCAACGGATCGCACGTAACGACCGGCCGAAAATGTGGATGACGCCGGCCCTGATTACGGCGTGGATGGATACTCAAGGCGGCAAACGTCCCCCCTGGCTCGACGACCCGCTGCTTCGGGATACCTACTCTCCCGGTCAGATCGAGGAATACTGGGGCCGTCCTCTGGCAAAAATGACGCCGGAACAAGTCGAACGCGCCCGGAAGGATTTTGAGTTACAGGCAAGCAATGCCATGAAACTGAGAGCGGCGGGCATGCGCATCGTCAGCGGGACCGATACCGGACAGACCCGATTTTTGATCGCGTACTTCAATCAGTTAGATCTGGAAAGCATGGTTGCGATGGGCCTGACACCATCTGAAGCGATTGTCGCCGCCACGCGCGATCCCGCGGAAATCGCGCGGATCAATGCGGGCCTGGTGAGGGCGGGAAAGAGCGCCGATTTCATCGTCCTCGATGCAAATCCCCTGGAGAAGATCGGCAATTCGCGGCGGATCAATCAAGTGTATCTCCGCGGACAGAAGGTCGACCGCGCGGCGCTCAACGCCAAATGGCTCGCAGAGCAGAACCACGCGACGAAATCCTCACTGAATAATTCCAAACAGAAGTAATTCCAAACACAAATGGGCTACGGCAGAAGACCGCAGCCAGCACCCCGCAAGCGCAGTTTTCCGCAGAGGGTACACCAGAGAGTGACCGGCCACCAAACGGCGCCAATTTAACGTGCCATTGAGCCAAAAACCGCTTGGTCCGGCGATATTGGCGCCGCTTGACGGCCTGGTCGTTTGGGTGTTTTTTTTACCTGGCTATCGTTAGGACTTCGCCTTCGCTGGAGCGACGGACGCAACCGTCACGGTGTCACCGTCAAGTGTGCCCTTTACGGTCACGTTCTCAGCGGCGTATTTATCGAGGTCTTCGTCGTGCCCCTTCAGCTTATAAACCTTGTCTCCGACGACGAGGGCCCAGCCAGCTTTCTTGGCACAAGCGCGGGCACAATCTGCCGCGCTCATGTTCTTCATCTTGTGCTCGGCGCCGCAAGCAACATCGCTCACCTTGCCGGTCAAGGTCGTTTGCTTGCCCTGAGGAGCTGCAGTGGTGAACGCAATCAAAGTGAAAGCAGCGGTTACCATCGCGGACCTGAGAATTTTATTGAGGTTCATTTCGCTTCTCCTTTGAGGCTGGGAAATCCTTATCAGCTTACACCCGATTCAGCTATGCAGTCACGGCCAAGTCGCAGACGAAGAGGGCGGAGTCAGGATTTGTTTCAGCAGCGATTTTTCCCGGGCCAGCATCGCGGCCTCCCTCTCCTTGATCTCCGTGTCGCCAAGCCACTCGGGCTGGTGCCCCGCAATGACAATAGCGTCGATCGGCGCGCCCACACCGTTTACATACAGCGCCGCTTTGGAGATGAGGTAGATGCCCAAATTCTTCCCGGCTTCAAGGCTCATGGAAGGTGAATAGAGATTATCGGCGAGATAACGAATGAGAGACGATTCACCGGCGCCGACGCACGTGATACCGGCAGCCCGGTGCATCGCGCCTTGATCGAAGACGAATAGTTCAGGGCTGCCGAAAACGCCGCCCACGCCGATCAGCATTTGCAGGTTGGATGGCCGGCCCATCCCGGTGAAGACTTCGTCTGCGGTTTCGTAGATGGCGTGCGGAGTTACACAAACATCGCCGTCTTCGTCAGGTCCTTGAAGCTCGGAGAGCTTGCGGGAGATTTTCTCTATGGCTTCTTTCCACAGATCCGACGAGCCGCCATAGCTGGACACCACGGCCGAGCCGAATAAGTCCACGCAGGAGATTCTTTCTTCGTAGTATTTGTCTGCGCCGCGAGCCAAGACTTCCTCATCGGCGCAGATCAACAACCCGTCGCGGCAGGGCAGGCCCAATGCCATAGTCATTGCTTTTTACCTCTGCGCGTTCCCCTGCTAATACGTCGGCGCTTCCGATTCCGCCGCGGGCTGCCAGGAAGACCTGCGCCAGCCGGTCAGTGCTGTTGCGCCGAGTCCGCAGAGCGCCGCCGCAGAGAGCCACACGGCGGGAATCGCCTGATTTCCCGTGACGTGAATCAGGTAAGTACTGATCGCCGGTGTGAACCCTCCGAAGATCGCCGTGGCCAGGCTAAAAGCCAGCGAAAAGCCGGAAGTCCTCACATCCAGGGGCATAATCTCGACGAGAAACGGGATCATCGCTCCGTTGTAGCAGCCGAAGATGCAGGAGAACCAAAGTTCCACGAGGAGCAAACGGATGGTCGCCGGACTGCTGACCAACCAGGACATCGCGGGATAGGCGGTAAGCAAAGTGGCTACAGTGAAGAAAACGAGCAAGGGGCGGCGTCCGACCTTGTCGGAGATGGCGCCACCGATCGGCAGCCAAATGAAATTGGAGAGGCCCACACATAAGGTGACGAGCAAACTTTCGCGGTTGGTCAAGCGCAGGACTTCGCGGCCGTAGGTCGGCGTGTAAGCCGTAATGAGATAAAAGCAGACGGTGGTCATCGTGGAAAGCAGCATCCCGACAACGATAATTTTCCAATTGGAGGCGAGCGAGGCGAAAACCGCGGACATCGTGGGGCGGGTCCTGCGAGCCTGGAAGGCTTTCGTCTCGGCCAGGGAACGCCGCAACCAAAACAGAAGCGGAATCATGAGGCAGCCGATCAGAAAGGGTATTCGCCAGCCCCAAACGCTCATCGTTTCCGGAGGAAGAATCAAACTAAGGGCCACGCCCAAAAAAGCCGCCATCATCACGGCCAACTGCTGGCTCGCGGATTGCCAGGCGCAGTAGAAACCTTTGTGACCGGGAGTGGCGATCTCCGCCAGATATACGGATACTCCTCCCAACTCCACGCCCGCGGAAAATCCCTGGAGTAAACGGCCGAGAACAACAATGATGGGAGCGACGATGCCGATGATCCGGTAGCCGGGAGTGCAGGCGATTGTGAAGGTGCCTACAGCCATGAGAGACAATGCAAGGAGGAGGCCGGCGCGCCTTCCATGCTGGTCAATGTACGCGCCTAAAATAACGGCGCCCAGCGGACGCATGAGATAGCCCGCGCCAAAGGTGCCCAGCGTCAACATCAGCGAAGCGAAATGATTGCTCGAAGGAAAGATATCGTTGGCGATGTAGGACGCGTAGTAGGCGTACACCATGAGGTCATACATTTCGAGGAAATTGCCGCTGGCTACGCGGACAACGGAACCCACCATTGCGCGGGTTTCGGGATTCATAATCTTATGATTCGGGTCGTTCACGTAAATTGCTCGATGGCGACATCTTCACAATTTCAAGCGCCAACATCTTGTGTAGCTGCCGCAGCGTTTTGCAGGCGCCTGGGGCGCTCGGCTGCGTATCGCAGCAGTGCCGCCGCTCTATAGATTCCATGCACGAATTTGCAGTACGGCAAGGTCAGAAAGAGCGACACGATGACACCCAAATGCACGGCCAGCAGCGCGCCCATTGCGGCGGTGCCCCGCAGGGCGAGCAGCAGGAGACCCGTCGCCGCCGCTACGAACAATAACACCAGGAAGGAATAATCGATATGCAGTAAAACCCGTGAGGCGGGCGCCGGGTCCGCGGTGACTTTGATTCGCGCCAAACCGGCAATACCAACCAGCATGGCGGCCCCGCCGATAGTGCCAAGCAAGACGGGGAGGCTGAAGAGCGGATACGGGGAGATCCATCCGAAGATATGCTCGTATATGGCCGCCGCGCAGGTGGAAGCAAAGCAGAAAAGGAATCCGTAAAAAAGGGCGTGATGAAAATACCGGCGAGCCTGCGAGTACGTCTCATTCCTGCTGTTGCATCCGTTTCCTCCGCCGCCGAGGTTGCGCAGCGTGAAGATATCCGTGAATGCGGCTGAGAACGACGGCCTATCCAAAGCCGAAGGGCTGTTCGTGTCGCGCCAGAAATTGAACAGGCCTATAGCCATGGCCAGGATTGCAAAAAGGAATGCGGCGCCTGTGATCGCGATCATCACACCCTCGGATATAAGGGCGTAAAAGGCTCCCGCGCTTTCAGAACCCGCGGTGACAGGTGATGGAGTTTTGGCCAGCCAGACGAAAATAGCGCTGCAGAGTAAAGCCAGAACCGATGCCGCAAGGCCATTCCGCCGAAACAGCGCTGCGAGGGGTCGCGGCCAGGCGTAGCGCTCATACGTTTCCAGGCGAAGATCCGCGAAGGCCTTCGGTAAATTGAGCGCGAACTCGTGCGGAGGCGCGTACTGGCAGGAGAAATAGCAGCCGCGGCAATCGTGGCAAAGGTTCGCCAAATAGGCTAGATCGCCCGAGGTGAATTGCCGCCGCAATTCGATGGCGGGAAAAACGGCGCAATATCCTTCGCAATAGCGGCAGGCGTTACAGATTTCTACAAACCGCCGGGCCTGCTCCGCGGTTTCAGGCGAGCGCAACTTTGGCCGCCTCTCTTCCGGCGATCCGGCCGAAAACGGAACCGATGGCCATGCCCACGCCGGCGATATAGCCTTCGCCCAAGATATTGCCGGCCATGATTTCTCCCGCGGCAAACAGATTGCCGGCAGACCGGCCATCTTGCATCAGGACGCGGGCGTTTTCGTCCACTTTCAGTCCCAAATAGGTGAACGTGATGCCCGGGCGCAACGGGTAACCGATGAAGGGCGGGGCGTCAATTGGCCTTGCCCAATGTGATTTCGGCGGAGCGATTCCCTCCGTGCGGCAATCATCCAGGGCGTTAGGATCAAATCTGCCGGGACGCACGGCCCGATTGAAAGTCCGCACCGTCGCATCCAACGCGGCCGCGTCAACGCCAAGCTTGCAGGCTAGTTCGCCGATGCTTTCTGCGCGGATCGGGGGAAAAGCGGAAGGCATGAAGTGCTTCTCCGACTTGGCATCGGTAACCGCATAGGAGCGCCGTCCTGCGCCGTCGACCACAATGCTAAAAGGTATGCAGTCCAGACGGGAGACGATTCCGCCGTCAAACTTCGGCGCCCGGGCATCCACGGCGACGGCGTGACACTGCGTGGGATCACCAACGCCCGCGGCGCCCTGTTCGAGAAGATTTTTCAAGACCACGCCTTGCGCATAGGGCGTGCCTCGAATGATGAAATTGTCGGCCGCATCCCCCCAATATTCACGGAGCCATTCGATATTGGCTTGAAATCCGCCGGAGCAGACCACGACGGCCCTTGGGCGCAGTGAGAAAGGCGCGCCGCTTTTTACGGTCGAGACTTCCTGGACCAATCCGTTAACCAAAAAAAGCGAGCGCACTTCTGTATCGTAGAAGACGCACACTCCCAAACGTTCCGCCGCGCCGTAATATGCGTTCATCAGAGCTTTGCCGCCGCCCAGAAAAAAAGCGTTGGTGCGGGAGAGACCTAAGGTACCTTCCAAGGCTGGCTGGAAACGCGCGCCGTGCGCTTCCATCCAGGGCAACAACTCCGCGGTGCCATCAATGGCGATGCGGGCTAGATGCTCGTCAGTTTTGCCGTGGGTTACGCTCAGCAAATCGCTCCAATAATCGGAGCTCGAATAGCTGCCGATAAGCGTGGCGGTGGGAGATTCGTGCATGAGCCGCAGGTTGCGGGTGTGGCGGCTATTTCCACCACGAAGGGCTTTCGGCGCATGCTCCAGAAGCCTGACCGAGGCCCCCGCCTCGCGGGCGGTGATGGCCGCAGAGAGGCCCGCATTTCCGCCACCAACGACGAGAACGTCGCAAGATTCCATCACGTGCGTTGCAGAAGGGGACGCAGCTCCCGAATGTCTTTTACGGTCTCGAGCGCGAGGACTTTGTTGATGAGATTTGTGCTGGTGGCCGCGCCGAGGACCGACGCCATCAGGTCGCGCGCTTTGGCCACGACCTCCTCGCGGCTCATGGGATTTTCAGCGGTGCCGCGGACAGCGTCCACGCGCTCGCTGAGATGAGTGCCGTCTGTAAAGGTGACTTCCACGATGGCCACGCGCTTGGGCAGCAGCTTTTCGAGTTCGGCATCGGGCACGAGCTGAATTTTGGCTCGCTCGTGGAGGACCGCGGGATCCTGCATGCGCGCTTTATCGTGCGCCGCGCGGAAGGAAGCGGTTTTGTCGATCAGCATCACGGCCAACATATACTGCAGGCAAATATCCGGAATGTCGCGGTTGTTTACGACGCTGGCTTCGTCTGTGGCCATGCGCACGGTGACCTGCTTTGCCTGATCGGGCTCGAAGGGATGCTTCTTGCGAAGATTTTCAAGTGCATCGAGCGGCGCCTGAATGGGCGATCCCACGGTCCACTTCTTGATATTGGTGCGAACGACCTCGTAACGCTCGCCGAGTTTGTCCACGAGCCCCGCCGGATCGGCCTTCGGCAAACTGGCGAGAAGGAAATTGTCGGCGCCGGAGAAGGCGTCGTTCACGCCGGACCAGCCGGATTGAACCAGCAGGGCGGCGGTGACGCCGTCGCGCGCGGCCATGCCTCCGAACACAAATGCTTTCTCGATATGTTCGGTGTCGCGCTGCCAGTAAGCGATGCCCGAGGATTGCTGCGCGGCATAGTCGAGCAGCCAGCGCATCTGCTGCGCGTTGAGATTCGCGGCGCATCCCGCGGCGGCGGCCGCGCCGAAGCCTTCCGAGAGGCTATGCGTATCGCGGTGTGTTTCGTTCATGAAGTTCTGCCCGCCCAGCGTCATGGAGATGCGCGTGCCGACGTCGTAGCCGAGCGCCACGGCGCGCAGGAATTGCGCCCCGTCCATGCCGAAGCGTTCTCCCGAGGCGAGGGCCGCGGGCACAACCGCGCAGCCCGGATGCGAAAGCGAGGGGGCGTGCGAATCATCGGTCTCGTCGGCTTGAGCGAGAACGCCATTGGCGAGCGCGGCCTCGATGGGGCCGCAGAGCACGTTCGAGGCGACTACCGTGGCGAGCTTCTCTCCGCCGTAAGCGCGGGCGAACTGAATGGCGGCGCGGCCGGGTGGAAGTTCGGAG
>WNFT01009796.1_pt1 | contig 10386 bp, 7 predicted proteins | sample 5400191 | NCBI WGS metagenome assembly WNFT01 (sample SAMN13153359, study PRJNA577476) | soil metagenome | isolation source: 80 cm saprolite under Madrone tree | place: USA:California | collected 2016-06-14 | reverse complement strand
AAAGACTTTTCGTGCGCACTCGGACGAGATATTTTTTGCCACGGACTCCGTCTTCCGATTTTTTCGCGCATGAAGGGCAGCATCAATAATGCGAGCGAATAAGAAAAGTCCGCTCTCAATATCCGCCACGTTTGTTCTCCGAACTGGTTTGGGCCGGAGCCGGTTTGCCCGCACCCTGTTGGCATTTGTGTTATTCGCCGCTGTTTCTTCATTGGCCCAATTTTTATTCGGGTCGACGGCCACAAGTGGGGGCCAGGATATTCAGAAGGCGCCAGACCGATCTTCCATTCGAGTCAACGTGGAACTGGTTAACACACCGGTGGTCGTCCGCGACCAGAAGAATTTGTATATGATCTCAGTTTGAAAAACTTTCGTGTCTTCGACAATGGCGTCCCACAAGTACTCGAAAGTTTCGAAATGGGCGGAGCGCCGCTTTCGGCAGCCATCGTCATCGAGACCAGCTCGCGTATTCAGGGGCTGCTGCCCCTCATACGGCGCACCGGAATCCTCTTCACGGAAACCATTCTTGGGGAAAACGGTGAAGCCGCCGTGTTCGCTTACGACGACAACGTTAACACCCTGCTCGACTTTACCAGTGATCATGATGCCATCGAAAAGACAGTCGCCAACCTGCGGGAGGGTACGTCTGGGGCCTGTCTCTACGACGCGCTTTCGGAAGCTGCGGGCGTCTTGCGAAATCGCCCGGCGTCGCGGCGCCGGGTAATCATCACGCTGGCCGAGGCGGCCGGCACAGGCTGCGAAGTAAAGCTAGGGCAAGTACTACGTGAGCTGCAGCTCGACAATATTACCGTCTATTCGGTTGGCCTCTCTTCGACCGCTGCCGAGTGGCACGGCCCAGAGAAGCAAGCCTCTGCACCATTGTCCACGCCTCCGGGAACATTTGGGTTGCCGCCGATACCCGGCAACGTGCAGACGCCGTGGATCGAGCAGGAGCGCGATGGCAACATTAACGTGCAGCCTGTCGCAACCTGGATCCTCTGGGCCCTCAAGCATGCCACGGCGACCGCGCGGGATCCACTGAAGATAGCCGCCGCTGCAACCGGCGGACTCTACCAGTCCACCTTCGACGACAATTCCATCGAAGTGGCAATCGACCAGATCGGCGCCGAGTTAGCCGCGCAATACACGCTCAGCTACCGCCTCACCAGAACCGATGGGGGTGGACATCACAAGATTAAGGTGGAGATATTGGATCGCCCCAAACTGAAGGCACGCTCCCGCCCCGGCTACTACCTCGGTCCACCTTAGAGGCGAAAGCCGCAACCGTGGACAGCCGTTTAAGCCTTTGTCGGTTCCCTTTCCACGCTGATTCTGAGGGCAGTCAGGTTTGTCCATTGCTTCGTCCTCTCGCGAAGAAAAACTTGATGACTATTTCCTCTTCGGTATCTTCGGGAACAGGAACGCCATTTGCAGACGCAAAGTCCAAGAGGAAGTGCCAGCAGGGCGCGCTGCGTTCCCATAGACCTGGGCCGCTAAGCTCACCGGTTGGAACCCCAGGCGAAACACTCGTCCCACACCTCCGCCCACGGGTACCGTCCAAACGTTTCCGCTCGCCGCCTGCCACTGGTTCACATTGGCCCGGTCTGAAGGACCGGCCACCGACCAAGCGTTGTTCACCAACGCGCCAATGGTCCAATGCCCCGGCTGAACAAGGGCGACAACGGATGGGCCCAGGCTGAATTTGCCCTGCCCTAAGAACGGATTCGTGGCCGTAGGCAGAATGAAATAAGGCCCGACCCCCCAAATCACCTTGCCCGTCTTTTTCGGAGAGAGGAAGAAAGTAGGTTGCATGTCCCCGATGCCATAGAAGCCTATATCTTTCACGGATGACGCTGATAAGGCTGGCCACTGGGTTTTGCGTAGCCTTCTGCAAGTTTGCAGTCTCATCGGTATCTGGCTTGTCTTGGGAAAATACTGGAGCCGTCAGCAGAAGAGTCGGAAACAGAATCAGAACAATCTTATTGCATGACGCTAATCGCAGCATGATTTCTCTCCCATAATGGAAGTTCTTGTGATGGACCTTAATTTGCCGATTGCTAGACAGAAGCCTATGCTTACGTGGCCCCCGCTCTGGATTCCGTCCGCATCGACAGAAGGGCAAATAAGGATAAGAAATATGAACCTCGGCGGATGCTCGCAAAACTGACAGCCCTGGCAAATAGTGGAATACAAAATCAGGAGGGTCGCGGCGCCCAACATACGTCAGGATGCAAATGCCATCTTTAACTCCTCCAAGCACGAGAGACGCCTAGGCGTGATCTATTCTTGCTCCAACCTCAATGCGGTGCGCTCGCTTGCTGGACTTCGGCAGCTTTAATGGCAGGTGGCCGCCATGTGCCTTCCCCGGGTGGGAGGATTGAGGGTGGTATTTCCTTAGGCCAATACAGCCGCATCACCATGTAAATCGGACCGTCCGGCGCCGGCAGCCAGTTTGATCTCATGCCCGTTCCCGGTGAGTCTTTCTGGATGTAAATAGTCAGGGAACCATCGGAGTTCTTCTTCAAGTTTGGCAGCATCGGCGAGTTGATGAGATAGCGATTGATTGGATTCTCGATTAGGAATTGCGTTTTGCCATCGCACATGGTCACCGAACAGAAGGCGTTGACCGGAGGATATTGGCCCGCCGCGAAAGTGACCGTGTATTTGTGTTTGCTGCTATCGAGGGGCTGGCCTGCAGAGTCGTTTTTTCCTAACGAATACACGGCCTCCCCCGCGCTGTTGCCGTAAATTCCGGCCAGCGCGCCAGCGGCGCGCAACAGATAGTTGCCGCGGAAAAAAGACCCGTCGCCTAACGCGGACCAGACGAGCCAGCCGTTGATATTCTTGCCGATGTTGTCGCGCTGTTTCTTGATCAACTCATATCCTTCGCCGAGCGCTTTCGACAAATCCTACTGGGGCGTTTGTGAGATGAGTTCCTCTCGTGCGCGGAGTGCCCATCGCCACCCCGGTCTCTACCGGGCAAGGGGCCCGGCGAATTACCTGACGTCATCAAATGTTTGCTGTACCTTCACCGAGAAGAGCTGGAAATTCATATATGTGTGGCGCCGATAGAATCGATGGCCGCGAAAATCCACATAAAGTTCGGCGCTCGATGGTAGCCAGATCTCGACGCCACTCTCTGGAAACGACACGGGAAGGTACTCGATTGCCATGTGTTGCAGTCGAAGACGTATCTTTGCAATTGCCTCAGCAAGGTCCATCTCCATGTGAGCCACCTGATAAGAATCCGCCAAAATCCAGCCTCTCCCGCGTAGGTTTACGTGGTAGGTTTTTCCCTCCATGATGAAGGCGCTCATGTTGTTCATGCGATCCGACCGCTGCTCGAATCGGACCTGCCAGGCAGGTTGCCCCTGCCATTTCCCCAACCCTTCGCAACTCATGCGGAAGTTTTTCTCGTATTTCGGATGAAAAACCAAGACAAGGCTAGGCATCCCCAACGTTGCAATGTGTTCGGGGAATTCCTCTGGGCTCGTGCCACGATTGCGATACTCTTCCACGTTCATGTATCCATCCGGCGCCTCCTTCATTGAGAACACATAGTTGAACTTTCGGCTCTCGGGACGGTGCAAATTACCGGAATGGTTGACGGATTGGTGTTGAATGACCTCTGTCGCGGCGAACCGATCTAGATTGCGGATGAGTTCTTCAACACGCGTCCCAGCCTTCGAAACTATATCGGACAACGGACAAGACGCAGCCTCCGCAACCGGGAACTGAACTTCGTCAATATCCGGCGGGGCCCAGCGATCCGAGGCGCCACGTGCAATCTCCAAGTGCGGCGAAACGTCCACGGGAACAGTCGTCGCGTCGTTAGGTTCCGAGTCTCGATTGAGCGTGCTTCCCCGTTGAGCAACAGCGGTGCCCGCCCCAAATAGGCAGAGGAAGATCAGTCCACAGGCGAAAAAACAACAATCCTCGATCCTGATTTTCATTGCGGCCTCCATCTGCGTAGGAGCGGTTCGTTGGACCGGACGGGGTAACAAACGCATCTGGAGTTATTGATGGGCAAACTAACCCCGGGTGGATTCGCTGTTTCAAAACCGACCGTCAACCATCCTGTTGTATTGCCTGGAGTGAAGACGCACGACTGTCAAAACTTACGGTTTTGAGAATCCACGTTGCAGTGAGCGCCCGTTGGCAAATCCTGGGAATGCAGCTGGCCGATTCTGAGGTGGCGCAATTCAATTTCTCAAAAAGACTTCTCAAAAATGCGTGGTGACGTCTTTTGCCTTTGAAGGCGGCGGGAGGCAACGCGGGGCAGTGGTGAGAATTCAGAACAGACGAGCCGAATCTAGCGGGAGCCTGAGCAAGGAAAGCCGTGCTTTTGCAGGAAACCTAAGGTTGGGCTGCACTGCAGAGTGAGGCATGGGCCGAGGGGGGTGATTTCACCCCCCTCGCACAAGCCGGCATGATTAGAACTTGAGCTTCAACCCAACCTGCATCACACGGGCGCTTCCTGAACCGATGAGGTTATTGCCGGCTATGACGTCAGGCGTGCCACACCCGCAACCGAAAGTCCCGGACGAATTGAGGGTATCTCCGATACCCCCGAAATTCGACGCACCATAAGGATTAGCGATATTGGGGTGATTGAGTACATTGAACAACTCGACGCGCAACTGGGCGCTGAATTGCTCCTTGAACGTGAAGTTCTTGAAAACAGATAGATCCCAGTTCTTGAAACCCGAGTCGCGGAAGATGTTCCGGCCCATATTGCCAAAGTGATTCAGCGCTGCAGGAACTATGACTCCGTTGTTAGTAACGTAGCAGCCAGCGTTCTTCAGCGTGTTGGGGTCGGTTGTCAATGTCGCGCACTGATCACCTAGCGACTTGGGGAGGGGAGTAGAATTGGCCAAAGTCCCGGCTTGTTGGGAGCAGCTAACACTGACGGTTGTGGGCTTTAGCGTGACAGGGTCCACCCCGAAACCATTGCAGAATGGAATGGAAGTTGCGCTGGACCTGAAGCCGTCGGGGCTTCCGAACAAATCCCAGCGATAAGCGTTTTCCCCGGTTCCGTCGAAATTATTGCCGCCGTCCCAGAGGCTCCAAGGCTGGGCAGTCTGATAGGTGTAGATGGAGTTGACCTGCCATCCTTGCAGTAATTGGCCATAGCCCTTGACTCCAGGAATGTTGTACGTGGTCGTCAGAGTGAAGCGCTGCCGGATGTCGAAGTCGCTGCTGCCATACTCCGCGCCTGTATTGTTGCTGTTCTGGGGGAGCAGTCCAAAACGATTCAGGGAACCATTGTCGAGGGCGTGAGCGAAAGTGTAACCGGCCGTGAAAGACAACCCGTGAGAAGCCCGCTGGGTCAGAGTAACCTGCAGGCTGTTGAAGTTGGAATGGACGTTGTTCGACGCCCAGTTGATGAAGCCCAGATACGGGAAGCTGTTAAAGTAGGGCCGGGCCTCCTGCGCGGCCTGGCTGTTGAATGGCTTCGGGGGCGCAGTAGGTCCGAGTTTACAGGCGTCAGCAATCTGCGCCGCCGTCAGCGGCGAATTCTGACACCACCCCGCGCCCAACGGCGCCTGATTGATGTCCCTGATGCCAAACAATCTTGAGCCGTGATTGCCAACATAGCCGACCTCCAGGGAGAGGTTGTTGGTGAAGGCGTGCTGGATACCGAAGTTCCAATTCAAGATGTAGGGGTCACGCAGATTCGGGTCCACACCCATGATGTTGCACGGGCTTGGGTCCAAGCCAATGCCGTCTCCGCATGTCGCGGTGGCTGTCGGTAAAGCCGTGCCGCCGTTCAGGCCAGGCTTGGAGTCCCAGTTGAGCTGCGAGGGGGTGAAAGATGCGGTTTGAAGGCCAATCGTGCCTCCGGTGGTGGCGATAGGTGTGCAGGTACCTGAAGCCACACCGGAAACACACCCGGTGTTGACTAGCGTGGCTGCCGTCGGGATGGCAGCGGGGCTGGTTGAACCGGAGTTCTGAAGTGCGAATTGCCCTAGGAACGATTCCAGGACGAATGTCGAGTAAATAATACTGAACCCGCCCCGGACCACGGTCGTCCCCTTGCCCGTGATATCCCAGGCAAGACCCAGGCGTGGAGCGAAGTCCAGGGGAGAGGCATTCCAGAGAGTGTCAATCTGCTTGCCCTGCTGCACCATTCCCTTTGCCGGATCGAAGCTGGCCAAGAGACCATTGGACTCTTTAATCGGCGAGTGATATTCATAACGCAGGCCTAAATTGAGAGTTAATTTTGGGTCGATGCGCCAGTCATCCTGAACATAGCCGGCGTAATGCTTCCAGGTCGTCTTGAGGGACGCGTTGCCGCTGAGGAGCTGTCCGCTCGACGGATTTCCGGCGAAGAAGTCTTCCAGTGGCGTGAACCCCGGGTGTCCAGGAGTACTGCCGCCATTGAAGACGAACACACCGCGGCCCGCAACAAAAACTCCGCTCTCGGCCTCGATGTGCATGTACTCTCCGCCGAATTTCAGGCTGTGCTTGCCCTTTAAATACGAAACAGACTCAGTAAAATTGTAAACTGGGTTGGGAGAAAAATATTGGGGACGATTTAACGCGGTGCCCAGGGCAGGACCGCCGGTGGGAGCGCCAAACGTCGAGATCCAGATATTCGGCAATCCGCCTGCCAGAGGATTTGTCACGCCCGTGTTGATGGGGTAGCCCGCGCCGCCGGTGAGCCCCGAACCGTCAGCGGGTTTGCCCACATCAACGTTGACAAAGTTGAAGTCCGTGCGGGTATAGCCAAACCGCAGTTCGTTTACCAAAGTCGAGTTGGGGGTCCAAATCCAGTTTTCGACAGTCGTCCACGCGCGTATGGGAGCATTGTCCGTGAAAGCTTGATTCAGGAAGGGATGATCTTCTCCGTTCGAGGTGTAGTTGCCGAGAAAGAACATCCCATTGACCGTATGCTCGCTGTTGACGTGGTAGTCAATTTTTGCTACGCCATTGTCGCTGATGTTGGTATTTGGGAAAGTGCTGAGGAAGTTCGTCGAACTCGGAGAGGCACCCGTGTAGAGGCCGCCTGTGCACATCGACGTCGACGTTAACGTGCCCGATGGACATCCTGTCAAGGCCAGGCTGACTGGGCTCACATTAACACCGGCATTTTGCAGAGCAATGATCGCATCCACCATACTGTTGGTGGGATTCGCGGGTGTTTGCGCCGCGGTCAAAGGGACGCTACCAGGAGCGGGAAACACATTGCCGATGCGGGAACGCAGGCCCTCATACCCGGCGAAGAAGAACAGTTTGTCCTTCTTGATCGGCCCGCCCACCGTGCCGCCGAATTGCTTCAGCTGTGCTGGAATTTTATTACATACATTCACGAACGTTACGTTAAGCGAGCACGCTCCGTTGGCCGGCGCGGGGTTGAAATAGTTGCGTGCGTCCCAGGCGGCGCTGCGATAAAACCCGTACGCCGTGCCGTGAAAAACGTTAGTCCCTGATTTGATTCCCACGTTCACTACGGCGCCGGGTTTCCAGCCCCACTCCGCCTTGGGATTTTCCTCGAGGTTGAATTCCTGGATAGCGTCCACGGGCAGGATCGTCGCCGCGTCGCTGAATGGACTCGGCATATTGATCACGGGCCGGGAATCAAAGAAATTGGCGTTCAGAATGCCGTCAATATTCCAGGCCACCTCATCGGGGCGGATGCCATTGGTGCTCTGGGTCCAGGGTCCGCCGCCCGGCTGGAGCATGACTCCCGGGCGCAGGCCCAACAAGTTCTGGTAGTTGCGGCCATTCAACGGCAGCTCGTTGATGTCTTTGTTGTCGAGGGTGCCTCCCAACGTGGCGTTGGTGGTATCCACCAGCGGAATCGATTCGGTAACAGTGACCGTCTGGGTTTGATCACCGGGCTGAAGCGTGGCGTCCACGCGAATTTCCTTACCCACCTCCAAGACGATGTTTTGGCGTTCAAATACCTTGAAACCCTTGGCTTCGGCGCGAACTATATAAGTCCCTGGAGAGAGGTTGGGAGCGTTATACTCTCCAGCATCATTTGCCACCAAGTGTTTTGACACGCCTCGCTGTGTGTCAAGGACCGTGACTTCGGCTCCTGCTACTACGCCGCCGCTTTGGTCCGTGACAGTTCCCATGATCCGGCCGAAATTGGCCTGTGAAAATAACGGCAGACAGAACAGAAGCACTCCAATCGTGCCACGCAGGAATCCCAAGGCTTTCCGGAAGCGGATACCCCAAAACTCATCGCACATTGAACTTAGAGAACTCATTTCTGGACCTCCTGTCCAAGAGAGATAGTCTAGAATTTGCCCCGAACCTCACCTATGGTCAGATCCCCTGACTGGTCCAACATCGGAAAAAGCCGTAAAACCAAAACCCCTTCCTTGCGAATTGCAATCCAAGTCCCACCGAGCTGCCTCTTCATTCAAGGAAACGCGACAGCCAAGGACCAATTTCCCGAAATTCCCGATGAAACAAAAATGGTTGCTCAGCACAGAGCTATGATTCCAACTCACCCCTCTGTTACGCGTAAGCGCGTACTAAATGTGGATAAGCGCTGCCGATTGATTGTTTTTTAGAACTCCTAGGGACGGCGTACAACTGTTAAAACTTACAGGTACGAAACCTGCCCCTGCTTCAGAGCCTGATGAGAAATTCCGTCAATGCGATCAACAGGTCTTCGGTTTGCTTTGAGTTCTGCGAACATCGTAAGGACCTGGATCGGAACTGTCTGGCGTTTCCAATCCCAGCAAGTTGGTGGCGGGAAAGTTCGCATTGATGTTTAGGTTAGTATGCAATTACGACCTGCTATTTAAGCAGACGAAGAGTAGGCAGGATGGCGTGAGGCTGCCCCATGTCAACGCGCTTGGATTGACCCTCTATCTATACTTTTGAGCGGAAGAGATTCGGCGACTCAATCGAAATGGCGCTCCGACCGGCCGCGGTCAAACTCACCTGACAGTGATTTGCGAGTGTCCTGCCTTCCGCGCTGCATATGCGCCGAGATTTCCAGCGCTGCTCAAACTGACATTTTTGACAGTATGCCTGGCCAAACCTCACCCCTATCGTGGCGTCGCAGAGGAGTGTCTTACAGAAGGTCTAATGGTTCCGCGTCAATCTGAGTGCGCTTCATCTGCCGCGACTTGGCCTGAACGATAAATAGACGGGTCGAGGAATCTTAAACTTTCCACTGCAGCTGAGATCCAGAGGAGGAGCAACATGAAGCGCATCTTTGTGATGATCGTCGGCTGGACGTGTCTGCTGGCATTCCCTGGCGGCATTCGCGCCCAAGTCGAATCCGGAGGAGATGACAACCCGAATATCACCACGAATCTCGGCATACCATTAAGCATACCTCTGAACCCGACCTCGCGGTTCGTAAGCGCCGGCTGGGGCTTGGATGCTGGCATTGGCTATAACTTCAACAGACGTAACGCAGTCATAGGCGAATTCATGTGGAATTCACTTTATCCGACGAACGAGGCCCTCCAACCAATTCGCGTCGCATTGCAGTCTCCCAACATCAGTGGACACGGTAACCTCCTCGCAGTGACGGCAAACTATCGGCTGGAGCTGCGAGGTAGAGTATTGGGTACCTATCTTATCGGCGGCGGTGGCTGGTATTTCCGTGAAGCGAGCCTTTCGAAGCCTGTCCCTGTAGGCACCAGTATTACTTGCGACAGGACTTGGCTTTGGTGGGGATACAATTGCCAATCAGGGACGGTCATTACCAACCTGACGCTGGCAAGCTCGAGTTCAAATTCTTGGGGTGTGAACGGGGGTATAGGCTTCACGGTGCGAGTGGGCGAGGCGCCGTACAGGTTCTACGTCGAGTCACGTTATCACTACGCGCCAACCAGGAATATCAGCACTCAGTTGGTAGCGATCACCTTTGGAATTCGGTACTAGACACCGTTTCGCGTCTACTTCCTCCGTTCAGTGTAGCCTTGCGAACGTTGAGTTCGGTAATCGAGGGATAGGTGAATTCGGCGATCCGCGGGACCGTTCGATCGGCCGGAACTTTGCACGCGCCGGTGCCGGTCTGCGCGCACGACGCTGTCATGCAAGCGGCCACCATCAGAAATAGCAGTCAAAGCCAAGAGGAAGGTTTGGCCATTGATCTGGTTCATCGTATCACCACTTGAATTCTATGAAGGGAGGCTCACATATCAGGTAACGAGTTTCGTTTCGAATGTTTTCAACCGGGAGGTCAGCGTTGCGCACGCGCCCAAGTCTCTTCGGAATCGATCAACCAGGGAGTCGGGGCGAGGCACATGAGTTCAGGATGGAAATGTAAGATTTGAGGGGACTGACCTCGAACAACCCTAAAGGTTGTTCGCCCCCAGCCCCCCGACACTTTGCGAAAGCTCATTCGCCGAAAGTAAATACGATGCCTGCGTTGTACCGGAAGTTGTTCTGGTTGTGACTACCTCCAGG
>WNFT01006371.1_pt1 | contig 10386 bp, 13 predicted proteins | sample 5400191 | NCBI WGS metagenome assembly WNFT01 (sample SAMN13153359, study PRJNA577476) | soil metagenome | isolation source: 80 cm saprolite under Madrone tree | place: USA:California | collected 2016-06-14 | reverse complement strand
CCGCTTTCGCTTTATCGAGCGCGCCTTGTTTGATTTTCACGTTGGCTTCGGCCTGATGCAGGTTCGCCATCGCCTGATCGAGATCCTGTTGGGATGAATTTTTCTGCGTGAAAAGCTGTTGCGTGCGCGTCGCATTCAGTTTCGCAAGTTCGAGCGCGGCCTGCGCGCTCGCCAAATCACCTTCGGTTTGCGTGACGGTGGCTTGAAAAAGCGCCGGATCAATTTGCGCGACCACGTCTCCGGCTTTGACCTGTGAATTAAAATCGGCAAACAACTTCGCGATATTTCCGGAAACCTGGCTACCCACCTGCACATTCACGACAGGATTTAGCGTTCCAGTTGCAGTGACCGCCTGCGTCAGCGGACCGTGCGTCACGGTTGCCGTCTGATAATTTGCGGCGCCACTTTGTCGACATTGGCGCAGGACGAACGCGAACACGATCAAGCCGATGATTATGACTAGCAGCGGGAAAAAGCGTTTCATGCGGGTGGAGGTTGACTTCGCCTGTAACTAAAGACAGGAAAAGGTAGTGCGGCGTTACATCGACATCTACTCCATCATGCTGCGCAATTCTCTCATCCGCGAGATGAGTTTCAAAGCCAACTTCCTCCTTTGGATGATCGTCGAAGTCCTCTGGTTCTGCGGGCAGATCGTTTTCTTCAGCATCATTTTTGGCCAGGTCGATCGCATTGGCGATTGGACGAAATGGGAAGTGGTGTTGCTCGTCGGCACGCACCAAATGATCGCGCAACTTTTCCAGGGATTCTTTTTCGTCAACATCGCAAACATTCCCGAGCTTGTCCGCACCGGAAAGCTCGACTCGCTGCTCGTTTTGCCCATCGACAGCCAGTTTGCGGTTTCGACCAAACAATTTGGCTTCGACAGCATGATCAACGCCGCGCTCGGTGGTGTCGTTGTTTGCGTATCGCTCTCCCGGCTCGGCCTCGTCCCTAATCCGCTGTCGATCTTGCTTTATCTGACCGCCCTCGGGTTCGGGGTCGCCGTGCATTACTCGATCATGCTTTGCCTCGCGGCCGTGAGTTTTTGGATCGTCCGGGCACAAGGTCTGGTTTACGGCTACTTCAATTTTCTTAACATCGCGCGCTATCCGGACGTAATTTTTCCGCCGATTTTTCGATTCATTTTCGGCTGGATCGTTCCAGTCGTGATCATTGCGAATATTCCAGCGCGACTGCTCATCAAACCGCTCGGACAACCCGGCTGGCTGATGTTGCACCTGGTCATTGCCTCCACAATTATCTTCTGGCTGTCGCGCGTTTTCTGGCGTTTTGCCCTGCGCCGTTATTCAAGCGCCAGCTCCTAAAATCGACATCAAACGTGCAGAATCTGGTCAAATCTTTGCGTAAAATCTTCGCTTGCGCCTTTGGTGAAATGTTCTTAATTAAGCCTCCGTTTTTCCGGCGCCCGCCTGAAAGGCGCGTTTTGAATTATGGCCAAATCAAAGAAAAAGAAAGCTTCCGCAAAACGGCCCGCCGCGCGCAAAGCAAAGGCGACTCGCAAGGTTTCCGCCAAAAGATCGACATCGAAAAAAAACGCGCGAATTACAACAAAGGCGCCAAAACATCCGGCGAAGCGTTTACCAAAGTTTTCCAAATCCAAAAGAGGAAGCAACGACTCGCGCGGCACGCTCAAGCTGCTCGGCCGGAATCATCGCCAGAGGAGACTCGACTCCTTCACCCGCGCGCAAAAGGAGAAGCTGCTTCAGTTGCGCGATGCCATGGTCGATTCTATGACCGGAGTGGCGCAGGACACGTTGCGTTCGCGGGCCGAAGGCAGTGAAGCGTCCGCCTTCGGGATGCATCAGGCCGATGCCGGATCGGACGCCTACGATCGCGATTTCGCGCTGAGTTTGCTCTCGCAGGAACAGGACGCACTTTACGAAATCGACCAGGCGCTCAAGCGCATTGAGCTCGGCACCTACGGCACCTGCGAGATGTCGGGCAAGCCGATCCCGCGTGCGCGACTCGAAGCGATCCCGTTCGCGCGTTTCACGGTCGAATGTCAATCGCAGCTCGAGAAACAAAGTAAAGCTTCGCGCGTCCGCCAATCCGTCACTTCGCTCTTCGGTTTGACCGAGGACGAAGGCGGCGAAGCCGAGGAGGAAGAGGCCGCGCCGACTGAGGCGAAAGAGTAATCGCCATGGCGCAGGAAATTATCACCCTCGAATGCACCGAGGCGAAGGCGCTCGGCCAACCGGTCTCTCGCTACACGACCACGCGGAACAAAAAAAGCCCGCGCACGCCTAATCGTTTGGAAAAGAAAAAATACAATCCGTTTTTGAAGCGGCACACGCTCCACCGCGAGACGAGATAGTTTTACATGCAACCGAAAACCGCCAAACGCCGTTCCGCGTTCCGCCGCGCCAATCGCACCATGCCGCGCCGCCGGATCGACATCGCCCTCGAAGCGATCGATTATAAAAATCCCGATCTCCTGAGAAAATTCGTCACCGAGAGCGGCAAAATTCTGCCGCGTCGCGTTACCGGCATGCCTGCGCACATGCACCGCAGAATCACTCGCGAAATCAAGCGCAGCCGCTCGATGTTGTTGATGAAATAATTGTAGCGGCGCTCTATGAGCGCCGCATTATTCGCCGATCTTTCGAGCGACGGTCATAGACCGCCGCTACAGCTACAGTTTCCGCGTCCGCTCGCCTTGCTCGATGAGTTTCCAAAACTGGCGCGTTTTCTCGAACTGCGCATCTTCCGAGGTCGGCAATTTGCTGCGGAAAAGAAAGTCGCGCAGCGTGTTTTTGTGCAGAATGCGATGCACGGTGATCCCTTCGTCGCGCTTCTCGAAATAAATCCGGTAATCTTTCGCGCGAAAACGATATAACTTTTTTCCTTCCCGCTCGATCACGCCAAATCGCGAGTTATCGAGATGATCGAGGTCTTCCGGCAAGATTTGAAACTCAGCGAGTAGATTGAGCTGCAACGACTTCGGCAGCGCCGAAATCTCCGCCGCACTCAGCTCATTGAAAATGATTTGGAACATGGGAAGCGTGGATTCGTTAAATCGTTGAATCGTTAGACAAAAACGCGCCGGACCCGGCTGCCAACGCGCGTCGTGATTTCCCACGTGATCGTGCCGGCCCGCTCCGCCAACTCCGCGCACGGAATTTCTTCGTCTCCCTGCTGTCCCATCAAAACGGCTTCCTCGCCCACTTGCACATTGTCGATCTTGCTCACGTCGATCATCATCAAGTCCATGGTCACGCGGCCGAGCAGCGCGCAGCGCTGACCGCGAACTAAAACGGCGGCATTACGATTCGAAAGATGTCGTGGATAACCATCAGCGTAACCCGCCGTCAGCGTTGCGATCCGCATTTTGCTTGGCGTGATAAACGTACGGCCATAACTGATCGAACTTCCCCTCGGCATGTCGCGGACGAGACCAATTCTCGTTTTCCATGTCATCGCTGGTCTTAGAATTTTCTGAAACTCCAGTAAAGGCGAAATACCGTAAAGGATGATCCCCGCGCGGACAATATCGAACGTCGGATCGGCAAAGGCGAGCACACCGGCGCTTTGCAATACGTGCGCTTTGTAATCGCCGGGAATTTCGGCGCGTATTTGCCTAACGAGTTTGCCAAATCGCGCCAGCTCGTCCCGCGTATACTCGGCATCCTCGTTCGAAACCGGAAGATGCGTCGAGATGCTGTGGATTTTAATCTTTGGCAACGCCGAAACTTTTTGGAAAAGCGCGAGCGCATCGCCTTCCGGAACGCCCATCCGCCCCATTCCGGTGTCGATCTTGAAGTTGATTGAGGTCGCTGCGCCTTTTGCAGCCAGACTGAACTCCTGCGCTTCTTCGAAAGTGGAAATCGTTGGGATAAATCCGCCCTCGGCGATGGTCGATCTTTCTTCTGGTATGGAGGGGCCAAGAATGATGATTGGATGAGGAAGTGCGCTGCGCAGTTGGATCGCTTCCTCCAGATTAGCTACCCCAAACAATTGCGCGTCCTTCGCGAGCGCTTCCACCACGCCGGCCAAGCCGTGCCCGTAAGCGTTCGCTTTCACGACGGCGAGAAGTTGCGCGGCTGATCCGATTCGCTCACGCACGAGTTGTGCGTTGTGACGCAACGCGCTCCGATCGATCTCAGCCCAGCATCGATGGCTTTCCGTGGTCATGAAGCGGTCGTTACGGTTTTAGGCACGGTAATGTGCGGTTCGCGCAAATAAATTGGCTCGAGCGGCGGCAATACAAAATTGCGATCCGAATCTTGCGCAAGCCGAGCCAGCACGCGCGCGGAAGGATAACTTATCGCCGCTCGTTCGAAATGCGGAAGTTTGTCGGAAGCGAAGATCGGCACGTTCTCTTCGAATCTATCCAGTCTCGCTCGCAATTCAGCTTCAGCGAAAAGGGTTGGGCCCTCGATCAAATTGTTCGCGCGAATACGCGCGAAGAAAAACGATTGCCGCCGGGCATCGCCGATGACGCAATACTCATTCGCCTCGCACTCCAACGCGCAGATCGATGGAAAGCCAATCAGCTTCGCGTTCGACGCCGCTTGCAACCCAATCGCGGCGGAAATCGCAATCCGCGTTCCAGCATACGAACCCGGCCCGAGTCCGACGATGATTGTGTCCGGCAATCCAAATTTCTGCCGAACGCTGGCGAGATGCTCGAAGAACGCGCCCGAGTTTTTGCGGTCGTTAGGCCATTCTTTCACACGATCAGCATCTTCATTCTGGGGAGCGCACTGCCTGCCCGCCGGTGTGCGGGCGCCCTCGTCCGCCACCGGACGGACTCGCCGTGGCAAGCGTGCCGTGGCCGGCCCCCTCGCCGGCCACTCTTGCCAAGCGATGCTGCCACGCGCGGTAGAAAGTTCGAGCGCGAGGATTTTCATGCCGCTTTGATTGTATTTTTCAATGCGGAGTATCGCTCTTCCCAGCGATAATAGCCCAGCGTTTTAACGCTGGGCATGAGGAACGAAAAGATGACCAGTCCCCGCGAGGGACGAAAGAAGCTTGGCTCGAGATGGGGTTTCTTTCGTCCCTGTCAGGACTTGATCGCACTCAAAATTTCATGACCCGGCGTGAAACCGCTGGGCTATTATCGGAAAGGGTGATGGCGCGCTGATTTTCCGATTTCGTTTGGAAGGAAATCCAGCGCGCCTCGTTTGGAATCAAGGCCGGAAACTTGTCGGCCCATTCGACCACCGAGACGCCATCGCCGAAAAAGTAATCATCGAGCCCGAGCCGCATCGCCGATTGTCGAGTTTCGATCCGAAAAAAATCGAAATGGTAAACCGGGAAACGGCCACCGGGATATTCGTGAATAATCGTGAAAGTGGGGCTGGTGACGGGTGCGCTACTTCCCAAGCCGGCGACGAGACCTTTGACGAATTGTGTTTTGCCGGTGCCGAGCGCACCCTGTAGCGCAAGGACCGAACCGGCATGGAGCTCGCCCGCGAAGCGCCGGCCGAACGCTTCGGTGTCGGCGCCGCTATTTGAAATGAACGTAGCCACGGAGCAATCTCCAATCTCCAATCTCGAATCTCGAATTCAATCGACCAATGCGCGTCAGCAAAAGTTTCGGGAATTTTTTGGACCAACTTTTTTGCAGCCGTTCGCTTTCGCGCGGCGAAATGGTGAAGAGCAATTCGTAATCGTCGCCGTCTGAGACCGCATTGTCGATGTTGCAGCCACGGCTGCGCGGCAACAGGTTGATGTCGATTTTGAATCCGACCTTGCTGGCGCGTGCGAGCCGCGGAAGATCGACGCCGAGTCCATCGCTCAAGTCCATCATCGCGTGGATCGAGAAATTCTTTGTCAACCAGCGCGATTCTTCGATCCGCGGGACAAATCGCAAGTGTCTTCCCCGGTTCGCTCCGCCGAGCCGGCCAGTGACAAAAAGATCATCACCGGCCTTGCCGCCGCTGCGCGAGACGCAGCGATCTTTCTCAACGAATCCTGAAACGCTGACCGAGATGACGGCGGGCCCTCGCGTGCTGCTCGTCTCGCCGCCGACAATGCTGACCTTGAAGCGGGCCGCGGCCCGGCTCAGGCCGCGATAGATCCCTTTCACCCAGTCGCTCGTTGTTTGCTTCGAGACAATGAGCGTAATCAACGCAAACTCGGGCCGAGCGGAAGTCGCGGCAAAATCGCTCAGCGGGCGCATCATTGCCTTCCAACCAATATCGAGAGCGTTGGCTCGCGGCAAAAAGTGCACGCCTTCGACCACGCAATCGGTTTTGAGAACGAGAAGATTGCGCCGGGCGGGAGCTTCCACCAGCGCGCAGTCGTCTCCGGCGCCCGCGAAGACTGCCGTGCCGCGGGGAAGACGAGGCAAGAGTTGAGCGAGCAGCCGGTCTTCGCCGAGCTCTCTCAATTTCATTGCGGAAAGAGTTCTGGAAACGCAAGCAAGGCGAGCGACACCGAATTGAAGAGCGCGTGCATCGTCATCGGGACGAGGATGGAACCGCTCCATTCGTAGGCGATCGTGAAACAGCTTCCCAGAACAAAGAGTGGCACGAAGGAGGGCAAATGGGTGTGGACGGCGGCAAAAAGGAGCGCGTTAGCCGTGAGCCCGAGCGAGCGCCCGAAATAGCGCTTGAGCACGCCGTAAAGAAAAAAGCGAAAGAGAAATTCCTCGGCCACGGGCGCGATGGCGACCGCAAAAACGATGATCATGATTCGCTGATTGATCGTTTGCGATGCATTGAAAAGCTCCACGATGCTCTGTTTGCTCGAGCCGCTTCCGAGAAGGCGCTGCGCAATTGCGTCGGCCAGCGAGATCAAAGGATAAGCCGCCAACATCAGGATTGTTCCGATGCTGAGAGCACGAAAAAAACTGAGTTTGTCAAAACCGCCCAAGAAATTCAGATCAAACCCACGGAACCGCAAAAAGGCGCTGACAACCAAAACAACTCCGAGGGTGAAGAGAAGATTCTCCACCAGGTCGCGAGTGTTAAGCTGAATGGATGGATGCGAAAATGAAGCGACAACGCCAAGCAAAAGCAAAAAGACCAACCCGACGGCAAGAATGGCTTCGGCCAAGCCAAATGTCATGGTCGATCCATTTGTCGATGCCGATGTTCGCGCGCCGATCTGGCGGATGAGCGAAACGTAGATATAAACGCCGACGATAAGGAAGAGCCCGTTGGCCACGCCTCCGAGCGCCGTTAAGAGGCTGTCGGCTGACATGTGGCCGTGCCCGCCTATGGAGCGTAATAGCTCGGCAGGAAATAAGCGCGCCCCGTTTCCAATTGCGGAACGAGTTGCTTCGGGAGTTGGAGTTCGATCTTGGAGTCGGCTTGTCCGAACATGCGGAAAAAGCGGCTCAGGCTGAAGGGCGGGCCGTACTTCACAACTTTCGCTTCCGGTGCACTCCCCAGTTGCTTCGCTTTGGCGAAGGCGTCTTCCAGTTGGCCAAGTCCATCGACCAATTTGTTGTCGAGGGCGTCCTTGCCCGACAGAATCCGGCCGTCGGCGATGGTGTTGCGGAGCAGATCGGCGGGAAGATTCCGCTCTTTGGCGACGATGCCGAGAAATTTGTCATAGGTTTTCATAACGAAACCCTGCACCAGTTCGCGCTCTTCCGGCGTGACCGGGCGCGCTCCGTTGAGCATGTCCTTGAACTTTCCGCTTTTGAAAACGACGGAGGCGAGGCCGACTTTGTTAAACAATTGCTCGTAGTTCAGAGTCTGGATGATGACGCCGATGCTGCCGGTGATGGTAGTATCGTTCGCCATTAAGAATTTCCCACCGCAGGAAACGTAGTATCCGCCGGAAGCGGCGAGCGAGTCCATGTAAACGACGACCGGTTTTCTCGTGCGCGCCTTGACCACGGCATTGTAAATCTGGTCGGAAGCGGTCACTTCTCCCCCAGGGGAATCGATTTCCAGGACGATCGCTTTGACGCGATCGTCCTCGCGGGCTTGTTGCAGCGCCGCCCGCATGTCATCGACCATGGAATCGCTCACGTTCCCGGGGATCGAAGAACTGATCAAACCGCGCAACATGATCACGGCAATCTTGTCCGAAATTCCGCGGCTGCCTCGTTGGACGATGATCTCCCGGAAACGCGAGATGGGTTCTTCTTCCCGCATTACGCCCCCGATCCGCTGGAAGGTAGCCAGGGCCAGCACTAAATTAATGAATACGCTGGCGCAGAGCGCGACGAATAAGAAGATGGTGAGACAACCAAGTTTGCGATCTGCCATGACGGCTGCAAGACTGGCGGAGAACCCGCGCACGCACAAGCGCTTTTCGCGACGCTGTAGAGGCCGCCCTTGCTCGCGAATCGATTCCGAGTCACTGGCAGCTGGACCTCGCGGTTTTGCCCAAAATGCTTTCGGGGCCAACTACAACAACGCTGGCCTGGAAGCTGCTTCGAATCCACCGGAGCTATGAATAGCAGCGGACAACTTCCCGTAAGCCAATCGGCCGCTCGCCGTGGGCGGAAGTCGAAAGCGCGACGAAGAAGCCGGCCCCGCAAACAGAGGGGCACGAACACTTACACCAGTGACGAGCCCGAACTTGCCGCCGCCGGCAGTCTCACCCGCACGAAAGCGCTCTTGCTCGCGGCGTTGCGCGTCTGGGAATTAAAACACCGGATCGGCGATTGAGAGCAGCGCAAGCTTCTAGCTTGCGGTTTTATTGAAGCGGCAAACCTAAAAGGTCGCTCTACTTTTTCGGCTCAACCTTTACGTAGATCTCCCGCGGCGCACTCGGGAAATATCTTAAGAGCGCCGGGCAAAGCCAGCCTTCCATCTTAAACTGGTCGCTGTAGTACCAATTGCCGCCGGAGTCTTCGCGGCGCCATTCCAGTTTGAATTGCGATCCGGGAAACGGCGTTGCACTGAAGATGGCGCGAAATCCCCGCTCGGCCTTTGGGATGCCGGCGACCACTTTATCGATCATCGTATCGATGCCCGCGATAAATGGCTCCTTCGACAATCCGACCGCCGGATCATCAAAAACCCACAGCCCTTCGTATTTGTAAGGCGCGATGACGAAGAGAGCGTTCACGCGGAGACGTTAAAGTGTTAAAGCGTTGAATCGTTAAAGCGTTTACCCCTTCATCGTTTCAACTCTTCAACTCTTCAACTCTTCAACCATTTAACGATCGACTGGATTTTCTTTCGTTCCCAGCGACATATTACAACGCGATCTGCGCCCGTAGCTCAGCCGGATAGAGCAACGGATTTCTAATCCGTCGGTCGGGTGTTCGAGTCACCCCGGGCGCGCGCTTCAGAAAGTGAGAGGTGAATAGTGATCAGTGATTGGTGGAGCTTGTGTTAGTCACTTATAACTTCTCACCGATCACTTCTCACTAATCACCGTTCTTCCACCGCCGCTCGTGATCGAGCAGCCATTTCTTGCGCCACAATCCACCGCCGTAGCCGCAGAGCGTGCCATCCGCGCGAATGACACGATGACACGGAATCACGATGCAAATCATGTTCGTGCCGTTCGCGCGACCGACGGCGCGACGGGCGTTCTCATCTCCCAGCTGTTTCGCCATCCACGAATAGGAACGCGTTTCGCCTACCGGAATAGAACGCAAAATCTCCCAGGCCCGCCGCTGAAAGGCCGACCCGACTGGCACCAGCGGAATGTCGAATTCCAGTTTCCTGCCAGAAAAATAATCGGCCAGTTGCGAACGGATCGTCTGCAGATGCGGATGCTCGCCAGGCACGATGTTCGTCCGCAAACGTTTGCGTAAGATTGACAATTCCCTTTCCGTCGCCCGCCGATCGGCAAACTCGAGCAGGCGCAATCCTTCGTCGTCCGCCACGGCAATCATTCCGCCGAGCGGCGTCTCGATTCGCTCCGCAAATAGACACGAACGCGTCTTCGCGCTCGTCGGTGGATCGCCAAAAATTCGAGTGAAGGCTTCGCGAAAACCGCTGGCCGATTCGAAACCACTGCCGTTTTTCGCTGCATCCACTCGACCGCCCCGGCGCACTTCGCGTAGTGCCAAACCCAACCGGCGCGCGCGATAGTAAGCTTGGAATGTCATTCCATAGTGTCGCTTGAACTGCCGTCGCGCCGTGGATGGATCGATTGCTATGGCCGCAAGTTCTTTGTCCGTCAGCCGACCGCCCGGGGCACGTTCCACTTCCGCGCGCAAGCGCTCGATCAATCTTGGCGGACACCGGTTTGGATCCATCGGGTTACAACGCAAGCACGGACGATAACCGCCGTGCAATGCTTCACTCGGTGTCGCGAAAAAATCCACATTCTCGCGCGCCGGCTTTTTCGCCGAGCAAGTTGGCCGACAAAAAATTCCGGTAGTCCGCACGCCGACGTAGAAAATGCCTTCGAAGCTGGAATCACGATTTACCAAGGCGCGATACATCGTGTCGGACGGAGGAAGAAGTTCAGGCGCTTTCATATGCGTTCCATTCGAAAGGT
>WNFT01006988.1_pt1 | contig 10387 bp, 10 predicted proteins | sample 5400191 | NCBI WGS metagenome assembly WNFT01 (sample SAMN13153359, study PRJNA577476) | soil metagenome | isolation source: 80 cm saprolite under Madrone tree | place: USA:California | collected 2016-06-14 | reverse complement strand
GATACCCGCAGCCAGGAGCGCGTTGTCGAAGGCGTTGAGCGGAGTCGTTCCCTCAGCGCTTCCGGAGGTTGTCGCGGCCTTGGTCACCGGTTTCCAGCCCATTCGCTCCTCGCCCTCCTCGCTCATCGCGTGCACGGCGCGACGGCTTCTCGTGAGCCGTCGGATACTTTTTCTCGGCTCATGTTAGCGAGTCGAGAGGGGAACGCAAGAGAAAAGTGGCTTCCCGAGGCCTCCCGGAGGCTCCGCGGGCGCTCGGCGAGGGCGCTGGGCGGGCGCCGAGCGGCCCTGTCGCGGGCGATTTGCCCGCGCCGAGCCACCGGGAAAGACCATTTTTTCCTTGCAATGCTAAAAACATGGCCCTACATTCAGAAAAATCAGACTTGCGAATTTTTCGCGAGCGAGAGACGAACGGAGAGGCGCAGGCCACCATCGTGGACGTCGTGTTCCACGAGTTCAATCCGTTCGGCATCAGCGGCGTCGTCGTCATCGCCGAATCTCACCTGGCCATCCACACCTGGCCGGAGTACCGCTACGCCGCCGTGGACGTGTTCTCCTGCGGCGACGTGCTGCAGCCTCAGGCGGCCGCCGATCACCTCGTCGCCGAGCTCGGCGCGGCCCGGGCCTCCGTCGTCGAGCTCCAGCGCGGCATCTTCCTCAGCTCCGCCCCCATGCCCCACAAGCCGGCCCACGCCATCGGCAAGCCGGTCGTCCGCCGCTAGATGGCGGGTCCTCCGCAGTACAAGTGGTTCTTCGAGACCACCACTCCCGTCGAAGGCCACATGCACGCCATCGCCCGCACCATCGCCACGCGCCAGACCAAGTTCCAGTTCATGGAGATCTTCGAGACCCACTCGTACGGCAAGGTCTTGGTCCTGGACGGCCGGATCCAGTCCAGCGAGCACGACGAGTTCATCTACCACGAGATCCTCGTCCAGCCCGGCCTCCTCGCCCACCCCAGGCCGACGCGGGCCATGGTCATCGGCGGGGGCGAGGGCGCCACCGTTCGGGAGATTTTGCGGCACCCGTCCATCACCGATTGCCTCATGGTGGATATCGACGGCGAGGTGGTGGAAGAGTGCAAGAAGCACCTGCCCGAGATGCACAAGGGCGCTTTCGAGGACCCGCGCACCCGGGTGCTCCACGAGGACGCCAGAGCGTATCTCGAGAAGACCAGGGAGCGCTTCGACCTCATCGTGGTCGACCTGCCCGAGCCCCTCGAGGAGGGGCCGGCCTGCCTGCTCTTCACCACGGAGTTCTATGGCCTCATCCGCGACCGCCTGACTGACGACGGCGTGATGACCATGCAGGCGGGCATGACCAAGATCAACGAGCTCTTCTTTTTCGGCGCCGTCAACCGGACGCTCCGCGAGGTCTTCCCCGTGGTGGCGCCCTACCAGGGCTTCATCTCGTGCTTCGGGACGCCGTGGGGCTTCATCCTGGCCTCCAAGGGCACCGATCCCCGGGCGCAGACGGCGGCCGACATCGACCGCCTCATCAGCTCGCGGATGAATCCGGACAGCCTCGGCTACTGGAATGGGGCGGCGCATCTTCACTCCTTCAATTTGCCGAAGTTCCTCACCCAGGCCCTCGACAAGAACACGCGCATCATCACGGACAAGCACCCCTTAATCGTCAGCTGAGCGGCATCACGCAGCTCGTTCTCGCCTCCGCCTCGCCCCGCCGTCAGGAGCTCCTGGCCAGCCTCGGTCTCGCTTTCACGGTTCAGCCGAGCCATGTCCCCGAGCGGCACCCACCCGGCAACGCCGCCCTCGCCATGATCGCCGTGGCCCTCGCCAAGGCCCGTGCCGTCGCGCGGCAGCAGACGAGCCCGGCGGTGGTCCTGGGCGCCGACACCGAGGTGGTGCTCGACGGGCGATATCTGGGCAAGCCGGCCGATGTTCCCGATGCCCTCCGGATGCTGCAGACTCTTCGCGGCCGCACCCATGAAGTCATCACCGGCGTGGCCCTCGTGGAGTCGCCCGGGGGCCGCGAGGAGACCGCGGCCGTGGTGACGCGCGTGACCATGACGAATGCGACAGACGAGGATCTCGCGGCCTACGTCGCGACGGGCGAGCCCCTGGACAAGGCCGGCGCCTATGCCGTTCAGGGTCTGGGCAGCCACCTCATTGATCGTATAGACGGCTGCTACACCAACGTCGTCGGCCTCCCCGTCGAGACGACCCGCCGCCTCCTCCAGCGCTGGGGCCTCCTCTAGTCTCCGCACGTGTTCATCGGGTAGCGGAGCAGGGAGGGGCGGGGGGCACTCTCCCCGGAACCGTATCTTCTGCGGAAAGTCGAAAGCCGCAGACCTCTCTGTCTCGTGGCCCCATACGAGTGGAGGTAGCGGGTTGCGCCGCAGCGTGTTCCGGGGAGAGTGCCCCCCGCCCCTCTCTGCTCCTTGTCGGCACGCGCGCTACCGGCGCGACGGCTCCTGAGCCTTCCGGAGAGGCTCCGCGAGGATGAGGGGATACCAGCGGAGCAGCGGCAGCTTGACCGTCTCGGGCAGCGGGGCCCGCTCGCGTGCCTGCGCCACGCTGACCTTAAGCATCTCCTCGGTGACTCGGCCGCGTGGCAGCCAGGATCCGCGCGCGCCCTGGAGTCGCGTCGCGAAATCCTCCGGGCTGCCCTTCACGGAGCCGGGCAGGGCGGCCGCCAGGGCCTCGGGGCTTCCCTCGCTCAGACGGGCGACGGCCCGCAGGAGCGCCCGCGCCACCGCCGTCAGCTCTCGCTCGCTCAGCTTCGAGTCAGGGCGCACGAAGACGGCGGCGTGCACGGTCTCGGCGCCCAGCCAGCGCCGCGCCCCTGCGCGCGTGCGGAGGTCGGCGAGGACGCCGCCGCCCTCACCCGCCAGTCGCGTCACCCACGGATCGCCCAGGACGGCCGCGGCGACCTGTCCCTGCTCGAGGGCGCCGGCGAGGCGGAGAAGACCATAGCTGTGCACCGGGACCTGCTGGATCCGGATCCCGGCGTGGGAAAGAACGGAGGTGAGCATGGCGTGCTCGGGGGTGCCCGCCCCCGGCAGCCCCACCGGCTGTCCTCGGAGATCCGCCAGCGAGCGAATGCTCGCGCGGTGGCTCGGTGAGACGACGATCGCCACGGGCGGCGCCGCCGTGAGACCGAAGAGGAGGAGAGGCGGCTCGCCCCCGACGTGGCCCTGACCGTACGCCGTGTCGATGGACGTGGCGGTCAGATCGGCCTGACCGCGCGCGAGGGCCCGGGCGGCGTCGCCTTCGCTGCGCTCCACCTTGAGCGTGACGTCGAGCTTTTCCTGGGCGAAGTAGCCCTCGGCCTGGGCGACATGCACCGGCAGGTATTCGGGCGATGTCACGGGGCCCGCCACCGCGATGGTGATCGCCGCCCAGATTCCGAGTCCCGCCGTCAACATGGTCGCTCTAACCCTCCTCTGAGCTTCTACACGCCCCGCTGTGGCCACTTTGGCCCCCGAGCATGGCAATGCCCCGCCGTGGCGCCTCGAGACCCCTCTCGGCACCGTCCTGAGCCAGCATGGCGCCCGCGCGGCGGTGCCTCCGTTCCGTGCTTCACGGGCGGGCGACCTCCAGGATGAGCCGCGCGAGCCGCTCGGCGGCGTCGGGGAGGGCCAGGCTGCGGGCCCGAGCTCCCATCGCGGCCAGCGCCTCGCGGTCGTTGAGAAGTCGTCGCACCGCTGCCGTCAAGGTCTCGGGCTCGAGCTCGCTCTGGGGCAGGACCACGGCCCCGCCTGCCTCGGCAACCAGCCGTGCGTTGGCCGTCTGCTCATCGCCGCTCGTTCCGGGAAGCGGAACGAAGAGCGCGGGCACGCCCAGCTGACAGCATTCGTTGACGGTGCCCGCGCCGCTCCGCCCGATGCAGAGGGCCGCCGCCGCGTAGACATCACGAAGCTCCTCGCCCACCCAGGGCCTCACGGCGAAGCGCGGCTTGAGCGCCGGCGGAAGAGCGAGTGCCTTGTCCTGGAGCCAGAGATGATCGCCGGTCTCTCGATTGTCGCCGCACTGATGGAGGATCTGGCAGAAGAGCAAGAGCTGGGGGAGAGCCTCGCCGACCGCGCGGTTGATCCGATGCGAGCCCTGGGCGCCCCCCGTGACGTAGACGAGGGGCAGGCCGGGATCGAAGCCGAACCGCGCGAAGGCGGCCTCGGGGCTCCCGTCGCGAAGGGTCGGTCTCAGGGGATTGCCCGTCAGCACCACTCGCTCGGGCGGGAAGACGTCGCCGCGGACCGGGAAGGACACGGCGATGCGCTCGGCCCAGCGACCGGTCAGCCGATTGGCGAGTCCCGGAACCGAGGTTTGCTCGTGAACGACGACGGGAATTCCGAGGGCGCGGGCGGCGAGCGATGGAGGCACCGACACGAAGCCGCCCGTGGCAAAGAGAAGGGCGGGATGGAGGCGGCGCAGCAGCAGCCAGGACTGCAGGAAGCCGGCCGGGACGTTCAGGAGGAGATCGCTGATGTTCCGGCGGTCCCAGTAGCGGCGGAGCTTGCCCGTGGCGATGGGATGAAAGATCAGCCCCGCCTCCGGGGCGCGCGTTGCCTCCAGGCCGTCGTGGCTACCGATCCAGCGGATGTCCGTGTCCCCGCCGCGGCGCAGGATGGCGGCGACGGCAAGGGCCGCGCTCGTGTGGCCTCCGGTGCCGCCGCCCGCGATGACGATACGCACGGCCTCCGCCGTCCCGACCTCAGCAGCCCCGACCGGACGACGGGCTCGGGGGGGGCGGGGCGCCGCCCACATCGCAGCGCGACACCATGCCGCCCGGCGTGGCGAAGAGCGAGGCGGAGAAGCCCGCGCCGTTGCCGCCAAGGCCGGTGATGGAGACCTGTCCGGTCAGCGCGCCACTGCCGCCCGCGCTGATCTCCGCCGAGGTGATCTGCCAGCGACCGTCGGCCGTGACGCCGTTGGGACCGACCCCCGCGCCGGAGGCGATCTCGGCCAGCGAGCAACGTCCGCCCGCGCCACCGGGCATGCCTGCCGCCCTCCCTGTCGTCTGGGCGCAGAGCGTGAGGGCCGTCATGGCGCGACTCGAGAGCGCCTGGGCTTCGGCGAGCCGCGCCGACTGGTCGGGGCTCACGCGCTCGCCGGGGGCGCCGCCGGCGCGCGGATCAGGGGTCGCGCTCCAGGAGTGGTTGAGCGCCACCGCGCCCAGGAGCCCGATGACGAGGAGCGAGAGGAGAACGGACAGGAGGCCGAAGCCGGCGCGAGCCATGCCGGGCTCAGCGTCGTTCGCGCGCGAGATCAATGAGCCGGGAGATGAGCTCGGTGTAGGAGATGCCCGAGGCCTCCCAGAGCTTGGGATAGGCGCTGGTGGCCGTGAAGCCCGGCAGCGTATTGATCTCGTTGACGAGGACGTGGGAATCGTTCTCGATGAAGAAGTCCACGCGCGCCAGCCCCGCCCCGTCGATGGCCTGGAAGGCGCGGATGGCGAGCTCGCGCACGCGCGCCGTCACCTCGGGAGCGAGGGCCGCCGGCACCTTGAAGGTCGTGTGCCCCTGGCCGTACTTGGTCTCGTAGTCGTACCACTCGCCCGCGTAGCAGACCTCGCCGGGAACGGAAGCTTCCGGCGCGTCGTTGCCTAGGACGGCGACCTCGACCTCGCGTCCCTGGACGGCGCGCTCCACGAGGAGGCGGCGGTCATGGCGGGCGGCCAGATCGAGGGCGGCCGTCAGCTCCTCCGCGGCCTTGACCTTGCTGATGCCCACGCTCGAGCCAAGGTTCGCCGGCTTGACGAAGCAGGGAAAGCCGACGGCGTCAGCCACGGCGCCCTGGACCTCGGCCGGGCGCGATCGCCAGTCGTGACGCTTGACCACGAGGTAGTCGACGATGGGCAGGCCGTGGGCCCGGAACATGTCCTTCATGGCGATCTTGTCCATGCCCACGGCGGAGGCGAGGACGCCCGCGCCGACATACGGCACGCCCGCCAGCTCGAGCAGGCCTTGAATGGTCCCGTCCTCCCCGCGCGGACCGTGGAGCATGATCCAGACCACGTCGAGCCGCTCGCGCAGGCCCGCGGGCAGGCTCTCGGAGCTCTCCATGCGCGCGAGGGCCGTCGTCCCCGTGGCATCTCCCGCGCGCGCGGCCAGCTCCTGCTTCACGGAGGCCTCGACCCCGCCCTCGGCAAGCGCGCGGCGGGCGGCGTCGTGAGACAGCGCCTGGAGCGGATCTCCGCCCATGAGCCAGCGTCCTTCGCGGGTGATGCCGATGGGCACGGCTTCGAATCGCTCGCGATCGATGGCGGCCAGCACGGAGGCCGCGCCCGCGAGCGAGACCTCGTGCTCGCCGGATTGCCCGCCGAAGATGACGCCCACGCGGAGCTTTCTCTTTGCCATCGTCCTACTCTAAACCCGTCGGGGGGTCCGGGTGAACTCCTTGAAGCCCACGGCCGCCGGCCCCAGGAGAGCGACGGCCCCGAGGAGCCCGAAGGCCCAGGTCCACTTGGCATCGCCCGTCACGCCCAGGCGCGGAGCCCAGTCGAGCACGACTCCCACGGCCCAGGGGGAGAGGGCTCCCGCCGTGAAGCCGACGGTGGACTGGAGCGCCATGGTCCGGCCGAGATACGCGGGCTCGGCGGCCTCGGCGATCCCGGTCGAGACGATGGCCGACTCCGAGGTGATCAGAATGCCGTAGACGAGCCCGAGAGCGACCAGGCTCGAGAAGGGCCAGTCGTGCGCCCAGCCGATGGCGAACGAGCAGCATGCGGAGAGCAGCATGAGAGCGCTGATGGGCACGGCCCGGCCGAAGCGATCGGAGAGCAGGCCCGAGAAGGGATGGGGCAGGGCACCGATGGCCAGGACGGCCGAGGCGGCGAGGGCGGCGCGCTGATTGGCCTCGCGCAGCTCCGCGCCCGAGGCGATCAGGCTCGCGGTGAAGAAGGGCACGATCCAGCCGCGCATGCCCATCAGCTCGAAGGTATGGGCGGCATAGGCGGTGATGAGGCGCAGGGCGGCCCGGTTCTGGAGGACCGGTCCGAGCCGCTCGACTCTTTTCTCCGCGGGTAGAGGCCACTGAGCGGGCGGCGCGGCGGCCATCGTGCGCGGCAAGATCAGCCACCCGATCACGCCGGCCGCGAGAGGGCCCACCGCGGTCAGGGCGAAGGCCGCCCGCCATCCCCAGTGCCCATTGGCCCAGCCCGTGAGCAGGAGGGACAGCGAGGTCCCGAGGGTGAAGGTGCCGATGTAGCACCCCATGGCGAAGCCGCGTCTCCCCGAGGCGAAGCGCTCGGCGACCATGCGCATGCCCGGCATGTAGGTGCCCGCGAATCCCAGGCCGACGGCGCCGCGCAGGATGACGGCGGAGAGGAAGCCCTGCGCCCAGAAGGCGAAAGCGAAGCTGGCCGCGGCCATCCAGAAGGCACTCCAGAGATAGATGCGACGCGGCGGCATGTAGTCCGTCAGCGTGGCCAGGATCATGACCGCGCCGATGTAGCCGAACTGGTAGAAGGACACGATGAGCCCGGCCTGACTGTTGCTGAGGTCCCACTCGCGCTGAAGGAGCGGGAGGAGGGCGGAGAAGTTCGAGAAGACCAGGAGCGTGCCGAGCTCGGAGGCGCAGACCGCCGCCAGCCAGGCCCGCTCGCTCACCGTTTGGTCTGCTCCTCCCGCCACCTCCGCCACGCCTCCAGGCGCGCGCGGAGCTCTTTCTCGAGCCCGCGATCCGTGGGCCGGTAGTACACGCGCCCGCTGAGGGCCGCGGGCAGATGCTCCTGACTCACCCGCGCCTCGGGCGCGTCATGCGCGTACTGGTAGCCCTTGCCGTAGCCCTGGTTGGCCATGAGACCCGTGGGCGCGTTGCGGAGATGCAGGGGCACGGGCTCGGCGGGCTTGTCCTGGATGTCCTGGGCGACCTCGTTCCAGGCGGCGTAGACGGCGTTCGATTTCGGGGCCAGCGCCAGATAGCAGGTGGCCTGGGCCAGGGCGAGCTCGCCTTCGGGCGAGCCGAGGAAGTGATAGGCCTCCTTGGCGTCGAGCGTGATGCGCAGCGCCTGCGGATCGGCATTGCCCACGTCCTCGGAGGCGAAGCGCACGAGGCGCCGCGCGATGTACAGGGCATCCTCGCCGGCCTCGAGCATGCGCCCGAGCCAGTAGAGGGCGCCGTCGGGATCCGAGTCGCGCAGCGACTTGTGGAGGGCCGAGATGAGGTTGTAGTGCTCCTCGCCCGACTTGTCGTAGAGGAGGGCCTTCTTCTGGACGGCCTCGCGGATCCCTTCGGCGGTGATCCGCCCGCCCTGGAGCTGGACGGCCAGCTCCAGGATGTTGAGGGCGCCGCGCGCGTCGCCGTCCGAGAGGCGGGCGATGAGGGGCAAGGCGTCGGGATCCGCCGGGACCTTCCTGGCGCCGAGCCCGCGCGGGACGTCGTGAAGGGCGCGCTCGAGGATGCGCACGATGTCGGCCTCGGACAGCGGACGGAGGACATAGACCCGGCAGCGCGAGAGGAGCGCCGCGTTCACCTCGAAGGACGGATTCTCCGTGGTCGCCCCGATCAGGATCAGCGTGCCCTTCTCCACGTGCGGCAGGAAGGCGTCCTGCTGGCCGCGATTGAAGCGATGAATCTCGTCCACGAAGAGAATGGTCCGCCGGCCGCCGCGGGCGCGCTCGGCTTCCGCCTCCGCCACGACCTGGCGTATCTCCTTGACGCCGGCCAGGACGGCCGAGAAGGGAACGAAGCGCGCCCCGGCGACCTGGGCCATGAGGAAGGCCAGCGTGGTCTTGCCCGTGCCCGGCGGTCCCCAGAGGATCATCGAGTGCAGGGCGCCGTCCTCGAGGGAGCGGCGCAGGACCTTGCCGGGGCCGACGAGGTGCTCCTGGCCCACGACCTCGTCCAGGGTTCGCGGCCTCATGCGGTCGGCGAGGGGGGCGGGCGCGGCGGGCGGCCGTTCCGTCGGCGGCGAATCGAAGAGATCCACGTCGGGAAGTATACAATTTACTCAGCCCTCGCCTCAGGGCTTCGCCCTTCAGTTCGAACGGCGGCGGGTTGGGGGCTCAGGCCAGCGCGGCGGGCAGGTCGAGGAGGGAGGCGATGTGGGCGGCGATGGCGATGTCGCGCCGGGCGAACTCTTCGGAATGGCCGCGATAGCGGATGAAGGGAATGCCCCCGGCCTGGGCGGCCGCGCCGTCGACCCAGGAGTCGCCCACCATCACGATCCGATCGGCCGCGGGCCATCTCTCTCTCACGACGCGGAGGCCGTCGGGGTGCGGCTTGAGCGCCGTCATCTCGTCGCGCGTGACGACGAGATCGAGATGCGCGCCCAGCTCGAAGCGGCCCAGCACGAAGTCGGCGACCACGCGGTCGTTGTTGGTCCAGATGGCCGTGGCATAGCCGAGCTGCCTCATGGCGGCGAGGGCCTCCCTCGCGAAGGGCTCGAGGATGGCCTCGGCCATGGCGGCCCGCTCGTGGCGCCGGGGGATCTGCATCAGCTCATCCTCGAGCTGGGCGGCGTCCTGGCGCACCAGCCCCAACAGCTCGGCCCCAGACCAGCGAAGCTCGCGCTCGGGCACGGTGACGCCGCGCGCGCGGATGAAGGCTTCCATCTCGCGGCCGACCGCCCGGAGGTCGAGGGGGGAATTGACGAGGGTGTGATCGAGGTCGAAGACGCAGACGGACTCGGGAGCGCTCACACGGCAAGCCTAGCAGAACGTCGCGGGCACCTCACGCATGGACTTGGCCCTCCTCGTCCATCTGCGCGAGGAGATCACAGAGCATGTCGATTCCCCCGCGGTCGAGCCTGCGATCGGCGATCACCAGCTCGACGTCGGAGGGCAGGAGCCCGCGGATCTGCTTCACGGCGTGCTCGCTGCTGACGACGATGCGCGTTTTCTCCAGCATGCGGTCGATGGACCAGGGGTCGTCGGTCGAGGCGAGGACGGGGGTGATGTGCATGAGCCCGGCCGACTGGACGGACCGTAGCAGGTTTTGCCCACCCGCCGCGGAGGCGCACACCAGACCGACCGTCGTGCCTTCGGGCAGCTCCGTCAGGCGCAGGAGCGTCTTGATGCTCGCCTCCGCGAGGAGGGCCACCGAGGGCGGCGCATCGGGCGGCATGACCCTCCGGACTTCGTGAATGTGGAAGAACGTGGTGATGACCACCCGGTACGCCTTGACGAACGTCGGATCCTGATTCACCCGGGCTTCGAACTCCTCGACGAGCATGCGGTCGATTTGCAGGGGCAGCTCGGCTTCGAGCTCGTCGCGGTAGCGGGTGAGCTCGGCGTGATTGCATTCCACGAGGAGGACCCGGTGCCTGGCGGCCTTCGACGCCCGTCCCGCCGGTTGACTCGAGGCGAGGGCGGCCAGGAACTCCTCCGCGGTGAAGCCGAGCCGGCGGGCCCGCTCCAGGCTCTCACCCACGAGGCGCTCGAGGCTCCTGGCGGCCCGGCTTTCGCGCGGGGGCCGCCCGGTGACGA
>WNFT01040139.1_pt1 | contig 10393 bp, 11 predicted proteins | sample 5400191 | NCBI WGS metagenome assembly WNFT01 (sample SAMN13153359, study PRJNA577476) | soil metagenome | isolation source: 80 cm saprolite under Madrone tree | place: USA:California | collected 2016-06-14 | reverse complement strand
AAGCCTGGTGTCGACCGTGCTGGGCACGATGGCCGGGGTGGCAATGTATCGCTACAAGACGCGGCTGTTACCGATCCTGGTCCTGACGCCGATCGCGATTCCGGAGATCCTGATGGGCGTCTCCCTGCTCATTTTCTTCGTCCTGCTGAATTTCACCCTCGGGCTGGCTTCGGTGGCGCTGGCCCATATCGCATTTTGCATCGGCTTTGTGGCCATCGTCGTTCGCGCACGATTGGCCGGGATGGATGAAAGCCTGACCGAAGCGGCACGCGATTGCGGCGCGACGCCGTGGCAGGCCTTTCGCCACGTCACGCTTCCGCTGATCATGCCCGGCGTCATCGCCGGCGCGCTGATGGCGTTCACGCTGTCGATCGACGATTTCGTGATCACTTTTTTCACCGCCGGCGCGGGGACCGTCACGCTGCCGCTGCAGATCTATTCGATGATAAAAATCGCGGTCACGCCCGAGGTCAATGCCGTGTCGACCCTGCTAATGCTGCTCACGCTGGCGCTGATCGTCATCGCATCCAAGCTTACGCCCAGTCTTCTTCGTTCCGACTGATCATTGCGGAAACCTGCCGAAATCTGCAACGGAGGAAAACATGAAACGACTCACCCTTCTCCTCGCCTCATTGCTGCTGGCCTCAGTGTTGTCCCCCGCAGCCGCGAAGGACCAGCTCCATCTCTACAACTGGAACAATTACATCGCGCCCGAGACGGTCAAGCGCTTCGAGGACTTCTGCAAATGCGAAGTAGTCCAGACCTATTACTCCGACAACGAGGAGCTGCTGGCCAAGCTCGCGGCCGGCGCGAGGGGATACGACATCCTGGTTCCGACGTCCAACGTGATCCAGCCGCTGATCAAGGGCGGACAGCTGAAGCCGATCGACAAGGCGCAGCTGCCCAACCTGAAGAACATCGACCCCGCCTATCTGAACACTCCCTTCGACCCGGGCAACAAGTATTCGGTGCCGTATGCGATGTCGCTGACGGTCATCGGATACAACGACCAAAAGATCAAGGAGCTCGGACTGCCGACCGACACCTGGGCGGTGGTCTTCGAGCCGAAGTATTTGGAAAAGATCAAAGGCCGGGTCACCGTGCTCGATAGCTCCAGCGAGCTTTTCGCGGCCGCCCTCAAGTACCTTGGGCTTTCGGCCAACGACGTCGACGAGGCGCATTGGAAGCAGGCGGCGGACCTGATCAAGAAAGCAAAGCCGTATTGGGCTGCATTCAATGCCTCGTCGTACATCAAGGAGCTGACCGTGGGCAACATCTGGCTGGTGCACGGATACTCCAACGATATCTTTCAGGCGAATCTCGACGCGCAGGCTGCCAAGCGGCCGTTTCATATCCTGCACGGTCTTCCCAAGGAAGGGGCGGTGCTGGCCGTCGACAATATGGTCATCCACAAGGACGCACCGCGACCCGACCTCGCCCACAAGTTCATGAACTTCATGCTCGAAGGCAAGAACTCGGCCGAGCTCACCAACCTGATCGGCTCCGGCAACCCCAACATGGAGGCGTTGCAGTACATCAAACCTGACATCCGGAAAAATCCGGCGATCTTCCCGGACAAGGCAATGACCTCCAAGCTCGAGCAATTGAAGGATCTGACCACCGCGCAGCGGCGTGTGCGCAACAGAATGTGGACCGAGATCAAGGCAGGACGCTGATTTCCGGCTCGATGACCAGTCCGCAGCCTAGGTTATCCAATGCGCTGATCCTGCGCCTGCTTCGCGGCGAGCCCGCGGAGATGGCGGCGCTCCAGTGCGTACTGGAAGCGGCGCCGGCATACTACCAGAGCGTAACTGGAGCGCCGCCGTGCGGCGCGCTGGCGCAGAGTATGTTCACCGCGCTTCCACCGGACAAGAGCTACGATGACAAGTTCGTCTGGGGTTTGTATGCAGGCGACGCAATGATCGGCTGCGCAGATGTGATCCGCGGCTACCCGGTGCGGGAGACGGCAGTGATCGGTCTGCTGTTGCTGGCGGAGCCCTGGCAGCGGCGCGGTCTCGGGCGTGCGTTCGTGACCTTGGTCGAGCACGCCATTGTGGCGTGGAACGAGATTTCGACCTTGCGGCTGGGAGTGGCGGTTTCCAATCCCGGCGCACATGTCTTCTGGCGCAAGATGGGATATCTCAAAACCGGCGAAACGAAGCGCGCTGGTCCCGACGTGATGGTCGACGTAATCATCATGGAAAAGCGGACTTCACGCGACGGCAACGTATGAACGAAATTACGGTCAAGCCGCTTACGCCCGCGCTCGGCGCCGATTTTCTACGCTTCTTCGATCATGAGCGCGGCACGGCGTTCGCGGACAATCCGGAATGGGCCAAGTGCTATTGTCACTTCTACGAGGTGCCGCGGGTCATCGAGTGGGAGGCACTGACGGCTTCCCAGAATCGCACTGCCATGCAAGCGCGCATCGAGGTTGGCGCCATGGACGGGTTTCTCGCCCTTGACGGCGCGGACGTGGTCGGCTGGCTCAACGCACAGCCAAGAGATGCGCTGCCGCACTGCTTCGACCGGATGCGCATTGAACCGACGCCTTTGCCGTGCGAAGCATTCGAGGCCGCAGTCGTCGTCTGCTTCGTGGTCGCACCGCAAAGGCGCCGGCAAGGTATTGCGCGCGTACTTCTTGCCGGGGCGCTCGCGTCTTTCGCGGCGCGCGGAATAAAGCTGGTCGACGCGTTTCCGTTCAAGTCCGGCGCGAGCGAACTCGCCGCGGATCACTACCACGGTTCGCTTTCCCTGTTTCTCGACCAGGGGTTCACGGTGCTGCGGGAGGACGAAACGATGACCGCGGTACGCAAGATTCTGCGCTGAGCTTGGACGTGCGCCCCCTCGGCACGCGGCTTCCACAATATTTCGCCTTCCTCTACGGCGTCATGATCGTGTACGCGAGTCTGGAGCCTTTTTCCGGATGGATGGCACCGCTGCCCGGCACGCCGTTTTTTCTGTTCGCGCCATGGCCCGCGCGTTTTACCCGCTACGACATCGCGATCAATGTCGTCGCCTATATGCCGCTTGGATTTTTTGTCGCGCTGACGGGCAGGCATACACCGGCTGCTACGCGGTTTGCGATCGCGACTGCGATGGCGGCGCTGCTATCAAGCGCCATGGAGACGACACAGATGTTCCTGCCCTCGCGCGACGCGAGCACGCTCGATCTTGTTTCAAATACGGCTGGGGGCGCGCTGGGGAGCCTGGCGGCGCTGGTGCTCAACAGCGCTCCGGGCTTGCGGGCACGCATCGCGCGATGGCGCGATCGCGTCTTTCTCGGAGGAAGGAGCGGCGACTTGGGCCTTGCGCTGCTGGGCATTTGGTTGCTGGCGCAGGTGAACCCCGGCATTCCGTTGTTCGCGGCAACATTCGATCCCTCACTGGAGCTGACCCGCGATTTCGCCGGCACGCTGCTTCAGTCGGCGCAAAGCGCATTCAATGTCGTCGGCGTGGGATTGTTCCTTGCGCTCCTCCTGCACCAGCGCCGTTACCTCGGTGGCGCAGGACTGGTGTTGATCGGCGTCGCCCTGATGCTGAAGGGCGCCGCCGCGGCGGTGCTGCTGCGCTCAACCGTGTGGGACAACTGGCTCAAGCCGAGCGTGACTTTTGGCGTCGTGGCTGGCGCGATTGCGTTATTGTTGATGACCCGACTGTCGCGGCCGCTACAGACAACGCTTTGCGCCATCGCGCTTCTGTCGTCGTTGATTGCTCCGCTGCTCGCGCCCGACATGTGGCAGGCACGCGCGCCACTGGCCTTGTTCGACTGGCCCTATGGTCACTTGCTCAATTTCAATGGATTGACGCACGCCGTGCTCGTGGTCTGGCCGGTGCTCGCGAGCTGCTATCTGATGTGGCTCGTCGGGCAGCCGGCGTGGGGCGAGCGTACGCTGCCGGACCAGGAAATCCCTCGCTGAGCCTTGACGCGTCGCCGGCTTCCCGCTCGCTGTTTGCGATTTCGATGCCTTGCGTCACCCGCGGACGTTGCCGGCGTTCGCGTATAATTCGCGGCTCACTGCACGCGCCCGAATGACTTACTACCAACGCCACGTCTTCTTCTGCTGCAACCAGCGCGATCCGCCGGAAGCCTGCTGCAATAATCACGGCGCAAGCGGCATGCAGGCGTACGCGAAGCAGCGCGTCAAGGAACTGGGACTCAACGGCAAGGGTAAGGTCCGGATCAACAAAGCCGGTTCGCCGGTCCCACCGGCAGGCTCGAAGTCGCGTTTAACGTTCCCGAAGGCTCGCTGCGAGGCATCGCGCTCATCGCGCATCCCCACCCGCTTCAGGGAGGAACACTCGACAACAAGGTCGTGCAAACGCTGGCCAAGACCTTCGCGGCTCTCAGCTATGCCGCGGTACGATTCAATTTCCGCGGCGCGGGCCAAAGCGTTGGCCAATTCGACGACGGCATCGGCGAAACGGACGACGCGCTGGCGGTGCTCGCGGCCGCAAAGCTCGAGTTCGGCGAGCTGCCGGTCGCGCTCGCCGGATTTTCATTTGGCTCGTACGTGCAGACCCGCGTAGCGCATGCCATTACCGCCGAGCGCCTGGTGTTGATCGGGCCGGCGGTAAAGCGCTTCCCTGTCGAAGCCGTTGCGCCCGACACCATCGTCATTCATGGCGAGGAAGACGATGTCGTCGCGCTTGCCGATGTGTTGGCGTGGGCGAGGCCGCAGCAATTGCCGATCGTGGTCTTTCCCGGGTGCGGGCACTTCTTCCACGGCCGGCTGCCGCAGTTGCAGTGCGCGATCACCGGCATGTGGAAAAAATGAGCGCGCCAGACGCGGCTATTCTTTCCGTCGTCGGACTGAGAAAATCCTATGGCGACAACGAGGTGGTGCGCGGCCTCGATTTTGCGATCGGCCGCGGCGAGTGCTTCGGTCTCCTCGGGCCCAACGGCGCGGGCAAGACGACGACCTTGCGTTGCTGTCTCGGGCTGACCGACCCGAATGCGGGTGCTATTACGCTGGTCGGCGAGCCGGTACCCAAATCCGCGCGTGAGGCGCGAGTGCGCGTCGGAGTCGTCCCGCAGATGGATAATCTCGATCCCGATTTCACGGTGGTCGAGAATTTGCGGATCTACGGCCGCTACTTCCGGGTCCCCGATGCACTGCTCCACGAGCGCATTCCGCGCCTGCTCGAATTCGCCGGGCTTTCGACCAAGGGCACCTCGAGCATACGCACGCTGTCTGGCGGCATGAAGCGCCGGCTGACCCTGGCCCGCGCGCTGATCAACGATCCTGAGCTTCTGATCCTCGACGAGCCGACCACCGGCCTCGATCCGCAGGCGCGGCATCTGATCTGGGACGGGCTTCGGCAACTACTCACGCAAGGCAAGACCATTTTGCTCACGACTCACTTCATGGACGAGGCGGAGCGCTTATGCTCGCGGCTGGCGGTGATCGATCACGGCCGCATGATCGCCTCCGATACGCCACGCGCGCTGATCGCCGCGCACGTCGAGCCCGAAGTGATCGAGGTATACGGCGACGAGGCGCGAGCGTGGGCGGACACGCGGGGAAGGCAGCTCGCCGAGCGCCTCGAGCTCGCCGGTGAGACCGCTTTCTGCTACGCGCGCGATGCGGCGCCGCTGCTGGGGGATCTGGCCAAACAGACCAGCGTCCGCTACCTGCATCGTCCGGCGAATCTCGAAGACCTCTTTATCAAGCTTACCGGGCGCGAGCTGCGCGACTGAATCGGCGCTGCCCTATAAGCCGAATACGCGCTGGGCATTGCGACCGCGCACCTTGTCGCGCGCGGTGGCGGCGAGCCCATTGACCCGCTTCAGGCAACCGGGCATGTCGCCGATGGTGTGCGGATAGTCCGAGCCGTAAATCACGTTGTCGGCGCCGAACGTCTTCACGCACAACTCGAGCACGTCCGGCGAGAAGACCACCGCGTCGGCGTAAATTCCAGGCAGATACTCCGAAGGACGCACCGAGATCTTTTCGCGGCACGCCGGGATATTGTCGAAGCACTGATCCATGCGCGAGATCAGGTAGGGGAGCGCCCCACCTCCGTGCCCGGCGATTACCTTAAGCTTCGGATAGCGGTCAAAAAATCCGTCGTAGATCATGCGCGCGACAGCGAGCGAAGTGTCAAAGGTAAACCCGATCGACGCGGTAAGCTGAAAGCGCGTCATGTCCATGTCGGCCACGCCCGGAGGCGCGGTCGGGTGGACCAGCACCGGCAGCGCTCTCGCATCGATCGCACGCCAGATCGCCGCGAACGCGGGATCGGTCAACGATTTTCCGTCGATGTTGGCAAGCACCATCACCCCCGACGCGCCGGCGGCGACCGCACGCTCCAGCTCGGCAAGTGCGAGCGCCTCGTACTGCCACGGCAGCGAAGCGAACCATCGCAGCCGATCGGGATGAGCGGTCCGCGCAGCAGCCATGTCGTCGTTCATGATGCTCGCCGCCTCGAGGCTTATATCCGGGCCGCCCCAGTAGCAGTTCGGGCAGGTCAGCGACACAATGCAGACATCGACGCCGTGTTCGTTCATCGTCGCGAGTCGCAGAGCGTAGTCGAACATCGCGGGAACCGGCGTCATGAAAGGCGCGCCATCGAGATGGATCGCACGCAAGCCGCCGCGGACTTGCTCGACGGTGTAGCGCGGCGCGCCGTGCTGCTGCAGAAGCCGAAACCACGCTTCGGTGAGACAGTGCGTATGGACATCGATCACCGGGCTCATGGGTCTTGATCTTGGCGTTTTCCGTGCTGGTTGAACTGGCTTCGCATCAATCGACCTTTGCGCCGGAATCCTTGATCGCCTTCGCCCATCGCGGCTGCTCCGCCGCAATCGTGGCGGCAAATTGTTCGGGGCTGTGCGGCGCGAACGGCTCCATGCCGAACTTCAACAATTGCTCCTTGAACTCCTGTGTCTGCTGAATTCGCTGCAGCTCCGTCGAAAGGCGCGCTACGATCTCTCTCGGCGTATCGGCCGGCGCTACGATCCCCTGCCACGCCTGCCAGTCGAAACCAGGCACCGTGTGGGCGATCGGCGGCACGTCCGGCAGCAGCGTGGTGGGCCTGGCCGCGGATGTTCCCAGGGCGATCACTTTGCCGGCTCGGATGTTCGGCACCGCGATGGTTGCGTCGGCGAACATCACCTGTATCGCTCCGCTCAGGAGATCGGTCAGCGCCGCCGGTGTCCCCTTATACGGGACGTGCTGGATCTCGAGGCCGTATTCGGTCTTGAGTGATTCCATGAAAAGATGATGCGGGCTGCCGCTGCCGACCGACGCATAGTTGTACTTCCCCGGGCTGCGCTTGATCGCACCGATCATTTCGCGGACGTTTCTTGCCGGAAATTGGGGATTGGCGATCAGGAAAAAATTCACCGAGCCGACTTGAGCGATGGGCGCGAAGTCCCTGAGCGGATTGATCGGTGACGGCTGATACAAGGCTGGGCTGATACCGAGCGTGGTGCTGGTCGCCATCAACAGTGTGTAGCCGTACGGTACGACCAGGTGTACCGGTCGATCGGGATAACTCGCCTGCGCCATGGCCTCGCTCGCTGCCCATATCGCCAGCGCGGCCAGCACACACACGAAGGAACCAGCGTTGCGATGCCTCATCATCGACGGCCTGTCGGCAAAGGAAACGCGACGAAGGTACGGGAGCGCGCTGCGGCGTGTCAAGGGCAAGCCCCGGCGCCCGCTAATGTGCGCCCATCGGCGAAACGAGACATTTCACCTCACAAGCAGCGTACAGGGAGTCGGCGCCCGCTCGCGCTATACTCGCCGCGTTCGTCTTTTCGCCGCTCGAATCATGACTTCCATCGCGTTGCTGCGCATGCCCGAGTTGTCTCTGCGCTGGTTGCCGGTCTGGCGGCGCAACCTGCTAGTCTGGCGCAAGCTCGCCATCGCGTCGGTGCTCGGCAATATCGCGGACCCACTCCTGTACATGCTTGCGCTGGGATACGGCATCGGCAGCTTCATTCCTGAAATCGGCGGCATGAAGTACATCGCGTTCATCGGCACCGGCATGGTGTGCCAAAGCGCGATGTTCACCGCGTCGTTCGAGGCGATGTACTCGGCGTTTTCGCGCATGCATATGCAGCGGACATGGGAGGCGATCATCAACGCTCCGCTGTCGCTCGACGATGTACTGTTCGCGGAGTGGATGTGGGCTGGAACCAAGAGCGTCATTTCGGTGTTGGCGATCCTGGCCGTGATCATGGCGCTGGGATACGGCCACTCCTGGCTGGCGGTCTGGGTCCTGCCGCTCGGTTTCGTGATCGGCCTGACATTCGGCGCGTTCGGGCTGGTGATGAATTCACTCGCCCCCGGTTACGACTTCTTCACCTATTTTTTCACGTTGGTGCTAACGCCTACCTTGCTCCTCTCCGGCGTGTTTTTTCCGGTCGAGCAAATGCCCCCTGCGCTGCGCATCGCGGCCGCGATACTGCCGCTTTCGCATGGGATCGACATCGCGCGGCCGCTGCTGTCGGGCAAGGTGCCGGACAATATCGTCTTCCATATCGCCGTGCTGCTCGCCTACGCGTGCGCCGCCTACTATGTCGCGCTGGTGCTGACGCGGCGGCGCCTTTTGAGCTGAAGAGAAACGCGATGCTTTGGGTCAAATCGCTGCACATCGTGTTCATGGTGACGTGGTTCGCGGGGCTGTTCTACCTTCCGCGCCTGTTCGTCTATCATGCGCTGGCGCAGGACGCGGTCGGCATCGAGCGCTTCAAGCTGATGGAGCGCAAGCTTTACTTCGGCATCATGACCCCGGGCGCGGTGCTGACTATCGCCTTCGGCCTCTGGCTCTGGCTGGGTTATGGAATCGCAGGCGGCTGGCTCTATGCCAAGCTCGCGCTGGTCGCGATTCTGGTAGCGCACCATGTGTGGCTCGGCAAGCTGATGCTGGACTTTCGCCACGACCGCAATCGACATGGCGACCTCTTCTATCGCTGGATCAACGAGATTCCCGCGCTGCCGGTGCTCTTGGGCGCGGTGCTGCTGGTCGTCTTCAAGCCGTTCTAGGATGACTTCTCGGTGATGGAACATTTCTTCGCGCCATGTCCGCGAGGCCTGGAGGACGCGCTCGCCGCAGAGCTTGCCGAACTTGGCGCCGACGACATCAAGGCGGCTGACGGCGGAGTCGCCTTTGGCGGGCCGATCGACCTCGCCTACCGCGCCAACCTCGAAAGCCGTCTCGCCAGCCGTATCCTGTGGCAAGTCGGTCACGGCGCCTATCGCGATGAGCAGGACATCTGCCAGCTGGCGCTCGGTCTCGACTGGCCGCAATGGTTTCGCGCCGATCGCACTTTGCGCGTCGACGTCGCTGCGACGCGCTCGCCGCTGACCAGCCTGGAATTCGCGACGCTGCGAATCAAGGACGCGGTATGCGACAGGCATCGGTTGGCCAGCGGCGTGAGGCCAAGTGTCAGCAAGGACCAGCCGGACGTGCGGGTTCACGCCTATCTCACCGCCGGGGAAGCAACGTTCTATCTCGATACCTCGGGCGAGCCGCTATTCAAGCGCGGTTATCGCCGCCAGACGGCGGAGGCGCCCTTGCGCGAGAATCTTGCGGCGGGGCTGTTGCGACTCGCCCGCTGGCAACCTGGCACTCCTTTGCTCGACCCACTGTGCGGCAGCGGAACCATCGCCATCGAGGCAGCGCTGATCGCCTTGGACATCGCTCCGGGGTTGAGGCGCACCTTCGGCTTTCAGAAGCTCGGCTGGTACGATGGACCCGCGTGGCAGAGGATCAAGCAGGCGGCGCAGCGCCGCATGCGTGCCGTCGAAGGTGCGGCCATCTATGCCAGAGACGTCGACGAAGCCGCCATTCGCCAGTCCCACATGAACATCGAAGCTGCCGGAGTCGCTGGCGCGATCGCCGTTGAGCAAATCGATGCGCTGGTCGGCATCGCGCCCGCGAACGAGGGGACGATCGTCACCAATCCTCCGTATGGCGTTCGACTGGCAGGCTCGCACGCGCTGGCGGAGTTCTATCCACGCCTTGGCGACGCGCTCAAGCAGCGCTTCGCGGGGTGGACCGCTTTTCTGCTGAGCGGCGACATACGACTGCCGAAACTGATCGGGCTCAAGGCAAGCCGGCGCACTCCGCTGTTCAATGGCGCCCTCGAATGCCGGCTCTACGAATACCGTCTGGTCGCCGGTTCGATGCGTCAGCCACTGCCGGCGGAAACGGGCGATGATAGAATGGCCTCGTCCTGACTTTCACCTTCCTTTCCAATCGCGCCATGATGCTCCCCAGCCGCCACTACGAATCCGAACACACCCGCTTTATCCGCGAGCTGTTGCAGGAGCGGCCCGACCTCGTCGAGAAGCAGCGCGAGGCGCGCGCGATCTGGTGGGACAAGCGGCCGCGCGAGCTCGCCGAGGAGCGCACCATGGATCAGAGCCGCGTGCCGCAG